>ENA-UOOR01000262-UOOR01000262.1-fermentation-metagenome-genome-assembly--contig:-NODE-262-length-80541-cov-43.732860_pt1 | contig 80541 bp, 68 predicted proteins | sample MGYA00245780_ERZ724029 | MGnify/ENA primary metagenome ERZ724029 (study PRJEB28704, sample SAMN03018315) | fermentation metagenome | biome: anthropogenic terrestrial biome; feature: soil; material...
CTTTTTGAAAACTAAGAAAACTTGAAATTGAATACGTACTTTACCGAATGCTTACGATTAAAAGATGCTCGCGGTCGTTTGTTTTTAGATTACATCAATTTAATAAGAGCAAAACATCCAAAATTTTTTGTTATTGAAAATGTTAAAGGTATCATAAGTGACAAACATCTTCCTACATTCTTATCGTTTCTATCTTTATTAACGGATGCTGGTTATATAGTTAATTACTCTCTTTTAAATGCTGCTGATTATAGAATTCCACAAGATAGACAAAGAGTGTTTGTAGTTGGTATATCAAAAGAAATAAATTGTGTCTTCGATTTTCCATCTCCTTTTTATAAGCAGAGAGTTACATTAAAACAAGCAATTGGTGATATTGTTATGACACCAAATAATTACCTAAATGAAAAAGTTCTTCAATCTTCTGGAGAATTGCTCAATCATGATATTTATGTTGGTTCTTTTGATGCAAAATTTATGGCACGTAATAGAGTTCGACAGTGGAAAGAGATTTCTTTCACAATTCAAGCCCAAGCCAAGAATGCACCATTACATCCACAAGCACCTAAAATGCTTTACATCTCTCCAAGTAAAAGAATATTTGTTCCTGGTAAAGAGCATTTGTACAGGAGATTAAGTGTTCGGGAATGTGCTAGAATACAATCATTCCCTGATTCATTCAAATTTATTTATTCAAATATCAAAGATGGTTATAATATGGTAGGTAATGCTGTTCCTCCTCGTTTAGCCAAGATTATAGCATTAAAGATAAAAGAAACTTTAACAAATATTGAAAAAGATGAATGGATGTTAGTGGGTTATTATAAAAGTAAAGAACACCTTAATAAAATAGTACAAAATCAATTATACTATGTACGTACAGGATTTAAGCGTGGTGCATTAACATACCCAGCAGGGAAGAACTCCCCAAAATACTTATTGTTGCACAACCGTAATCAGCGATTTCTATTTAATTTGATAGAAGAAGTTCCATTAGTTAAGTCTGCTTCATATTTGCGAGAAAAGGGATTTTCTCCGTCAGGAGGAGAATATCTAACATTCAAAATTAAATCAAAGGTAGAAGATGAAAATATTCTAAATACAGAAATTCAAGGAGTTGGTTTCAATAAAGCAATTCCGTACTTATGTAAACACAAATCAAATAAATAATATGTCATCAATCTCAACAATTTTAGGAAAAGCATTTGAATATGCATGTGTTTTAGCTATTGAAGAAATAGTTACTTCTCATAGAAAAATTGAAGTACTTAATAATAGTAGTTTGCAAATTGCAAAAAACAGATACGAAAATGATATATCTACAGAAGAACAGGCAGATATGTTATCATCTGCAAAATCTGGTATCAATGCAATTATAGAAATGGAACCAAAAATTATTGAAGATGGAAATGATATTTTAACTCTTGTCCTGCAAGCTGATACTTCGGCTACTAAAGGAGGTGATATTAGAGATGTTCTCATTATTCGTCGCTCTTTAGAATGGGAAATAGGTATATCCGTAAAACATAATCATGCTGCTTTAAAGCATTCTCGTCTTTCAATACACATAGATTTTGGTAACGAGTGGATGAAGACACCTTGCTCTCAAAACTATTTTACTGAAATCCGTCCAATTTTCAACAATCTCACAACATGGAGAAGACAAAATCTAAATTGGAGAGATTTACCAAACAAAGAAGATGATGTTTATATACCTCTTCTAGATGCTTTTATAAAGGAATTTAAATCACTACAAAACACCTGTAATGTTACAGAGAAACTTATCGAGTACCTGATAGGAAGTAATGGTCGAGATTACTACAAACTAATTCATAATAATGATCATACGACCACAATTATGCCATTCAATATTTTTGGGACACTCAATCAATCAGGTGTCAAAACTGCACCTAATATCATTATCCCAAAAATTGAAATGCCAGATAGAATTATAGAGTTGGCTTACAAAGAAAAATCAAAAACAACAGTAATCTTGACAATGAATAAAGGATGGTCTATTTCTTTTAGAATTCACAATGCGTCTACAAAAGTTGAACCAAGTTTAAAATTTGATATTCAACTCCAAAGCAAACCGGAAGAAATATTCTATTTAAGTAGAAAATGGTGATTTTTTTAAATTAATCATTATGAAAAATTACAGGCAACAAATAATTATATTTATAATATATTCTTTAATCATTTGACAAATAACTCATTGTATGTATTCGATCTAAAGTTTACCAATACAATTTTAGTTAATTTGTCTGTAAAAACTCTTTTTAAAATTTATTTCTTTTCCAAACCTTTCTTTTTTTGTGAGAAGGTGCTTGAAAAAAAATATTCGAGTTACGTGCTTGCCGTATTTTGTTCTGTTTGTATATTATTCTCCTGAAAATCATTATATGAATTCGATCTGTCACATTTCATTGACAAAATAGGTTTTGTTGTGAAACACATTCTATGCAGGAGTGGTACCAATTGTAAAATTAGTTGTATAGATATAATTATTAAACTAAATATGTACTAAACTGATAAACTTTATGCAAATATTTATATATGAACTTATCAGCCTTGTTTAAAATATTGAAACCTAATGGAAGGTGGGTACCGAAACAAAGCCAAATGGATGCTTTTATTCTGTATCATGACAAGGATGGCAATAAATACCTGATTGGATAGAAACGAAGGTTTGATTGGGTCTCGAAGAAAATATTTTAATTGATTTTAGACATGACACAAGTTGTCAAATAATCTTTTTATCTTTGTTTTTGTGTTTAGTTAAATTTTGTAATCTCAATATTGTGTGGAAATAAGAATAAAACAATAAGTGAAGTATAAAAAAATAAGGTAAAACAATATCATGGAAAATACTGAAAAAAATGAGTATGAGGAACTGACTAACTTGGAGTCTATTAAAAAATTCTGCAGTCAACATCTATCTGAAATCGCCACAGATAGTTTTCATTTAAAGGACAACCTTATTAGAATTCGATATATTGACTTGGATGGAAAATTCAATTATGTAGATCTGGGGAGATTTTTCTTTGTTGATGATTGCATGTATGTAATGACAAAAGAGAGTCGTTACAAAAAGTATCATAATCCTGATATTTTAGAATTTGACAAAGAACTTGAGGTTTTGAGATATATGGGATTCTATATTGTCAGAGGCATTTTTGCCGGTGTCTTTACAGAATTTTTCGACGACAAAGGGAATAGGATCTTTACTGGTGACGTTGTTAATGCACAAGTATTCATATTTACTTCTAGGTTAATATTATCGAAAGGAGGATATGACCGTGCTGTTTGTGTTGATAAAGATGAACGCGCATCTGATTGTACAGCAGGCGTTAATGATATAAACGGGAGCTTTTCTCTTATTTTTGACAATCATTATCTCCGTTTGTCTCAAGCTACAAAGTTAGTAGTTATTGGCAGCCTTTTCTATGATTTGAGAAATGGTTATACAGAGCTCGATATTAGGTCTTTATGTAATGAATTTGCACAATTAAGATATGGAGAGAAAGATATTTTCAAATTAATCAGAAAATCTCCCTATTTTCCACCTCAGACCTGGCAAGAAGAAGCTCTGGAGTTAATATGTGGTTCAGATGATGATGAATAATCAATAAAATTTAGCAAACCGATTTCATTTAATGGTTTTAAGGAGAAAAATATCTTAAAAAGAGTTTTTTTCAAATAAAATAACTAAACTTGTCGACTAAATACATCTGTGACAAATAATCAAAAATATAGATTGAACTCATGGGAAAACTATATGAAGAACTAACATCAGATTACCGTATAAAAGAGGGGTTAAATGCATGTATCAATTGCGGTACATGTACAGCCATTTGTCCTGCTGCTGAATTTTACAAATATGATCCAAGAGCGATTGTAGATATGGTTCAGACTAAAGATGATGATGTTATTGAGGAATTACTCAATTCAGAAACTATCTGGTATTGTGGAGAATGTATGTCTTGTGTTACCAGGTGTCCACGAAAAAACGCACCCGGATTAGTTGTAATGGCATTGCGTAGTATGTCTATGGATAAAGGTTATTTTATAAACTCTGAAAAAGGAAGACAGCAGTATGCCTTAACTAAAGCTCTTACTAATAATATTTTAAATTATGGATATTGTATATATCCAAGAACTTTTAAATCTGAATTGCATCCAGAGGCTGGTCCTATTTGGGAATGGATTGAAAAGAATATGGATGATGTTTATGCCAGAAATGGTGCAAATTTAGATGGAAATGGAACTGGTGCTTTAAGAAAAATTCCTAAAGAAGATTTAGAGGAATTAAAACGCATTTTTAATATAACCGGAGCAACACAAAGAATTGAGACTATTAATAAATATTCAATAAGCAGAGCTGAAGAATTGGGACTTACAGAGGATGAATATTTTATGAAAGTGTTTACTGAAACTGAGAAAAATCATTTAAACGAAGATTAATCTTCCACCTAAAAAAAATATGATATACGAGGGCAAAAAGAAAATTTGGAAAGACTATCAAAAAGAGATTCCAGATGATCATTATTTTTATGTTAGAAGCTGTATAAGACAGACGTTATTCCCTGCTTCGGAAAAAACATTTTTAGATATTACCAGGAATAAATTACACAAAGACTTTTTTGAAACAGAACATCATACAACATGCGGTGGTATAGCATATCATTCCGATGTAATCCCACAAGAAACGGTTATGACCATTATTGCAAGACAATTTGCTTTAATGAAAAAATATGGATATGAGAATTATGTGTGCTCGTGTATCACATCGTTTGGCCTGTATACAGAGACACTGGAAACTTGGCATGAGTTCCCCCAATTACAAGAAAAGACAGCCGAAAACCTTTGGAAAAGTTGCAAGTTAGAATTTACTAAGCCTAAGTATCTGGCTCATTCAAGTGATATTATTTATAAGTTTAGAAATCTAATTGCAGAACAAGCAAAATATAAGTTAATTAATCAATATACTGGAGAACCACTAAAAGTAGTTGAGCATATTGGATGTCATTATTCAAAAATGTTCCCCTCTAAAGGTTTTGGTGGTGCAGAATATCCATATGTTTTGGCAGGTATGATTGAAGCATGGGGCGGAGAGGTTGTAGATTATCCAGAAAGAAGACATTGTTGTGGATTTGGCTTTAGACAATATCTTGTAAAAGCAAATAGAGGGTATTCTATTTCAAATACTCATAAAAAATTTGAAAGTATGGAGCCTTTTAAACCAGATATGATAATAACTAATTGTCCAGGATGTCCATACTTTTTAGATAGATGGCAATATGCTATTGCTGAAATGGAGGGAAAAACTTATGGTGAGAATGGACATGGTATACCTGTATTCACATACGAAGAGGTAGCAGGATTAGTTATGGGATATAATCCATGGGATCTTGGTTTACAGAATCATCAAATTGGTACTGAGATTCTATTAGATAAAATTGGCATTCCATATGACCCTAATATGAAATATAAAGGGTTAAACAATAAAGACTTAGGAATACCTGAATTTCCTTCATGTATAAAATAATAATAACTTGTATTGGATTATAATTTATGGCAATCAAAAATATAGTAGTAATAGGTGGTGGCCCTGCAGGTTTAGAAGCAAGTGCTCAATTGCATTATATGGGATATAATGTGTTTTTAATTGAAAAAAACGATAAACTTGGAGGTCATTTAGGAAAATGGGATAGATTATTCCCTCAAGGCATACAGTCTGAGGAGTTATTAAACCCTCTAATAAAGAATACTGCTGGTGTTAAAACTTTTGTGAATACAGAAGTAGTAAACATTAATAAATTAGAGAAACAATACAATATTATTTTATCAAATGGTATAACAATATTAGCTCGCGCAGTTCTTTTTGCAACAGGTTTTGATCTATTTCCAGCCTCAAAAAAGGAGGAATATGGTTACGGTATTTATGATAAAGTTATTACCAATGCAGATTTAGAAATCTTTTTTAGAACTAAATCAGATTCGAGAATAGTCAACCCTTTAAAAATAGGTTTTGTACATTGTGTTGGATCAAGAGATGAAAAAACAGGAAATAGACAGTGTTCTAAAGTTTGCTGCGCAACAGCTGTAAAGCAAGCATGTGAAATTAAAGAAGTATTTCCAAATGCAGAGGTGATCTGTTTTTACATGGATCTTAGAATGTTTGGACGTAAATATGAAGATTTATATTTGACTGCTCAAAAAAAATATGGAGTAAGATTTATTAGAGGAAGAGTATCTGAAGTTGGAGAAAATATTAATCATCAACTTATTGTTAAAGCTGAAGATACTTTAAGTTCAAAGCCATTAAAAGTTACATTAGACCTTTTAGTCCTCATGTGTGGAATGAATAACTCATCAGAAGGTATTAAAACAGCCTCATTAATTGGATTAAAAGCAGATGAAGATGGATTCTTTGAAACATTAAATCCAATGCAAGGATCTATTTTTAGTCATAAAAAAGGGGTATTTTATGCAGGCGCAGCTACTGGACCAAAGACTTTACCAGAAACTATAAACGAAGGAAGAGCAGCTGCAATATGTATTAATAATTACATAAAGGAGGAGATAAATGAATAAATTTGGTTATAGCTTATCTCCTGCTTCTGTCATTAATTTAGATAATGCAGATAAAATAAAGTTTAAAGAATTGATTGATTTAGAACCAGATGTATTAAAATGTATGGCATGTGGAAGTTGTGTATCATCTTGTTCTGCTGTAAATTTTACAAATTCTTCATTAAGAAGTGCAATTCTTTCACTTCAAAACGGACTCCCGGAAAAAGCATATGAGTATTTAAAAGGTTGTATGCTTTGTGGTAAATGTACAATGATATGTCCTCGTGGCATTAATACCAGAAGACTCATAATCTCTATTTTTCAAACTTATAACTTTAAAAAATGAGAGAAAGAATACTTGGAGGATACGATAATTTTGTTCTCCCATTTATGATAGGAATCGTTTTTATAATAACCTATTTATTAATTGGCCTTATAAGAGTTATTATACATATTCCAGGTCCCGACAGAAAGAAACTACTTCTATCTTTTGTTAATCCATCAGCTATTTATAAAAATATAAGAGATATTATATGTGATTGTTTAATCCATGTGAAAATCTTTAAAAGAAAAGCTATTTTAGGATATATGCATGCAAGCATAGCTTTTGGATGGTTTATGCTTATTGTCATTGGACATATTGAGGTGGCTTTATATGTTCCTCAAAGAAATGGAGTACTCTATTATCCTGTATTTTTCAGATATTTTGTAAAACAAGAGGGAGATATAACATTAAGAGGCGCGTTCTTTTTCTTTTTAATGGATTTCTTCTTACTATTAGTTCTTAGTGGTATTGGATTAGCAATGTACAAAAGAGTGCATTCCATGGCTTTAGGTATGAGAAGAACCACTAAGCCTGGTTTTGCAGATAGACTGGCTTTATATTGTTTATGGGCAATATTCCCTTTAAGATTACTTGCAGAAAGTTTTACCGCTGGTATAAGTGGAGGAAGTTTTTTAACAAAACCTATGAACATGCTTTTTCAAAACTTCCTAAGTGATGACATGCATATACTCCCAACTTGGTGGGCATATTCAGTAGCATTAGGACTATTCTTTATTGCAATGCCTTTTAGTAGATATATGCATATTCCAACAGAGGCTTTATTGATTGTTTTGAGAAATGCAGGATTAAAAGTTACTAAAATAAGAAAGGGTTTTGCTGCAGCTGAAATTTATTCTTGTTCAAGCTGTGGTCTTTGTATAGATGCATGCCCAATGAATACTCAGAAGAAAAATTTAAAATATTCATCGGTATATTTTATAAGATTTTTAAGAAGAAATAGGACTAAAAAAATTAATAAGATAGCAGAGAAATGTTTAATGTGTGGAAAATGCGTAGCATTATGTCCTGTAGGAGTAGATTCCTGCGGAATTAAAAGAGCTCAAAGAACAACAGTATACAATAATCTTAAATACGACTATTCATACTTGACTTCTGTATCTCATAATCCACCTACGAATACAAATGAAGAAAAAAAGAGTTCATCTATTCTCTATTTTGCAGGTTGCATGACACATCTGACTCCTTCCATTATAAAATCTATGGAAAAAATATTTGAATCAGCTAATGTTGATTATCAATTTGCAGATAAAGATGGAGGTGTATGCTGTGGAAGACCACTAATTATAGCTGGAAAAGCAGATGCAGCTAAAGAGATTATTAATAAAAACACTGAATTAATTAAAGCAAGTGGTTGTACAACAATAGTCCTCTCTTGCCCTATATGCTTAAAAGTTATGCAAGAAGATTATAATTTAAAAGGTATCAATTTGATTCATCATACTCAATTTATTAATCAATTAATAAATGATAATAAATTAAAATTATCAAAAACATCAGACTCTCTTGTTTATCACGATCCTTGTGAACTAGGAAGAGGTTGCAACATTTATGATGAACCAAGAAATATAATTCAAAATATTGGAGAACTTAAACAAGCACAATCAGAAAAGTTAGAGAGCATATGCTGTGGTGGAAGTATTGGAAGTTTAAGTCTTACCTATGATGATAGAACTAAGATTACTCAAAATTCTGTAAATAAACTACTTATTAATAATCCTGATAAAATTATTACTGCATGTCCTTTATGCTTAAAGACTTTTAAAGATCAAGCACCAGTACCAGTAGAGGATATAGCACTTTTAGTAGCAAAAAATATAGAAGTAGCTTAATAAAAAATATTATGAAAGTCTTACATTTTGTTTTATCCCTTTTTATGTTTTTTACTCTTGTATTTACTTGTAAAGCACAGTTTAACAGTACGCTGTATGACAAAGAGGCGTTCTTGATTGGGACATTAGATGATTATATGGGATATCAGCGCACGTTTAATGCCGAGTCAGATAGCTTTTATTATCAAAAAGTAGATATTTATAGCAAAGATGAATTAATGACTGCACTTTTTATTGACTCACTTTTTAATTCAAAATATACCGATATTTATTTGATAGACAATGGAGCTCCAAAAGGAATAAAATTATACTCCCCAAATTTATCAAAAAGAATTGACAAATATTTTGAATATAAAACTTCAGCGTCGCGGACAATGCAAGGAGATACTGTTTTTTATGGGTTAATTAAAAAAGATATGTTTAAAACCAATAAAGAAAAATTATCTTTTTTGTTAGGTGTTTTTTTACGTTATAGACCAGATTATAATAGAATTGCCATGGCCAATTCAACGAGTAAAGCTGCTGTGTGTGCAGATATGTTAAAAGAGTTTGGATGTGCAGATGTTGAATATACTATTAAAAAAGGATACATTCCGGTTGGTCATATAATTACATTTGAACCTTCTCCTGAAATTCAAAAGATAATTGAAGAAGCTGATAAACTAAATTACTATATATCGAATATAAATACCAATAAGATAAAATTCACTCTTGATGGAACAAAATATCGATGGAAAGAGCCGGATTATCCTAAATTCCATAATAAATCAAACCATTCAATTGACTCGATTATAGTTGTCGGAATAGGAAAAGACTCTTTACAGAAGAAATGATACTTCATTCTGAGCGAGGCATCAACTCTGCCTATAAACAAATTGTAAAATTCTTGTAATCATTGAAGTTAGAACAAGGCATGAATAAAAATAGAATTGGTATTCAGTTTTTCGATATCTTGAGAGTAACGGACTGAAAATCCGTGTGTCCTTTTTATTGCTTCACAATTGCTTTTGTTTCAACGAGTAATTCTCTGGAAACGTGGGTGATATTGTAAATTATTCCGGCTCTGCGGTTTTTTTCATCATTTTGCAGTTGTTCAATCCCATCTTCCCAGTAATTTGCTTTTTGAATCATCGAGTCCAATTGATTTATATCCGCTTTTCCGCTTAATAGATCAGTTACATATTGAAGCACCTCGCTTACATCGTTACAAAATTCAACTTCATTTTGAGTAAGTTCTTTAGCATTTTTATGCACTCCAAAAGCAGAAATATATGAAAGCAAAGCATGATTGAGGTTTGTAAGATTGAAAGCAATCTCTTCGAACTGTCTTGTGCTTTTTGGTTCCAGTCGCATACCTTTCCATGCCGAAGTTAGAGCATTGTCCGCATTATACGCAGTACGCCTGTTATGCAGATATTCTTCTTCTGTGACCGTACCTTTGTAAATACTTTCGAAGTATCGTTTGTTTTTAATTACCGCCGTCATTAATAAATCCGGCAGCTGTTTGTACTGCCAGTCCGGCCACACAAATCGTACAACCAGAAAAGCGATGATACCCCCAATGAGTGTATCAATAATCCTTGGCAGCATTATAGCGACACCCTGATCGGCAAGAATATTGAACGAAGCCAATACATATGTTGTAATAAAAATAGCAGCTACTACATAATTCTTTTTCAACCAATAGTAGAAAAGGTAAATAGATGTGAGCATTAGTAGGATCTGTCCCGATATTGTCGGCATCAGATGAGCTAATGTCACCCCGAGAACGACACCCAGCAACGTACCAAAAACACGGTGGAAAAGTCGCATCCGTGTAGCACTGTAAGTCTGCTGAAAAACTATCAGAGACGTTAATAAAATCCATGCCCCCTTTTCAAGATGGAACATTTGCATGATTCCAAATCCAAGTAACCAACTTAAGCTAAGTCTTATTGCAAACTTGAATCGAGAATGTTTGGGATTAAAAAGAGTGGCTAAACTATTTCGTTCAGGCTTACGCGTATTGAATACTGTCACATCAATTTTTGCACTATGAGATTCCTCATCCCGCAGGTTTTCTTCAAGACCCATAAGATTTTTCATCAACAACGATAGGGTGAGGTAGTGCGGTTCCCCTTTTTCCTCTTCCAACATTTTTTTTACCGCAGAAAGAGTCCACTCTAATGATAAGGGATGCTTATAAGTTTGTTCTGTCAGAAGCGAATCAGCATAAATATTCATTGCTTTTCCAATTTCGTGCATCAATTGTCCGAAGCCTTCCAGCAGTTCAATATTAGTAACATCCCTTGTCAGCAAGTCGTATTGTTCGTGACTTGAAATTGCCCTTTCCTGCATTTCCTGCAGTAAAAACCATTTTCTATAATAAATATTTACTGTTGAAAGCGTTTCCGGACCACTCTCTTCGGAGTAGCTATAGAGATTGTTTTTGCAAGTCTCTATTTGCTGTGACAACTGAATATTTTTTTGTGCCAGTTGATTTCTGATTAATATTTGAACTTGAGGATTGCTTGGGAAAAGGCTTGCTTTCAAGTCGATATAATCTGCCAGAAAATGGAAGCCCTGTGCCAGTTGTTCCTGTAACATTCTGAACGGTCGGTAATGCAACAAAAGAATTGAAACGATAGAATAACATGATGCCCCAATTGTTAACAGTACAGGCTGATAGTACCATTTTTCCGCGTTATTTGTCCCCAGCATTGTATAAACGAATATGAGCAATGTTCCAAAGGTGACTCCTTGCATCCTTGAATTTAATCCCCCCGCAATGGTCATGGAAAAAGCAGCGATAAAAATATATACAGCGAAATATGTCGTGAAAGGCAACAGCAGTTCCACCAAACTGCTTGTGATAAAAAACAAGATGATTGCTGTGACAGCCGATTTTATGCGTCCTCTTGGGTGAACATCCGTTTCTCCGAGAGCCATAGCCACGACACCCAGCGACATTGTTGTCCCTATAAATGAATTATGAAACAGAATTTCAGCAGGAATTAACAGAAAAGCGATAGACACCGTTACTTTTAGTGCCCATAAGTGGTTAGGATTTTTCCAGAAAACGTTTATCCAAAAGCTGTTTATACTTTCTTTTATTGTATTCATCACTTTGCACTTTTATAGTTTTAAAATCTTCACAATGTTGGTTTTTATCAACAAAATACTGTCTGTAAAATTAGTTTATTGTCTGTATTTTTATTATCTTTGTTAAGATGTTGATTCCTTAATTGTATTTAATACACATGATAAATAATTTTAAAGTGAATCTTTTCACGAATGTAATTCTTTTTTATTATCATTGCATTCAAATACTGTAGAATTTACATTTATTTAAATGAACTAATATCAACATAATATAATTGTGTTAACATAAAATTAATGATTATGAAAAGAAATCTCTTTCTTATTTTATTTATGGTTATTTCTGTGATGTTATCAGCTCAAAAGAGTACAATGAAAATATATCCAGAAAAGGGAGAGCGAGTTATTCATAAAGAAATTTATGGTCAGTTTGCTGAACATCTTGGCACCTGTATTTACGGAGGAATTTGGGTAGGAGAGAATTCTCCAATTCCCAACATAAACGGTTATAGAACAGATGTGATTGAAGCGTTGCGAGCATTAAAAGTTCCCGTGGTTAGATGGCCGGGAGGTTGTTTTGCCGATGAATATCATTGGATGGATGGTATAGGTCCTAAAGACAAACGTCCGAAAATGGTTAATACCAATTGGGGTGGGACCATAGAAGACAATAGTTTTGGTACCCATGAATTTTTGAATTTCTGTGAATTGCTTGGTATTGAACCGTATATAAGTGGAAACGTGGGTAGTGGTACAGTGGAAGAACTGGCTAAATGGGTTGAATATATGACATCTGATGGAGATTCTCCTTTGGCTAATCTAAGGAGGAAAAACGGTCGCGATAAACCTTGGAAAGTAAAATATTTAGGTATAGGAAATGAAAGCTGGGGATGCGGTGGAAACATGACGCCCGAGTTTTATGCAGACCAGTACAGAAGATATCAGACTTATTGCAAGAATTATGGAGGTAATCATTTATATAAAATCGCGAGTGGAGCCAGTGATTATGATTTTAACTGGACAGAAGTATTGATGAGGAATGTAGGTAATCGGATGAATGGATTATCGCTTCATTATTATACTGTTAAAGGTTGGAATGGAAGTAAAGGTTCAGCGACCAATTTCAATTTAGATGAATATTATCGAACATTAGATAAAGCGTTAGGTATTGAAGAAGTTATCAAAAAACATATTGAGATAATGGATAAATACGATCCAAATAAGAGAATTGGATTGTTGGTGGATGAATGGGGAACCTGGTGGGATGAGGAGCCGGGCACAGTAAGCGGTCACCTATATCAGCAGAATTCATTGCGCGATGCATTTGTCGCATCCCTTACTTTGGATATCTTTCACAAATATACAGATAGAATTACCATGGCTAATATAGCCCAAATGGTGAATGTGCTTCAGGCGATGATTCTTACGAATGATAAGGGTATTATTTTAACCCCAACATATTATGTTTTTAAAATGTATAATGTACATCAAGACGCCACTTTTTTGCCATTTGATTTAACCAGTGATATGATTAGTCGCGATGGCAAGAATATCCCTTCGTTAAGTGGAACAGCATCTCGCGATAAAAATGGGTTGATTCATATCTCATTATCCAATGTAGATCCCGATAAAGACAGCGATGTGACAATTGACCTTGGCGGTGTATCCGTTAAATCCATTAAGGGAGAAATTCTCACATCCAAGAATCTTGTTGATCATAATACATTTGATAATCCGGGAGTTGTAAAAACAGTCGATTTTAAAGGAGCAAAGATTGTGTCAGGCGGTTCAATTACTGTGAAAGTACCAGCCAAGTCCATTATAACTTTAGAAGTGAAATAATTTATATTGATGAAAAAGTTGTTATTGTTTCTTATATCTACTGTTCTGTTTGTGTTGAACGGTTTTTCGCAATCGTCAGATAAACGAGTTTATGAAAATGAAGGATATGAACTGGTGTGGAGTGATGAATTCGATTATGAAGGAAAGCCCAATCCTGAGTTTTGGAAGTTTGAAAAAGGATTTGAGAGAAACAAAGAATTACAATGGTATCAGGAAGAAAACGCCTATTGCAAAGACGGAATATTAACTATTGAAGCCCGAAAAGAAAAGAAGCCGAATCCGTTATATTCGACAGATAAAAACGATTGGCGTAATTCCAGAAAGTCAATTGAATTTACTTCTTCATCTATTCAGACAAAAGGGAAAAAGGAATTTCTATACGGCCGATTCGAGATAAAAGCCAAAATACCCCTTGCGGGTGGAGCTTGGCCCGCCATTTGGACATTAGGTACAAAAATGGAATGGCCATCGTGCGGGGAAATAGATATTATGGAATATTACCGTATTGACAATAAGCCTCATATACTTGCAAATGCCGCTTGGGGAACCGACAAACGTTATGATGCAAAATGGAAAACCAAGGCAATACCTTTCAAGTATTTTCTAAATAAGAATAAAGATTGGGGCAACGAGTTCCATGTTTGGCGTATGGATTGGGATGAGCACTCAATTAAGTTGTATTTAGATGATGAATTGCTTAATGAAATACCTTTATCCCAGACTGTGAACGGTACATTTGGGAGAAATTTAAATCCTTTTAATCAACCCCATTTTCTATTGTTGAATCTAGCTATTGGCGGTCAACAAGGAGGTGAGCCAGATTTGTCGGCATTTCCAATGAAGTATGAGATTGATTATGTGCGTGTTTATCAACAAAAAACGTCTACCATCAAATCCGGAAAAATATGGCCCGACAATAATGGAAAACATGTAAATGCACATGGCGGAGGCGTTCTTTATCATGATGGTAAATATTATTGGTTTGGAGAACATAAAAGTGAAAATACAAGTGCAGCTTTAGTCGGCGTAAATTGTTATTCATCGACCAATTTAACCGATTGGAAATATGAAGGCGTCGCGCTTCCTGTTTCAGATGATCCCGAAAGTGAAATTACCTCGGGATGCGTTATTGAAAGACCAAAAGTGATTTATAATAAGAAATCCGGAAAGTTTGTAATGTGGTTTCATCTTGAGCTCAAGGGGCAAGGATATAGTGCAGCAAGAGCCGCTGTAGCTGTGAGTGATAATATAGCAGGTCCTTATAAATACATAAGTTCTTCTCGCGTAAATAAGGGCTTTTATCCAATAGATATGTCAGATGAAGTACGAAAAATAAAGTTCGAAAAAAGCATGTTTGATAAATGGTGGACAACTGATTGGTATAAAGCCGTTGAAAATGGACTTTTTGTTAAACGAGACATGGAAACCGGTCAGATGTCAAGAGACATGACTCTGTTTGTTGATGATGACGGTAAAGCATATCACATTTATTCATCGGAAGAAAACCTAACACTCCACATTGCTGAGTTGACAGATGATTACACTGCTCATAACGGTAAATATGTTCGCGTTGCCTCTGCAGGTCATAACGAAGCACCCGCAATATTTAAGCGGAACGGAATTTATTGGATGATTACCTCAGGTTGTACCGGTTGGGATCCAAATGCAGCAAGAATGTTTTCATCAACCTCAATTTGGGGACCATGGAAACAGTATTCCAATCCATGCAGAGGTGAAAAATCTGAAATTACTTTTGGTGGTCAGAGTACGTTTATTCTACCCGTTATCGGTAAGAAGGATGCATATATTTTTATGGGAGATATCTGGAAGCCAAAATATCCCATTGATGCAAGATATATTTGGTTACCAATACAATTTGAGAACGATATCCCATATATAGAATGGATTGATGAATGGAGTATGAACTATTTTGATAACAAGTGAGATTAAAATAATCAGTAACAAATAATTATATATCATGTGTATTAAACAAAAAGCTTTTTTATTGTTTTTTTTGATGTGCTCTACATTTGTATTTGGAAAACCAGGATTTGGTAAGTCTGAAAAAATTAATAATCAATGGAAGTTTATCCTTCAAGATGTAAAGAATGCAGAGGGAGTTGATTTTAACGATAAGAATTGGCAAAATATTGATTTACCCCATGACTGGAGTGTTAAACAACAATTAAGCTCGTCGCAGTCCAGTTGTATGGGATATTTACCAGGTGGAATAGGGTGGTATAGAAAAAGTATCCAAATACCTGAAGACAAGAAAGAAGCGAAAGTTTATCTTTATTTTGAAGGAGTATATAACAGAAGTGATGTTTATATAAACGGTCATTTATTGGGAAACCGTCCAAATGGGTATATTTCATTTATGTATGATGCGACGCCATATATTAAATATGGAAAAGAAAATGTTATTGCTGTGCGTGTAGATCACAGTAGAGATGCAGATTCAAGATGGTATACCGGTTCAGGTATTTATCGTGATGTTTGGTTGGTGTATGCCAATCCTGTTCATATTGCCCAATGGGGAGTATATGTTTTTCCTGAGGAATCCACGTCAAAAAATGGAGTTTTGAATGTAGAAGTCGAATTGACGAATGAATTGGAGGTTGCTGTCAACTTATCCATAATTCATGAGTTAATGGACAAAAATGGAAAGGTAGTCGCGAAAAAGAATCTTAAACAATCTGTACAACCCGGTGAAAGTAAGATTAATACATCATCTTTAAAGGTGGCTAAGCCAAATTTGTGGAGTATAGAAGATCCATACTTATATGATTTGAAAACCACAGTGTTGAAAAATGGAGAAGTGTTGGATGAGACAATAACAAAGACAGGATTTAGACAATTCACATTTGATGCTGACAAAGGATTTGCACTCAACGGGAAGTGGATGAAAGTTAAAGGCGTATGTATTCATCATGATGCGGGAGTTTTAGGTGCAGCAGTACCTAAGGAAGTATTGAGAAGAAGGTTAATCAACTTGAAAGAAATAGGATGTAATGCGATCAGAACAAGCCATAATCCCCAAGCACCTTCGTTATATGAATTGTGTGATGAGTTAGGCATGTTGGTTATTAACGAAGCATTTGACGAGTGGGAATTTCCCAAACGGAAATGGCTTGAAGGATGGAATGTTGGTACTCCAGGTTTTCAAGGTTCATTTGATTTTTTTGAAGAATGGGGTGAAAGAGATTTAGCCGATATGGTTAAACGGGACAGGAATCATATCTCAATATTTGCTTGGAGTATTGGTAACGAAGTAGATTATCCAAATGACCCATATTCACATCCTATACTTGACGGAGGTGAAGGAGGGTTTACTCAACCCATTTTTGGTGGATATAAGAAAGATGCCCCAGATGCCATGCGTTTAGGTGATATTGCCAAAAGATTGTCGTCTGTTGTGAAAAAATATGACAAATCGCGTCCTGTAACCGCAGGACTAGCCGGTGTGGCCATGTCCAATGAGACAGCTTATCCAGGTGCTTTGGATATCACCGGATATAATTATACTGAAAATATGTATGATAAAGATCATAAAGAATATCCAGATAGAGTTATTTTCGGAAGTGAGAACAGACATGATCTGAGTGCATGGAAAGATGTCAGAGACAAGGAGTTTATCTTTGGTCAATTTATTTGGACGGGAATAGATTATTTAGGAGAATCCGGGAGATGGCCCTCTCGTGGTTTTTATTCAGGTCTCCTTGATTTCGGAGGTTTTATTAAGCCACGAGGTTATTTTCGTCAATCTCTTTGGTCGGAAAAACCGATGGCATATCTTGGAACCTATCCAACCCCAGGTAAAGGTAGTGTAAGTCAGATGCAAGATGTATGGTCGCAACTTGAGGCAGAGAAGGCATCTAATTATGAGGAAAAAACTCCATCGACAGATGCTTGGTCGATTTGGAATTATTACGAAGGACAGTTGATACGAGTTGTTTCTTATTCAAATGCACCCAAAGCCAAGCTGTTGTTAAACGATAAAGAAGTTGGAGCCATTCAGGATTATAATGATGAAACGGGTATTTATTATTGGGATATCCCTTTTCAAGATGGAGTTTTGAAAGTTATTGGGATGGATGAAAATAGCAAGGAAATATGTGATTATGAAATTCAATCATCAGGAAGTCCTAATGCTTTAAAAATTATGTATCAAGATCAAGTCGTAAAGAAGGATGGTGTTGCCCAAATTATTATTCAGGTAGTTGACGAAAAGGGTGTTCCTGTTATGATTTCAGATAATGAAGTGACATGCCAAATAATGGGTGATGGTAAATTATTAGGGTTAGAAGCAAGTAATAATTCGGATATGAGTAATTATGGAGATAATGTTCATAGAGTTTATCATGGAAGGATGATTGCATATATTAAAGTCACTGAAGAGAACAAAGAAGGTATAAAAGTTCATTTTACATCTCCCTGGCTTAAGTCGGCCGAGGCATTGATTAAAACAATAGAATAATCACTATTTCAGGACGAGCTAGAATTTCAAATAATAAAGAGCCGAAAATACTTCCGGCTCTTTATCTTGTGTTTAAATTAAGTTTCTATAATAATGCTAAATTATAGTCAAATTAAACATTTACATGTACAAACATGTGTCGGTTGTTAAATAGAAAAACCCTTACTATAATTCTTTGTTATAAGTTTATCAGCTTCGGAGTCGTTTACAAATTTCTCTTTTGCCGGATTCCATTTAATAGGACGTCCCAAATGATAAGCAATATTTCCAAGTGTGCAAACTGTACACGAGCGATGTCCAATTTCTACAGGAACAATTGGATCTTTGTGTGATTTTATTGCATTAATAAAATTCTCTTGATGAGAGGCTTTTGTTTCATAAGCACCTTCAGTCTGTTCTACTACTTTAGGTAATAAGCTATCGTCTGATGCTGAGTAATGTTCTCGGGAAACCTCAATCCAACCTTTATCACCCCAGAATTTAACTCCTCTAGTTTTCTTTTCGTCAAAAGGCTCTTCTGTCATTACTGCTCCGCTCTCATATTTGAAAGTCAGGAATTTAGTTCCCTGATATCCTGCAGGTATTATTTCAATGGGACCACTTTTATCCATTCCTAAACCCCATTGAGCAATATCAAACATGTGAGCTCCCCAATCGGTAGTGTAACCTCCTCCCAACTCTTTGTACCAGCGCCATGCTCCCCAAAATTGTTCGTTTTTTTCGGGATCCAGTGAAATTGGAGGATTTAATTGTGAATTATAGTGTACGTATTCTGAGGGACCCAGCCACATTTTCCAGTTCAGATCTGCGGGAATTGTTTCTTCTGGTAGATTGTAAGGAACCGGAGGTTCACCTACATAAGCATTTACACGTTGTATCTTTCCGATTTTCCCTTCTTGTACCATTTTGACAGCGTATTGGAAATTTGGATCAGAACGTTGTTGGCTTCCGACTGCAAGAATTACATTATTATCGCGAACAGCTTTTACCAAAGCTTGTCCCTCTTTGATTGTAAATGTAAGAGGTTTTTCCAGATAAATGTTTTTCTTTGCTTTACATGCATCAATTGCGATAAATGCATGCCAATGATCCGGTGTTGCAATAACAACTGCATTTATATCTTTACGCGCGAGCAAGTCCTTGTAGTTTTCATACGTTTCAACAGCTACTTCTTTCTGTTGTTTTGCATAATAATTTTTCACCCTTTTTGTGAATCGCTGATTCTTTATTCCATAAACATCGCTTCCTGCAACTACCTCAACTCCTGGAATCCCGATGAGACCATTTAAAAGATGCATTGCTTGTTGACCCAAGCCAATGAATCCCAATCGGATAATGCCATCATTTGTTGCTAAGACTTTACTTTGTTTACATGACGTTAAAAACTGGGAAAAAACTAATGCACCAGCTACTCCTACTGTTGAGGATTTAATAAAATCTCTTCTTGATACTTTTTTACTCATTTTGTTAACGATTTAAATTGGCTAAATATGTTGTTTCATTAATTGTTGATTATAATGTTTATTGATTGAAGTCTATGATTAAATTATTGATTAATTCCATTGTAATAGAATTTTCAAAGTTAAATTAAAATTGTCTAAATACAAATAAAAAAGCTGCACTATGGCAGCTTTTTTATTTAATTATTATTCTTGAACAAGTGCAATTTTAAGTTCGTCCAATTGTTTTTGATCTACTATAGAAGGAGCGTCAATCATTACATCGCGACCTGAATTGTTTTTTGGGAATGCGATGCAGTCGCGTATACTGTCTAATCCTGCTAAAAGTGAAACGAATCGATCTAAACCAAAAGCAATTCCTCCGTGAGGTGGTGCTCCATATTGGAATGCATTCATCAGAAATCCGAATTGTTTTTGAGCTTGTTCATCACTGAATCCAAGTACTGAAAACATCTTCTTTTGTAGTTCGCTGTCATGAATACGTATTGATCCACCACCTACTTCCACGCCGTTAATCACAATATCATATGCATTTGCACGTACTGCTCCCGGATTTGAATCGAGTAGGGGGATATCTTCCGGTTTAGGAGAAGTAAATGGGTGATGTTTTGCTACATAACGTTCATCTTCTTCGCTCCATTCTAAAAGCGGAAAATCTATAACCCATAAGCATTTATAGTTGAATTTATCGCGTAAGCCTAATCTGGAACCCATTTCCAGGCGAAGTTCTCCTAACTGTTTCTGTGTCTTTTCAGTTTCGCCACTCAATACAAGAAGCAGATCGCCAGGATTAGCATTACTTCTATCAAGCCACAACTTCAAATCTTCTTCATTATAGAATTTGTCAACAGAAGATTTAATAGTACCGTCTTCGTTATAGCGTACATAGACGAGTCCTTTCGCACCAATTTGCGGACGTTTTACAAAATCAGTCAACTCATCTAATTGTTTGCGGGTATATGTAGCGCAATTTTTAACGCAAATGGCACCGACATATTCCGCAGAATCGAAAACTCCAAAATTGTGTCCTTCTGTTAGATCTTTGATTTCTACAAACTTCATGTCAAAGCGTGTATCCGGTTTGTCAGAACCATAAAATTTCATTGCATCAGCATAGCTGATTCGAGGAAAATCCGGCAGATCGATCCCTTTAATGTTTTTAAAAATATATTTGGTAAGTCCTTCAAAAGTGCTTAGCACATCTTCTTGTTCCACAAATGACATTTCGCAATCTATTTGTGTAAATTCAGGTTGGCGGTCAGCGCGAAGGTCTTCGTCACGAAAACATTTTACTATTTGGAAATAGCGGTCGAATCCCGCTACCATTAATAATTGTTTGAATAGCTGTGGTGATTGAGGAAGAGCATAAAATTCACCTTTATTCATGCGTGAAGGGACTATGAAGTCTCTAGCTCCTTCTGGTGTAGAGCCAATGAGGACTGGAGTTTCCACTTCAAGAAATTGTCTTTCGTCTAAATATTGACGGGTAGCAATTGTCATTTTGTGACGAAGCTCAAGATTTTGTCTGACCACATCTCGTCTCAAATCAAGATAACGATATTTCATGCGAATATCATCACCACCATCTGTTTCATTTTCAATTGTGAAAGGAGGTGTTTTTGATGAATTGAGAATGTTTAGTGCAGTCACATTAATTTCAATATCACCTGTTGGAATATGGGTGTTTTTGTTTGAGCGTTCTGTGACAACCCCTGTTATTTGAATCACACATTCACGTCCTAATTTATTGGCTTTTTCACAAATGTCCGGGTTAATAGCCTGGTTGAATGATAATTGAGTGATTCCATATCGATCGCGTAAATCGATAAAAGTCATTCCTCCCATTTTACGGATTTTGTGTACCCACCCTGAAAGGGTAATCTCGCTGTTTATATCGGTGATTCTAAGATCACCACAAGTATTTGTTCTATACATATTACAAAGCAATTGATCAATTTTATGGTCCTACAAATTTACATAAATCTTGCATTGTTTATGCAATTTAATAAAAAAAGGTGATTTTATTTTGGTATTATCGCAAAAAGGTGTAATTTTGCACCCACATTTAACTGACATCTCGGGGTGTAGCACAGCCCGGTTAGTGTGCCTGCTTTGGGAGCAGGAGGTCGAAGGTTCGAATCCTTTCACCCCGACGTTGAAAAAAAGAGTTACAATTTATTTGTAACTCTTTTTTTTATTGATACTTATATAGAAATATTACATTAGTATTTTTGAATAAAAATTGCATTCATTTATATTCGCAGCAGTGCAATATAGTATTATTTTATTTCTTCAGCCAACTTTGCACCTTGAATAATTCGATGTGCCATGCCAATTCCGTCTCGTAAATTTCCTGCAATGTGAAGTCCCTGATAACTTTTTTCAAGTTTTTTTACGGTATTGAATCGATCTTCCGAGGAAATTTCATATTGAGGTATTGCATGTTTGTGACGAAAAATACGAATTAAATCTGGTTCTTTCGATGCAGGGAAGCCTAACATACGGTGAAATGTTTTAACTACTTTTTCTTCTATTTCGTAGTCCGATAGTTCTGTTAATGCGGCATTTTTTATGCCTCCCATAAAAAATGAGAATAATGCACCATTGTTGGGACTGCGTCCTTCAAAACAGGATGATGGAAACAGAATTCCCAAGAAATCTTCATTATCTTTTGAAGAGATTAAACCTCCAAATGCATTGAATTTTAGATTCCCTGTATCTTTTACACCTACAGCAATTTGTACAATTGGAGCATAACGTAAGTTAGTAATCTTGTTTATTTTATCTATTTCAATGAATTTAAGTATTTCTGGAAGCACATATGAACCAACTGTAGTGATGAGGTGTTTTGATGTGAGTTCAATTTCTTGATTGTTTTGTTTAAAAGATGTTTTCCATGTCCCATCATCAGTGTTTGGTTTAGTTGCAATGTTCTCACATGACAGCATGATATTTTCTTTGCCGATATATTTTATCATTGCTTTTATAAGATTTTCCATTCCCCCATTGGTGGAAAATATTCCTTTTTTTGACTGTGACTTATTCTGGTTTTTATCTTTTTGAACTTTTTTTATTGCTCCACCGATAAAACTTCCATAGTCTTGTTCCAGATTATAAAGCTTTGGTAAAGCATGTCTTGTAATTAATGCAGTTGCATCTCCAGCATATATACCTGACAAAAAAGGATCTACAGCATAATCGACGAATGATTTACCGAGTCTTCGAGTTGTTAATTCAGCTACAGTTTCATTTGGATTATTTCCTTTTGCACGCCAAGGTTCACCAAGTATATGAAGTTTGTCGGAAAATCTAAAAAGAGGTGTTGTTATTCCACTCCATAATCCATTAGGAAGAGGATGAAATTTTTCGTTTTTCCAGATCAGTCGCTTTTCAGATTCTTTTTTCGCAAACTCAATTTTACATTCTGTTGACAGTTCATCAAAAAGGTTCAAAACTTCTTCGGATGCACCTGATCCTGTATTTGGACCTGATTCAAATACAAAATCGTTTTCATGAAAAGTTTGAATTTGGCCGCCTAATCTATCTGTTTTTTCTAATACAATTATGTTAAATCCTTTTTTCTTAAGATTTATTGCAGTAGAAAGTCCTGTTAATCCACCTCCTATGATGACAATATCTTTTTCCATTTCTTTATTATATGAGATTATATATCAATATTGTTTTTGTATTATATTGGTTTCGAGAATGTTTTGTTCGTATTTAAAAGCAATTTATCTAACGATGCAGCAACATTTCTGATAAAAGGAGATCCTTTTTCACACATTTCAATTTTATTATCGTCAAAAACAATGATACCATCTTGTGCAAATTCCTCCATTTTTTCATTAGAATATGCAGTAGCATCTTTGATTTCAGGAACAGTAAGCATCAGTCTTGAAGCAATTTGTTGCCAATTGATTTGCTCATTACACATTAAGTCTGTAATAACCTCACGAGTTATTTGTTCATCCTTATTAAGCAAGTATCCTTTTTTTACTGGAATATTTCCATTATTAACTGTATCAATATATTCCTTTATTGTTTTGGTATTTTGTACATAAGCACTAGTTAATTGACTGATAGCAGTTACTCCGAATGCATAAACCTGTCCCGTTGTACGTCTAGAACAATAACCTTGAAAGTTTCGGTGAAGTGTATGGTCTTTTGCAGCTTGATGCAACTCATCATTCTCATGTACGAAATGATCTAACCCAATTTGTTTATATCCTTTATTAAGTAATAAATTCCTTGATGTTTGATAGATTTTGTCTTTCAATTCATCTGAAGGTAGACCACTTCGTTCAAGTAATTTCTGTCTAGGAAAGATGTTTGGAACATGTGCGTATGAAAAAGTCACCAAACGGTCTGGTGAAAGATCTATCGCTTTTTGGATGGATTCAGAAAAACTTTCTACAGTTTGAAACGGAAGACCATAAATAAAATCAAGATTTATTCGGATATTATTTTTGTGTAACAAATCAAAAATCTGTTCAATCGGTAAAAGAGTAGGAACACGATTAGATGCTTTCAATACATTAGTGTTGAAATCTTGAATCTCTATACTCATGCGATTGAATCCAGCATCGATAAGTGTTTGAAAATGATTTATATCCATGTATCCAGCATGGCATTCAATTGCTATTTCCGGATTATCAATAACTTCAAATGTGTCAAATAGTTTGTTGTTGATCAGTTTAATAAACTTTAAGTCTATAGATGTAGGTGAACCCCCGCCATAATGTATTTGAGCTATCTTTCTTTTTTTGTCGATTTTAGAACAAACCATTTCTATTTCATTCAACACTGCATCGATATATTTCTTTTCATCTGTGTCTTTTGTTCTAGAAAAGGAATTACATCCACAAAAATAACACATACGATTGCAAAAGGGTATATGAATATAGAACGACAGATGTTGAGGTTGTTGTAAGTTTGATAATTCGATTGCTTTAATGAATTCTATTTCTTTAAAGTTATCTTGAAAAAAATTAGCCGGAGGATAGCTTGTGTATCGAGGTACCGGCACGTTATATTTTGAAATTAAATCTTTCATTTTAATTCATTGTTTCATATTTTACCGAATATGGTTTAAAGAGCAGTACGTACAAAAATGAAATTAATGCAATTACCAATTGCATTAAAAACAATCCTTTATAACCAAAAGCATCGCCAATACTTGCACTTACAATTGTTATTATCATAGCTCCAAGATGCGTTATTACTATTTGAAGTGTAAAATCGGTCCCCTCGCGGCCATCTCTAACAATATCCATAGCAGAAGTGTTTATCAAAGTTGAAGACATGCCATAAATACCCCAGACTAATGCCACGCCAATTAATATGAATATTAGATCTGTAGATCCACTTGATGAAAGCCAAATAAAGTAAACTGCAGGTACTATGATGAGGAATGAAATGATTTTTCTAGATAGAGATTTTCCAATCTTTCTAATGTAAATTCCCGATATAAATGCACATAAAATACCAAAAGACACGCCAAAAATGCCTACTATCCCACCTATTTCTTTTATATCATAACCAATATCGACTAGAAAGGGGCTAAGATTCGATAATATACCTATTAATCCGGCATAATATAGTAACAGAAAAACAACTTGACGCCATATATTCTTTTGATTAAAGAAGAGGAGCATATCTTTAGGTTTCGCTTTCTGTTTTACTTTACGTTCCCTAAGTTTTATTTTTTTTATGAAAAACAAAGGGATTAGTGCCATCAATACAAAAATGGCAACCCACGGGAGAAGACTGTTCCAGCCGAATTTATGGAATAATAACAATAAAAATCCTCCTCCTACCATGCTTCCAGTGAATGACCCCATAGATTGAATGCTGTTTAAGAGACTAGTATCTTTTCTGTCAAATGAACGAGCGGCCATAGCATCAGTAGCAATATCTTGAGTAGCAGATGATATAAAAGCTAGTATAATGAGTATGATAATAAGGGTGAAATCAGCTTCTATACTGAGTGTTGCTACAATGAATATAATAATTGCATAAATTACTTCAGCACCAAATATCCATTGTTTATAATCTTTTAATGATTCTGTCCGGCTATCTACTATCGGTGACCAAAGAAACTTAATTAACCAAGGGATTTTTATGAGTTTTAGTAAAGCGATAGCTAAGAGTGAATATGCACCTTGGCGCATTAATACTGGAAGTGCCGATGAGAAAAAACTCATCGGTATTGATTGAGCTATATATAAAGTGAAGAAGGTGAATAACGTATATGTTTGTCGATTTTTCATTTAATTCTATATGAAGCACTAATTCCAAAAGACATTGGCTTGCCAGGTTTCCCTAATTTTTTACCTGCTGATTCGAAATAATAACCTAAATATTTTGTATTTGTAATATTCTTTCCCCAAAAGGTTAAAGTCATATTATTTTGATAAAACGTAAGACTGGCATTAATCAAATTATAAAACGGTTGATTTATTTTATTGTTTTCATGCCAATAAATCTTTCCCATGCCAATATAATTAGCCCCGATATCTAGTCGGTCCCATAAGATTGAATGATGATTAATCGTGTAAACTCCTCCTGCCGAGAGGGTATTACGTGGAATAAATGGAAGATAGTTTCCAGAATAATCCAGTTTATTGCTATAAATATATTCTTTGAATTTTGCATCGGTAAATCCATACGATAGATTAACATTAAAATTATTTATAGGCATTGCAATTAATGTAAATTCGATTCCTTTATTGACTGTTTTACCAGCATTATAAATCTTCACACCTTGCAAATCAATTAACTGTTTAACTTGTTGATCTTTGATATCGATATAAAAAAAGGCAGTTTCTAAATTCAATTTATTTTGTAATAAAGATATTTTAGTTCCAATTTCATAATTCCAGCTTTTTTCAGGTTGGAAAGTTCTTTCTTCAGGTTTTTCAAAAACCGTATTAAATCCCCCAGTTTTATAACCTTTAGCAATTGTTGCATAAATATGAGTTTTGTTTGTTAAACTATATTGTGCTGATATTTTTGGTGTCCATTGTTTAAATGTAAGTGGAGAGTTGTAATCACCAATTAATGTCTTTTGACCTTCAATTATCTTATTTTCAATATGTACAGAGTTCGCGTTCTCATAATCATATCTAATTCCCGCTTCTAGATTTAAACTTGGTGTCAGTCTGAAAGAAGATTGATGAAATAATGCAAAACCTCGGTTATAATCATTATATCTTTTTTCCAATTGATAATTAGGTTTAACCATATTTATAAAGACATCTGTGCCTCTTTTGATTTGATGATTGAATGCAAAAACTCCTGCATTCCATTCGTACCAACTTTCATTTAAGCTGTGAATATTAATTTCCTGTGCTAACAGAAATTGATCTTCTGTTTGGATGGCATAATACAGATTTTTTGGTGAAGCATCCTGGTCAACTGTATAATTATCATTTAATAACTGAATTGAAGATTGTGAGCTCAACCAAATGTAATTGTTGCGGAAATTTATTTGTAAGCCACTGTCATAGATTTTTCGTTTGTATGAGCTTTCATGATCTATATTAATAGAATCAACCCAATTTTTGGTTGTATCTACTAAACCATATGTAAATGCACCTTGATTTGTAAGATTAAAACCATTAATTAATCTAAAGCTTAATTTGTTTGTAGGTCTCCATTCTAATCTACTGTTTATTGAAGTTGAATTTAATTTATCAGCATTTTTCTTAGTGTAAATGTTTGGAATAAAGCCATCTGAATGTTCATATTCTCCAGAAATGCTATATGCAAATTTATTACTTAATCTATTTAAATGTGAGACACTGAAATTTATATCGTTAAACCTTCCGTATCGTAATTGTATTTTAGTACCTTGATGGATAAACGGTGATTTACTATGAACTAATATAATCCCTCCCATAGCATTTCGTCCATACAATGTACCCTGTGGTCCCCTTAGAAATTCAATTTTGTCTATCGCCATCAAGTTAATGTCAAAAGAAGATTTTTCAAAATGTGGAACCCCGTCTACATACATAGCGACTCCCGGAGCATTTATTATTGAACCAACTCCTCTGATAAATACTGAAGATGTGAGCTTTGAGTCCCTGTCAATCATGATGAAATTAGGAATGAAAGCAGAGAAATCTTTCATTTCACGTATTTGCTTCAATTCTATTACATTAGAATTTATTGAAGAAATTGAAGTTGGTTGCAGCCATTTGGAATATGGTTGTTTAATATTAGTTACAACTATCGAATCAAGTGAAAAAGTACGTAAAGAGTCGTTTTCGTTTGCACTCAAATATATATTGTTAGTTGAGAGAAATAACACAAATAAGCAGAAAAACATTTTGCGAATGTTTTTCTCTTTTATAGAAATCAAAATCATTGAATTTTTGGATATGAAAAACACAAAGATAATATCATTTCGGGGAATTTCAATTACAATTACAATTAAAATTGAATTTGTTAATAATAAACGCTTTGATATTAAGAGGATGTGATAATTTCTTAACAGAGAAGTAACATCATTTCAGATTGAAATCACTGTTTAATTTTAAAAAACGTGAAATGTACGCTACCATAAACACGTTCTTCTTGAAAAGAATCATATTCAGCAAAATTATATTTTTTTGAATGTTCTAGAACAAATATACCTCCATTATTTAGAAGACCTTTGTCAAGAATAAGTTTTGGGATTGATTCAATATCAGGCATTTCATATGGTGGATCTGCGAAAATGAGGTCGAATTTCTCATGTGAAGTAGATAAATACTTAAAAACATCAGCTTTCAAAGGAAATAACTCGTTTGCTTTTAGTATATCTTTTGCTTTACAGATGAAATTATAATGTAGGGGGTTCATTTCTACACACACCACACGTGGGCATCCTCTTGAAACCAATTCTATGGCAACACTTCCTGTTCCAGAAAACAAGTCAAGTGCATTTGTTTCTTCCCAGTCGATGATATTATTCAGTACATTGAACAAATTTTCTCTGGCAAAATCCGTTGTAGGTCTTGCCTTGAAGTTTGTCGGAACCTGAATTCTTCTAGATTTGTATTTACCGCTAATTATTCGCATAACTTTATTAATAGATCCGAAGGAATTGTTTTTAACTCGTCTTTCGGGATTGTGGGATAAGAATCAATTTCGATTATTTCGACATTTTTACTCACTTTCTTTAGTGAATCAATTATCTCATTTTGACTAGATAAATCTCCAGTTATTAATAATTGGTCACCAAGTTGATCAAAGCTGATGCTTAATAAATAGTTGTATATCAAATAAGTCAAATCAAGGTCGTTCCTTTTTTGCAACGTAGTTGCTGATAATAATTTGTCTTTGTTAAAGGTGATAATGTCAATCAATGATTTGTCGAAATTGATAAAACAGTACTTATATGGCAGATCCTTTTTATAGGATTCAAAATATGAAATCAAATTAGTTGCATGACTTTCAAAGATGGGATTTAGCAAGCTTCTCGAAAAAAAAGAATGTAAATCATCATCCATATCGAAAAGTAAATTAATTTTTAAAGGTTCTATTTTGTTATCAAGGACAATTGAGCTTTCAGCATCGCTCATTACATTGAAAAAGTAAAACTGTTCAGCCTTTTTCTTATCATAATATTCATCCGGGACAATTGTATATTTTTCAGAAACATTTATCACAATAGTCCTTTTAAACTTTTGAGTAAATAAATTGAAATCAAAGAATATTTTCTGAATATTTTCTGAATAAGAGAGTTTGTCGCTGAAAGTTGTATCCCAATAGTAGAAAACATTGTTGTCTGTTGGACAATGGATTGTAAATTCAAAACTCACAGAGGTAAGTCGAATTGTCAGTATAAAATTCTCAGAATTAGTTAGATCGATATTCTCGGGTAAAAACATACTTACAGCTTTTAATTTACAAATTTAGAAAAAGAATAAGATTTATACTACTTTTACAAGAAAAACAAATAAATGATTCATAATTTCTTTACAGACAAAATTCAAGAAAACTTTCCTTTTACATTCACAAATGATCAAAGAATAGCTTTAGATAAAATAGTTGAGTTCTTGATTTCCAAAACAGATAATCAGGTATTCTTATTGAAAGGTTATGCAGGTACAGGAAAGTCTTCATTAATAGGAAGTTTAGTAAGGACGATGAATGATTTTAAACAGAAAAGCGTTTTACTTGCCCCGACAGGGCGAGCTGCCAAAGTGTTTTCCGGATATGCCGGACAACAAGCATACACAGTTCACAAAAAGATATACAGGCAGAAAAAATTTGCAGATGGAGGAGGGCATTTTGATTTAGTGCCCAATTTGCATAAGCATACCTTATTTATAGTAGATGAAGCATCGATGATTAGCAACCAAAATGGTGAATCATCCTTATTCGGAACCGGTCGTTTATTAGATGATTTGATAGAGCACGTTTATTCCGGAGATGGATGTAAGTTGTTGTTGATAGGAGATTCAGCCCAATTACCACCTGTTAAACAAGAAATTAGTCCGGCTTTAGACAGTAGTGTATTAAGTTCGTATCATTTGGAGGTTATTGAAAGTACACTTAAAGAGATAGTCAGGCAAGAAGAAGAGTCGGGGATATTGTATAATGCTACTCAACTTCGTAATACTTTACTGAATGGAGACACTACAGAATTTCCTAAAATTGAAATAGAAGGATTTAAGGATATAAAACAGATATCCGGTGCTGAACTGATTGATGAAATTGCTAATGCATACAATCACGAAGGAATTGAAGAAACCATTGTAGTTTCTCGATCCAATAAAAGAGTTAATGCATTCAATAATGGTATTAGAAATATGATATTATTTAGAGAAGACGAGTTATCGTCGGGTGACTTATTGATGATTACGAAAAATAATTATTATTGGGTTGATAAATTTGACAATATCGATTTTCTTGCAAATGGTGAATTTGTTGAAGTCTTAAGGGTGAGAGGATCAGAAGAAATGTATGGATTCAGATTTTGCAATGTATTATTGAAGCATAGAGATTATGATATTGAGTTTGAAGCAAAAATAATTATGGATACTCTACATACAGAAGTTCCGGGTTTGACCTATGAACAGAATGATGCGCTTTTTACTTCAGTAATGGAAGATTATGCTGACATACCTCAGAAGCGCGAAAGATATAAGAAGTTGAAAGAAAATCCCTATTTTAATGCTCTTCAAGTGAAGTATGGTTATGCAGTTACCTGTCACAAAGCACAAGGAGGTGAATGGCAAAATGTGTTTCTTGATTTGGGGTATATCAACAAATCATATATGGGCGACTCTTTTTATCGATGGCTTTATACATCGATTACCAGAAGCGTTAGAATGTTATATCTTGTAAATTTTCCGAAGGAACTAGTTGCTCTTAGTAAATAAATCGTATTTTTGTGATTACTTTTAATGAAAGATTGAAATGTTTTATTGATTGATTAAAATCATGTTGGAAAAGAAACATAAATATATAGAAGACCTTTTAGAGCAAATAGAATTGCTAAAAAATCGATTGAAAGAGATTCAGAAAAGTAGTTCAATGCCCTTTTCTTCTTTGAATGATGCATTTGCTAAAACGCAGAAAATAGTACAACTGCTTCACGATTTGGAAATGTCTCAAATAGAAGAAATGAAAGGAGAGATGTCTAAATTGGTGAGCTATCTTTCTGATGTTGAATTATCATCTAAAGAAGAACCCGTGATTTCTCACGTAGATGAAACCTATAAAAAAGGAATCGTTGCAGATGAGGTAAATGCTCCGTTAAACACGATTGTTGAAAAAGAAGAAATAGCTGTAGCCTCGACAAATATTGTTGATACAGCAGAATCGTTTGTAGAAAAACCTTTGTTTGTTAGATCAGAAAAACTTCCGATAGACTTACCTGTTTACACTAACTTACAAATCAAAGAGGAGCATGTTGAAGTTAAACATTCGGTTGTTCCGCCAGTTCCCCCAAATAAGTCAATTACAAACTCATTCAATGATACGATAGAAGTGCCTGCTTCGAAAATAGATTTGAAAAAGAGGATAAGTATTAATGATTTATTCTTATTTCAGCGTGAACTTTTCAATAATGATAGAGTTGAAATGAATAATCAAATGTCGCGATTGAGTTCTTTTGATTCTTATGAAGAATGTGAGAAATATATTAAGAGTAATTTCAATTGGGATTTTGACAACCCTGTAGTTCAGAGCTTCGTTGAAGTCGTATTTGATGGATTTAATGATTGATATTCAGTATATTAAATGGGTAAATTAATAGTGGTGCCTACACCCATAGGGAATTTAGAAGATATTACATTAAGAGCGATTAATGTATTAAAAACATGCGATTTGGTTTTAGCGGAAGATACGCGTACTACCGGTTTTCTTCTCAAGCATTTTGGGATTGAAACCCCTATGCAATCGCATCATAAATTTAATGAACATCGAACTGCCGACCAACTTGTTGAAAAGCTTAAGGGAGGAGAAACGATAGCACTCGTTTCAGATGCAGGTACACCAGCAATTTCGGACCCCGGTTTTTTACTTGTCCGTGCGTGTGTAAAGGCAGAAGTAGAAGTAGAATGTCTTCCAGGTGCAACAGCATTTGTACCCGCATTGGTCATGTCTGGAATCCCAAACGATAGATTTTGTTTTGAAGGCTTTCTTCCTCAAAAAAAAGGTCGTCAGACACGTTTAAAAGAATTGTCCGAAGAAACAAGGACGATGGTTTTTTATGAATCGCCGTTTAGAATTGTAAAGTTGTTGAGTCAATTGTCGGAATATATGGGAGAAGACCGATATGCCTCTGTTTCGCGAGAGATATCTAAGATTTATGAAGAAACAATTCACGGAACATTATCAGAATTGTTATCTCATTTCACAGAAAATGAACCTAAAGGAGAATTTGTTGTTATAGTTAGTGGTAAATAGAGTGCTTTTTAACACAAAATAGAACATAGAAGTAAACTTGATTTAAACTGAATCGTTTAACAATTAAAAGAATGTCTTATGAAGAAGATAAGTTTTTTGTTTATTAGTTTGGTACTGATATTCGCCTCTTGTACCGATGTAAAGAAATCTAAAGAGTACAAAGCTCTTGAGGCTGAAAGAGATTCTTTACTGTCTATAACCAGTGTCAACACTGCAGAGATGAATGAGATGATGGCGGTCATCAGTGATGTAGAAGCTAATTTCGCAAAGATTAGAGAAGCTGAAAAATATATTTCAACTCAATCGGCTAAAAGTGGTGAAATGAGTCAGGATACTAAGGCCAGGGTGAATGATAATTTCAGGATGATTGACGAGATTTTAAAACAAAACAAAGCTCAAATCGCCGAATTAAATAAGAAAGCCGTAGGCAGCAATAAAGAAGTTGCTTCATTAAAGAACACGATTGACCGCTTGAACAAAGAGATGGAAACAAGTGCAAAACGTGTTACAGAATTGCAAGCCGTGTTATCTGAGCGAGATGCAACAATTGCTCAGTTGTCGAGCGATATCACACAAATAGCCAATGAAGCCGAAATGCAATCTCAGAAAATTCAGGCACAAAATACCGAGATTCAGGAAAAGGACAAAGCCCTTCATACCGCTTATTATGTGTTTGGTACATCTGATGAGTTGAAAGAGCAAAAAATCCTTTCAGGAGGATTCTTACAATCCACAAAAGTGATGGAAGGAACTTTCAACAAGGATTATTTTCTGAAGATAGACATCAGAGATGTAACATCTATTCCTTTATATTCAGGAAAAGCCAAATTATGGTCGAACCATCCCGATGGAACCTATGAATTTGTGAAGGGTGGAGATGGCAATTTGACGTTACAAATTACAGATACTCAGCGTTTTTGGAGTTTAACTAAATATCTGATAATCGAAGTTTCTTAAAATTATAAATAAAAGATACATACGATTGGTCGGTGATGATTTAAACATTTATCGGCCATCGTTTTTTTTAATATATATGAAGTTTAAAAACGTATTTATAGATTGGGATGACACGCTTTGGGATATCCACCGAAATGCCAAAGAATGTTTGATGGATATTTATAAAGAATATGGTTATGATAAGTTTTATCAAACCTTTGATGATTATTATAATGTTTATTCGCCCACTAATGAGCATCTTTGGGGTTTGTACCGACAAGGATTAATTAAAAAAGACGAGCTTATTGTAGAGAGGTTTCTTATACCCGTGCGTCAATTTGGAATCAATGATCCCGAGTATGCTAAAAATCTTAGTGATGATTTTCTTGATCGTACAACAAGGAAAACTGGTCTTTTAGATGGAGCCAAAGAATTGCTCGAGTATTTGAAACCCAAGTATGAGATTCATATATTAAGCAATGGATTTCGTGAAGTTCAATACAAGAAAATAGCGAATTCCGGTCTGGCCGATTATTTCGGAAAAGTGATACTATCAGAAGATGTAGGTGTTAATAAGCCACATCTTGATTACTTCAGGTATGCCCTTAAGAGTACAAACTCCAAAAAGACCGATACCATTATGATTGGCGATAGTTGGGATGCCGATATTGTGGGTGCTCACAACAGTAAGATAGCCTCAATATGGTTAAACCACTCAAATAAACCCTCCGAAGGATTTGAGCCCACGTATACAGTTAGATCATTGTATGAAATAATGCAAATATTATAGTCGGGTTTTTAGTGATAAATGTTGGAGCGGTTGTTTTATTTGATGCTGTATGATAGCGTTATGCGACATGTCGTTCCGCCAAATCACTAAATGTTTTTGCGTACTAAAGGCATAGTCATACATCTGGGTCCCCCGCCACCACGCGGCAGTTCCGAGCCTTCTATTGTGATCACGCATTTATCTGCAGAGTTAAGATCAAATTTTTTGTTGATCACATCCCAAGCCGAAACTATGTTAAACCCGTATTTATCCAGTTCTTCCAGTGTGTGAATATTTCTTTCATAAGACAATACTTTTCCCGGTGCGATGGCCAAGAAGTTAGCCCCACTATGCCATTGTTCCCGTTCCTGATCCCAGTCGTCGGCCGTTCCTCCACAAATTATTGGTTCTATGTCCATACCTAACCTCCTCAGTACAGAAGGAATGTTGGCAACCGTTGAAATCTTTGTAGCCTTTCCGTTATCTATCTGAATATGAACTGTTTTGTATGTATTGCTATTTAATATCATTGGTCGGTAAACCATTGCAGAATTAGTGTCAAGCAAAGTGAAAATCATATCCAGGTGAATAAAAGATTCAGGTGTATCAGGTAATTGTTGAACAATCACATGCTTTTTGCCCGTTTTTAAAGTGCATAAGTTTTTAATTAGTAGGTCGATAGCTTGTGAGCTAGTCCTTGTTCCATTTCCAATTAACAAGATATCCTCATTCACGACCAGTACATCCCCACCTTCGATCATTATTTGTTTATCATTTTGAGCCAAGACATTCATGTTTAGAATGTTTGTGTCAAAAAAGAGTCCACTTTTAAATATAGTATTCATGATTATCGATTCACGCAATCGCACATCATTTGCCATTTTGCACACCATTGCGTTATCTCCAATAATCACTGAAGAATCGCGAGTGAAATAGAAATTGTACAAAGGTTTCAGAGCATAATAATCTTCCCTCAGGAAGTCGGTTAGAGTTTTAATTTTAGTCGGCATTCCCTCAATTAAAATCTTACTGAGAGCGTGTGGCGGTAGATCCATCAAAAGTTCAAAATAATCCGGTGCATTTTCCGCTTCACATATTTCAGATAATAATCCCGCTTTCAGGTTTTCGTCCTTCAATACTTTTTCCAATAAATCAGAAACCTCAAAAGTAGTACTTGCCATTTGCAGAACACCTTTCAGTTGATCATATTCTTTTCTGGCTACTGAAAGGTTGAGGATATCATTGTATAAAGCACGAGATGCATATTTTGGTGTCATGTTTTCTACCTCAGGTCCTGGATAGTGTAAAAGAACAGCATCCAATTTTCCGACTTCAGATTGGACGTTTAAGGTGATTTTTTTTGTTGTGTTCATAGAGATTAAAATGATTTGTACTTTTCAAAAATACAAATTTAAGTTCTTATTAAAAAGAATTTCGATTAGATTTTAAATATAAGATTCTTAATTCCGAATTAGAAATTGATTTTGATTAGGTTGATTTGAATTTAAATTTAATGAAGAAATAGCGACTAATTATCGCAGGAATTTGGTGAGACCATAGTGAGAGGAGCAACGTAGCAATAATTGAGCAAAAATGAAACAGTATTTGACTTATAAAATAAATATATATGAAACATTTGTGAAATATTGAAGAATATTAAAAGAGAATAAGTTGAATATAAACAAAATATGAACTAAATTGAATCCAAATAAAATATGAATAAAATAATATAAAAATACAGAAGATGATGATTGTAAAACATCTAAATATCAATTAATTATGGATTGTTGATAACTTTTTTGAAAAAAAGTGTGTGGAAATGTGGGGGGAAGTGGAAAAATTTGTACTTTTACACAAATAATGTTGCATAATTTAAACTTATGATGCAATTTCTGGGAAATATTGAAGCAAAGACAGATGCGAAAGGACGGATTTTTGTACCTGCCGTTTTTCGTAAGCGTCTTCAACTTGAAGGTGAAGAGTATTTAGTGCTCAGAAAAGATATTTTTCAAAATTGTTTAGTTTTATATCCCGGTTCGGTTTGGGAGAATGAGATTGCACAACTTCGCTCACGTCTAAATAAGTGGAATAAAGATCAGCAACAAATTTTCAGGCAATTTGTCCTTGATGCTGAGCGTATAGAAATGGATGCCAGCGGAAGAATTCTGATTCCTAAGCGATATTTGCAAATGGCTGATATTGATGTAGATGTTAGATTTCTTGGAGTTGATGAGACGATTGAAATCTGGTCGAAAGGGAAATTAGAACATCCTTTGGTTTCTCCGGCTGAATTTTCCGAAAAAATTCAAGAGTTAATGGAATAGATGATTAAAAAATATAAATAAAATGGCTGTTTACCATACACCTGCGCTTTTAAACGACAGTATTGATGGGCTGAATATCCAACCCAGTGGTGTGTATGTTGATGTTACTTTTGGAGGAGGCGGTCATTCGCAAGCCATACTAAAACAATTAGGGAAAGACGGTAAGCTTTATGCTTTTGATCAAGATGACGAAGCATATCAAAATCGTATCCAAGACGATAGATTCACGTTTGTGAAAAGTAATTTCCGTTATCTTAAGAATTTTCTCCGTTTTTACAATGAGGATAAAGTAGATGGTATTTTGGCCGATTTAGGAGTTTCATCACATCATTTTGACGATTCAGAACGAGGCTTTTCTTTCCGTTTTGAAGGAAATTTGGATATGCGAATGAATAGGTATGCAAAATTATCTGCAGCCGATATTCTTAATGATTATCCCGAAGAGAAGTTAGCTAATATCTTTTTCTTTTATGGCGAGTTAAAAAATGCGCGTAAAATTGCGACTGCAATTGTAGCTAATCGCAAATTGCATCGTATTCAAACAGTGCCTGATTTCGTGGATATCATGGAGCCGTTTACCTACAAAGAAAGAGAAAAGAAAACTCTTGCTCAGGCATTTCAGGCGCTTCGAATAGAGGTGAATGATGAGATGGGTGCATTGTCTGAACTTTTAGTACAGTCGTCGACCTTATTGAAACCCGGTGGGCGGCTTTGTGTTATTTCATACCATTCATTAGAGGATCGTTTAGTTAAGAATTTTATACGTTCCGGCAATCTTGAAGGAGAAGTCATAAAAGATTTTTATGGTAATGTTCAAACACCTTTTGAGATGATCAATCGCAAAGTTATTATCCCTGATGATATAGAACAGCTCGAAAATCCACGTTCAAGAAGTGCGAAGCTCAGAATTGCTCAGAAAAAATAGAAGATATGAAATTCAAATTTGATAATATCCGCAAGTCATTTGTCCATGTGTTTGGTGGAAGTGTACTAACAGAAGGTATTTTTGTAAGGAATATTGGGTTTATCATTGCTCTTGTGATTGTTACATTACTCTTTATCAGTCAGCGTTATTCTGTTCTTCACAATATATCGGAAATTGAGCGGTTACAAAGTGAGTTAAAAGATGCAAAGTATGAATCTTTAGAAATATCTTCGAAACTTACTGAGGCCGGTCGCCAGGAGAATATCGAAAAAAGAATTCAGGAAAGAGGTATAGAATTGACCATTCCTACTGAACCAGTGTTCAGAATTATATCCCAAGATAAAAAAGATAAATCGAAAGGGATATTTAGTAAAAAAGATAAAAGCAATAAATAATATTCAATTAAATGGCTAAGAAAGAGAAAAAAAATAACAAGTTAATCATGGCTCGATATGGCGTGGTGGTTGTTTTTATGCTTTTATTCTCTGTCATGATTTTGTTTTCTGCTGCTAAAATAATTTTCACCCCTGAGGGTAAAAAATGGAAAGAGGTAGGAGAGCAGAAAAATGTGATAAAGGACCGAGTTATATTACCTAAAAGAGGTAATATCTATACTTATGATGGGAAATTGCTTGCTACCAGTGAGCCGCTTTATGGAATATATATGGATTTTTGGGCAGACGGAATAAATCAAGATACACTCATGAAATATGTGGGTGAACTTTCCAAATCTTTGTCCAAAAGCTTTCCCAGTCGCACTGCATCGCAATATAAAAATGTGATTCTTAAAGGTTGGAGTCAACGCGAAAAAGAAGAAGCGCAAATAAAAGAGAACGAGATTCAGGGCAATAAAGAACCAGTTAAGAAACGTTCCCGTTATGTTCGCATCATTAAAGAAGATATTTCATATCTTGAACTGAAGAAAATCCGAACCTTTCCCTTTTTAAATCAACGTTCAAATAGAAGTGGATTGATTGCAGAAGAGCGCAATGCACGTAATAGACCCTTTGGCAATTTAGCCAGTAGGACAGTAGGCACTGTCTATAAAGATTTGGAAAAAGGCGGAGCGAGCGGCATCGAACTAAAATTTGATTCAATTTTAGTTGGAGAGCCAGGAGTTAAGAACCGTCAGAAGATTGAAGGCAAATGGATGGATATTGTTGTAAAGCCATCAGTTGATGGTTATGATATTGTAACAACATTAGATGCGGATATTCAAGATATTACAGAGCGGTCGTTGCGCAGCATGCTTGAAGAAACAGAAGCTGAATCAGGTACTGCTATCATAATGGAAGTAGAAACGGGAGAAATTAAAGGGATTGCCAATTTAGACAGAATGAATAATGGTAGGTATGCAGAAGGCAATCCAAATGCTTTTTCATATATGAATGAGCCGGGTTCTACATTTAAAACTGTTACAGCAATGGTTGCTTTAGATGATGAAGTGGTGACACCTGCAGATTCTTTTCATGTAGGTACCGGAATGTTTCAGTATAACGGAAGATGGGTGCTTGACCATTATTGGCGAAGAGGACAGGATAGAGGTTATCTTACATTGAAAGAAGGAATTGAAGTGTCATCAAATATCGTGATGAGTAAAATTGTTTTGAAAGGATATAATGACAATCCCAAAAAATATGTTGATGGTATTGATAGGATCGGTCTTCGTAAACCACTTAAATGGGATGTTCCATTAAGTGGCATTGAAGGTACATCTGTAATTCGGTATCCCAATGACAAAAATAATTATTGGTCCAAAACCACATTGCCGTGGATGTCATTTGGTTATGAATCGAAGGTACCTCCGATTTATATGTTGATGTTCTACAATGGAATAGCAAATAATGGAAAAATGATTAAACCATTTATCGCCAAGCAGTTTTTGAAAAACGGTACAGTCGAAAAAGAAATGACTGCCGAAGTTGTGAATCCAAAAATGTGTAAGGATACAACTTTAACGTTAATTAAAGACATGTTGGAAAGTGTAGTAATAAACGGTACAGCCAAGGTAGTAGCTTCTGATTATTTCCCCATTGCCGGAAAAACGGGTACAGCAATGATTGCCTCTGGAGGTGGATATTCCGGTTATTTTGTTTCGTTTTGTGGATATTTTCCTGCCGATAAACCAAAATATACATGCTTTGTAGGTATTCGTAAACCAAAAGGAATTCCTTCTGGTGGTGGAATGGCGGGTATGGTTTTCAAAAACATAGCTGAACGGACATATATTCTAAATGAGCAACTATCTCCTGAAAAATGTGTTTTAGACTCAGCGCTTTTAAAAATGCCATTAATTAAAAATGGAGTTTGGAAACAAAATCAAACGGTTCTTAATACATTAGGTTTTGAATATCCAAATATCGATGATGATACTCAATGGGTGAAAATGAATCATTCGAATAGCACAAAATACATTGCCAGTAATGTAAAGGTTGATAAAAATGTGGTACCAAATGTTATTGGCATGGGTGCTCGGGATGCATTATATTTACTTGAAAAGTTAGGGTTGCGTGTTAACCTTATTGGTTCAGGAAAAGTAGTTTCACAGTCGTTTAATCCAGGACAAAAAATAGTAAAAGGAACAACAATTAGTATAACTTTGCAATAAATTGGTGAACTATGCAGTTAAGTAAATTGATCGAAAAATGTGAAGTAGTTTCTATTCACGGTAATACTGATATAGAAGTAGAAGGGATTGTGTCTGACTCTCGTCAGGTGAAAAGTAATTTTCTGTTTTTGGCAGAGGAAGGAATTTTTACAGACGGACATGCATATATAGGAAAAGCTATTGAAGAAGGAGCTTCTGTAATAGTTTATGATAAACCAATGATAGAAGAGTACTTCTCAAAAGTAACTTATGTACAGGTTAAAAATAGTAGTGTGGCATTGGGACTCATTGCATCGCAATGGTTCGAAAATCCTTCGCAACATCTTAAGTTAATAGGGGTTACTGGTACAAATGGTAAAACAACTACTGCTACTTTGTTGCATCATCTTTTCAGATATATGGGATATAATGCAGGATTGTTATCTACGATAAGTAATTATGTAAATGATGAACAATATCCAACTACACACACAACACTTGATCCTATTTCGTTGAATTCATATATGCGTAGAATGGTTGATGCCGGATGTGAACATGCCTTTATGGAGGTGAGCTCTCATGCCATACATCAAAAACGAATTTATGGGTTACAATTTGCGGGGGGCATCTTTACAAATCTTACGCAAGATCATCTTGATTATCATAAGAATATGATTGAGTACAGGAATGTAAAGAAGTCGTTTTTTGATGAATTACCTGCAGAAGCTTTTGCACTTACCAACAATGACGATAAAAATGGAGCCATCATGCTTCAGAATACAAAAGCTTCAAAATATACATATTCAGTTAAAGGGTTAGGTGATTTCAAAGCACGTATATTTGAAAAGCATTTTGAAGGTACCGATTTAGAAATAGACGGTCGTGAATTGACGGTTCAGTTTGTGGGAGTTTTTAATGTATATAATTTGCTTGCAGTTTATGGTGCAAGTCGACTTCTAGGGCTAAATAAAGAAGAAGTGCTTCGGATTTTAACTTTATTGAAACCTGTAGCGGGCAGATTTCAGTCCATGCGTTCTCCGAGAGGTTTTACCGCCATTGTTGATTATGCTCACACACCAGATGCTATAACAAATGTGCTTAATTCTATCAGGGAAGTACTTGATAATAAAGGAGATGTTATTACTGTTGTAGGGTGTGGCGGAAATCGCGATAAGACAAAACGACCAATTATGGCGCGTGAGGCTGTCGAATTGAGCGACAAGGTAATATTAACCTCTGATAATCCACGGTTTGAAGAACCAGAAGAAATACTAAATGATATGCTTGCTGGATTAACAGAAGAGCAGAAAAATACTTCTCTGACAATTGTTGATAGGCGACAAGCAATAAAAACAGCTTGTGCACTTGCAAAGCCCGGTGATGTTGTGTTGATTGCCGGAAAAGGCCATGAGGATTATCAAGAAATAAAAGGAGTAAAACATCATTTCGATGATAAAGAAGAGGTGGAAAAGATTTTCACTCTTCAGTAATATAAAGATAAAGAATAGGTCAGCAAATTATAGATAATCGTTTGAACTGAAAAAGTTATGTTGTACAATTTATTTGAGTATTTAGATAAACTTGATTTTCCCGGAGCGGGTATGTTTCAGTTTGTCACTTTCAGGGCTGCAATGTCTGCAGTTTTTGCACTGTTAATAGCGCTCACAGCGGGTAAGTCAATAATCAAGAAACTTCAGAAAAAACAGATTGGAGAGATAATCCGTAATCTGGATCTTGAAGGACAATATAGTAAACGTGGTACCCCAACAATGGGTGGAGTAATCATTATCCTTGCTATTATAATTACCATTTTATTGTTTGGTCGATTGGATAATATCTATATTCAAATCATGATTATTTCTACTATATGGCTTGGTGCACTCGGTTTTGCAGACGACTATATAAAAGTGTTCAGGAAAAATAAAGAAGGATTGAAAGGAAAATTCAAGATTGTTGCTCAAATTGGATTGGGTTTAATTGTGGGTTTTATGATGTATGTAAGTCCAAATGTGGTTGCACTAGAAAATACTGAAATTCGCGTGAATAATGTGATTGAGTCAGTTGAATATCATGAACAACCAACAAAAACTACAAAAACCACTATCCCTTTTGTGAAGAATAATAATTTTGACTATCGGTCATTGGTCTCATGGATGGGTGATTTTGCAGATGAGGCTGTTTGGGTTATCATTGTTCTTGTTATAATTTTAATTGTAACAGCGGTATCAAATAGTGCGAATCTGACCGATGGGCTCGATGGCCTGGCGTCGGGTACTTCTGCGATAATTGGTATCGCATTGGGTGTTTTGGCATATGTGTCTGGTCGTGTCGACTTTTCATCATATCTGAACATTATGTATATTCCCGGCAGTGATGAGCTTTTTGTATTTGCTGGTGCTTTTGTTGGTGCATTAGTAGGATTTTTATGGTACAATGCTTATCCGGCACAGGTATTCATGGGAGATACAGGTAGTCTCACATTGGGAGGAATAATTGGGGTGTTAGCCGTACTTATTCATAAAGAATTATTGTTGCCTATTTTGTGTGGGGTATTCTTTGTTGAGGCTTTGTCGGTGATATTTCAGGTTAGTTACTTTAAGTTTACTAGGAAAAAGTATGGTGAAGGGAAGCGAATATTTAAAATGACGCCATTACATCATCATTACCAAAAACCGGGAAATGCAGGGATCGATGCTCTTATACAAAAGCCAATAGTCCCAATTCCTGAACCGAAAATTGTGACCCGTTTGTGGGTTATCACTATAATTTTAGCAATCATTGCTGTTGCTACATTAAAAATGAGATAATAAATATTCATCATAATGAATTCTGAATTGAAAATAATATTAGGGGGTGGAGAAAGTGGTGTTGGCTCGGCTATACTTGCCAAGGCTAAAGGGTTTGATGTATTTTTATCCGATTCAGCTAAGCTGAAAGATGAACATCGAAATACTTTGAAAGAATATCAAATCGATTTTGAAGAAGAACAACATACTGAAGAGAAAATACTCTCGGCAAATGAGATTATCAAAAGTCCCGGAATTTCTGAGACTACGCCTATTATGCAGAAAATCAGAGATAAAGGGATTCATGTAATTTCTGAAATTGAGTTTGCTGGTAGATATACAAATGCCAATCTGATTTGTGTAACAGGAAGTAATGGGAAAACTACTACAACATCTCTGATATATCATATTCTTGAATCCGCTGGTTTAAATGTTGGTTTGGGTGGAAATATTGGCAAAAGCTTTGCGCGACAAGTAGCTGAAGAGAATTATGATTATTATGTGTTGGAATTAAGCAGTTTTCAGCTGGAAGGTGTATATGATTTTAAGGCTAATATTGCTGTATTATTGAATATTACACCAGATCATCTGGATCGTTATGATCATGATATGCAAAAATATACAGATGCTAAAATGAGGATTATTCTAAATCAACAAACAGAAGATGCTTTCATCTTTTGGCAAGATGATCCTATTGTGACAAAGGAGATTGGCAAACTTAAACCGAAGTCGCAACTATATCCTTTTTCTGAAAAAAAGCAAGATAACGTTTGTGCATATGTTGAAGATGAATATCTTCATGTCAATTTGAAAGATAAGCAGTTTATGATGGAGCAAGAATTACTTGCTTTGCAAGGAATGCACAACGTGTATAATTCTCTTGCGTCAGGGATTGTAGCTAAACTATTAGATGTTGAAGATGATAAATTGCGTGAGTCACTTGCTGATTTTAAGGGAGTACCGCATAGATTAGAAAGAGTCGCATCTGTTAAGGGAGTACAATTTATAAATGATTCTAAAGCCACAAATGTGAACTCCTGTTGGTATGCATTACAAAGTATGCGTACTAAAACTGTTCTGATTCTTGGTGGAACCGACAAGGGAAATGATTATTCTGAAATAGAAGAACTAGTGCTTCAAAAAGTGAAAGCATTGGTGTTTCTTGGTTTGGATAATAACAAGCTTCATGCTTATTTTGACAATAAAGTACCAATAATCAGTGATGCATCTTCTATGGAAGAGGCAGTTTCAAAAGCTTACGAATTGGCGGAGAAAGGTGAAACAGTATTGCTTTCTCCTTGTTGTGCCAGCTTTGATCTTTTTAAAAATTATGAAGATAGGGGCGACCAGTTTAAGGAGAGTGTTAGAAAACTATAATGAATGAAGTTATGGACGACGAAGCAATTTTAAATGATGCCAATATCCCAGATATAGAAAATCAATCAAAACCATTTTTATCTCGCATTTTTAAAGGAGATAAAGTTATTTGGACTGTGTTTATATCTCTTTGCATTATTTCATTAATTGAAATTTATAGTGCAACAAGCACAATTGTTTATAAAGTGGATAACCAATGGATTCCAATTCTTAAACATGCTGCTTTTTTAATTGCGGGCATTTTTGTAATTGTTTTTATTCATAATATACCTTATAGGTTTTTCTCTTCCTTAATGTTTATACTGATTATTTCTATTGCCTTATTGATACTTACAATGTTTACCGGACAAGAAGTTAATGGTGCACAACGGTGGATATCAATATTCGGTGTTACAATTCAGCCTTCGGAATTTGCAAAAATATCATTAATGGGAACAATTGCTTTTCTATTGAGCAAACAAAATGGTTCAAATGACGGGCAGCTGTTTAAATGGATGGTTGCATTGATGACGATTGTTTGTGGAATTATTGCTTTTGATAATTTATCAACGGCCGTAATGTTGTTCGTGATTTGTTATCTGCTTATGTTTATTGGTAAAGTGAAGATATCCAGGCTGTTGAAATTGGCGGCAATTTGTATTGGATTGGCCATCTTATTTATATTGATTCTGAAAGTGATTCCTGAAGATTGGACACAAGAGGGTCCATTTAAACGCGTAGGAACTTGGCAAAGTCGTATTGAAGAGTTTGGAACACATAAGAACGAAACAGAAGAAACATATTTTACCATTACAGATGATAATCATCAGGTGGCACACGCAAAAATAGCAATTGCAAATGGTGGCCTTTTTGGAAGATTCCCTGGGAATAGTCTGGAACGAGATACTTTACCACAAGCGTATTCTGATTTTATTTATGCAATTATTATTGAAGAAATGGGATTGATTGGGGGAATATTTGTTCTAATGCTTTATATTGTAATCCTTATCCGTTCTGGTATGATTGCACGTAAAACGGAGAAGTTGTTCCCTAAATTATTGATTATTGGTTCTGCTATGATGTTATCTTTTCAGGCATTTATAAATATGGCGGTTGCTGTAAATCTCATACCCGTAACGGGTCAGCCCCTTCCTTTGATTAGTAGAGGAGGAACTTCACTTCTAGTCACTTGCGCTTATTTTGGTATCATTCTTAGTGCCGATAGGTTTGGCAAATCTAAAAAGAAGGATGATATTAATTCTAATGAAGACAATGAGGGGATGTCTTTTAATGAGAATGCAGACAATCAGAATTCTACATCAGATCAACCTAAAGAGGCAGCTCTTGAAACTATTGATAAACTAGAGGATAGAGTTGAGATTGAAATCATAAATGTGTAAATTATGAAAGATCAGGTTCGAATTATCATAAGTGGCGGAGGTACAGGAGGACATATTTTCCCGGCTATCTCTATAGCAAATGCAATTAAAAAGAGATGGATTGATGCGGAAATTCTGTTTGTTGGTGCTGAAAACCGAATGGAGATGGAACGGGTTCCGGCAGCAGGATACAAGATTATAGGATTGCCGGTTGCGGGATTTGATCGAAAACATCTGTTAAAGAACATTTCCGTGGTCTTCAAACTCATAAAGAGTATGCAACAAGCACGGAAAATAGTGAATGAATTCAAACCGAATATTGCGGTAGGAGTGGGTGGTTATGCAAGTGGACCTACGCTGAAAGCTGCTTCGGGTAAAGGAGTAGCCACTCTCATTCAGGAACAGAACTCCTTTCCGGGCGTGACAAATAAGATGCTTGCTGAAAAGGCTAGTAAAATATGTGTTGCTTATGAGGGGATGGAAAAGTTCTTTCCCAAAGAAAAGATTGTATTAACCGGTAATCCATGCCGTCAAGATTTAAAGGTTACTGCTGATAATAAACAGGCTGGATATGAGCACTTTGCCCTTGATAATGACAAAAAGACTATATTGATGGTGGGAGGCAGTCTGGGTGCAAAAACGCTCAACGATAGTATTATAGCTGCATTTCTAAAGATTAAGGAGACAAAGGTTCAGGTTATCTGGCAATGTGGGAAATACTATTTTGAAGATATGAAGAAATTACAACAGAAAGGTTTGATTCCTTCTAACGTTCATCTCTTCGATTTTGTGTCTCGTATGGATTATGCATATTCGGTTGCTGATTTAGTAATATCCAGAGCAGGAGCGGGTTCCATATCAGAGTTTTGCTTACTCGGAAAACCTGTTGTTCTTGTTCCTTCTCCAAATGTAGCAGAAGATCATCAGACAAAAAATGCTAAAGCGTTGGTCGATAAGTCGGCTGCAATAATGGTTTCTGACGCCGATGCTCCTGCTGTGCTTTATGAAAAAGCATTGGATCTAATCAAAAGAGACGATTTGTTGCATCAATTTAGTGATAATATATCAAAACTGGCCTTACCTGATTCAGCAGAACATATAGTGGATGAAATAGCAAAAATTATTAATAAATGATTCAATCAGAAACAATTGAGAATTATAATGCCTATTATTTTATAGGTATTGGAGGTATTGGAATGAGTAATCTTGCACGTTATTTTCTTTCAAAAGGAAAAAAGGTTGGGGGTTATGATCGTACGGAAACTCCACTCACAAAAGCATTGGAAAAAGAGGGCGCATTCATTCATTATACTGATAATCTGGAAGAGGTTCCCGCAGAATTTCTGGTTAAAGATAATGCTCTTATTGTTTATACACCGGCAGTACCCCAATCTCATAAAGAATTGATGTTTTTTAGACAGCAAGGTTTTACGATGATGAAACGTGCTCAGGTGCTTGGCGAAATAACAAAAATGAGTAATGGAGTTTGTGTGGCAGGGACGCATGGAAAGACTACTGTCTCAAGTATGATTGCACATATACTTCATCAGTCAAAAGTAGATTGTAATGCTTTTTTGGGTGGAATCATAAAGAACTACGATAACAACTTAATTCTTTCTGATAAAAGTAATATAACTGTTGCTGAAGCTGATGAGTTTGATCGTTCTTTTCATTGGCTTCACCCATGGATTGCTGTCATTACTTCTGCCGATCCTGATCATTTGGATATATATGGAACGGAGCAAGCGTACAGAGAAAGCTTCGAAAAATTTACTTCACTCATTCGTCCTGGTGGTTTTCTTATTATGAAAAAAGAGATTGCTGTGACTCCTCAATGTGAATCGACCGTCAAACAATATACTTATTCCGAATTGGATGGCGACTTCCATGCTGAAAATATTCGCATAGGAAATGGTGAAATAGTGTTCGATTTTGTTTCACCTATTCAACAAATCAAAGATGTTCAGTTGGGTGTGCCTATGAAAGTAAACATAGAAAATGCTGTTGCAGCAATTGCGGCTTCATTATTATGTGGCGCAACTCCTGAAGAATGTCGTCACGGTGTCAAAACATTTCAAGGTGCCAAACGTCGTTTTGATATACATTTGAAAACAGATAAGATAGTCTTTATAGATGACTATGCCCATCATCCACAAGAACTTGAAGCTTCAATAAATTCAATAAAAGCATTATATCCTGATAAAAAGATAACAGGTGTTTTTCAACCGCATTTATATTCCAGAACAAGAGATTTTGCAGATGAGTTTGCTCAAAGTTTGTCCCTTTTGGATGATATCATATTGCTGAATATTTATCCGGCAAGAGAAGAACCAATACCTGGCGTTACTTCACAGATTGTTTTCGATAAAATAACATCGCCAAAAAAACGCTTATGCCTGATTTCTGAACTTTTAGATGTACTTGATTCAAGAGATGATTTGGAAGTTCTAGTAACACTTGGAGCGGGAGATATCGATAAGCTGCTACCGGATATTGAGCAACTTTTGAAAGAGAAATTATAATAGATCCTGTTTAGCATATTAAATTAAAATTCTGTAAATTTGTATAGTAAGTAATAGATGAAGAAGTTTTTAATCATACTGGTTTCGGTGGCTGTGTTAGGATATCTTATTTTTGCAGCTGTAAGTTCGCAGAAAACAATGAAGGATACTGTTTGCAGCGGATTCGAAGTGGTTATTAAAGACAGTGTTGATTCAGAATTTATTAAACCGGAAGACGTAATTCAGTTTGTAAAGAAAAAAGGATTATATCCGGTAGGTAAACCTTTTGGGGAAATAAATACATTGGCAATTCGCGATTCTATCTTGACAAATAAATTAGTTAGAAAAGCTGACGTTTACACAACGCCAGGGGGGGCTATAGTTACAAATATCTATCAAAGGAAACCTGTATTACGCGTAATCTCAATTACAAAAGGTAGTTATTATATCGATAATAATCGCGAAAAAATGCCGGTATCACAAAATTCAACAATATATATTCCTCTCGCAACAGGGGCTATTACTGATGAATTTGCGCAGAATGAATTATATGATTTTGCTATGTTCTTAAATGATAACCCCGATTGGGATGCATGGATAGAACAGATTGTGGTGAAAGGAGACCAAAAAGTAGAACTCATCCCGCGAGTTGGTGATTTCCGAATCGTAATTGGTGAACTGGAAAATTACAACGAGAAATTAAATAAGTTCAAACTTTTTGTAGAAAAGGGATTAAACGTGGTGGGGTGGAACAGATACAATACAATAAACTTGGAATATGATGGGCAAGTGGTATGTACTAAAAAATAAAATAGTTTATACCATGTTAATGTAATGGGTTTATTATTAATAATTTATTAAAAAGTTAAAACAAAAGCGATTGTTTGTGCGTTTTTAAATAATAATTAGCACTTTCAATAGTTAACAATATATACAAAAGATGCAAACAGGATTTATTGCGGCAATCGATTTAGGTACATCCAACATTAAAGCAGTTGTTGGCAAAACAAATGAGAATAACGTTATTTCTATATTAGAACATGTGGTTATTCCATCGGACCAATCTGTTAGAAGAGGTCTTGTGTATAACATAGAAAAAACAGGAGGTCTTGTTCGAAAAGTGGTTACTCTCCTTGAGAATAAACTTGGTAAGAAAATAGCTAAAGTATACGTGTCTATTTCTGGACAATCGGTGCATACCGAGGATTTTGCGGAAAGAGAGCAATTGTCGTCGACAGAAATTATTACTGAAAACGTGATTCGACAGTTGCGACAGAAAGCTGATGATTATGTCCCGAAAGATTATAGATTGTATTCTGTTGCAGATGTGGAGTATTTTGTTGATGATAAACCGGAAAGGAATCCAGTTGGAGTTACTTGCTCGCAAATTGAAGGGGTTTATAAAATGGTTGTGGGACGACCAAATATCGCAATAAACATACAAAAAAGTGTCAAAGATAGAGCTGGTGTGGATATTGCCGGATTAATAATTGGGCCACTTGCTGCTGCTCATATAGCATTGAATGAAGATGAAAAGGAATTAGGTTGTGCGTTTATTGATTTTGGGGCTGGAACAACTTCTCTGTCAATCTTCAAAGGTGGAAAATTACGAAAAATGGTGGTACTGCCTTTTGGTGGTCAAAATATTACTAAAGATATTAGTGCGCTAAACTTCACTGAAAGTGATGCGGAGCAATATAAAATAAAGTTCGGAAAGTTGATGTCTAAAGAATCAACAAAACAGAATAATCTGACTTCTCCTTTTTCATCGAAAGCAAAACCTGATATCGATATGGAAGAGTTGAACAAGGTGATAGAAATGCGATTGGATGAGATAACTATAAATATCAAAGAGCAAATTCATAACTCTGGCTACGAAGGTGAGCTTGGGTCTGGCATAATAATAACTGGAGGGGCTTCGCAATTGAAGAATCTGGATCTATACTTGTCGGAAAAGCTGAAAATGCCTGTGCGAAAGGCATCTGCTAAGAAAATGTACATTAATAATTATCCTGATTTGGCTAATGATCCTTCACTTACACAGGTGTTGGGACTGTTAATGTTTGGTAAGGATGATTGTGAAGAGGTGGAAATTGAACAGCCGACCCAAGAAGAACTGGATGAGAAAGATGGTAAAAATCAACCTGGAAAGAAGTCAAATAAACCAAACAAAGCAAAACCTAACAAGAACTCTGATTCTCAAGGAGGTATCAAGAATAGGTTCACCGATTTCTTCAACACGTTGTTTGATGATGAAGGTGATGAATAATAAGTAACAGGAGAATAAACATATACAGACAATGGATGATTCAATATTAGATTTTCAAATACCAACAAATAACGGCGCAATTATAAAAGTAATTGGTGTTGGAGGTGGTGGCGGTAATGCCGTAAACCACATGTATTTGGAGGGGATTAGAGATGTGTCTTTCGCACTTTGTAATACAGATAATCAGGCATTGATGAAATCACCTGTTCCTACAAAAGTGCAATTGGGGGTAGGAACAACAGGGGGATTGGGTGCAGGAAATAAACCTGAAATTGCACATAAGGCTGCAGAAGAAAGCATTGATGTTTTAAAAGAATTACTGAGTGATGGTACTCGAATGGCTTTTGTTACAGCTGGCATGGGAGGCGGAACTGGAACTGGAGCTGCGCCGGTAGTCGCAAAAGTTGCTAAAGATATGGGTATACTTACCGTTGGTATTGTTACTATTCCTTTTGTATTTGAAGGTGAACGAAAAATTGTACAGGCGCTTAAAGGGGTCGAAGAAATTGCTTCAAATGTTGATGCTTTACTAGTAATTAATAACGAACGACTACGAGATATTTATTCGGATCTTACAATGATGAATGCTTTTGCTAAGGCTGATGATACATTGGCTACTGCGGCTAAAAGTATTGCGGAAATCATAACAATACATGGATATGTAAATCTCGATTTTGCCGATGTAAATACTACTCTCAAAAATGGTGGTGTTGCTATTATGAGCCGCGGAATTGGTACTGGTAAAGATAGAGTAAACGATGCCATTGACGATGCTCTGAATTCTCCGCTGTTAAATAATAACGATGTTTTCAATGCTAAAAAGATCTTGATCAATCTGTCGTTTGGTGAAGAAAAACCATTGATGATGGAAGAGATGAATGCTTTGCACAATTTCATGGCAAAATTCAGCAAAGAAATAGATGTTATTTGGGGAGCGGCTGTCGAAGAGGAACTTACGGATGAGGTGAAAATTACATTACTTGCAACTGGATTCTCAATCAAAAATGTTCCGGGAATAAATGAACAAATCATTAAAGAGAATAAAGCTGCTGAACTCGAAAATAAAAAACGTGAAGAGGCTGCAAGAATTGCTGAAGAAGAAAACCGTAAGTTGATCGAAAAATATTACGGATCAAATAACATGACCAGAATTTCAAATATGACAATGAACAAGGCTCCATTTATTCTCTCACTGGAGGATATGAATGACGATAGTTTGTTGGACGCACTTGAAAAGACTCCGGTATTTAAAAGAGAAAGGGATTTCAATCCTAGAAACTATAACACTGAATCACATTCGTCTTCTAATCTGTTTGATTAATTTTATATTTAAATTGAAATGATGGATGGCTTGATTATTGAAGATAACTAATATATATACTACAATGGATTTATTTGATACAATTAGTGAAGAAATAAAAAAGGCAATGCTCGCAAAAGATAAAGTTCGACTAGAAGCATTGCGTGGTGTGAAAAAGGAATTTCTTGAAGCAAAAACAGCTAAAGGTGCTCATGAACAATTCTCTGACGAAACGGCAATTAGTATCATACAAAAGATGGTGAAGCAAAGGAAAGATAGCGCTGAAATCTATATATCGCAAGATAGAACGGATTTGGCCGAAGTGGAATTGGCTGAACTTAAAGTACTACAAGAATTCCTACCGGCACAGCTTTCTACAGAAGAGTTGGAGAAATATGTGAAAGAAATTATATCGAGAACAGGGGCAACGTCAATGAAGGAAATGGGAAAGGTGATGGGGCTGGCTACCAAAGAATTGGCTGGTAAATCTGAAGGAAAAGCGATATCTGAAATGGTTAAGAAATTACTGTCGTAACACAGGTCATATATTATAAGAAACCGCCTTTTGCCAAATATTGAATGTGCTGAAGGCGGTTTTTGTTTTATTTAATGAATACTTGTACCAATAATAATTTCATAGAAGGGTTAAAATAGTGTCTAATACATTAACGTCTGGGTCTGAAAGATCTATCCAATGTATTTCTTTGTCTCTTTTAAACCAGGTGATTTGTTTTCGGGCATAATTCCGCGAATGTTGTTTTATCTTGTCAATGGCAAATTCTAATGTGTTATTGCCATCTAAGAAATCAAATATTTCTTTATAACCTACGGTGTTGAGTGAATTGAGATGGCGAAGGGGATAAAAACCTCGTACTTCGTCTAATAGTCCTTCTTGAATCATCTCATCAACGCGTTGATTAATACGGGAATATAAATCGTCGCGATCACGATTAAAACCGATCTTAATAATGCGGAACGGACGTGTCTTTTTTTGGTTCGTACGTAACGATGAATAGGGCTTTCCTGACATCAGACATATCTCTAATGCATGAATTATTCGTTTTGGATTCTTTAAATCAACCTGATTATAAAACGTGGGATCAAGCATCTTCAATTGATTTCGGATAGGATCGATACCTTCTTTTTGATATAGCTCCTGAATCTCAAGTCGCAAAGCTTTATCAACAGTGGGAATTTCATCAATGCCGTTGCAAACGGCATCAATATATAACATTGAACCACCGGACATGACAACTGTATCGTGATGCTTATGAAGATCTTGAATTAATGCAATGGCTTCTTCCTCGAAAAGACTGGCACTGTAATATTCCTCCGGAGAAAGCTTGCCTACAAAATAATGTTTAACCCGATTCAGCTGGTTAACAGTTGGAGCGGCTGTGCCGATAGTCATTCCTTTGTAGATTTGTCTTGAATCGGCAGAAAGAATGGGGCACCCAATTTTTTCTGCTAAAAGGATACTCCAGTCCGTTTTTCCTACGCCGGTTGGTCCTAACAACACCAGCAGCGTCTTCATTTTATAGTAAGTCTGATGATTCAATATCTGATGAAGTGTTCTCGAAACCTTCAAATCCTGATTTGTCTATCTCATCAATATCGTAGTTCTCGTCTCCAAAAAAAGATTCGTCTGTATCAACACTTGTAGTTACATTTTCAGTTTCCTCAAAATCTTTGAATTGTAAAGGGGGTTCTCCTTCAGAGATTGTTATAAGAGGTTTCTTGAGATTCTTACCGGGGATAATTTCTGATAATTCCATAAATAGGGCACGCTCATTCAAAACGTCAAATTCAAATATAAGTTTCTCTTTTTCATCTTCAAGATAATCACTTAAGATGCAGTCTTCCATCGTATGAGGATCTTCATCTGAAGCTGTGTCCATTTCAACTAATGTGATTTCCTGGGCTTTGTGCCATTTGTTGTCACACAAGAAAAATGAAGCTAACTCTTTATCGCTATATCCTACGGATTCAATAATTGCTTTATATAAGTCAAAAAATGTATCATCCGAGTCAATTTTGATCTCCCTTTTAAAGTCGTTAACTTCGTCGGAAAGGATTAAAAATCTGAATACCATAATATCTAGGTTTTATTATGCTTGAATATGGTTCAAAGGTAATAAAAAGTTTCAAAATATTTTGTATTTATACCTAAATGATATTTACCAGGTACAACATGGCGACTTGCAAAATAATAAATACTAAAAGGTGATGTGGTTATCTACTTTATTTCTATTTTTGAACAATTATTGATTTATTATGTTCCACTAACATTATGAAAATAAGATTTTATCTGTATTCTTTATTTGTTCTTGTACTGCTGTTTACAGGGTGCAGACGCGACGATGTGCCTGAAACATACACAATATTAATATATATGGCTGCCGACAACTCAATGGATGTCGATGTAAATTATACAATCGAAAAAATAAAAGAGGGGGCAGTAGGAAGTAATGGAACTACAGTGATTTATCTCGATAGAAAAGGATCGGGAAAAACCAGACTTTTTAAAATCGACAATAAGGGGGTTGAAACGCTCTTGAAAGAATACCCGGAAGAGAATTCAGCTAGCACCACTACGTTATCGCGGGTAATTAATGAAACTAAACAATTGGTTCCTGCAGATAAGTATGGATTTATTTTTTGGTCGCATTCTATGGGATGGTACCCGGCATTGAATGGGGTGGCTACAAGATCTGCTCCAAAAGAATATACTTACATAGGAATTGACGATACTCCAGCAACGGGTACGGGCATTTCGTTCATGGAAGTGGATGAAATAGCAGATGCTATGCCTAATAATATGTTTGAATATATTTGGTTTGATGTGTGTTTAATGGGGTCGGTAGATGGACTTTATGAATTCAGAAATAAAGCGGATTACTTAATCGCTTCTCCAACAGAGGTGTTGCTGGAGGCGACTCACGACGCGTCGGGGGTGCCGTACGCAAAAGTGATGAAGTATTTATTCGGGGGTAAAGAGGAGCTGATTAATGCGTGTAAGATTTATTATGATCATTATACTAATTTAACGGCGGACGAAATTTACAGGTCGGCGACTATCGTTATGGTCGATGCAAAAGAGCTAAATGGTTTATATTTCGAGACTCGAAAACTTCTTTCTAGAAAGTTGACGGATGTCCAAAATATGAATATTGAGGGTATTCAGGTTTATCATACAAGACATATTCCTCAGGTGTTTTTTGATTATGCTGAATTTATGAAAAGGATTACTACAGCCCAACAGTATACGGCAGTCGATAATCAACTGAAGAAAACTGTGGTTTACAAGAACGCAACGCCCGATTTTATTAATCAAGTGATAATCGATCCTGCAAAATACAGCGGATTGAGTGTTTATATTCCGCTTGCAATATGGCAAAATGAAAATCCTTACAAATATTATTTCAATCTTTTAGAGTGGAGTGGGGTTTATAATTAGAGAAAGATTACATAAATAAAGGGTGTTTAACTAAGCCCTCGCCCAAATTGGTGGCGTGATGGTCTCTCCTACTTCTCACCATGCTGTCATTATCCTCTCACTATGGTTTCTACTTTCTCCATGATAATACTTTGCATATTTTAACAATATGGGGGCGGTGGTCGTAAATAGCGACTTATATACAGTATTTTTAATTTTCAATGGCATTTTTTTCGCTTATCTATTGCCGTATTCAGAAAATTGTACTACTTTTGCAACACTTTTCTGAAAGTGATATAAAAGATTCTTCAGTAGCTCAGTCGGTTAGAGCATCTGACTGTTAATCAGAGGGTCGTTGGTTCAAGTCCAACCTGAAGAGCGAATAGAAAAGTATAAAATGTTTATTAGTTAATAATTCTTCAGTAGCTCAGTCGGTTAGAGCATCTGACTGTTAATCAGAGGGTCGTTGGTTCAAGTCCAACCTGAAGAGCATTAAGCAGGTTTATTAAACCTGCTTTTTGTTTTTATAAACAATTTGACCGCAATTATCGTTAGAAAGAGAATTTATAATGGATATCTTTATGAAAAAAATACTCTTTACATTTTATATACCTGCAGAATATCTCAAGGATTTCGACGATAAATATGAGTTATTTATGCCGGAAAAGGGTTCCTTGAAACGTGACGAGGTGATGGGGATGATAAACGATTATCATGTGATCGTGCCTAACTTTAGCTTCCAAACAGATAAAGAAATGATCGATAAAGGAACAAAATTAGAACTGATCTCTAATTGTGCGGTGGGATTCAATAATGTTGATGTGGATTATGCAAAGGAAAAAGGGGTTACGGTAACAAATATCCCGAACTCGGTAAAGGAGCCGACTGCCGAATTTGCTTTTGCACTTTTATTGGCGGCTGCACGAAATATAGGGTGCATGGATAGAAATATTCGCTCGCATAAAGGGGTTAAATGGGGCTTTTACGATGAACTTTCATTGTCGGTTTATGGTAAAACTTTGGGAATCATAGGTATGGGGCGGATTGGTCAGGCCATTGCGCACAGGGCGCTTGCTTTTGGAATGACGGTTCAATATTATAATCGTCATCGGTTAAGCAGAGAGATTGAAGAACAATATCGGGCTACGTACATATCGCTCGAAAGGCTTCTTAAAGAGTCTGACTTTATTTCTCTTAATGCTCCTTCTACTCCTGAAACTTTACACATGATTGGAAAAAAAGAGTTCGAAATGATGAAGCCGACGGCTGTATTTGTGAATACTGCTCGGGGTAACATGGTCGATGAGGGGGCTTTGGTTGAGGCACTCAAAAATGGAACTATCACGGCTGCAGGAATTGATGTGTTCGATAAGGAACCAAAAATTCATCCGGGCTTACTGGAGCTGGATAATGTGACACTCGCTCCTCACGCGGCAACACGAACTGTTGAGGCTCGAAGAGATATGACTTACGAAATAATACATAATATTCTTGGTTTTTATGAGGGTTCTTTTCCTATATCAAAAGTGAATTTATGAACGCAAAAGATATTAAACATCAATTACTTGCCTTAGGAAATGCGGAAAAAGCCGCGCATTCGGCATATTATTTTAGGACTGGTAAAGGTCAATATGGAGAGGGGGATAAATTTATCGGAATTACGACTCCAGAAATGAAATCGGTTGTGAAAACATATAAGAGTCTTCCGATCGATGAACTCGAATTATTGCTTAGCGACGAATATCATGAATGCCGAATTTGTGCTGTATTGATTTTAGTTGAGCTATTCAAAAAGGCTGATGAGTTTAAACGTGGGAACATTGTTGATTTTTATCTGTCACATAGTCAATATGTTAACAATTGGGACTTGGTGGACGTTTCTTGTCATGTCATTCTTGGTGAGTGGCTTTTGGATAAGGATAGATCCATTTTGTATGATTTGTCTAAAAGCAATAGTCTATGGGATCAGCGCATAGCAATGGTTTCTACTTTAACGTTCATACGACAAAATGATTTTAAAGATACTCTTCTTTTGTCGGAAATTTATCTTACTCATAAACATGACTTGATTCATAAAGCTTCGGGATGGATGCTTCGGGAAGTGGGAAAGAGGGATGAAAGCGTGCTGACTGGATTCCTTGACGTTTATCATAAACTGATGCCAAGAACAATGTTGCGATATGCAATAGAAAAATTATCTCCTCTACAGAAAAAACATTACATGACGAAATGACTTATCAGACTTTTTTATTAAACAACGGACTAAGAATTATTCATCAATCTTCTGAATCTAATATTTCATATTGTGGGTTTGCAATAAATGTTGGTACACGACACGAACTGCCGGGCGAAGAGGGAATGGCGCATTTTGTGGAGCATATGCTTTTTAAAGGGACGCAAAAAAGAAAAGCGCATCATATCGTAAACAGAATGGAAAATGTGGGTGGGGAACTTAACGCTTACACTACTAAAGAGGAAACATTTGTTTATGCTGCTTTTCTTGAGGAATATTTGCAGCGGGCAATGGATCTGCTTGGAGATATGGTCTTTAACTCTGATTTTCCTCAAAAACAGATCGAACGTGAACGTGATGTGATTATTGATGAGATACAATCGTATAAAGATTCGCCTTCTGAACTTATATTTGATGATTTCGAAAGGTTGCTTTTTTCTCATCAGTCTATAGGAAATTATATCCTGGGTACAAAACAATCGTTGAATTCGTTTGAACATGATTCTGTCAAAAGTTTCGTATTAAGAAATTATCTGTCTGAACGCATGGTTTTCTTTTCGTTCGGAAAAACTCCGTTTAAGAAGGTTGTTCGTTGGGCACAGAAATACTTTTCTTATTCTCTTTCTCCTTATATGTTATCGTCTAAAAACATAGTTTCGTCTATCCCCGCAGAACATAAAGGTCTTAATCATCTGAACGATTTATCGTCCGACAGCCTCGCAAATTCTATTCCTACAGAGCATAACGACTCTGATTCCTCAAACGTTAAGCCAAATAATAGCGCTGTTTCTTATAATCCGCAAAAAATGGTTTTGGATAAAGATACTGTGCAAACGCATATTATCATGGGACGTCCGGTCTTTGAAATGTTTAACAACGACCGTTATACGCTTCTTCTAATTAATAACTTGTTGAGCGGTGGAGATAGTAGTCGACTGAATGTTGCTTTGCGCGAGAAACGGGGATTGGTGTATAGCGTGGAATCTAACGTGGCATTATATACTGATACGGGTGTATTTAGTATTTATTTTGGTTGTGATCCTAAAAATGCTGATAAATGTATACGACTGGTGGAACAGGAATTATCGAGGTTGCAAAAAGAATCGCTAACACCTATTCAGTTGCAAATTGCAAAAAAACAGTTGTGTGGACAAATAGGAATAGCGTCAGAAAATCATGAGAATGTTGCTTTGGGAATGGCAAAAAGATACCTGCATTTTAATAATTATGAGTCTATTAATGAGACTTTTAGAAGAATTAAAAGTATAACGTCAGACGATATAAAAAGATTATCCGTGCAATTGTTAAATCCTGAGTGGTTCAGTTATCTAAAATATAAATAGAATTACATCTTTAAATCTTAATGAACAAAACTTAATACAGGTTGTTTTTAAATAACTATTAAGTATAAAATTTAAAGAAAACTTACAGTAACTAACTTAACTGAATTAATTATGAAAAAGTTGAAATTTACATTAATCGTGTTAATGATTGCTTTTGCAGGTGCAGCTAGTGCACAAGTATCGCTCGGGGTTAAAGGTGGAGTGAATATGTCAAATTTTTATGGCGATGAAGTAACTCAAAATAATCCTAAAGTTGGCTTTAATGCTGGTATTGCTGCAGACTTTGCTTTACATCCTGATATGTCAATCCAATCCGGTTTATTTTTTACTACAAAAGGATTTAAGTTTGATTCAAATGTGTTGGACTTTTCGGAGAACTTGATGTATTTGCAAATACCTGTTCATTTTGCTTATAAAGTAACGGTTACTCCTGGTACACGTATCTTTTTCCATGGTGGTCCTTATGTTGCTTATGGAGTTGGGGGAAAAACAAAAGTTGATCTCGGTGAATTAGGCAATGCGAGTGATGATGTATTTGGTGATGGTGTGGGACAATACAAGCGTTTTGATACTGGTTTAGGGATTGGGGTCGGAACTGAATTTGGACCTTTCTTGGTTGATCTTGGATGGGATATGGGATTACTTAATATCTCAAATGCGACAAACGGCAATGTTAAGAACCAAAATGCTTACCTTTCAGTAGGTTATATGTTCTAACAGATAACTATATATAAAAAAAGTGCTGTATTTTTTGGTACAGCACTTTTTTTATGTCTTTTCCTAACCATTGTCTCTGATTTTTAGAATTACTTTAACTTAAATGATATCCTTGACTGTTTAGCTCGGATGCGCGAAAGAGTGTATACATCTCTTTGTTTAATGGATAATCCCAACAGCCAAGACTATGAAATATATCACCTCCAAATCCTGATTTGAATTTGTATAATCCATATAATGGGTGCTCTGGATCAGGAGTAGGGGAAATTCCAAACATATCGTATTCAGTACAACCGGCAGCTTTTGATTGACAAATTGCTTCCCATTGAAGTGCATAGGTGCCCATCAGATTTCTATGCTCCGACGAGGATGCTCCATATAAATATGATCCTCTGTTTTTCGTAATTACCAAAAACATCGCGGCAAGGGGTTTGGAGTCAAGTTCTGCTACTAATAATCGTACATCAGCCGGAGAATGGGTGTCGTCGGCACGCGCAGTCATTACTGCTTCAAAGTATTTCAGGTCGTTCAACAGAATTCGGTTTCGTTGAGCGGTTTCTTTGTATAAATTATACCAAATATCAATTCCTTCCATATCCATCGATCGAACGGTCACTCCTTTTCGATGAGCTAATTTGATATTGTATCTCGTTTTGGGCTTCATCCTGCGTAGAAGTGTGTCGCAATCATGGGCCAAATTAAGATATACTGTGTTGGAAGGTAGTATATTGAAATTCGCTTTTTTGAAATTCCAAAGTTGGGTGTTGTAATTAAACCTGAATTCTTGCGCAGAGATCTCGGGCTCTCCTTTCCAAATACCATTTTCATTGAAATAATCTTGCTCTTTTGCCCAATATGATTCCCAGCATAAATCATAACGAATGAGAATACAGTTCTTGGGAAGAAATGAGCGAAGTGATTCCGATAGCTCTTCAAGAAATATACCCTGAAACTCGTCTGCTGGTTCCAACTCGGGACCATATGGGACATACGCTACGGAATAATTTCGGTTGATTTGTTTTAATAAGATTAGGATATCTGATTTGATAGTGGAATTATCTTTGCTCCCAATGTAAAGATCGGATGCTCTCGATTTGAAATTTATCGCAATAGTTTCTTCTCCAAGAGAAGTTTTTACGACTGACCAGAAAGCTGTTTGCTGTAAAATAGGTGTGGCATAAAGCTCTTCGATCTCTTTTAAATAGACGTTTGATAGCATTTACTCTTTATTTTAGCGCGCAAAGGTAGTCAATTTAAGCATGGTAAAAAACTAAAGAACTCTAAATGAAACCTTTCTAAAGTTAAACCAAAAGAAAAAGCACTTACCGAACAATCGATAAGTGCTTCATTTTCAACTGTGGGCGTTGACGGATTCGAACCGCCGACCCTCTGCTTGTAAGGCAGATGCTCTGAACCAGCTGAGCTAAACGCCCTTTTATTACTTCTTTCTTGAAAAAGTGATGCAAAGATATATTCTTTTTTGATACGTTCAAAATATTTTGGCATTTTTTTTTCAATTATAGATAAATTCATTACTTTTGTACAACTAATAAGAAGATTGATAAATCAAAATACAATCGCTTGCACAATTAACACAATAACAAATATAATTAGAATAAGCCGTAAGTGATTCCTGCTTATTCTTTTTGGAAAATGATTTTAGACCAATGAAAATGGAACTAGATAAACTAACAGCAATATCGCCAATCGATGGACGATACAGAAATCGTACGCAGGATTTGGCTCCATATTTTTCTGAACTTTCTTTAATGAAATATCGATTACACGTCGAAATAGAGTATTTTATAGCTTTGTCTGATACGGGAATTTCTCCATCACTTTCAAAAATATCAGCTGATAAAAAAAATGATTTACATCGTTTGGTTGTTGATTTTTCGGAAAATGATGCCCAAAGGATGAAAGATATTGAAATGATTACAAATCATGATGTTAAAGCTGTTGAGTATTTTCTTAAAGAGAAATTTGACGAACTTGGTTTGTCTGAATATAAAGAGTTTATTCATTTTGGATTGACTTCCCAAGATATCAATAATACTGCTTTCCCACTAATGTGGAAAGATGCGCTCAAAGATGTGTATATCCCGGAACTGGATGGCTTGAACAAATTAATTGATTCATATGCTGAACAGTGGAAAAATGTACCAATGCTTGCACATACACATGGTCAACCGGCATCACCAACAAGATTAGGTAAAGAAATAAAAGTGTTTGCATATCGATTGTCAAATCAAATAGAAGTGTTGAAAAATATACCAAATAAGGCCAAATTTGGTGGCGCAACAGGTAACTTTAATGCTCATCATGTTGCATATCCGCAAATCGATTGGAGAGATTTTGGTGATCAGTTTGTATCTGAAAGCTTGGGCTTAAAACGTGAAGAATATACAACTCAAATATCTAATTACGATGCTTTAGCTGCTTCTTTTGATGCGTTGAAACGTATCAACAATATTTTAATCGATTTATGTAGAGATGTTTGGCAATATATTTCAATGGAATATTTTAAACAACGCATTAAAGAAGGAGAAGTGGGCTCTTCGGCAATGCCGCATAAGGTGAACCCAATCGATTTTGAAAATGCTGAAGGTAATTTGGGTATTGCTAACGCACTGCTTGATTATTTGTCTTCAAAACTTCCTATTTCCAGATTGCAAAGAGACCTTACAGACTCAACGGTAATTAGAAATATTGGCGTTCCTTTAGCACATGGGTTAATTGCTCTTAAAAGTACAACTAAAGGGTTGAATAAATTGTTATTAAATGAAGAGGCTATTTATAGAGATTTAGATAACAATTGGGCAGTCGTAGCTGAAGGAATCCAAACGATATTAAGGAGAGAAGGATATCCAAATCCTTATGAAGCATTGAAAGCATTGACTCGAAAAAATACACAAATTACAAAAGAAAGCATTCATGATTTTATAGAATTGTTGAATGTTAATGAAACTATCAAAAACGAATTAAGAGAAATCACCCCTCATAATTATACTGGGATATAATAAAGAGGAGTTTATATTTTTACATTATAATAAGAATCACAAACTAAAAAAAACCGTGAGGTTAAACAACTATCAAAGAAAATGACAGCATTTAGCAACGATTCGCGATCAAATCGTAATTACGATGACGTGAACAATGAGAGACACAATTCTTCGAATGAAAGTGGGAATTATCGAAGAAGACCGCAAAGCGGATATAGTGATAATTCATATGAAAGAAATTATCGTCAACCAAAGAGTTATCGCCCAAGAAATGAGACTTATGGCGAAGGTCAAGGTCAAAGCGATGAGGCAGGAAAAAAACGTCGTCCTCGTGTAGGTGAACGAATTTCTCAAAATGTAGGTGGAAATCGTCCAAGAGTAGCATATTCAAGTGATGGGGCTAAAAATTATCCTAATCGTGGCAACAGTCAGGGTGGAGGATATCAGAACGATCAGAGAAAGATTGCTCATCCAAAATTGGCACCAAAAAAGAAGAAGATATTCAAACAAATTAAATATAAAGAAAATGCTGATCCCACTGCTCCTATACGTCTGAATAAATATTTGGCAAATGCTGGAGTATGTTCAAGACGAGAAGCAGATGAATTTATTCAGGCGGGTGTTGTTAAAGTTAATGGGCAGGTAATCACAGAATTGGGTACTAAAATTACACGTGCTGATGAGGTGATGTTCCATGATCAGAATATAAAGTTAGAAAGCAAAGTTTATGTATTACTAAATAAACCTAAGGGCTTTGTTACAACAACAGATGATCCGGAAAATCGCAAAACAGTAATGGATTTGGTTAAGAGTGCATGCTCTGAAAGAATTTATCCTGTAGGTCGTTTAGATAGAGGAACAACAGGTGTGCTTTTACTTACCAATGATGGTGACTTGGCATCTAAATTAACTCATCCAAAATACGAAAAGCGTAAAATATATCAGGTATGGCTTGATAAACCAGTAACAATGGAACACATGCAAGCAATTGCTGATGGGATTGAACTTGAAGATGGTGAAATCCATGCCGATGCAATAAGTTATGTAAGTGAGGAAGATTTAACACAGATTGGTATTGAAATTCATTCTGGTAAGAATCGTGTAGTTCGTAGAATTTTCGAAAAACTTGGTTATCATGTTGTTAAGCTTGACAGAGTCTATTTTGCGGGTTTAACTAAAAAGAATCTATCGCGCGGAAAATGGCGTTATCTTACCGAAAAAGAAGTAAATATGCTTCGTATGGGGGCTTTTGATTGAATAGTTCCAATATAGGAAAACAATAATCATGACATGGTTTTATAAACAATGTCAAAGTATAACTAAATAGATTAAAGTCCCCAACAAGGGATTTAAGCAATTTATAATGAAACAAATAAAACGAACAATTATTGCTGATGCATTAAAGGAAAATGAATTCGGCAAAGAGATAAACGTAAAAGGGTGGGTTAGAACTCGTAGAGGTAATAAAAATGTTAGTTTTGTCGCCCTTAATGATGGATCAACAATTAACAATATTCAGATTGTTATTGATATAAATAAATTTGGGGAAGATTTTCTTAAACCTATCACAACCGGATCAAGTATTCAAGTGAACGGACAATTGATAGAATCACAAGGAAAGGGACAAACGGTTGAAGTTATTGCAACTGAAATAGAAATTTTTGGTACAGCAAATCCTGATACTTATCCTTTACAGAAAAAAGGTCATTCGTTGGAATTTTTGCGTGAAATAGCCCATCTACGTCCACGCACCAACACTTTCGGCGCTATTTTCCGTATGCGTCATCATATGTCTTTTGCTATTCATAAGTATTTTAATGATCATGGTTTTTTTTATTTCCACACACCATTAATTACTGAGTCCGATGCCGAAGGTGCAGGAGCAATGTTCACTGTTTCAGCACTTGATATAGAAAATCCACCCAGAACAGAAGAAGGAAAAATTGATTACTCACAAGATTTCTTTGGACGCCAAACCAATTTAACGGTTTCTGGTCAATTGGAGGGAGAATTGGGAGCATTAGCACTCGGAGCAATCTATACTTTCGGCCCTACTTTTAGAGCTGAAAATTCTAATACTCCACGCCATTTAGCTGAGTTTTGGATGATTGAACCTGAAGTAGCTTTTGCCAACAATAATGACAACATGGATCTTGCAGAAGACTTCCTTAAATATCTAATTCAATATGCTTTAGATAATTGTAAAGAAGATATTGAATTTCTTTCAAAGATGTATGATGAAGAACTTATTTCCAGATTAAAATTTGTTGTTGATAATAGCTTTGTTCGATTGACTTACACAGAAGGTGTAAAGATATTAGAGGACTCAAAAGAAAAGTTCGAATTTCCTGTTTACTGGGGAGTCGATTTACAATCAGAACACGAACGCTATCTGGTAGAAAAGCATTTCAAACGTCCTGTAATTCTTGTTGATTACCCAAAAGAAATTAAATCATTCTACATGAAACAGAATGAAGATGGAAAAACGGTAAGAGCAATGGACGTGTTGTTCCCCAAGATTGGTGAAATTATCGGTGGATCAGAACGTGAAGAGAATTATGATACATTGATGAATCGTGTACAAGAAATAGGAATGAATTATGAACCGATTTGGTGGTATTTGGAAACTCGTAAATTTGGGTCAGTACCACATTCAGGATTCGGACTTGGATTTGAACGACTAATGTTATTCGTAACTGGTATGTCAAATATTCGTGATGTAATTCCATTTCCACGAACACCAAAAAATGCTGAGTTCTAATAATTTGTATTGATTGAATTTTTATTGAGATACATTTGTGACTACACAATTATTTATATTGTTGAGATAGATAAGAATAGATAAGGTTATAAAGGATAATGAAGAATATACGAAATTTCTGCATCATTGCACATATCGATCACGGTAAAAGTACTTTAGCCGATAGACTTTTGGAATTTACACATACGGTCGAAAGCAAAGATCTACAGAACCAAGTGCTCGACAATATGGATTTGGAGCGTGAACGAGGAATCACCATTAAAAGTCATGCTATTCAGATGGATTACGAATACAATGGTGAAAAATATATCTTAAATTTGATTGATACTCCTGGGCATGTCGACTTCTCATATGAGGTGTCTCGATCAATTGCAGCTTGTGAAGGTGCATTGCTTATAGTTGATGCTGCTCAAGGTATTCAGGCACAGACAATTTCTAATTTATATATGGCCATTGAGCATGATTTGGAGATAATCCCTGTGCTTAATAAAGTCGATTTAGATAGTGCAATGCCTGATGAAGTAGAAGATCAGATTGTTGAATTATTGGGATGTCCTCGAGAAGATGTTATTCGCGCAAGTGGGAAAACAGGTATAGGGATTGAAGAGATTCTAAAGAATATTATTGAAAAAATACCTGCACCTAAAGGAGATCCAGACGCACCACTACAAGCACTGATTTTTGATTCTGTGTTCAATCCTTTTCGTGGAATTATTGCATATTTTAAAATTGTAAATGGCTCAATCGGAAAAGGCGATAATGTGAAGTTTGTTGCTACAGGTAAAGAGTATGAAGCCGATGAAGTGGGAATACTACGTCTGAATATGGAACCTCGTGAAAAGGTAATGTGCGGCGATGTTGGTTATATCATTTCAGGTATAAAAACGTCAAAAGAGGTAAAAGTTGGTGATACTATTACTCACATCGAGAAACCATGCAAAAAAGCAATCGCTGGATTTGAAGAAGTGAAACCAATGGTCTTTGCTGGAGTTTACCCTATTGAAACAGAGGAGTTTGAGAATTTGAGGTCATCTTTAGAAAAACTACAGCTCAATGATGCTTCACTTACTTTTCAACCTGAATCGTCAGTAGCATTAGGCTTTGGCTTTCGATGTGGTTTTTTGGGTCTTCTTCATATGGAAATTGTTCAGGAAAGACTTGAACGGGAGTTTGATATGGATGTGATCACTACTGTGCCAAACGTTTCTTATCATATTTATGATAAGAAAGACAACATGAAGGAGGTACATAATCCGGCAGGATTACCAGATCCAACATTGATTGAACGAATCGAAGAACCATATATTCGTGCATCAATTATAACTAGCACAGTGTTCATTGGACCTATTATGTCGCTTTGTCTTGGTAAGAGAGGTTTGTTAATTAAACAAGAATATATTTCGGGCGACCGAGTAGAAATTACTTATGATATACCTCTGGGAGAGATTGTTATCGATTTTTATGACAAACTCAAAAGTATTTCTAAAGGGTATGCTTCGTTTGATTATCATATGTACGATTATCGTCCTTCTAAACTAGTGAAAATGGATATTCTCTTAAATGGAGAACCTGTGGATGCTCTTTCTTCTTTGACACATGCAGATAATGCACAGACACTGGGGCGGAGGATGTGCGAGAAACTTAAAGAATTCATTCCTAGACAACAGTTTGATATTGCTATTCAAGCAGCTATCGGAGCAAAAATTATTGCTAGAGAAACGGTAAAGGCTGTGCGTAAGGATGTTACTGCTAAATGTTACGGTGGTGATATCTCACGTAAACGCAAATTGCTTGAGAAGCAGAAAGAAGGTAAAAAACGCATGAAGCAAGTAGGAAATGTTGAAGTTCCACAAAAAGCGTTCCTTGCTGTTCTAAAACTGGATTAGTATTATCAATTTAAACAAATAAAAATGTATCGAATATGAAAACAAAACTTTTCTTGATTTTGGCACTTTTTATAGGAAGCTGTTCTATTGCTAATGCCCAGTTCGTTAATGAAGTTCCACTAAGTCAATTAGATGCCGACTATGTTAGAATATGGGCGGATAATGGCCCGGTTCTTAGCTCAAAAGTAACAGTAAGAATAGATTATGGACAAAGTGGTAGAATACCTCAAATTACTGATGAACGAAGACGTGCATTGTCGTTTAATGGTATGATGGCTGTCCTTAATATGATGAGTAAGCAAGGTTTCGAACTAATTGAAGTAGTTCGTGATTCTAAAGATGAAATGGAAATGTTTTATTTAAAAAGAAAAGATAGTTCTATTCCTTATGCACAACCATATCCGGCAAAGAATACAGATTTCAACGAAACTGAACAAGATAAATAAATCTTTTTCACAAAAATAAAAGGCGCGCCAATCACTTGGAACGCCTCTTTACCAAAATAATAAATAGAAATAGAAGTACAGTTTTATAACTGTACTTTTTTAGTTTAGAAAAACTATTCCACAAGGATTAAGTCCTACTTTATCAAGTTTGAATTTAAGTTTTCCATTTTTATCAAAACAGAAAGTAGAACCTGCTGATATAAAATCAGAAGTATTCACATAAACATCACCACTAAAAGCATCAACATTAATCTTGTACCCGTTATCAATAACAGTACCATCCGATATAAACGTCTCAGTTGTCAGTTTTTCACTTAAACAGTCATAAACTTTTATAACGCTTGGTTTTCCCCATTCACTCAACAAAATATATGCTTTGTCGTTTACAAGTACAAATTCTGTAGCAACAACATTCTCTATAGTTGATACTACTCCAGTTGAAGGAGTGATTTTCTTAAAGGCTGCGGGTTCTGAAGTATAATTTCCACGAATGTTCACATAGATGTCACCTTCACTGTCAGCATAAATCTTATTGGGATTCATCCCTACCTCAATTTTCTTTTCTTCCTTAAAGCTTTGTAAATTAATTACTGATACCGTTTTATCATAATCTCCGGACATAAAGTTTAAACCACCGGAATTTGCAACATAGATTTTATTATTCTTAATGCAGATTCCTTCAGGATCCTGACCTACAGTAATATTGCCATCTACTGACAACAATGTGGTGTCTATTCTGGTAACTGTATCATCAAAAGAGGTGATGTAAACTTTTCCACCGTAAGCAGCAATACTACGTGGTTGTTTTGACTTGCCGTCTGTAGTTTTCAATGGAATCTGTTTCAGAGATTTACCATTCTCAACATTGATTATCTCAATAACGCTTGAACCGTTAATAACTAAATAAATTTTGGATCCATATTTCAAAATATCATTTGCTGTATCTCCTAACCCTCTGTTGTTAGTTGTTTGGAAATAATCTAAGTCTTTGAAATTTGATCTTAGATCAAATAAAGCTAAAGTGCTGTTATTTAAACCCATTCCGCCCTCAGAAAGAATAAGTAATTTTTTTGTTTGTAATGGCGGAAGTTCTGACACATCAATTATGTCTTCAAGATCAGAACATGAGGCAAAAAATGCCGAGATGAGTAAAATAAACAAGATGATTTTTTTATTCATTTTCTTATGTATTTAAAAATTAAAAGATAAAGTTGTTCTATAAGATCTACCGGGCATGGGATAGTTCCGGACAATTTGGTAATTATTATTGCTTAAGTTTATTGCTTCAATGTTAAATGCCAATTTACCTATTTTTGTTAGTATGGATTTAGAAACGGATATACTGTGATCAAAATAACCGTCTAATCTGTTTTCAACTATATTTTGGGAAGATACATATCTGGCTCCCGACCAAATTAAAGAGTATCCAACATTAAACCATGGCATTTCAATTAATGCTCTTCCTGAGCCGGAAAGTCTTGGAGTATAGGGGATTTGATGACCATAAATGGAACTTTGTCGGTCACTTATATTCAATGCTTTTTGGTATGTGTAAGCACTACTCAGCATCAAGTTCCAATTGTTTGGCAATTTAAAAGCACTCTCCACTGAAACATCCAATCCGTCAATTTTAACTTCTCCATAATTAATCATGCTCCATTCAAACATATTCTTGTTTGGTACAGCAATAATTTTGTTGCTTACATTGTTGTGATAAACATCTGCGGTAAATTTAAACAAAGGCAGCCACGCTCCAAAAGCGGTTGAATATGTAATTCCCAAGTTAAATTGATTAGCATCTTCTGGCTTCAAACTTCTTGTGCCTACTATTGAGTAATATAGATCATTGAAAGTAGGTAATCTGAAAATGTTTTTGTAAAAAGCACGGATCCTAAGATCGAAATCTTCAAACGGTTGGATTGATAAACTCAAATAGGGAGAAAATCTACTTTTATTAGGGGCTGCATCTTCAATTTCTACTGATTCAAATGTATGTGTATAAAGCAAACTAGCAATAGATAAAATTCTGTTGTTCACATATTTAGCAGACAAAGCTGATTGAGTTGTCAAACGTGTTGGATTGGCAAAATTGCGTAAATTTGCAGACATGGTATGATGTGTTACATCAGTAGCCAGTGAAAATGACATGTTTTCAAATGCTCTATATAGTGCAGAAAATGAGCCGTATAATTCATTCTGTTTATAAATATTCTCTAACCTGCCTTCGGTACTAAGAAAAGTAGGATCTAAATAACGCACATATCCATAATTGTATTTGGCATTTCCTTGAACCGACCACTTTCCTGAAATGCGCTTTTCATAATGGGCTTGGGTGAAAAAAGTTTTGTCCCAAAGTCGTTGTTTCGAAAAGTTATCGGTATTGTAATAAATGGTGGCACCTGGTAAACCTCTTTCAGAACCATAATAATAGAATCTAATATTACCATTACTGCTATCAGAAAAATTGCCAAACAAAACTCCTTCCAAACGTAAATTCTTTACATCGGTATTTTGTCGTTGTTCTAATGAGGTACTGTCTTTTCCAGCTGTTCCATAATGTAAAATATAGGGGTATTGACCATTAGCTGATGTCAATTCCGCACTTAAAGCTGATGAAAGTTTGTTATTTATCCTGAAGTTTACTACTAATGAAGGATTTAACAACCCAAATGATCCGGTTTTAAATGATGCCTTACCTGATAGATCTTTGTCATTATCAAAATCGGGGACTTTAGTTACAATATTCAAAAATGAAGATGACGAAAAGGAACGGGCAGGTTGAAATATCTGATCATTTTGTCCGTTGTTTAACGATATCATATTTACATTATCTAAAGAAAACCTGCTAATGTCGATTTGTCCTGTTTGAACATCGCTCACAGTGATGCCGTTATAACCAACAGCTGTATGATTAGCACCGAGACTCCTGACTGATACAGTTTTCAATCCGCCAATGCCACCGTAATCTTTTACATTAACACCGGAAAAATGTTTCACTGCATCAGAAACTTGTAAAGCATTCAAGTTTTCTATCGATTGCTCGGAAAGTATTTGCATTGATGTAGTGGAACGGACTTCGCTGTCAGAATGTTTTTCCGACACAACAACTTCTGGCAATTGATGTAAACTATCAATTGAAACATCAAACGTGGATTGGGCAAAAACTTGCTGTGTAGTCATAAATATGACTACCAAAAATAATAAAGTAAGATTGTTAAAAAACTTCATCTAAACCGAATTTATTCCGGTGAAGACATGAAAAGGAAGCACGAGATACAGTAAAAAAAGTTTGCGCATCGTTTTCAAGCTTCATACCCCGAAAGCTATTAACATAAATAATGATTGGCAGGTCTTCTGACTTACTTCCGTAATCTGAACGCCTTCCCATCTCTAAGCAGAGAGACAGTGGCAAAAGGTTTTTGTTCAGCACGTAAACGAAGTTTACAGCAGCGGGTCTGTTCAGGATTTACACCTGATTCCCTTTTCATTACTTGTTCCGAAGCCTAATTGGAACAAATAACACCATCATTTTAGATTGCAAAGATATAAATTATAATTAATATCCTAACGAATTTAATATGTAAACTTATATTGATAGATTGATTTATTACCAACGCCATCTGTAACTGAGAAAATTAATTCTTGTGGTTGGTTGCTTGGTAGTCGTTCGTTGTCAAATAGATAGGTGTAAATATTCGATTTTATATCGTGAGAAAATAAAGCGAAGGTTCCATCAATTTCTCCTCTGAATACTGCAATACCACTCAAATCATCACTCAATCGGATGCTGATACGTCTGTTTTTTACCCAACTTTCAGGGGATTGAGGTGCAATGGTTGGTGGAATAGTATCAATGGCAACCATATATTTATCGCCTAATTCATTAATTGAGGTTTCTACTCCGCCATTCTCATAAGTCCCGCCAATCCAGCTTTTATGACCGTTTTCGCCAATTTTTACAATCCCATAATTTTGTTTGTTGACAATCGAATCGGTCGTAATCTTTATCCAGATATTTGCTCCATTATGCAATGGTACAGGTCTGTTGTGGATACGATGCATATTGGATAAACCATTGTGCATAAGTATTTTTGAATGTGAATAGCAAATGTCGCTGTACAAATTACCTGCAGGAATATTCAACATGAAATCAACATCAATATATGAATTATTGAAGTTCCACCCCATATAATTATTGCAATCAACTGGCTGAGGGACCAACTGTTTTTTGCCTATCACAATAAATGAATAGGTGAGGGTGTTGCCGTAATCATCCTCTAATTCATAACGCATCCGATAGTCTCGCTCTTCATTTATATCGATATATCCATTGTTTACTGTTTTGTAAAGTTGCAGTGTATTGCCGGGTTCAACAAATGACTTCATAATAAATGAATCATTTATCCGCCAATCTTCAAAATCGATGAATGAATTCAGCATGCGTGTCTTGTAAAACGAAAACTTGTTCATCGAACTGCTAAATACTTCTTCTTCATCAACATATAATCGAATATTCTTTACTCCGTATATGTTTTCCTGACCATTCATTTTGTCGTATGTTTTAACACCGACACCAATTTTACCCCATGCTTCAATTGTTCTGCTCAAGGCAAGTGGTACACCTGAACTATTTTTGCTGATAGTAAGTCTTACAGGATTATCGCCGCCGTTAACAACTCCTTTTCCACTCACAGGATAAAATGCAATTCCTCTTAAATCTGGCTTTTGGGTATCAGGAATTCTACTCAAAAAATTAAGGGGATTCAATGGGCTTTCGGATTTTGTTTCTCGAATTTCAAAATGAAGGTGTGGACCGCCTGATCCACCGGTGTTGCCGCTTAACGCAATTTGCTCTCCTTTTTTTACAGGCATTTCGCCGGGTTGAAGATCCAAATTCAATTGAAATCGCTCATATTCATATTGTTTCGCTTTTACATAATCGGCAATCTTTTTCGAAAAACTGTTCAGGTGTGCATAAACACTGGTGTGTCCTGTAGGATGATTAATGTAAAGTGCCAAACCATATCCTCCCGGCGAAACACTGATGCGCGAAATATATCCGTCATCAATAGTATAAACGGGCTTATTGATAACTTGCTGGGTTTTAAAATCAATACCGGAATGAAAATGATTGTTTCTTAATTCTCCAAAATTGGCACTGAGTGCGGGAGTTAGTTTGAGGGGGTAAATATAATTTTGAGAGTAAGATGCTAATGTAAAAAAGGTGATGAGGAATAATAGTCCTGTTCTTAGTTTATTTGAATTCATTTTGATCTGTTGTCTTTGAAGATTAACCAAAGGCAAAATCGATAATGTCTTTGGCTACTTCTTTCTTAGTTTTCAGCGCAAAAGATTGTTTCTTTCCTTCTGCTGATAAAATGGTTATTTTATTGGTATCATAACCGAAACCTGCACCTGCGTCATTCAAAGAATTGAGAACAATGAAATCCAGATTCTTTTTTGCCATTTTCTTACGTGCATTTTCATCTTCGTCATTGGTCTCTAAAGCAAATCCTATAATCTTTTGACTTGACTTTTTCTGATTACCTAATGCTGCGGCAATATCTGGATTTGGAACAAGCGTAATAGTTAAATCGTCGGTGTCTGTTCTTTTTATCTTTTCGTTAACAGCTACTTTTGGCCTGTAATCAGCTACTGCGGCCGAGAGAATGGCAATATCCGAGTCAGAGAAAAATTCCAAGGCTGCATCATACATCTCTTGGGCAGATTCTACATCAATACGTTTAATATTGGAGTGTGATATTGTTTGAGATGTGGGACCGGATATCAATATTACATCTGCTCCTCGTTCGGCACATTCGTTAGCTAATGCAAACCCCATCTTCCCTGTCGAAAAGTTGCCAATAAAACGCACAGGATCAAGTCGTTCATAGGTTGGACCCGCTGTGATTAGAACTTTTTTTTTATCGAGAATATTATCTGTCTCAAAGAACTTCTCTAAAATGTCGACAATCTTTTCTGGGTCTTCCATTCTGCCTTTTCCTTCAAGATGACTGGCTAACTCACCGGATGTTGGCTCAATAATATGAACACCATGTGATTTAAGCGTTTCTAGATTTTGCTGGGTAGTAATGTGGGCAAACATATCCAAATCCATTGCTGGTGCTGCAAAAACAGGGGCTTTCATCGATAAATAGGTGGTGATAAGCATGTTGTCGGCAATGCCGGAGGTCATCTTGCCAATAGTGGATGCAGTTGCTGGTGCAATAAGCATAGCATCTGCCCATAATCCTAATTCTACATGACTGTTCCATGTCCCGTCTTTTGAGGCAAAGAACTCGCTGATTACTGGTTTCCCTGATAGGGTGGAAAGGGTGAGGGGGGTAATAAATTCTTTACCTGATGGGGTCATCACTACCTGAACTTCTGCGCCTTTCTTTACCAATAGCCTGATAATCAGTGCTGATTTGTATGCGGCAATACTTCCGGTTACGCCTAAAACAATATGTTTGCCTTTTAATGACATACTTGGTTTTTGTTATGATTGAATCACAAATATAACGATTAATTTTAAATGACTACAGAAAACTATACATTCAAATGTTTCGGAATATAATATTTCTTCCTAAGTCTTTGGGATACATTCACTAATAGGATTAGAACGGGAACTTCAACCAAAGGACCGACTACTCCTGCAAAGGCTTGACCGCTATGCAAACCAAAAACTCCAATGGCGACGGCAATTGCTAGCTCAAAGTTATTTCCGGAGGCGGTAAATGATACGGATGCATTTATGTCGTATGGGGTTTTTAATGCTTTTGATGTGAAAAAACTCAGGAAAAACATCACTACAAAATAGATGATCAATGGGATTGCAATTCGTACTACATCTATTGGAATTTGTACAATTAGTTCTCCTTTCAGACTGAACATCAATATAATTGTAAATAAAAGGGCAATAAGTGTCAGAGGTGAAATGGCTGGTATGAATTTATGCTGATACCAGTCTACTCCCTTGGTCTTAACTAATATTAGTCTGCTTAAAATTCCCATCAAAAATGGAATGCCTAAATATATCAATACCGTTTTTGCAATTGTTCCAATGGAAATGTCAACTATAGCTCCTTCAAATCCGAAAAATGGTGGCAGTACAGTGATGAATAACCAAGCGTAAAAACTATAAAAGAAGACTTGAAAAATACTGTTTAAGGCGACTAATCCTGCTCCATATTCGCTGTTTCCATCTGCTAAATCGTTCCATACCAAAACCATTGCAATGCATCGTGCTAAACCGATAAGAATCACGCCGACCATATATTCCGGGTAATCGCGTAGAAAGATTATGGCTAGTAGAAACATCAATATGGGACCTACTATCCAATTGAGCACTAAAGAAATAGATAGTACTTTTACGTTCTTGAATACTTTCGGTAGTAATTTGTAATCGACTTTAGCTAAAGGTGGATACATCATCAAAATTAAACCTATCGCTAATGGTATGTTGGTTGTTCCGTGGGTCATTGAATTTATATAATTTGCGGCTGAAGGAACAAAATATCCTATCGCAACGCCAATACCCATTGCTAAAAATATCCACAACGTGAGGTACTTATCTAGAAAACTCATCTTCTTATTCATTGTCTGCTTTAAATTTTGTGATATACAGGTTGTAAAATGCTTCTTTAATCTCATTCCTGACTCTATGATATTCACTGTCAATGAATTCTGGAGTGCCGGTTGCGTCTGATGGGTCGTCAAAACCTATGTGCAAGCGATGTTTTACTTTTCCTGAAAAAGTAGGACAGTTTTCATTTGCTCCACCACAAACGGTTATGACATAATCCCACGCATCGTTTATATATTTTTCTATACTATCTGATGTGTGATGTGAAATGTCAACGCCGACTTCTTTCATCACTTCTACTGCTTTCTGATTTAACTTTCCGCTGGCATTGGTGCCGGCTGAATGAACATCCAGATTTGTATCAAAGGATTGTAAAAAACCGTGTGCCATCTGACTGCGACAACTATTGCCTGTACACAAGATTAATATTTTTTTATTCATAGTGCTATTATACTTTTTGTCCTGTTACCGTAATTGAGAATATCCCTGGTTTATTTGTCTTTTCGTTTTTATTTATTGAATTATTCTCAAAATATTTTGAAAGAAATTCATCGGGTAGGGTGATTTCTTTCGTTTTTACAATCTCTATTTGTTGAAATCCTGCATTGCTTATTTCTGATAAATATTGTTCTCTAGTATTTGCTCCAGAAATACAACCGGTGTATAATTCTGCTACTTCTTTTAACGATTGTGGTAATTCTTTTTCCAAAACTACATCGGAGATGCAAAAGTGACCTCCGGATTTTAGTACACGATGGATTTCATGAAATATCTTTTCTTTGGAGGGTAGCAAATTGAGCACGCAATTACTTATTACTACATCAATTGACATGCTTTCGACTGGCATATTATCAATGTCTCCTTCACGAAATTCTACATTATTAAAACCTCTTTTCTCTGCATTCTCACGTGCTTTGGAAACCATGGCTGGAGTGAAATCTATCCCGATGACATTACCTGATTCGCCGACTTCAGCGCGGGCAACAAAACAATCATTCCCTGCTCCTGAACCTAAATCCAATACGGTGTCGCCTTTTTTTATTTTTGCAAATTGTACGGGTAGCCCACAGCCAAGATTCAAATCGGCATCTGCCACATATCCTTCTAATGTGCTGTAATCTTCACTCATAGAATTTTGACTGTCTGGAGAACAACAGCTTTCTGATGGGCAGCAGGAGGTTTCTTTCTTTAGTGAAGCAATCTCTCCATATTTTTGCTTTACCATCTGCTTTATTTTATGCTCTTTTGCCATAACTTTAATTATAAGTTTTTCCATTCAATTAATGCTGTATTCTTTCCGGATAACTCCTTTACTTTGTTAATCCACAAGAATTCACTTTGTGCTTTGGATCGTAGAAATGGGTTCTCGGTATTTACTAATGAAAGACAGGAGTTTACAACCCACCATTTATTTTCTATTCCGGCTCGTTTCAAATCGGCTTGCAATCTCTCGGCCTCAAAAACTGGAGTGGCTTCTGGAAGGGTTACAATTACTACTTCGGTCTCTTTGGGATCTCTTAAGCGGGGAAGTAGCTTGCCTACTGCATCGGGAACGGTCTGGGTTCTCTCTACTTCCTTATGGTAACTTTGGGTTGAATCTAACAGGAGTAGTGTATGACCTGTTGGAGCTGTGTCAATAACAACTATTTGATTGTCGGCTTTTTCTACTACTTCGGCAAATGCTCTGAAGACTGCAATTTCTTGTGTACATGGCGAACGCAAATCTTCTTCAATATAATCTTTATCTTCGTCACTCATCAACGAGTCTTGTTTACTGCGTACTTCATTTTTATATTTCTCCAACACTTCTGCTTCATCAATACGACTAACCGAAATTCCTGCATTGATGGCAAGGTCATAATTCAAATGATTCGCTGGATCAGTTGTGGTCAGGTGGACTTTTGCTCCTCGGGATTTTAATCCCAACGCGATATTTGTGGCTAATGTTGTTTTACCTACTCCGCCTTTGCCCATGGTGAAAATAACACGCTTACCTGTATTATACAGGTCGTCAATCAATTCTTCTATCCCTTTTTCTTTTGTGATTGGCTGATAATCTTCAATTTGTATCAGATTGTCTTCATTCAACAGTTTACGTATGTTGCTGATATTCGATAAATTATAAGATCTTAAGGGGACGCTGAACGTTGGGAAATGAATGATTTCTGAGGGAATGTTTTGCAAAGCTGTATGTTGCTTTTCATAAATCTCTCTCGAAACAACATCTTGCTCATCCATTTTTGCCAAAACACCGTTTATCACTAATAACTGATTTTCTATGCCAAGTAGTTGTAATTCATGTGATGAACGAGCGGCTTCTTGTAATGCCAACTTTTGAGGGCGACTAACCAATACTAATCGGGTTGTTTGATCGTCGGACAGATTGTCGACGGCTTGTTTATAAACGTCTTTGCGCTCTTGTAATCCTGATAATTGACCTAAACACGATGCACCATGCTTACTTTCATTGATGAAATTTGTCCAGGCTGATGGTAGTTGTAACATGCGCAATGTGTGGCCGGTGGGAGCTGTATCAAATATGATATGATCGTATTCTGATTTTTTACCTTGATCGGATAGGTAGTCCGAAAATGCATTGAAGGATGCGATTTCAACAGTACAGGAACCGGAAAGTTGCTCTTCCATATTTTGTATTACACTCTTTGGAAGTTTTCCTCTATAGGGCGAAACAACACTCTCTCTGTAATTCGCTGCTTCTTGTTCTGGATCAAGATTTATAACGGTAAGTCCGGGTACATCAGCTATCTCTGTTCCTTTTCCGCTAAATTCCTGAGCAAAAACATCTTGAAGATTTGATGCTGGGTCGGTACTAATCAGTAATATTTTCTTGCCTGAATCTGCTAAACCTATGGCTGTGGCACAGGCAATGGAGGTTTTTCCTACTCCGCCTTTGCCGGTAAAAAATAGATATTTAGTTGATTCTATGTCGGATAAATTAAATGCTTTCATTCTTTTCAGTCTTTTATTATTTACTAACTGGTACAAAATCTAAGGGAATACCGGTCCACTCGCTTAGTTGTTTGGTTGTGGGATAGTCTTTTGTTACTGCTATTTCACCATCTAACAATGTTATGGGTAATGCTTTTGCTCCATGTTCTTGTAAGTAATTGTTTACAATCGTATTGGAGACAAAGTCTTGTGGTTCTGTACTTAAATTGTGACGTGTTATCGTAATCCCATTTCTTTTTAGGGTTTCTATTGATGCTGCCAGTCTCATCAGTTTTGGGTTGATTGTAGGACCACACAATCCTGTGGAACAACACATTGCTGGATCAAAAATCTCTATTGTCTTCATAAATATATTATATCTTTTGTTTGTTATTTCTTTTATTATTTGTAATTCGGCAAACAACGAATATCGTCTGAAAAAAATATATGCTGATTTAACAGCAGATATCTTTATCTCTAAACATGTCAAACAGATTGGAAAAGAGTTTACGCGCTTTCTCCCAATTCTCTTTGTGGATACAATATCTCACTTTTGGGGTCTCAATTTCACCTTGAATCAAGCCTGCATCTTTCAACTCTTTCAAGTGTTGTGATACGGTTGATTTGGCTATGGGTAGTATATCGTGGATGTCTCCGAAAAAACAACTGTCCTGATTCGAAAGAAATACAAGGATCTCAATACGGGTGGGGTGACCCAATGCTTTCGCAAAACGGGCAACCGTCTCTTGATCTTCGATGCTTAATTTATTATTATCTTTTTCCATATCTGTTTTATTGTTCGCAAATGTACGAACATATTTCTTTTTCTCCAAATTTATTTTAGATTTTCATTAGATTGACTAAGCCTATTGAAGAATAAGTTTTTAGCTGAGTTTTGGAGACTCAGAGAAACAGAAACTTCGTGATGTTTGCGGACAATATGAAAGCATTATTGCGCCGAGTATGAAACGTGATAATATAAAAGAACCTCTGCTTGATGGATTTTATCAAAGTGATTTGTGGTTTGCGAGTGGAAACGAAAAATCGCCGATTATAATTATATCGCCTATAACGAAAGAGATACTTGATAGGGAAAATTTTAAAACTATCTGTATGAATAAAATTGAAATATAAATGGCAAACAGAACGGGTTCAGACCATGATAGACTTATTCAATTTCAAATATCTCCATCAAAATTCTCAACGACATGAAGATTGATATTAGCGTATTTAGATACAACATTTTCAATGATCAATTTCACTTCCATCCAATCTAATCCTCCTAAACCGGCTCCAATTTTTGGAAGAGCAATCTGCGTGATATCATATTTACATGCAATATCAAACATTTTTGTTAGAGAAGTTCTTATTGCATCTTTATCAGCTTTTGTTTTCCAAGATTGCTGTGTTGCTAAATTGAATACAAATCCTTCATCGAATTGATAAAGAAAGACATCACCTAATTGATACTTCCCCGAAGCACATAAGTCTTTATACTGTTTATACATGAGTGGAAATTTCTTCTTGAATTGTAATGCAACTCCTTTCCCCATTGCTCCGGCACAATTACAGCCATGTGCATAGCTGTTAATACCTTTTATATTAAAGATGTCACCTCGTTCAATATAGGTTACCATCGTCTTTTTTGTTATTCCATACAGTTTCAAACTCTATCTCATCAATGAAGTCATTCTTTTCAAAATCCAGAGTTTCTAATGATTGATCGCATAGCTTGGAATCCTTGTAAAAAGGGTTAGATTCAGATAGATATCGTATTTCATTGGGATATATTTCAATTTGTCTGATGGCGACGTCGTTCTTGAAATGTATATAGAAAGCAATATCTTCCTCGTTCCACTTCTTTTTGATAAAAATATCATTCATAATTAAAAAACTATATAAAACTTCCCTACAAAAATACCCTTAAAAAAACACCTGACAAAATTACTTGACAGGTGTTTTTCAGTAAGTTGCCTAAAATCGCTTATTTACATCTGAAATGAAGCAATCTGCATGTTTATCGCCTGTTTGAACCGGAACGGATTGGCAACATAGTAATAATAGTTGGTTGCCCCGCCCGTAGTAACTATGATAGAGCCATACCCAAAGATACGCCTCAAATACCTTGTGTTGCCTGAATATCCTCGCATTTTGCCAATACCAGCTCAACCATCCGGCGACTGATTACCCCTGTTTTGATGATTACCCGCTTATTTGTAACGGCGTAAATGGAACCGACTTTTACAAACACATGCTGCGCCAACGAAACCAATCCTAGAAATAACAAGGTTACTCCCAAACAAATATATTTATACTAATCAAAAATTTATCTTTTTTAACATTATGGCTTTTCGCTCCTTTGTTGAACAATATTTACATAATTTGCTAAAGTTCAATTGTCAAAACGCTCTAATAGTTTCTCACTATTGTTGATCACATGATCAATATTATAGCATCTTTTTACTTGATGGGGTTCATAAACAAAAAGAGGCTGTCTCAAAAGATTGACAGCCTCTTTTTTTTTCATTCAATTTTCT
>ENA-UOOR01000263-UOOR01000263.1-fermentation-metagenome-genome-assembly--contig:-NODE-263-length-80512-cov-9.570329_pt1 | contig 80512 bp, 74 predicted proteins | sample MGYA00245780_ERZ724029 | MGnify/ENA primary metagenome ERZ724029 (study PRJEB28704, sample SAMN03018315) | fermentation metagenome | biome: anthropogenic terrestrial biome; feature: soil; material...
AGCGGATCAATACGCCAATGGAAACTTAGCCCTGAAGAATCATTATTTTGATTCGCTGTCTACGGAGAAGGTGTATCTGAACTACACACTGAAACAAATTCGTGAAAAAGAGATTGGCCTGGGGCTCGACCTGAAAGGCGGTATGAACGTCGTCCTCGAAATAGACGCATCACAGGTACTTGCCTCACTGGCAAACACCGACGATCCACTGTTCAATCAGGCAATGAAGGAGACCATCGTGCAGAATCGCCGAGGCAGCTCAGCGGACTTCATTTCGCTGTTCCAGCAAAACTACGAACGGATCAGTCCCGATGGAAAGCTGGCAAACATCTACAGCATCACCATGAGCGACAGGGTAGCACCCAATGCAACCAACAGTGATGTGATTTCGGTATTACGCAATGAGCTGAAAAGTGTGGCCAACAATTCATTCAATGTGCTCACTACTCGTATCGACCGCTTTGGTGTGGTAGCTCCCAACATTCAGCGGCTCGATCGTGCTGAACGCATTTTGGTGGAGCTCCCTGGCATCACCGAACCCGAACGTGTACGCAACCTGCTGCAAGGAAGTGCCAATCTGGAGTTCTGGAAGACATACAACATGAACGAACTGGGCATGTACTTCAACGAGATGAATGCCAGATCGAGTGAGTACGCCATGGCAAAAAGAAGTGTGGCTACTGACACCGCAGTGGTGGAAGCACCGGTGCAAGACTCACTGGCAGCACAGGTACCGGCAATGGCTGATACAGCCGCTTCATGGCTCCCCGAAGAAGAAAAGGAAGTGCTGATCACCAAAAGCTTCGTGGAATATTTCAACGAGCCCTACTTCGCCATGAGCGGTGCCTCAGGATCCATCGTAGGAAGCGTATCGAAACTGGATACAGCAGCAGTGAACTTCCTGCTCGAACGTTACAAAGATCTTTTCCCCGCTGACGTAAGATTCAAATGGGGATTCAAACCCATCGATCAACGGGAAACCTACTTCCAGCTGTTTGCACTGAAAGGTGACGGCAGCAAACGCGGTCCTGCACTGGGTGGCGACGTGGTAACCAACGCCCGTGCCGACCAGGGTCAGCAAGGCTCTGCCTGGGAAGTAACTATGACCATGAACTCTGCAGGTGCCAGCCGCTGGTCCACCATCACCGGCGCCGAGATCGGCAAATCAATCGCTATCGTACTTGACAACTACGTCTACTCAGCACCCACAGTGAACGGACGCATCGATGGCGGACGCTCCTCCATCACTGGTAACTTCACACCTCAGGAGGCACAGGACTTGGAGAACGTGCTCAAGTCGGGTAAAATGCAAGCTGGTGTTCGCATCGTACAGGAAGACGTGGTAGGTCCATCACTTGGACAGGAAGCCATTCAGGATGGATTTATCTCCTTCATCATCGCCCTCGTGGTGCTGTTCATCTTCACCTGTATGCTCTACGGATTTATTCCTGGTATGGTAATCAACGGTGCACTGCTGTTGAACTTCTTCTTCACCTTGGGTGCTCTTGCGGCATTCCAGGCGGTACTCACCCTCCCCGGTATTGCAGGTATGATCCTCTCTCTGGCCATGGCCGTGGATGCGAACGTACTGATCAATGAGCGTATCAAGGAAGAGCTTGCCGCAGGAAAAACACTGCGCAGAGCACTTGAAGATGGATACAAGAATGCCTTCTCGGCCATCTTCGACTCCAACTTAACGACGATTATCACCGGTATCATTCTGGCTCTCTTCGGGGCAGGCGCCATCAGAGGATTTGCCATCACCCTCATCATCGGTATCACTGCATCGTTCCTCACGGCCGTATTCCTTACGCGACTGGTATATGAGAACCGTTTTGCAAAGGGAAAATGGCAACAGCTTACATTCAATACCGGTTTCTCAAAAGCTATATTCAAGGAATACAGCTATAACTTTATCCACAACAGCAAAAAAATATTACTGGCCATTGGCATCTTTGTGATTGTAAGTGTGGCTTCACTCTTTACCCTGAAGATGAATGTGGGTATTGACTTCACCGGAGGTCGCAACTACATTGTGCGCTTCGACCAACCTGTGAAGACAGGAGAGGTGCAAAATGCACTGGCACCCATATTTGGAGAATCGGTACGTGTCATCACCATCGGCTCAAGCAACCAGGTGCGCATCTCCACCAACCACATGATCGAAACAGAGAGTGAGAACGTGGAACAGGAACTGCGCGACCTCCTGGCTGAAGGATTGGCAGAATACATTACACCGGGACAAACCATCGATGATCATATACAGAGCTCCCAGAAGGTGGGGCCCAGTATCGCCGAAGATATGATCCGGAATGCATTTCTTGCATTGGCCATCGCACTGATCTGTATGGGTCTCTACATCCTCTTCCGCTTCAACAACTTTGCCTTCTCTGTGGGCACTGTAGCAGCCTTGGCCGTAGATACATTTGCTGTGATTGGCCTCTATTCGTTACTCTGGAAGGTGATGCCATTCTCCATGGAGATAGACCAGACCTTTGTGGCGGCCATCCTTACCATCGTAGGTTACTCCATCAACGACAAGGTGGTGGTGTTCGACCGCGTACGTGAATACACGCAACTCTATCCCAAGCGCGGCCTATTGGCACTGTTCAACGACTCCATGAACGCCACCCTTGCCCGTACCATTAACACCGGTTTGAGTACTATCCTCGTGATCATCTGCATCCTCTTCTTCGGAGGTGATGCCGTACGAAGCTTCGTCTTCGCCATGCTCATCGGAGTGGTTGTAGGTACCGTGACCAGTTTGTTTGTGGCCGCACCGGTAGCTTACAAAATATTGAACAACCAGCAAAATAAAAAAATTGCTGAACAGAAATAAACTACAGCAAACTATTTTTGAGAAACGGGCGGCTTATTTGCTGCCCGTTTTCTTTTGCTGTTCCATTTTTTTTACTACTTTTGCATGCCCATAACACAAGCCACAATAGCTCAGTTGGTAGAGTAACGCATTCGTAACGCGTGGGTCGCGAGTTCAAGTCTCGCTTGTGGCTCTATTTTTTTGATCCCTGCTAATTAATATTAATTCCCGATTTGGGAATTCTTTTTTTGTATCTTTGCCTGAAAGGGTCGACACGAACGACCTATAATTCAAAAAGTATTTTTTATGTCTGAATTAATGGGACGTATATCCCAGATCATCGGACCCGTGGTGGATGTTCATTTTGAATTTTCAAATCCACTGGAGGTGAAGTTACCAGCCATCCATGATGCGCTATATGTAAAGCGGACCGATGGACAAGAGGTTTTCCTTGAAGTACAGCAACACATCGGGGAATATATTGTTCGTACCGTAGCAATGGAGAGTACCGACGGACTCAGCCGCGGCCTTTCCGTGAAAGCGTTGGGTCGACCAATCAGTGTACCCGTAGGTGAACAGATTAAAGGTAGACTGCTGAATGTGGTTGGCCGTCCCATCGATGGTCTTTCGAAGCTCAGCCGCGAAAATCAGTATCCCATCCACCGCGAACCTCCTCGCTTTGAGGATCTCTCTACCTCAGAAGAGATGCTGGTTACCGGCATCAAGGTGATCGACCTGCTCCAGCCCTACCTCAAAGGCGGAAAGATCGGCCTCTTCGGTGGTGCCGGTGTAGGCAAGACTGTCATCATCATGGAGCTGATTAACAACATAGCCAAAGGCCACAACGGCTACTCCATCTTTGCCGGAGTGGGTGAACGCACCCGTGAAGGAAACGACCTGCTCAGGGAAATGATTGAGTCGGGGGTAATCCGATACGGCAAAGAGTTTAAAAAAGGGATGGAAGAAGGCAAATGGGACCTGAGTAAAGTGGACTACGAAGAAATGCAAAAGTCGCAGGCTACCTTGGTCTTCGGTCAGATGAATGAACCACCTGGAGCCCGTGCATCAGTGGCTCTTACAGGGCTCTCCGTGGCCGAAGCTTTTCGCGATCAGGGTGGAACTGGCAGTGACATTCTGCTCTTTATCGACAACATTTTCCGTTTCGTGCAGGCAGGTTCCGAGGTCTCCGCCTTGTTGGGTCGCATGCCTTCGGCCGTGGGTTACCAACCCACACTGGCCACGGAGATGGGTACCTTGCAGGAACGTATCGCCTCCACAAAGTACGGCTCCATCACTTCGGTACAGGCAGTCTACGTGCCGGCCGACGACCTCACTGACCCGGCACCGGCAACCACCTTCAGCTATCTCGATGCCTCCACTGTACTCAGCCGCAAGATTGCCTCATTGGGAATCTACCCTGCGGTGGATCCGCTGGAGTCCTCCTCCCGCATCCTCGACCCGCTGATTGTGGGAGAGGAGCATTACCAAACCGCCATGCGGGTAAAGCAAATTCTGCAACGTTACAAGGAACTTCAGGATATCATCTCTATCCTCGGCATGGAGGAGCTCTCCGATGAGGATCGTCTCACCGTAAACCGGGCTCGCAAAGTGCAACGTTTTCTCTCACAGCCTTTTTTTATGGCGGCACAATATACAGGGCAGCCCGGTGTAATGGTCTCCGTCAGCGATACCATCAAAGGATTCAAAATGATCCTCGATGGGGAGATGGACGCTTACCCTGAATCGGCATTTATGAATGTCGGCACCATTGAAGAAGCAATAGAAAAAAGCAATAGTCTGATGGCACAAAGCATGCAGTCTTCTACCGTAGAAGGAGAAAATCAATAAAAGAAAAATATATGCAGCTGGAAATTCTCACACCCGAAAAGACTTTTTACCGTGGCGAAGTAGACTCAATCACCTTGCCGGGCGAGACGGGATCATTCCAGATACTGAACAACCACGCTCCCCTCATCTCTTCGCTCAAAAAAGGGATGCTTGCTTTTTCTGTCGGAAAAAAGGAGAGTGAGATGGAAATAACGGATGGCTTTGTTGAAGTGAATCACAATAAGGTGACGGTTCTCATCGACAAAATAAGGAATATGTGAAACCGGTGAGAGATACCCCCCAAAAGAAATGAAGACATGAAAAAAATGACCAAATATTTTCTAATCTTTCACACAGGCATGCTGCTCGTGACAGGATTAGGCATGTGGTTCATCCTCAAATTTTTCTTTCCGGAAATGCTACTCAAGAGTTATCCCTTGATCCCCATTTTCTTTTATCTGCTCGGACTTGTCTTCATCTATGTATTCAATCATAACTCTTTGGATAAACCCGAGAAGATTGTAAATACCTACATGCTCATGCGCATGATCAAGATCTTTGTTTCAGCCATGCTCCTGTTCATATACTGGATTGTGGACAAAGACCATATACGGAATTTTGCCATCATTTTTGTCATTTTTTATGTCATCAACCTAATATGGGAAACCTATATTTACTTGAGAATGGAGATGTACATCAAATATAAGGGAGATCAAAAAAAAACGCCACGGGTGCGTATCGATTGATGAGAAAAAACAAACATATTTATAGCGTTCTGGCCGCTTTGATACTTTTGCTTTCTGCTTCTCCGATCTTTGCAAAGAATAGCAGTGCATCATCAGAAGAAGAGTTGAACGTGAAAGAATTTATTCTGGAACACCTAGCAGACTCCTATGAGTGGCATATCGTGGGTAACGGCGAAAAAGTTATCTCAGTGCCTCTCCCCGTTATTCTCTACAGCAAGATCTCCGGGTGGCATTTCTATTCATCCTCTCGTTTTCATCGAGGAAAGCCGGCATATGATGGATTCCAGATTGCCGCAGAAGGAAAATACAAAGGGAAAATAGTGGAAACAGATGCATCCGGCAATGTAACGCGCCCGCTGGACCTCTCACTCACAAAAAATGCAGCCTCGCTGCTTTTTACCTCGCTGCTACTTATTCTCATCATCATGGGTGTGGCACGATCGTTAAAGCGAAACCCGCTGGAATCAAAAAAAGGTTTCACGGGAATCATGGAGATGTTTATCATGTCGATACACGACGAAGTGATCAAACCTTCCGTAGGAGAAGATTATAAACGATTTGCACCCTACCTGCTGACGGTTTTCTTTTTCATTTTCATCAATAACCTACTGGGATTGCTTCCATTATTCCCAGGCGGTGCCAACGTGACCGGAAACATTGCGGTGACAATGGTACTTGCCGTCGCCACCTTCCTTGTGGTGAATCTGAGCGGCAGCAAATCCTATTATAAGGATATTTTATGGCCCGATGTCCCCACCTGGCTAAAAGTACCGGTTCCATTGATGCCCCTGATAGAGATCGTGGGCACAATCACCAAGCCCTTTGCCCTGATGGTCCGTCTCTTTGCCAACATCATGGCTGGGCACTCCATTGTGCTGGGACTCACCATACTCATCTTTATCACTGTGAGCCTCGGAAGTGCCATCAACGCCTCCATGACAGTGATCTCGGTGATCTTCACCGTGTTTATAGATTTTGTGGAACTGCTTATTGCCTATATCCAGGCCTATGTATTTACGTTGCTCTCGGCCGTCTTCATTGGACAGGCTCGGATATCACATGTCAGCAAACCCATATCGCAGGAAACAAAACAATTTTTTATAGAAGATAAATAACAAAAAATAAATCAACAACTAAAAAAAGACATCATGACATTACTTACAGTATTATTGCAGGCAGCGAATGCCGCCGGATTAGGGACAATGGGTGCAGCGCTAGGTATTGGTCTGGCTGCCATTGGTGCAGGCTACGGCATTGGCAAGATCGGTGGGTCCGCCATGGATGGGATTGCCCGTCAGCCCGAATCAGCTCCCGACATCCGGATGAATATGATCATATCAGCAGCCCTCATTGAGGGCGTGGCATTGTTTGCCGTGGTAGTCTGTGGTTTTATTCTTTAATTCTCTTTAATATATGTCGCTACTGTCGCCCGAACCCGGCCTTCTTTTCTGGATGATGCTCTCTTTTGGCATCGTACTGTTTGTACTGGCCAAATATGGTTTTCCGATCATCCTAAAGATGGTGGATACAAGACACAACTACATTGAAGAGTCGCTCCAATCGGCACGAAAAGCCCAGGAAGAACTAGCCCGGGTTAAAGAAACGGGTGAGGCTCTGTTGGCACATACACGCAAAGAACAAGCATTGATTCTGAAGGAGACTGCCCGAAAAAAAGACATCCTGATAGAACAAGCCAGGGAGGAAGCCCGTCTGGAGGCAGAAAAGATTATTGTCACCGCACGCGATCAGATTCATGCCGAGAAGGAAGAGGCCATCCTGTCGATACGCAAAGAGGTGTCCCGTCTATCGATCGATCTGGCTGAACGGATTCTCCGTGAGAAGCTAATCACAAATGAAGATCAGATGGGGATGATCGATCGTCTGCTCGACGAGATTGAAATTTCTAAATCCTAAAAGGTATGAACACAGGACTTATTTCCACGAGATATGCACGCTCACTGCTCGATTATGCCATTTCATTCGGAGAGGAGAAGGATGTGTATGCGAATATGAAGTTGCTGTCGGAGATGTTTCCTGCCTTTCCCAAACTGCGTAGTGCAATTGCTAATCCGGGGCTGTCCATACACGATAAAAAGGAGATCATTGTCACTGCTTGCGGCGGCACCGTTCCACCGTCGCTCGACAAGATGATCGACATCATCCTGAAGAACGAGCGGGAGACACTCCTCCAGTATATTGCCCTGCGATTTATTGAACTATACCGGGAAAAGTTCAATATTCAGTACGGGAAGCTGATTACCGCCGTCTCCATCGACGAAGCAAAGGAGCAACAACTCGTTGCACGAATTCAGAGAATAACTGGTTCAAAGCTGGAGATTGAAACGGTTGTCGATACCGATATCATCGGAGGTTTCGTGCTGAACCTGGGAGACTACCGGTGGGACGCAAGTGTCCAGGGTGAACTCACCCGAATCCGAAGCAGGTTCAAAAGTTTACAAGAAAAATAGGGAATTAACAAGATAAGATGGCAGAAAATTCAATCAGGGTGAGCGAAGTCTCCGAAGTGTTGCGCATGCAGCTTGAGGGGATGGATACCCACGTAAAATTCGATGAGACAGGTGTTGTGATTAGCGTGAGCGATGGCGTAGTACGTATCTTCGGGCTACAGAATGCCGAATCGAATGAGTTGCTGGAGTTCGACAATGGCATGCAGGCCATTGTGATGAACCTGGAACAAGACAACGTGGGTGCCATACTTCTGGGTAGCTCAAGTAGTGTGAAAGAGGGTTTCACGGTAAAAAGAACGGGACGCGTTGCCTCCCTGTTTGTGGGTGAAGGCATGCTGGGCCGTGTAGTTTCCCCCATTGGCGAACCCATCGACGGGAAGGGCCCTCTCACAGGAGAATTGGTGGAAATGCCACTGGAGCGGAAAGCCCCCGGCGTCATCTTTCGTCAACCTGTGAAAACGCCGCTACAGACAGGATTAAAGGCTGTAGATGCCATGATACCCATCGGACGAGGCCAACGGGAGCTGATTATTGGCGATCGCCAGACCGGCAAGACCAGCATCGCCATAGACACCATTCTCAACCAACGGGAAAACTTTGAAAAGGGGAACCCTGTCTACTGTATCTACGTCTCTATCGGACAAAAGGGATCATCTGTAGCATCCCTGGTCAATACACTCACAGAATACGGAGCAATGGCCTATACAACGGTCATCGCCGCCAGCGGCTCCGACACAGCAGCCATGCGCTACATCGCTCCCTTTGCCGGGGCTGCCGCAGGCGAATACTTCCGCGACACGGGCAGACATGCGCTGGTGGTGTACGATGATCTCTCCAAGCAAGCTGTCGCTTACCGTGAAGTATCGCTTATCCTGCGACGCCCCTCCGGTCGTGAGGCCTATCCCGGCGACATCTTCTATCTTCATTCCAGGCTGCTGGAAAGAGCTGCCAACATCATCTCACAGAAGGAGGTGGCCATCAACATGAATGATCTTCCCGAGACCCTGAAAGACAGAGTAAAGGGAGGAGGTTCTCTCACAGCCCTCCCCATCATTGAGACGCAGGCAGGTGACGTATCGGCCTACATCCCCACCAATGTGATATCCATCACCGATGGCCAGATATTTCTGGAAACCGACCTCTATAATAAGGGCATACGCCCGGCCATCAATGTAGGTATCTCCGTTTCCCGGGTCGGTGGAAACGCGCAGGTAAAAGCGATGAAAAAAGTGGCAGGTACTTTAAAGATTGACCAGGCACAATATCAGGAGCTAGCTGCCTTTGCCAAGTTTGGCGGTGACATGGATCCGGTTACAGCCATGGCCATCGATAAGGGACGCAAAAATGAAGAACTACTTGTACAGCCGGTACATAGACCCATGCACATAGAACATCAGATTGCCATTCTCTATTGCGGAACGCACGGACTGCTTAAGGATGTGCCCTTGGAGAAAATTTCTGCATTCGAGAAGGAATTTCTCTCCATCCTGGATATCAGTCACCGCAACGATGTACTGGATCCGCTGCAGCGGGGAGAAATAAATGAGGAGATATCCGCGATCATCGAAACAGTGGCCGCGGACACGGTGAGATCACTGAAAGAAGAAGCAAATGGCTGAATTAAAAGAGATAAAGGGTAGACTTCAGTCGGTACGATCCACGCAAAAGATTACATCGGCGATGATGATGGTATCCTCATCCAAACTGCATAAGGCCCAGCAAATCATCAGTGACCTTTACCCTTATGAACAAAAGTTGTACTATCTGCTGCAGATTTTACTGAACCAGCAGGAAGAGCTTGTATCACCCTTTATTCATCAGCGGCCTGTCGAACGCGTGGCCATTGTGGCTTTCTCGTCCAATTCAAGTCTGGCCGGCAGGTTCAACGACGATATCACAGACAAGCTACAAGCCGTTGTGGCATCCTATCGCCATCTGGGAAATGACAACATACTCATCTATCCAATCGGTGATAAAGTAGCAAAGGCCACCAGAAACATGGGGTTAGAAGCGCAGGGCAACTTCACGGATATCAGCGAAAAGCCAGCCTACAAAAATACCCAGCCCCTTGCCGATGAACTGACAAATATGTTTCTCGACAAAACCGTTGACCGCGTAGAACTTATCTACCATCATTTCCGCAGTAAGGGGTCACAGGTCATTGTGCATGAGCCATACCTCCCTGTAAACCTGAAAAGTGAAAAAAGGGACATACCCGTGGATCAGTATATCATTGATCCCGACAGTGAGTCCATTCTGCATCTACTGATACCAAAAGTACTCAGGTTAAAACTTTATACAATCCATTCCGACTCGGTCACCTCGGAACATGCCGCACGCATGACGGCCATGCAGATTGCCACCGACAATGCCGACAACATGATTGAGGATCTTAAGCTGGAATACAATAAACTACGGCAGGAATCCATCACCAATGAACTGCTCGATATCATCGGTGGCTCTTTTGGCAGATCAAGCTAACCTGTCAGCCAATAGGCTGAGAAAGCCCTACAACATTTTATTTATTTTTTCTATGTAATCAAGCAGCTCTTCCCTGCCCTCTCCCTTCTCTGAAGAGGTTACAAAGATGGGGGGCAGCTCCTCCCAGCTCTCCAGCAGTTTATCTTTGTAGCTGCTGATGTTCAGTTGGAGGCGACCGGAGCCCAGCTTGTCGGCTTTGGTGAATACAATGCCAAAGGGTACCCCATTCTCACCCAGCCATTCCATAAACTCCAGGTCTATCTGCTGTGGCTCATGGCGCGAATCGATCAACACAAAGAGATTGCTCATCTCCTCTCTTCCCAGAATGTAATCTTCAATAAGGGCACGAATTTTCTCCCTCCCCTCTTTTCCCCTTCGCGCATAGCCATAACCAGGCAAATCCACCAGGTACCAGGCATCGTTGATCAGAAAATGGTTGATCAGCAATGTCTTTCCCGGTGTCGATGAGGTCATTGCCAACCCTTTCCGGTTGGTGAGCATGTTGATGAGCGACGACTTACCCACGTTGGAGCGGCCTATAAAGGCGTATTCCGGCTTCCCGTCCTGCGGACATTTTCGGAAGTCGGTGTTGCTGATGATGAATTCGGCTGATTTAATGAGCATATCTTTGATTATTTACGTGTAAAACAAGACCAACGGCGCAAACCGAAAAACGAGGACAGAGCGAAACTAACGGCGCATCCGGATAGCCCAAAGTCCGAGTCCGGTGATGAATCCGTTCAGCAGCAGCAACTCATACCCTACCTGATATCCAAACCACTGCTTCATGGTTACCTCCGTTACAAAACACAATACAGGTGCGGCAATGGCCACCCATGGCACAAACTTGTCCATTGGTTTCACTTTGGTATAAAGTCCGAAAAAATAAAGTCCCAGCAATGGCCCGTAAGTATAGGACGCCAGCTTGTAGATGGCATTGATGATGCTGTCGGAACCAATGGCTTCAATGAGCAGGATGATCAGCACGAAGACGGCACTAATAACCACATGGACGATACGGCGTGTGCGAATGTCTTTCCGCTCCTCTTCTTTTGTTTGCGAGACAGTCTTCATATGCAAAATGTCCACGCAAAAGGAGGTGGTGAGCGCCGTCAATGCCGAGTCCGCACTCGAGAAAGCAGCGGCCACAATACCCACCACAAAGATACCCAGCACCAGCGATCCCAGGTGTTCGCTGGCAATTACAGGTAGAATGTTATCGGATATAGCAGGCAGTGCAATCGCATTTTGCTCTGCGAAGATCAGAAGCAGTACACCCAGACAAAGGAAAAGGAAATTAATGGGAGCAAAGGCAAGCCCGTAGGAAACCACATTCTTTTGTGCATCTTTCAGGGTGCGTATCGTGAGGTTCTTCTGCATCTGATCCTGATCCAGACCGGTCATCACGATCGTGATGAACATACCGCTAAAGAACTGTTTAAAAAAGTTTTGTGTCGATGTCCAGTCGTCAAATACGAAAATGCGGGAGTGGGGACTTTCACTGATGACCTTCACCATACCGCCGAAATCAAGATCCAGGCGCAGGGCCACCTGCCACACGATAAGGGTCAGCGCTGTGATGAAAAAAATGGTCTGCAACCAGTCGGTCCAGATAATCGTCTTGATACCGCTCTTGTAGCTGTACAGCCAGATAATCAGAATGATACCAATCACTGTCACCATGAAGGGTATGCCCCAGGCATCAAACACCAGCGTTTGCAGAATAAAGGCGACAAGATAAAGCCTCGCAGCCGCTCCCACAATTTTGGAGAGCAGGAAAAACCAGGCGCCCGTTTTATATGATTTGGGACCATACCGTTGATCGAGATAGCCATAGATGGTTGTAAGGTTCAGTCGGTAATAGAGTGGCAGCAACACATAGGCAATGACCAGATAGCCGAAGAAGAAGCCAATTACCATCTGCATGTAGGTCATGTCGAGGTTGCGGACCATGCCCGGTACCGAGACAAAAGTAACCCCAGAGATGGAGGTGCCGATCATGGCCACTGCCACCACATACCATTTAGAGGATTTGTTGGCCCGGAAGAACGCGTCGTTGCCCGTTCCCTTCCTGCTGGTGAGGTAGGAAACAAGCATCAGGACAGCGAAATAAACCGCGATGATAATCAAAATAAATACCGACTGCATATATCAAAGATTGAGGTAATAATTGACCAATTCTGTGAAGCTGTCAAATTTTAACACGTAGTCTTTCGTGACGCCGAATCCATAGGTCACAAAAACAAAGGGAACATGCGCCAATGCAGATTGTTTGCTGTCTGAATCGGTGTCGCCAATGTATACGGGCCTTTGCAGTCCATTGTTGTGAATCATTATTTTCATATTTTCATGTTTCGGCATGAGGTTCATCCCGTGTTCCATGTAGTCGGCGATAAGGTGGCTGGTCTGGGTGTGCTTCATAAAGTTTACCAGTCCCCCTTCCTCGCAGTTACTGAGCAGGAAAAGCTTATATCTACCGGAAAGGCGTTCCAGACCCTCCAATACGCCATCGAAGATCACCGGTTTCATTTCGGGTACCAGCTCCTGATACGACTCAATCACCGCATCAAAGAGCCGGTCCTGCTCTTTTCCACTCCATTCCGGCACCAATGTATTCAGCATCACCCGAGCCTCTTTTCCCATCAATACCATGAGCTCTTCACGGGTTACTTCTCTGTTATAGCCCAGCTTTTCCATTCCTCGCGTCCAACTGAGGGCGTAGGTATTCACATTGTCCCAGAGGGTACCATCCATGTCAAATATTAAGCTGTCGGGAATCAATGCAGTCGATGCGACTGCCTGTGTGTGGTTCAAAAAACCATTGGGGTGAATCATCCAGTTCATTTTTAACTTTCACTGCAAAAGTAATTAACAATGGGCGAAAGGGCAAATAAAAAGGGTTAAAACAAAATGAGGCTCCGGTTGTTTATCAAGATAAACGAATTACCAAATTTTCTGTAACATGGGCAAAGAGAAAGTGTGCCTCATTATCAATCCTTTTTCCGGCACGGAATCCAAGAAAAACATTCCCGAAGACGTAGCAGCAGCATTCGACCAGAAGAAGGTCGATCTGATCATTCGCGTCACCGGGTATCCGGAACATGCCACTGAAATTGCCCGTAAGGCGGCCAAAAAGAAATACCGCTATGTGATTGCCGCCGGCGGCGACGGAACCGTCAACGAAGTAGCACGAGCCCTCGTCAACACCGACACCACACTGGGCATCCTTCCCCTCGGTTCAGGCAACGGGCTTGCCCGTGATCTAGGCATCCCGATTGATGCAGAAAAAGCACTCGGCATCATCCTGCGCGGAAATACCCGCACCATTGATTATGGAATTGCCAATGACCATATTTTTTTCTGTACCTGCGGCTTCGGCTTCGACGCCTTTGTGAGCGACCGGTTTGCGGAGGATAAAAAAAGAGGTCCCCTGGGATATGTGCGCAATGTACTGGAGAGTGTTGTCGACTTTCGGGCTGAGGAGTATGAGATCACCTCCGATGAAGGAATTCTCAGGGAGAAGGCTTTTATTCTTACCTGTGCCAATGCATCGCAATATGGGAATGACGCATTCATTGCACCCGGAGCGAGCATGGACGACGGCAAGATGAATGTCTCTATCCTGAAACCGCTGCATGCGCTAGAGATACCACAGACCACGATCCAGCTCTTTACGAAGAACATCGACAAAAACAGCAAGATGATCTCCCTGCTCACCCGCAGCCTCCACATAAAACGTGCCCGCCCGGGGGTGATGCATATCGACGGCGATCCGGTGAAAACAGACACCGAGATCGCCGTACGCATGATTCACAGGGGACTGAAGGTACTGGCTCCTTCCTCCTCCGATTTGGAGGGAAAGAAAAAGAGGGAGAATGAAAATGTGTTCAGCGCCCTTACCCGTTGGTTCAACGAATAGTCATCTTTTTCTTCCAGATGGTTACCTGCAGCATCTGTTGTGTGGTATGTCGGGAGGATCTTTTCCGGAGCCGTTTCAATTCCAGCGGTTCTGCCTGCAGGGTAAAATGGGGCTCCAGTATTTTTGTGATCCCCTCGAGCGAGGTAACCGGCTCGCCATCCTCTTTAAAGCCGCCCGGCCACTTATCTCGTTTCGTTTTGAGAAGATCCCAGTCATAGTCGGATGCCAGCAACAATACACCGCCATCGTTCAATCGCGTATGTATCTGCGAGAGGAACAGTCCGGGGTCGCTCAGTTCTTCCAGCAACGCAGGCACCACAATCAGGTCATACCCTGTATAGTTGGGTTTGAGGTTCATGGCATCGGCCTGCATAAACAAGATCCTCTCTTTTGCCTCTGTCAGTCCAAAATCAGCAAGCACCACATCACGATAAAACACCAGCTCTCCCTCATCTTTCATGGTGTAGCGCACGTATCCCTGTTCCTGCAATTGAATGGGTATCCTGATCATGCGTGCGGTGAAGTCGAGTGCCGTCACATCCTTGTATGTGCGAGCCAGTTCAAAAGCCAGTCGCCCCGTACCTGCATTCAGATCCAGTATCCGTTTATTGTGCTCACCCCGCAACAGGTCGTGAACAAGATCGGCCAACTGCAAGGGAAGGGCGCACTCCGTGGCAAATGCATCGCCCCAGTTTTCTTCGCAGGAGCGTGTAACCTCTTCATCAGTTTCATAGTCGGCCTGTTGTATTTTCACAGGTGCATCTGACTGTATGTAACGAAATCCGGCATGCTGGTAAAAGTGTCTGCGAAAGGCGTAGCGCGAGTGAATGGTCGCCTCGTTTCCGGTCGATATCCAGGAGCCCCCTTTAATCAGGTTGTGCTTCCCGTCGAAAGTAGGAGTGGAAAAATCGTCGTACATCGGGTGAACGCTAAAGCCGGGATAGCCGGTGATGGGTGTCTCGGTCCATTGCCACACGTTTCCAATCACATCGAAGAAGGCGCCTTGTTCAAAGCGGTCCACCGGACAGGGCGAGGTGAAATGCTCCAGGTTGATGTTGCCTGGTGTCTGCTTCCAGGCAGTCACCTCACTCAGTTGCACCTCCTCGTGCAGGCGGTACCATTCCGCCTCGGTGGGCAGGCGGTAAGTTTTGCCAGTTTGGGCACTCTTCCAGTTGCAGAAAGCTTTTGCCTCCAGGTAGTTCACCTCCACCGGCCAGTTCCAAGGCATATCAATCTCCTCGGCTACCAGCCGCAAGCGATAACCTTTCTCATCTTTCCGCCAAAAGAGCGGCATCTCAGCCTTTTTGAAGTTGCGCCAGTTCCACCCCTCCTCGGTCCAGTAGTCTTGCGTGTGGTACCCCCCATCTTCAATAAATGCCAGGTACTCGCCATTTGAGGTAAGATATCGAGCAGCTGCAAAATCGGCTACCTCTTCTTCTGAATGGCCATATTCATTGTCCCAGCCATAGAGCGGATGATCGGCAGGCTTGCCCAGCATCATGCGGGCACCCGGCACGGGGATCAGTCCGTTTTCCGGTGCTGCGCCCGCATCCGGACAACGTGCCCCAAAGAGACCCGGTATCAGCAATTCAAGCGGTAGCTGGCGGATCAACACCGACGAGGTCTCGAGATGAATCCGTTCATGTTCAATCCCCATCATAATCATCCAGAACGGATTTTCCCGCCCAATGGGCAATTGAAGTGGGGTGTGATCGATCACCCGCAGGATTATTTTCTTTGCTTCATCGCGATAGTCTCTCACCTCCGATACCGGGGGCCAGTCGTAATGGTTGTTATCCAGATCATCCCAGCTCATTTCATCCACACCAATGGCAAAGATGGATTCAAACTTCGGATTGATACGCTTGTCGATAATCCTGGCCAGGTAAAGCTTGTTGATAAAAAAAACGGCGGTATGGCCCAGATAAAAAAGGATGATGTGGCGCAAAGGATCTCCCCGGTGATAAAAGGCCGCATCCGATTTCAGCTGTGTGTATAGCAACTCATCTATGGCCCAGGTTTTCAGAAAATATTCCCGTATTTCCTGCCTTTTACTTTCGGGGGTTCCCGAGCGCAAATCGATTGTTTTAGCAATTAAATTGTTCATGTTAAACAGAATAAATAAAGTTGATGATTGAATAATGATATTGTTGAACCGGAGTACTGCATGGGAAGGGGAAAAGCACGAAGGACTGTTCCGTTTTATGCCGGAGGGAAAGGAAGCAAGTGCTTGTGTAAATAGATCTTTCTCATTTCAAACGATTCACCGGAAACATGTTTCTTTGTTTGCGTGATGGTTGCCACCGGATGAAAGCCCAGTTTATGGTAGAGCGACAAAGCAGGTTTGTTCTCATCCCACACACGGATCACCACATCGGTATGGGTTTCGGCTGCCCGGGAAAGCATTTCGGTAATCAGTGCCGTGGCAATACCCTGGCCGCGCAGGTCGGCATGCACCATCAGTTCGGCAATATAAAGGGATGTATCCACCGCCGTTCCTGGCACCTCGTAGACCGGAAACTCCCTGTCTTGTTGCAACGGCATTCCCAGTACCACCCCGGCAAGCCTGTCGCCCACAAAAGCCATGAGGCCCATGCCTCTTTTTACCAGCTCATCAAGTCTGCTTTCCGCTTGCTGTGGATCGATATACTGCGCTTGTTCACCTGTGGCGAAGGCATGCAGATAGAGGTGAATGATTTGAGAACGAAACTTCGGATAATTGATTTCGTTCAGTGAATAGAGTCGCATGGGGTCTACCGCTTCGTTCATCGCTGCTTTTTAATGGATGAACAAATAACATAGGAGGATGTTCACCACCCTCCTACGCTTCCGCCGCCACCTCCCATGCCGGAGAAGCCGCCACCGAAAGAGCCGCTGCTCCAGTTACCGCCACCCGACGAGCTTTGCTGTGGTGGCGTGGCTGCATGGCTCACCGTATTGGAGAGAGTGCTGTTGAGTACATGGGCAAGCATGGCGGCCCTCATATAGGACCCGGTATACCACACCGGTTGATACGGCTCGGGCTGTAGCGTAGAGGAGAGTAAATCTTTTTCGAACTTCTCACCCCAAACTTTTTCCATGTCGAGTGCAATGGCATAGGGAAGGAGCTGCTCAAACAGCGCGGGTGTCACCGTGGGAGGATTGAAAAACTGCAACCTCTTTTCTTCGGCCACATCCATATACATCTTCAGTCCCTCAATGGAAGAACGGTAATGGAGCTTACGTTCTCCGGGGCGCACAATTAGCCACGCATAGACTAAATAGCTGACAAGCAGCAAGGGTAGCGTCACATAGAGCGCGGTTTTGTTTGCCTGGAACCGGAGTAGATCTGCGTGTGCAAACCCGATTAGAATAAAAACATAGAGTATCATCAACAACCAGGGAAGAAGATGATACTTCAGGTTCTGTCCCTCGCTCAACACCGACCCGAATTGCCGGTTCATGCTCTTGCGGTAGTCACGCATCATGTCGGCAATCGTTTCGTTGTACTTGCCGTCCAGCGTGATCTTGTCGCTACCCGTAAAGAGACTGCGCATCACAATTGTCTCTTCGGGCGGAAGGGTGCTGTCGTCCTCCTTCAGTTTGATGAGGGAATAACGTCTGTCGCGGCGTAGGCCAAACAGCCCCGCCTTCTCCATCACTTCCTCGATGCGGATATACCCTTTCACCGACAGGCTCACGATGGAGGCAGTGATCAAATCGTCAAGGAAATGACCTTTGTGAAGCATCCCCACAGCAGCGGGCGACAGTCCGTCTGGCGGAGTGAACTGGGGAATAACCACCGGCTTGGGTGGGTCTATCCCATATTTGCGCCAGGTGAAAACATAATAAAACAGCAACAACCCCATCAGCAGGATGCTAATGAGAAGCATCCCGTTGCGGTGTAACCAGGTCAATTTTCGAGGCTTGGGTGCTGGTGGCTGTGTGACAACACCTTTGGTGAAACCAACCGAGAGGGTCAGCATTTCACCAGGGGGCAACTGGGCGGCACTCGTGAAGAGCGATCCATCCTCTCTGATTTCTGTGAAGCAGTTGCCTTCGGTAGATCCGTAAACACCAGAATAACAGCGATGACTGAGTATGTCTGCTCCTGCTGGCAACCGAACAACTGCGCTGACAGAATCGATGGTTTTGTCGGAAGTACCGTTGATGTTCCAGCTCAGTTCATCGTAATCTTCGAAGAACCCCACTTGTCCTCCTGTCTCATAGAACAGTTCATAGGTATAATAACCGGGGTCAAGAAACTCATCTCTTTCGCCCACGTAGATAACCAGGTTGTCGTCCTCCTTCTCGGTAAAAAAGTTTACCGGGAGTCCATCCTGCAGGACTTCCTGCACGCGATAGGTTATTTTTATCCGGTTGTCATCCCTGTCACGCCGGCTAAGCGGCAATGCTCGTGTGATGCCACGCTTGTAGATGTCTCCGGCAGCGTAGATGCGGATCTGTTCACGCACAGCGGTCAAGCCCGTGGTATCGAGGCTGACGTCTGCATGAAATGCAACCATTCTCTCCTCTTGTGCCGCGAGCGACATCACAGGGAAGAACAAAAGCAGGAAAAAATAAAAAACCTGGCGCATCAGAATTGTATCCGGGGTACCTCTTTTTCGGCTTCATTCTCTAGCTCAAAAAAGAGAGACTTGGTGAACTGAAACATGTTGGCTATGATGTTGCTCGGGAAGGTATCGATCACGATATTCTTTTCGCGCACGGTGCCGTTGTAATATCTACGCGATTTCTCAATGTCTGACTCTATCACGCTCAGCTGATCCTGCAACTGCAGGAAGTTCTGGTTTGCCTTGAGCTCGGGATATTGCTCAGCCACAGCCAGCAACCTGATGAGGGCATTGTTCAGGTTGTTCTCGGCAGCTTCCTGCGACTTCACGTCGGTGGCCTGCATCGCGCTCGCCCGTGCTTTGGTCACACTGTCAAATGTTTCCCGCTCGTGTGCGGCATATCCCTTCACGGTCTCCACCAGGTTGGGGATGAGGTCGTGTCTTTTTTTCAGTTGTACATTGATGCCGCTCCAGGCTTCCTCCACCAGGGTGCGCAACCGCACCAGCTTGTTGTATATAGACACACCGTAGAGTAGCAACAGCACGATCAGCGCAATCAGGGTAAGTAGTGCGATTCCCATAAATTTATATTTTAATGGTTAGAAACTTGTCAATATATTCAAAGTGGCTAAAGATACAATAATTTATTTTATAATTTTTATGTACTGACCGACTTATTTTCTGTTTATCGTTTTCCGCTGAACAACCAAGCATCGACAAACGTTTTATCTCGATATGAAGACGTTTTTAGAAGAACTTTCACTACACATATAGATAAAGTATCGAACATGAAGAATTTTGTTTTTCAAAACCCGACCAAACTGGTATTCGGGAAAGGAGAGATCGCAAGGCTACCAGAACTGCTACCCGATGATGTGAACCTGATGGTCACCCTCGGGGGAGGCAGTGTTACCCGCAACGGCGTATACGACCAGGTAAAAGCTGCGCTCAAGGGGCGTAACTACATTGAATTCTGGGGCATTGAACCCAATCCGCACGTGGAGACGTTGCGCAGAGCTATTCAACTGGGTAAGGATAATCAGATCAATTACCTGCTGGCAGTCGGTGGCGGATCTGTACTCGACGGAACCAAGCTTATCGCGGCCGGTATCGCATCGGAAAAAGAGGCATGGGACATTGTACTGGAAGGTTTTGCAACAGAGCAGATACCTTTTGCATCGGTAATGACGGTTCCGGCAACCGGCTCGGAGATGAATGGGGGTGCCGTGATCACAAGGGAAGAAACAAAGGAGAAATATGCCTTCGGTGGTGATTATCCCCGTTTCTCCATTCTCGACCCCGAGGTAACCTATTCCCTCTCGGAACACCAGATTGCCTGTGGCCTGGCCGACGCATATACCCATGTGCTGGAGCAGTATATGACCACACCGGGACAGTCGCGCATCATGGATCGCTGGGCAGAAGGGGTGCTGCTGTCGATCAAGGAGATCGCACCAAAAATCAAAGAGAACCCCCGCGATTATGATCTCATGGCCGACTATATGCTGGCAGCCACGCTGGCACTGAACGACTTCATCCGCATGGGTGTTACGCAGGACTGGGCAACCCACCAGATCGGGCACGAGCTGACGGCTCTCCATGGCACCACACACGGACACTCGCTGGCCATCGTCATGCCGGGGCTTTTGCGGGTGTTGAAACCACAAAAGCAGGCGAAGCTGCTACAATATGGTGAGCGTATTTTCGGCATCACAGCGGGCTCAGACGAAGAACGCGCCGAGAAAGCCATCGAGATGACGGAATCGTTTTACCGATCGCTGGGGCTAACCACCCGCCTGTCGGAGGAAGGCATCGGAAAGGAAACCATCGATGCCATTGCCCGCCGCTTCAAGGAACGGGGTGTAGCCTTTGGCGAAAACCGCAACGTGACCGGCGACGTGGCCAGGGAGATTCTGATAAGCAGCTTCCCCTCCTACAGCCATGCCTGAAAATTCCTGGCTGCTGGTTCATGGTGTGATGGAAAGATTTTGTAAATTTGGTTTTTTTAAAACCCAAATAATGCAAAAAATAACCACACTCATCCTGACAAGCCTCTTTGTGATGCAGGCTTTAGCCATCGATGACGCCCGCATGCTGCGTTATCCCGATATCAATGGCAATCTTGTTGCCTTTGTTTATGCCGGCGACATATGGACCGTGGAAGCCAGAGGCGGTAACGCCCGGCGTCTCACCTCCCACCCCGGCATCGAACTGTTTCCCAAGATCTCACCCGACGGCCAGTGGATCGCCTTCTCGGCAGAATACTCAGGCAGCCGACAGATATGGGTAATGCCCTCACAGGGGGGCACGGCCCGGCAGCTTACCTTTTACAACTCCGTGGGGGAAATGCCTCCCCGGGGGGGATTCGACCATGTGGTGCTCGACTGGACACCCGACAGTCGCCGCATCCTCTTCAGGGGCAACCGCAGTGCGTTTGGTGAACGCAACGGCCGCTACTTTACCATCGCCCTGGAGGGAGGCCTCGAGGAGCCGCTTCCCATTGTCAACGGCGGCTTTGCCTCCTACTCCCCCGACGGGTCTCAGCTCTGTTTCACCCCGGTAGATCGTGAGTTCCGCACCTGGAAAAGATACAAGGGCGGGCGTGCCACCGAATTGTGGAGTTACAACCTGCAAAACAACAGCGCCCGGCAGATTACCCAATGGAGCGCGTCGGACCAATGGCCCGTATGGCACGGCAACCAAATCTTCTATGCTTCCGACCGTGATGCACGCCTCAACATCTGGCGCTATGATACCGTCACCGGCGAAAACGAGCAGATTACCCGCCACACCCATTTCGATGTGATGTGGCCTTCGGGCGATAAGGGAAGGCTGGTATACGAAAATGGGGGCCACCTCTACCTGCTGGAGCTCACCTCTGGCAAGTCGGAAAAAATCACGGTCTCCATCAATTATGACAACCCCAACCTGCAACCCCACTTCAGAAATGTCGCCGATTTTGTCGGCAGCTACAGCCTCTCGCCCACCGGAAAAAGAGCGCTCTTTGAAGCCCGGGGCGACATCTTCTCCCTGCCCACCGAAAAAGGGGAGATCAAAAACCTCACCAACACGCAGGGCGTGCGGGAGCTTTCACCCACCTGGTCTCCCGATGGCAAACAGATTGTTTACTACTCCGATGCCTCCGGTGAGTATGAGCTGTACCTCCTCGAAAACAAGGAGGGTGCGCAACCGCGACAGGTTACCAGTGGCTCAGCCGCCTGGAAGTATGATGCCGAATGGTCGCCCCGCAGCTCGCATCTGGTATATAGCGATCGCACCTTGAAGCTGTGGCTGGTAGATGCTGCCACAGGCAGGCAGACCGTCATCGATGAGGCTTCCGGCGAAGAGATTAGGGACTACACGTTTTCCTACGACGGCGACTGGGTAGCTTACAGCAAGCCGGCACCCAACTACCAGTCGGCACTCTGGCTCTACCAGCTGTCGACCGGCAAAAAGCAGCAGCTCACCGATGCCACCTTCTCCGACGGCAACCCGGTGTTCAGCCGCGACGGCAAATATATCTTCTTCCTTTCCAACCGCGATTTCAACCTTGCATTCAGCAGCTTTGAGTTCGATTATCTTTACAACAACGCCACCCGCATTTATGCCATCCCGCTGCGCAACGACGGTACCACGCTTGCGCCCTATCAAAACGATTCCGAAACTGCCGGCGAGGTAACAGACGATTCCGGGGACAAGGCGGTAAATGACAAGAAGGAGCGTAAAAACAAAGACAATGAGGATTCAGCCACCGCCAAAACGGCGAAGGTAACAATTGATTTTGACAACATCGGCAATCGCATTGAGCAGCTTCCCATGCCAGCAGGTAACTACCACATTATCGGCACGACGGAAGAGGGACTGCTCTACTCTTCTGGAAACAAAATCATGCGCTACAACCTCAAAGAGGAAAAAACCGAAGAGATTATCGGCGGTGTTGGCACCGGAAGCCTGGCTGCCAACGGAAAATCGCTTATCTACCGCATAGGAAAGGATTATGCAGTGGCCAAGACAGAACCGGGACAAAAAGCCGGCAACAACAAGATCGACCTGAAGCATATGACGATGAAGATCGACCCCCGTGCCGAGTGGAAGCAGATCTACGCCGATGCTTTCCGTATCTTCCGCGATTACTTCTACGTGAATAACCTGCATGGCGTGGACTGGGAAGCCATCCGAAAGAATTACGGCGAACTGCTGCCTCATGTGCCGAGTCGTTTCGACCTCGACTACATCCTCAACGAGGTGGTCAGCGAAACCAATACCGGTCACTCCTATGTGGACTGGGGCGACATCAACCGGGTGAACCGGATAGAAGGAGGCTTGCTGGGAGCTGAGCTGGAAGCTGACCTCGCTGCCAAACGTTACCGCATCAGAAAGATATACGCCGGGGAGAATTGGAATGAAAGCCGCCGTTCTCCACTCACCGAAAGTGGTATCCAGGTGAAAGAGGGAGACTACCTCCTAAGCATAAACGGAGAGGAGCTTACCACCGCACAAAATCCCTATGAGTTGTTAGAGAACCTCGGCAACCGCCATGTGGAGATAACAGTCAACAGTACCCCCACCACGGCGAGAGCAAAAAAATTCACAGTGAAAACCATTACCAGTGAGACCGAACTACGGTATCTCGACTGGGTGAGAAGCCGCCGCGAGCTGGCAGAGAAACTCTCAGGCGGTCGGGTTGGATATATTCACGTCCCCAACACCGCCATCGAGGGGAATCGGGAACTCTTCAAAGGAATGCTTGCCTTCAATGACAAGGAGGCGCTGATCATCGACGACCGCTATAATGGAGGCGGATTCATTCCCGACAGAATGATCGACCTGCTCAACAGGCGCACCTTGGTGTACTGGTACCGCAACGGCCTGCCGCAACCCATGAAGTCGCCCGGTATCGCGCACGACGGTCCCAAGGCAATGCTGATCAACGGCTATTCCTCTTCCGGGGGTGATGCCTTCCCCTACTTCTTCCGCAAAACCGGAGAGGGAAAACTAATCGGCACCCGCACCTGGGGCGGCCTTGTGGGCATCTCCGGTAACGCCCGCCTGGTGGATGGCGGTTACATCTCTGTGCCACGCTTTGGTATCTACGACGAAGATGGACAATGGATTATTGAAGGAATCGGCGTCTATCCCGATATCGAAGTGGTGGATCGTCCCGAGGAACTGGCCAAAGGCAACGATCCCTCCCTCGTGAAAGCGGTGGAGGTACTGTTGGAGGAGCTTCAGCAGAATCCCCCCAAGCAAATCACTGCCCCCGCTCCCCCGGATCGGTCTCAGTGGATTGAAAAAGAGATCAAATAACTTCACGACGCAGCGAACGATTTAAATGGAGGCCGTCTCATGATAAAACACGAGACGGCCTTTCTTGCTACCATGCTCCTACCTGGTCCCTACCTTGTCCCTACCTTGTTCGGTATCCCTCCCTTATCCCTCCCTTATCCCTCCGTATATGTATAAGGAGATAGCGACCCAATACCCGTGTATTACCCTTCCATTACCCGTACAGGACGTTGTTTCTTCCATGTTTCAGGTCATTTTCTCCAGGAGGTACACCGCATCGCGTGCACCCATGCCGCGAATGTCGGGAAGGATATCCTCGGGTAGTACCTCCTTCTACGGAAAATTTTAAACTAAAAAGAGACCATCTCAACAATTATTTTGAGACAGCCTCTTGATTTGGTTGAAGATTTGAATTTACAGGTGCGTATACCGGCTTGTTTTAACATTGAAAAGGCCTTCATATATTACCTCCTTGTAAAACAATTGTATATGGCAGGTTGTTGTAAATAAAATTGATTTTACATATCCTAAATAAAAAGTCTATGAAGCGTTTACAAATCACAGCATTTCTTCTTCTTACATTCTTTGTTCTGTCCGCCTCCTGTGATGAGCGGAAGGAGAACGCCCAGGAACCTCCTGCAGATCTCCTGCCACCTGTGGAGACACAGAAACCCAATACCAGTTACAGTCCCGCTTTTGAGGGACAGACACGCATTGCCGGGGTAAAGACCGCAACCCAGTATGCAGCAACGATCATCGCGAGCGGGCTGTCCAGTCCATGGGGTGTCACTTCCCTCCCCGACGGGCGGCTGGTGATTACCGAGAAAGGGGGTACTTTGCGACTCGCCACGACCGATGGCAAGGTGAGCGAAAAGATTACGGGATTCCCTGAAGTGGACGACAGACGACAGGGCGGATTGATGGATGTAGCGCCAGCACCCGACTTCCCCACAAGCCGGATGCTCTTTTTCACGTTCGCCGAACGCACACCGCAGGGTTCTCTCACTGCAGTGGGCAAAGGACGGTTGTCGGACGATGAAAAAGCCATAGAGAACTTTCAGATTATCTACCGTGCCATCCCCTATTACGACAATAGCATGCACTTCGGCAGTCGTTTGGTGTTTGATAAAAAAGGTAATATCTTTGTCACTACCGGTGAACGGTCGGACCTGGCCACGCGCCCCAACGCCCAGAAGCTAAACACCGCCCATGGCAAAGCGGTCCATATTACCCCTGACGGTAATGCCGTGGAGGGTAACCCGTTTATCAACACCGCCGATGCATTGCCCGAGATTTACAGTTATGGCCATCGAAATCCGCAAGGGCTTGATATCCACCCTGTCACAGGTGAGCTATGGCTTAGCGAGATGGGCCCGCGTGGAGGCGATGAGATTAACCTCATTCAGGCTGGAAAGAATTATGGCTGGCCCACCATCACCTATGGCATCGAGTATAATGGCAACACCATTGGCGAGGGTATCACCCAAAAAGAAGGGATGGAACAACCGGTTTACTACTGGGATCCCGTGCAGTCGCCCAGTGGCATGGCCTTTTACAGTTCCAATGTGATCCCCGAATGGGAAAACAATCTTTTTGTTGGCGGACTGAGTAGCCGACACATCGCACGACTGGTCTTCAAAGAGGGCAAGGTGGTAGGTGAGGAACGTTTGCTGGAAGAAGAGGGACAACGCATTCGCGATGTAGCTGATGGAAAGGATGGAGCACTCTATGCAGTGACCGACGAAGGACGACTCTACCGGATTGCAAAACAATAATAAAATATCGTCAATCATGAATAAACGCGAATTTATTAAACGAAGTGTCGCCGGTGCTGTGGCCATCGGTGCGACGGGAAAAGTATCTGCGGCATTAGCCGAAACAGGAGAAGAACAAAACATGTCGGTGAACAAAGGCATCAAACGGAAGCTGGGCAAAACCGGATTCGAGGTTTTTCCGGTGGTATACGGTGGCATTGTTTCAAGCAGAGACGGGCAGGCCGCATCTGACAATTACGTTGCCTGGGCACTGGACAGAGGAATCAATTATTTCGATGTGGCTCCTTCATATGCTGATGCACAGGAGAAGCTCGGCATTTCACTGAAACCTTTTCGAAAAGACAATTATCTGGCCTGCAAAACCGCACAACGTTCGAGGGAAGGCGCAGAGAAGGAGTTTGAAGAATCGTTGCGCCTGCTGCATACCGACTACTTCGATCTTTACCAGTTACACGGCCTCACAACAGCCGAAGAGGTGGACCAGGCATTTGCACCCGGTGGTGTGATGGAAATGATTGAAAAGGAAAAACAGCGCGGACGCATTCGCAAGGTAGGATTCTCCGCTCATTCGCAGGTACAGGCACTGCGCACCATGTCGATGTACGATTTCGACACGGTGATGTTTCCGATTAACTGGCAGATGGATATGCTCGCCCAATGGGGCTCGGGCGTTGCCAAAGATGCCAGAAAAAGGGGCATGGGCGTAATTGCTTTGAAAGGATTGGTACACCGCAAATGGCTGAACGAAGAAGAACGCAAAAGTTATCCCAAATCGTGGGTGAAGCCCATTGATGTGAGTAATCAGGCGATGGGTATTGCCGCTTTGAAATATACCTTCAGAGCGGGTGCTGACGTGATTGTTCCACCGGGCGACTTCCGCAACTTTGCCTTTTGCGTGGATCATATCGAGGAGATTGTCAACAAACCTCTTACAACAAAAGAAAAAAAATTGCTAGATCAGGAATTTCTTGCCGTAAAAGAATATCCCTTCTTCAACCCACAGGCCTGAATTTTAAAAAAAAAGCCCGGTAACCGAGGTTATATTCTCCATCGGTTGCCGGGCTATTATTTCATACTGCCAATGCAGTTGATTCATACAAGAATCAGGATTTTACCAAGGGATAATTGATCATCCAACAAATGCCATAACGGTCCTTGAAGCTTCCGAAATAATCGCCCCAGAACATTTCTTCCATGGGCATCTCAACTTCACCTCCCGCGGAGAGTTCGTCGAAGATCCGATCGGCTTCCTCGCGGCTATCGGGCGACAGACTGATGTAATTATTGTTACCAGCCTTGAACAACGATTTCATATCACACGTTACATCGGAACCCATCAGAATGTCATCTCCAATCGGCAGGCTCACGTGCATCACCCGATTGCGGTCCTCTTCCTTGAGCTCCATTCCTGCTGCAGGGTAGTCTCCCATTCTGGAAAAATGACTAAACTCTCCTCCGAAAACCGACTTATAGAAATTGAACGCTTCCTCACAGGTACCCTCAAAGTTGAGGTAGGGATTTAATTTTGCCATAACTTGTAATTGATTAAGAACGATTTGTAATTGATTAAGAAATTGTAAAGAATAAAAACGCAACATGATTTTTGTGGTCTCACCCAGTTAATAATTTCACTTCCTTCCCGTCATTCTGCCGCTTCCTGCAGTCTCCGGATATCCAACTTCCGCATGGTCATCATGACCTCCATTACACGGGGTGATTTTGGTAAAAGCTCTTTCATGACAACGGGTGTAATTTGCCAGCTCACGCCATACTTGTCCCGCAGCCAACCGCACATACTCTCCTCACCGCCATCAGCTGTGAGCTTCTCCCAGTAATGGTCTACCTCCTGCTGTGTGTGACACTCCACAACCAGTGACATCCCATCTGTAAAGCCAAATCCATGCGGATAGGAGCTATCCATGATCATGAGTAGATAGCCGTTTATTTTGAACTCTGCATGTTGTACGTTTCCTGCCGTCTCCCCTTCCTCACCCGTGTACCGGAGGATACCTCTTTTTTCAGAGTCGGGGAAAACAGAAGTATAGAAATCGATGGCCTTTTCCGCTTTTCCATTGTGCTCACCCACGAACATCAACGTGGGAACAATCCTTTGAATAATATCACTCTCTTTGCCGGTATAGAGTTGCCACGACACACCAAAGCGATCTTCTATCCAGGCATATTTGCTGCTGAAGGGATAGGAGTCGAGCGGCATCAACTCTCTGCCTCCGTCGATCAACGCTGTATATATTGCCGCTGTCTCACTCTCCTTCGATGAAAGATACATCAAAGAAAGCGAGGGGTTGGGGCGAAACATGTTCCCGCCATTCAACAACATGATGCGTTGACCGTGGATGGTGATGACCACCACCCATTGATTTTCGTCCACTATGGCGGATTCCGGAAAAACAGAGAGGTATTTTTCAGCTATTTCGCGTGCATTATTATTACACCATATACAGGGATAGATCAATTTGTCCATAATTCAATTTATTTAGAATGATTCTATATGGCAAATATAGACCGGATCCGTTTAAAAAAACTTACCCTATGACAAGAAAACAGATGGAATCAAAAAAAAAGTGTATCGGCCGTCGCAGGATCGGAAAAGCTACCTTGCCGCAGGAAAGCATCCTCTCGAGAGTTCCTTTCGTATCCGGCTCAGTGAGGTGTCTGTAATGCCCAGGTAGGTTGCGATCTGTTTGAGGGGAGCCTGGCGAATTATCTGCGGCTTCTCTTTGAGTAGTTTCATATAACGTTCCGACGCTCTCTGGGTAATCATTTGCACAGAACGCTGTTTAAAACGCGAAAGCTCTTCCGAGAACCAGGCACGCCCCCATTCACTCAAGCCTGGAATGGTATGAAAAAGTTTTTCGAACGCTTCAAAATCTATTTCCCAGCAGACACATTCGGTCAGTGCCTGAATCGACTCCTCAGAAGATGCATGCTTAAAGAGCGACAGGACTTCAATCACCACCTCCTGCTCCGTAAAGAAATGTGTGGTAATTTCATTGCCGTCGTAATCGAACACAAAAGAGCGCATCAATCCTTTTTGTAGAATCAGGTAGCTGTGGGGGTTCTCTCCCTTTCTCAGGTAAAAGTCTCCTTTATTGTACACCACTCTTTTGTGTAATGCGTTGATTACGGCAAGATCCTTATCCGTCAAGAGTGGGTGTTGATAGACATTATGAAGTGTTTTTTGCTTTTCCATCCGGTGAGGTATTGAAAAAAAATGTTTTTTACAATGGTTTAAACCATACCAATTACAGTGATGCACGAATTGCCTCGGATACAGTAGGGTATAAAAACTGATAACCGGCATCGCTAATCTTTTGAGAGGAGACACGACTCCCTTCCAGGAGCATATCTGCCGCTTCACCCATCATAAGGCGCAACATAAAAGCGGGTATTTTGGGAAAGAAAAAAGGGCGTTTCATCTCCTTTGCCATCGTCTTCATAAAGAGTGCGTTTGTGACAAACTCGGGAGCGACAGCATTATAGACCCCTTGCATCGCAGTATCTTCAACCGCTTTTACGTAAATCCGACAAAGATCATCGAGGTGGATCCAGGGCATGTATTGTTTGCCACTTCCCAAAGGGGCACCCAGTCCAAAGCGGACAGGCACCGTCATCTTTTTAAATCCTTCGCTGTTTTCGGATAACACAAAAGCGGTGCGCAACACCACAGTACGGATTCCCAGTTCTTCTTGAAAAGCCCCTGCCACCGCTTCCCACTTCTTGCAGGTGCGACTAAGGAAATCGTTTTTTGCAGGCTGGTCCTTCTCGTTGAATATCTTGTCGCTGGTATGCATTCCGTAAAATCCTATCGCTGAAGCAGAGATAAAAGCTTCAGGCTTTCTGGGCAGCGTTTTAATTGTTTCGAGCAGAAGAGCGGCCGTCTGCACACGACTTTCCACAATCTCCTGCTTTTTTCGTCGGGTCCATGTGCCTTCACCCAAATTAGATCCCGCGATGTGGATGATGATATCAGCCTGTTCCAGGGCTTCCTTTTCTACTTCATTTTTGTGATAATTCCAACGATATCGGGGATAATTACCATTCACATGTCTTTCCCGGCTCAACCAAATCACACTGTACCCGTTTTCCCTGAGCATTTCCGAGAGCCTTCGCCCAATCATACCGGATCCACCGGTCACCAAGATTGTCTTCATTTTCACTCGATTGATTTATGGGTAAACAAATAAAGAGGGCGATTGTTGCCCTCTTTTGCAAAAAAAATAAAGATGGATTACACGTACCTATCTCAACTCCATGGGTACCTCCATCAGCAGGATCTCCGCTTTTTCCGTTGCTTCGAGGAGGAAACTCTCCGTGTTCCAGATTCCATACCCATCGCGTTGATGAAGAATCTGATCACCTACCTTGGCCTCACCACTAATCAGGAAAAGATAAACGCCGTTGCCCGGCTTTTTTAGTGCATAGGTTTTCTTCACTCCTGCACCAAAATCGGCCAGATGAAACCAGCTGTCCTGGTTTATCCACATGCCTGCATCTTCGGGATAAGGAGATACAATTTGCTGAAAGTCACCCGGTTTTGCGTAATCAGCTATATGCATCTGTCCATAGCGGGGCTCCACCCCTTTTTCCCGTGGGAAAACCCATATCTGCAGGAATTTTATCGGTCGGTCGGCATTCGCGTTGAACTCACTGTGCGTCACGCCGGTTCCGGCTGACATTACCTGGATGTCTCCTTTGCGGATGATGCCGCCGTTTCCCATGCTGTCCCGGTGTTCCAAATCACCTTCGAGCGGAATAGAGATGATCTCCATGTCGTTGTGCGGATGAGTCCCAAAACCTTCGCCACCTGCCACTTGATCGTCGTTGATGACTCGCAATACCCCGAAATTCATTCGGTCACGGTTGTGGTAATTGGCAAAACTGAATGTATGGTTACTCTTCAGCCAGCCATGATCGGCATATCCCCGGCTCGCAGCAGGGTGATAAATTGTTTTCATAATAAAGTCCTTTCTATTGATTTTATTGATGGGAAACAAACAACCCGACTGGTTTGTTCATCGTCTGCTGCCGCTCATAGCGATCATGACATAATAGAGGAGCGTGGCGAGTGAACTGAGGGCTGCCACCACATAGGTATATCCAGCCCAGCGGAGGGCGTCTTCGGCCTGGAAGTGGTTGCTCGAATCGGTGATTCCGGCACTGCTCAGCCAACGCAAGGCCCGGTTGGTGGCATTCTTCTCCACCGGCAACGTGATGAAGCTGAAGAGTGTGGTAAGTGCGAACATCGCTATACCGAACCAAAGCAACATGGGGAAAGTCTGTATCAGGAGGATTCCCAAAAGCAGAACCCACATCACCCATTTGGAGGTCGAAGAGATGACCGGTACCAATGCCGAACGCATTTTCAGCGGGGCATACCCTTTTGCATGCTGCAATGCATGGCCAGTCTCATGCGCGGCGACAGCAGCTGCTGCCACGCTGTAACTTCCATATACCGCCTCACTGAGATTGATGGTTTTGTTAAGCGGGTTGTAATGATCGGTCAGACGGCCTCCGACGGAGATGACCTGCACATCGTAAATACCGTTTTCATGCAGCATCTTTTCTGCTACGTCCTTACCTGTCATTCCGTTGCGTAACGGAATTCTTGAATATTTCTTAAACTTGTTCTGCAGCATAGCCTGCACAGCCCATCCTGCCAGGGCTATCCCAATAAATATAATCCAAATGAGTGCCATAAATTTATGTTGTATATCTGTTTAACATATCACTGTTTCAAAAGTTCGCTTGTCCGCAAAATGAATGCGATTCAACGTATGAATAGGCAAAAACCATACCAATGAATAACTCACTGAAAAAGAAGCGACAGAATGCAATCTTTTCACGCCATTTTATAGCAAAACCAAAAAAAGGATTGTAAGTATGACTCCCAGGCTGGTGAATGCAAGCCCCCTTTTGCTCTTTCCTGTGCCAAATTTAAACATAAAAAGGGAAGACACTGCGAGAAACAGAAGTAAAATACCGTAGATGGTATTCAGCAATGACAAACGATTGGCTCCTGTGATCTTATGCAAACTGACAAGCTTTTTTATGATCGGTGGATAATCTTTCCGGCTGATTTTGGCCGCACCTGTCGTGGCATTGTAGAATCCTTCTTTAAAATAAAACACATCTCCTTCCTTTTTCTCTACCCGAAAATTTCTAACAGCCAACTGCTTTGCCAGATCCTCTTCTGATAGATTTTGTTGTAATTGGAGCTCGGAGGTTTTCTCCTTTTTTAAAAAATCGGTATTCCGGTAAATGAGCAACACGCCACTCAATACATACACCAACGTCAATCCCAGGGTTAAAAAACCAATATCACGATGAAGCCCCCGCATGATGCAATAGAGATTCTTTCCTGCTTCTATTTTTTTCATTTTTACATGTTATATAAAATTCCAAAGACAAATTTAAACGGTAATTTTGAAAAATGGAATTTATTATTTATTGATTTACAATAATTTATATTTTTAGGAAATAAATTTCAAAGAGAAAAAAGAGAGTTTGAATGTGTAATTTTACAAGTATGTCTACAAAAACAGACGATTCATCGATTTTTTCAAGGTTTGGTTTTTTAAACCTCATTCACATGAAGAGAAAAGACAACACCGCACAAAGTATCCAAAAGGAATGCTTTATGCGGTGTGGATAGACGTTACCTCCGGTTTAACGGATTATTGTCTGTGCCCTGTCGGGGCCGAGTGAAACAATTGCAATGGGCACACCCAGCTCCTCTTCGAGGAAGGAGATATAATTATTGAATTCTTCCGGAAACTCGTCCTCCGACTGCATGGTTGACATGTTGGTTTTCCATCCGGGAAGCTCTACATACTCCGGCTCAATACCCTCCGAAATATCGAAAGGCAGGTCCTCAGTTGTTTCTCCGTGGATGTTGTAAGCTACACAAGCCTTGATGGTGTCGAAATTATCCAGCACGTCGCTCTTCATCATCACCAGCTTGGTAACCCCATTCAGCATCACGGTATAGCGGAGCGCCACCAGGTCGATCCAGCCACAGCGGCGGGGTCTGCCGGTTACCGAACCATATTCCCTTCCCTGATCCCGCAGTTGTTGCCCATCTTCGTCGAACAACTCGGTAGGAAAAGGACCGCTGCCTACCCGCGTACAATATGCCTTGAATATACCATACACCTCTCCAATCATCCGGGGAGCGATACCCAGGCCTGTGCAGGCACCTGCACAAACGGTATTGGAAGAGGTAACAAAAGGATAGGACCCGAAATCGATGTCGAGCATCGAACCCTGTGCTCCTTCGGCCAGTACTCTTCCCCCTTTTGCCAGATGCTTGTTAATGAAATGCTCACTTTCGATAATCTGGAAGGTTTTCATTTTCTCTATTCCTGCGAACCATTGCTCTTCGAGACCGGGCAGCACGCTTTCCCAATCGGAAGGTTGAAGTTTTTCCTTGTGACGCTGTACTGCTTGCCGGTATTTTTCCTCAAAATTGTGAAACAGATCCCCCACTCTCAGTCCGCTCCGGCTAACCTTGTCGGTGTAAGTCGGCCCTATTCCTCTTCCCGTGGTACCGATCTTGGCATCGCCCATCGCCTTCTCCGAAGCTGCATCCAGCAGCCTGTGCGTGGGCAGGATCAAATGAGCTTTCTTGGAGATATAAAGCCTGTCGGTGAGCATGTGACCGGAAGCTTCCAGTGCTTCCACCTCCTGTTTGAATAAGGCGGGGTCAATGACCACACCATTGCCAATGACATTTATTTTTCCTGGCTGAAAGATCCCCGATGGGATTGATTTCAGGATATATTTCTGTCCTTCAAACTCAAGGGTGTGCCCGGCATTGGGACCGCCCTGAAAACGTGCCACAATTTCATAATTGGGGGTAAGAACGTCCACTACTTTTCCTTTTCCTTCATCACCCCACTGAAGGCCCAAGATTACATCAACTTTCATATTTCATCTTATTTGTTATCGGTTTTGTCACTTTTGCTGCGAGCCAGTTTCCTCAACTCCATTTTTTTGACATGACTGCATTTGCTACAGGTGCCATAAATGTACATGCTATAATAATTTACCGTGAATTTTTTTATTTTCTTCAACTGGGCCTGCGTGAGCAAGTCGCTGTTTCGGGTCTCCCATACCTGTCCGCATGTGGTACAGATCAAATGATCGTGGTTTTCGTTTCCGTATGCCCGCTCATATTTCGACACATTCCCTCCAAACTGATGCTTCACCACCAAACCGCAATCCAACAACAAATCGATGGTATTATAGAGAGTGGCTCTGCTCACCCGGAAGTTCTCATCTATCATGGATTTATAGAGGGAGTCCATGTCAAAATGACCTTTCGTTGAGTATATGTGATCAAGTATGGCAAAACGTTCGGGTGTTTTCCGATGCTTGTGCATCGTGAGATATTCCATAAACTCATCCCGAACTTGTTTTTTTAATTTCTGAATCCCATCCATTGTTACAAAATTATTCCAATTTATTGATTTAACCTAACAATCATCTCTTTATTTTGATGCGATAAAAACAAAACGATCTGATTTAATGAACTTTACTTCACTGTTTTGGAGTGATAAAAAAAGGCCGGAACACTGACTTCACTTTCATTATGGTAAGAGTCCGAAACAGTGATATAATAATAAAAAGCGCTGTCATCATCCGGTACTAAGATTTTTAACGCAGGCTCACGTAACCCCACAGCCACAATATTTTCAGCATCCTCTGTGGTTAGATCATCCGATGCGCTCCTGTAAACATTGTATGTGACCCTCTCTTCACTGTTTTTCACTTCCCAGTTCAACTGAAAAAGACCGTCTGGTAATTTTTCAGCTCTGAGATCGTATGGTTTTGCCGGAATCGTATCGGAAAGCCAGCTCATGGCAGGAAGTTTTGCCGGATGGAGGTAGCATGCCTGCAAGTCATGCAGTATACCTTTGGTGTTGGAAAGCAAATTGTCGGTGCGAAAAAATGCCTGACCCGATGTATTTTTCTGACGTGAGTAATTCAGCTGATTGATGATATCCTGACTCGACCATCCCAACTCAATCATCTGATAAGCGCCCAGTCCTGGAACGACAATCCGTCCGTTTCCAAGACTCAACCAATCGTCAACATATGGATAAAAAAGCTGGTCCTTATAGTACATCATCGGGTAGATAGCATCGTGTATGCCACTCTTCATCCACTTTCCAGCATCCTGATACACAGTTTCAAAGGCTGTCCACCCATGACCGATATTTCCCAAAGTTCTATAGCGGCCCAGTGGTGAACTGCTCACCTGCACCCATGGCTTTTGTTGTTTCACTTTGTCGTAGACTTTTTTCACGAAACGGGTAATATTGTCCCTTCGCCAGTCGGCGCGTGATTTACCTTTCCCATAAAGCCGGTACATCCCGTCGTCGGGAAATTGTCCCCGGTTATCCGGATAACGGATATAATCGAAGTGGATACCATCCACATCGTACTGGGTGACGATCTCCTCCACGATGGAGAGCAGATAGTCATCCGTTCTCGGATTGCCAGGATCAAGAAACCACTCCCCTTTGAATTTCTTAGCCAGGGAAGGGTTCTTCTTTGTGACAGATGAAGCACCCAAGCTCTTTACATGCTTATCATTACCCAGAGGGTACGTTACGATCCAGGCATGACATTCCAGACCACGCTTGTGACACTCGTCGATGACAAATGCCAGCGGATCGAATTGTGGCGTCCCCAAGGCGGTTTGCACCAGAGACGACATGGGCTCTATCCGGGAATGATAAAAAACCTCGCCTCGTGTCCTCGCCTGGAAAATCACAGTATTAAAATTATTTTTCTTGAGATCATCCAGGATGGAAATCAGTTCTTTTTTTTGCTCTTCCTGACTGGTTCTGCTTCGTGGCCAATCCAATCCATAGTTCGTTGTCAGCCACACAGCCCTTACTTCAGTGGCTGGTCGATCAGAGGAGAAAACATTCTGCGTAACACAAAATAAAAGGATAAGCAGAAGAAATATATTGTTCATTAATTATATTCGTTCTAAACTTTTTGTGCAAATATAGTACAAAAATATCGGTTTCTCATTGCCAAGGGAAGGTTTTCATGGCAACATGATACATCAGAAAAAGAGTCACAGCAAAACGCAAAAACGCTCTTCTTTTCAGAAGAGCGTTTTCTACATTTTGAGCGAAAGACGGGACTCGAACCCGCGACCCCGACCTTGGCAAGGTCGTGCTCTACCAACTGAGCTACTTTCGCAATATTTTTCTGTTACCTGCTTCAGTTCGTTTCTTTACATCCACCTTGCCAAGGTCGTTTTCATTTCCTTATGGGGCAAGGTCGTGCTCTACCAACTGAGCTACTTTCGCAATAAAAAACCGACCAAGCTACTTTCGCAGACCTTTCGGCATTGCATTCACAGTGTATCTGGAATTGCGGCAACAAAGATAGCGTTTTGTTTTTAAAATTCAAAAAAAACAAACTAAAAATTGATCAAGGCAACAATCTTTTCCAGAAAATGAGCATCCGTTTCATCGAAACTGTCCAATTTTTCGCTGTCCACATCCAGAACCGCCTTCACTACCCCATCCTGCGAGCAGGGCACAACGATTTCCGACTTCGACAGGGAGCTGCAAGCAATATGGCCAGGGAAGAGATTCACATCGGGAACAATCAGGGTCTTTTTTTCCTTCCAGGCTGCTCCACAGACACCCTTACCAAAAGCAATTCGTGTGCATGCTATCGGTCCTTGAAACGGTCCCAGCACAAGTATATCATCCACAACGCGGTAAAAACCTACCCAGAAAAAATCGAAAACATCGTTCAACGCTGCAGCAACATTGGCCATATTAGCAATCTGATCGGGCTCATCCCGAACCAGCGCTTCCAATTGCGGCAGCAGCGACTCGTATTTTTCTCTCTTAGATGCTTCTTTGGGAATAAATAAATCTTCAGCCATGACAGTAGGATGAAAAAAACGCGTCGCCCAAGCGACGCGTTTAATCTTGTATAATTGTTATGTTTATTGAGCCTGCTGTTTGGCGTCTTCAATCATTTTGGCATTGGGCACGATATAAACCTCCACGCGGCGGTTTTCGGCTCTTCCGGCAGCAGTGCTGTTGTCGGCTACAGGTTGAGTGGATCCAAATCCATCGGAAGTCATGCGCTTTCCAGAAACACTTTTCGACAACAGATAATTGTAAACCGACTCGGCACGACGCTGCGACAACGGGTTGTTGATGGCATCGCTACCGGTGCTGTCGGTATGTCCGTAAATGCTCACATCGGTATCAGGGTTGTTCAACAAGGAGGTGGCAAACTTGTCGAGTGATGTGCGTGAAGCAGTGTTGAGTGTACTGGAATTGGTAGCAAAGAGAATACCCGATTCGAAAGTGACCTTGATGGCCTGGCCTTCATTCACTTTTTCTACTTGGGCGCCTTCAATCTGTTCCAGCTCGGCAGCCTGCTTATCCATTTTATTTCCTATAATGGCTCCTGCTGTACCTCCCAGAATAGCGCCAATACCGGCACCAATGGCTGCGCCTTTTCCACCGCCGGCAATGGCTCCCACGCCAGCTCCCACGGCAGCTCCCGCTCCGGCTCCAATACCTCCGCCCTGCAGAGTTCTACTGGCTCCACAACCTGAAAGGATCAGTGTTCCTCCTAAAAAACCTATACTCAATAATTTTGCAAATTGTTTCATAATTAATTATTCTTTTTTTTGTGAATGTTTTGATTATTTCGCTGAGAGTATCGCCATTATGCTGTTTAGTCGAACAGGTTGAGTGTGTCGCAGTAAGCGAGCTCACCAGCCACAATGGCTTCTATTTGTTCGTTGGTGTAATCTCTGATAGCATCTCTACGGGCATTTTTAATGACGAATTCCAGCAATTCATCTTCATCGATTTCAATCTCCGTGTCATCATCATTCTCGTCCAGAAATCCCTTCTCTTCGTAGAACTCGTAAATCAGATCTACAATGTAGTTGATTTCATCGTCTGAAAACTCACCCTGTAACTCTTCCGGCAAGTGATTCTGAATAAACCTCAGTGAATCATCTTCATCGTACTCTAGTACTTTATTTTCTTCGCTCATAATAATTTTATTAACCAATAAAGAATTATTCTATCATTTTTAAAACAAATATCGAAAAAATATGTTCACCTTTTTCCGCCTTCGATGCTTTTTCGGGCGTTTGGGGCCTTTATCAACAGTTCCCAGATAAAGTCAGGCATATTAAAAAAGGAGGATCAGCATGAATCCTCCCTTTCTTTCAGTCTTTCACGCTATGCTGATCAATTACGAGAGTTGCGTTTTGCATTTGCCCGAGCCTGTTCACGTGCCTGCTTCTCCTGCATCTTCTGTGCTTCCGCCAAACGGGCCATGAAACCCGATGGCTTCTTTTTCGGCTTCTTCTTATTTTCTTCCAGCTGTGCCAGGATCTTATCCTCGTTGATGAACTGCTTCATCAGATAGGTATGAACAATGGTGAAGAGGGTGGAAAGGAAATAGTAGTAGTTCAATCCCGAGGGATAACTATTCAGGAAGAAGAACATAAATATCGACATAAAGATGGGCATGTTCTTCATACCTGGCAACGTCTGCTGACCGGTGTCCATTGAGGACATGTTGTATTTTGTATAGATGACATTGACCACCGTCATCAGCAAACAGAAAATACTGATGTGGTTACCCACAAAACGGGTGATTAACGGAATATTTCCACTCCAGGAGATGAGTGAATCGTACGTGGAGAGGTCATCAGCCCAAAGGAAACTCTGTTGACGCAACTCAATGGCCGAGGGGAAGAAAAAGAAGAGAGCCAACAGCACCGGCATCTGTATGAGCATGGGCAAACATCCGCTCATGGGGCTCACCCCTACTTTGTTGTATAGATCCATGGTGGCCTGCTGACGCTTCATCATCATGTCCTGCTCCTTACCGGGGAATTTCTTTTCAATCTCCTGTATCTGTGGACGCAATACGCGCATCTTGGCCGATGAGAGGAATGACTTATAAGTAAGCGGTGAAATGATCAGTTTCACCATCAGCGTAAGAATGAGTATGATCAGCCCCATACCCCATCCAAGAGAGCGGAAGAAATCAAATACAGGAATCACCAGCCACTTGTTCACCCAGCTCAGCCAGCGATATCCCAGATATACAATCTCTTCGAGCTCAAGCTTTTCTGTACCTTCCTTTATTTCTTTGTCGTATGCCTTGAGTGTATTGTAGTGCACGGGGCCAAAGTAATATTGGAAGCCGGCAGAGATCAGGTCACTCTCTGTGCTCACCTCGCCCGGCACCCACACCTCAGCCTTGTATTCCTTCGTATAATTACTATCCTTCAGCATTTCTGACGTAAGGACGGTATTGCTAAAGGGTCTTTCACCAATAACGATGGCGGAGAAGTACTGATCTTTGAAGGCAAACCATTTCAATGGCTCGGAAAGTTCCTTCCGGTCATTTCTCGATTCACTCATTTTCTGCACATCCTGTCGGTCATACTTATAATGGATACGCGAAAAGCGTTCTTCAAACTGACGACCTTTCTCCTGTTGACGCACTTTCTGCTCCCAGTTTACCCTGAAATTAGTCAGACTTTCCGGATGAAGGCCATTCTTCATTCCCACAACACGGATGTCGAAATCCATCATGTACTCATCGGCAGGCAAGGTATAAATAAAGTCGATGTATTGCTGCGGAGAACTTTGGAGGCGCATAACAACCGACTTTCCATCAGCGCTACGAATGGGAGTGAAGTGCTCCTGCTCGGTAGATAAACGCACACTATTGCGGTTATAGAGATCCAGGTTAAAGCGGGCTTCATTGTCCTCAAACAGGTAGAGGCTGTCGCCGGTATAACGGAGATGTTCCTTCAATTGAACTGACTGGATGCTCCCGCCAAGTGTATTTAGCACCAGGCGTATTTTTTCATTTTCCAGCACCACCGTCTCCTCAGAGGCAGAGGTTGTCTGCAGAGCAGAATCCTGTACGTTGGGCAATGTGGTGAGGGCAGTCAGGCTGTCAGAGACGACTGACTGCACCGTTTGACCCGTGCTGAAAAAGTCGGCCACGTTATTTCCCTGTTCCAGCAGAGTTTCGTTGCTACTGTCAGGTATTGTCGCGGGAGGCTGCTCAGTTTGCGCACGGGTCGCATCGACCTGAGCGATTGAATCGCGACGTAGTCGCTCTGCTTCAATCTGTTCCGCGCTAGGTCGGTTATATATGGTAAAGCCAATGATTATAGCAGTAATCAGAAGCAAACCAATAATTGTATTTTTATCCATTTTTTTGTCTGTTGCAGCAACATCTGCTGCAGATGATTAACAGGTTTAATATATTAAATCTTCTCCTCCCAGGTGGCAGCAGCCGCCTCCATAAAACTCATAAACAATGGGTTAGGCGAAACAACGGTGCTGTTATATTCGGGATGAAACTGTGTACCCAGATACCAGCGAAGGGCGGGTACCTCCACGACTTCCACCAGGTCCGATTCGGGATTGATGCCGGTACACTTCATACCAGCAGCTTCGAACATCTCTTTGTACTTGTTATTGAATTCATAGCGATGACGGTGGCGTTCCTGAATCTTCGACTTGCCGTATGCCTTGTATGCCAACGAACCTTTCTTCACGGTACAGTCGTAGGCCCCCAGTCGCATGGTGGCGCCCATGTTGGTGATATGCTTTTGCTCTTCCATCAGGTCGATGACATTGTGAGCCACCTGGGGATCCATCTCGGTGGAGTTGGCTTCACTGAGACCCAACACCGAACGAGCATATTCGATCACCATACACTGCATGCCGAGGCATATACCAAAGGTGGGAAGATCGTGTTCCCGTGCAAACTTCAATGAGATAAACTTTCCTTCGATGCCCCGCTGTCCGAATCCCGGGGCGATCACGATGCCATCGGCGTCACCCAGCATATCGGACACATTCTCCTGGGTGATCTTCTCAGAATGACACACATCCAATACCAGCCTGCGGTTGTTGTAAATGGCAGCCTGTGAAAGCGATTCGTTGATCGATTTATAGGCATCAGGGAGCTCGGCGTACTTGCCCACCAGTTTGATGCGAACCTCTTTCTTCGCATCCTTGCGCTTTTGAAGAAAGGCATTCCATCCCTCCAGATTGGCTTCACCGCCCAAGGGCATGTTCATCTTGCGCAGCACCACCTCATCCATTCCCTGCTTCTGCATCATGACAGGCACTTCGTAGATAGTGGATACATCGATAGACTGCATCACAGCACCCTGTTCTACATTACAAAACAGCGCCACCTTATCCAGAATATCTTTATTGAGCTTGCGATCGGTACGCAAAACAAGCATGTCGGGCTGTATACCGAGCGATTGCAGCTCTTTCACGGAGTGCTGCGTGGGTTTGGTCTTCACCTCCCCGGCAGCGGCAATATAGGGAACGTAGGTGAGATGCAGACAAAAACAATTCTTTCCCAACTCCCAGCGAAGCTGACGAACAGCTTCCAGGAAAGGATTAGATTCAATATCTCCGACTGTTCCACCTATCTCGGTGATCACAAAATCGAACTTATTTTTCACACCCAGCGATTTCACGTTTCGTTTGATCTCATCGGTGATATGCGGTATCACCTGAACGGTTTTGCCCAGGTAGTCACCGCGTCGTTCCTTCTCTATGACATTCTGATAAATGCGCCCGGTGGTGATATTGTTAGCGCGGGTGGTCTGGATATTTAAAAAACGTTCATAATGACCCAGATCAAGATCTGCCTCGTGACCGTCGACTGTCACGTAGCATTCCCCATGTTCGTAAGGATTAAGGGTCCCAGGATCTACATTGATGTAGGGATCGAACTTTTGGATAGTCACTTTATATCCCCTTGCCTGCAGTAACTTACCCAGAGAGGATGCGATGATTCCTTTGCCTAAAGAAGAAACAACACCGCCCGTAACGAAAATGTACTTTGTATCAGCCACGATCGTGAAGTGTTAGAGAGATAATTTTTTTTGAAGGTGCAAAGGTATAAATAATCTACACAATTTCCAATCCCATATTTTCACAGCGCATGATCTTTCCGGGAAAAGCCTGCACGATGGCATAGTTGTGTGTCGACATGATGACTGCAGTACCTTTCCCCGAAATATCCTGTAACAGCGAAACAATCTGACTTCCGGTCTCGGGATCGAGGTTACCGGTCGGCTCATCGGCCAAGATAAGTGCCGGAGAGTTGAGCAAAGCACGGGCAATGACCACACGCTGTTGTTCACCACCCGAGAGTTCGTGCGGCATTTTATACGTTTTATGCTGCATTCCCACCTGCACGAGCACTTCGTTGATGCGATCCTTGATCTCTCTTTTGTTCTTCCAGCCTGTGGCACGAAGCACAAATTCCAGGTTTCGCTCCACGGTTCTGTCTATCAACAGCTGAAAGTCCTGAAAAACAATACCTATTTTCCTGCGTAGAAAGGGAACCAGTTTTCGTTTGATGGAGGCAAGCTCATAATCGAACACTCTTGCGCTACCCTCTGCGATGGGCAGTTCCGCATACATGCTCTTCATGAGGGTACTCTTACCAGATCCCACCTTGCCGATGATATAGAGGAAATCACCGCGGTCGACGGTGAGGTTCACATTGCGCAGGATGATGTTCTCTTCGCGATTCAGTTGCACATTTGCATAATTGACCAATTGCTCCTGCACCATTATTTAATAAATTGAATCGTAAAAGGATATCTCCAATATTCGCCATTGTTTGCTTTAATGGATGCCAGGATGACAAGAACAACGTAAACAACTCCCACCACAATCGCCAGGGGTATGCCGATCACGGTGATTGTAAGTATGGCAGCATAAATCGCAAAGCTGATCATGAAATTGAGGATATTCTTACCGTGCATATCTACCTTCGCGTTGGTATCTTTGTTGGTGATCCACATAAGGATCGGTATGATAAAACCAGCCAGGGGAATGATAATTCCTGCAAACTGACTAATGTGCATCAGCATCAGATAGCTGTTTTCAGACATTCCAAAGAGGGGTCTCCCGGCATGATCGCGTGTGCCTTCCTCGTTTAGAATTTTCGCTTTTTCGCGTTGGTATTCCTCTTCGGATATACTCCCTTTTTCGCGCAATTCATCGAGAATTTTTAAATCTTCGTATTTCATCTTTTTTGGATTTAAAAGTAATTATATCAAACCGACAACATATATAATCAACACTGGGTCATAAAAAAAGTATGGAGCAGGATCACTCATCTCTCAGCTTGATCATGCTGTGCGCAGATGTATCTGTTTCACAAAGATATATTTTTTCTATAGAATCTTTGTTTTCTGAAGAAAATAATTATGATCAACGTGGCACACAGTGAACCAAGTAGATCTGCTATCCAGTCGCCCCATTCAGCGCTGCGGGATGCAAAAAAGTACTTCTGCATCAGTTCGATCACGCCTCCGTAGAGCACAGGCAACAGAAAGCCCCAGCCCATCCAGCGTAAAAAAGCAGGATTACCTTTGTGCATCCGATAGTAATCGTACAAGGAGATGGCTGAAAGGGAAAAAAACATGCCGAAATGAACCAGTTTATCCCAGGGAAGACCCTCGGGCATGCCGGGTATCTGCGAAGGAGACAGGAGGCAGGTGACGAAAAAAATGAGCAAGCCGGTAAGTAGCGGCAGAAATGTATAGCGAAGGAGTAACTTCATATGCGAACGATTAGGCGATTGATAGCTGCAAAGATAAGAGGGATTTATAAACATATAACGAAAAGAAGGATTCAATTTCACAAAAAATTTGTTCCTTTGTCGGAAAATGGCACGAAAGCAGCGTCAGCTGCTTGATAATGATCTAACAGAGGAAATTCGGGAATAAAAGTATGAGAAAAAGTATTCTTTTTATGCTAGCGGCATTTTTCGCAATGCAGGCTGTAGCACAGACAACTGGAGAGGATAAGAATCAACGTTATTACGACATCAACAAAAACATCGATATATTCAATTCCGTCCTGAGGGAACTTGATTTATTTTACGTGGACAGCATTGAAGTCAACAAGCTGGTGCAGGGCACCATCAACAGCATGTTAACCCGTCTCGATCCCTATACCGAGTATTATGCCGAAGAGAACATGGGTGATCTGCAGTTTCTCACCACGGGAGAGTATGCCGGCATCGGTGCCATCATATCCTATCACAGCGGACAAGTCATAATCAACGAACCTTATGAAGGTTTGCCGGCCGACAAGGCAGGCTTAAAAGCGGGAGATGCTATTTTGGAAATCGATGGCGAGGATATGCGAAAGTCGACGGTGAAACAAGTGAGTGACAAGCTCAAAGGAATACCCGGCACCGTGCTGAAGCTGACCATACAACGTCCGGGAGAAAAGAATCAACAGACACTTTCTATCGCACGGGAAAAAATAGAGATGGATCCCATCACCTACGCCGGGATGGTAGACAACAAAACAGGCTACCTTCATTACGGAAGCTTCACAACCAAGAGTGCGGAGCGAGTGAAAGAAACTGTCAACGAGCTGAAACAGCAGGGAGCCACCTCTCTCATTTTGGACCTGCGTGGCAACGGTGGCGGCATCCTCGATGAGGCAGTAAATGTGGTCAACCTTTTTGTACCCAAGGGCGAGGAGATTGTCTCCACGAAAGGGAAAGTAAAACAATGGGATCGCTCATACCACACACAGAGTCAGCCGCTGGACGAGATCATTCCCATCGTGGTACTGATCGATACCGGCTCGGCGTCGGCATCGGAAATTGTGGCAGGTAGCCTACAGGACCTCGACCGGGCGGTGATCGTGGGTAACCGTTCTTTCGGAAAGGGCCTGGTGCAGACCCCCCGTGATCTGCCATATGGCGGAAACATCAAGATAACCACTTCAAAATATTACATTCCCAGCGGGCGTTGCATACAGGCGCTCGATTATTCGCATCGCAATCCCGACGGCAGTGTGGCTCGCGTACCCGACTCGCTGACCAATATCTTTAAGACGCGCAGTGGCAGGGAAGTGCGTGACGGCGGGGGTATTACCCCCGACATTGTGATTCCACAGGAGACTGGTGGCACCATCACCTATTATCTGATGACGGAAAACATCATCTTTGATTTTGTCACTACATGGATGCAGGAAGGGAAGGAAGTGGCATCACCGAAGGACTTCCGCCTCACCGATGCGGATTACGATGATTTCAGGAAATTTGTAAAGAGCAAGGATTTTAAATATGACCAGCTTAGTGAGCATTCGCTGGAACAACTCAGGAGCATCATGGAATTTGAAGGATACATGGATGTGGCCTCGGCAGAATACAAAGCGCTGGAGGCAAAGCTTCAGCCCAACCTCGATCGTGATCTGGAGCTCTTTAAGGAGCAGATCAGAAACATGATTGAGTCGGAAATTGTACAACGTCATTTTTACAAGAAAGGGGTACTCATTCATCAACTTTCCGATGACAAAGTGTTCGACAAAGCTTTGGAGCTGCTAAGTGACCTCCGTACATATCACGTTCTTCTTCAACCGAAGAAGGCAGATATTCCTGCGACGGCGGCCATGTAGCAAAAAAGAAAGCCCATGTGAAGTAGTTCGGTGGTGCGGAACCCTGTAAATGGAGGTTCAAAATGAAAAAAGCAATCTTGATATTTCTTTTTTCTTGCCTTTTTCTGCAGGCAAAAACCCAGGAGAGTCGCCTGACCCTTCTTTTTGCCGGTGACGCCATGCAACATCTCCCACAGGTGCAGGGAGCAATGAATGAGGATGGCAGCTTTTCTTACGACTCTTGCTTCCATTGGGTGAAAGAGCGGATCGGAGCAGCCGACCTGGCAGGGTTGAACTTTGAAACCACTCTCGGAGGAAGCCCCTATACCGGATATCCGCTTTTCAGTTCACCCGATGCATTTGCACGCAGCCTGAAGGAGGTAGGCTTCAATCTTTTCTTTCAAGCCAACAACCACGCACTGGACAGGGGCAGAAAGGGACTGGAGCGCACCATTGACGTGCTCGACTCACTTGGCATCAAACATACCGGAACCTTCAAAACTGCCACCACACGCTCACTATACTACCCCCTGATAATCATCAAAAACGGGTTTCGCATTGCTTTTTTGAACTACACCCTCCATACCAACGGTCTGCAGCTGGAGGAGCCCAATAAAGTGAACCTGACTGATACGAATCTCATCCTACAAGATCTCCAACATGCCCGGCTGTATAAGCCCGACCTCATCATTGCCCAGATGCACTGGGGTGAAGAATATCAGACAACCCCTTCACGGAATCAACAGAAACTGGCCGACCTATTGCTGCGTGAAGGGGTGCGCATCATCATCGGGCATCACCCGCATGTAGTACAACCTGTTGTCATTGAAAGGGACGCTGAAGCGATCAAACATGTGGTATTTTATTCGCTGGGGAATTTCATTTCCAACCAGCAACAAAAATATACCGACGGAGGAATGCTGGCAGAGATTGTGCTCAGCCGGAAAGAGCCTGCATCACCAGTCGTCATCGAAAAATGTGGCTATGAATTTGTGTGGGTACAAAAAAGATGGCACAACAAAAAGGCTCAATATCGGCTCGTTCCATCGTGGGATGTGCATAAACCGATCATGGATGAAGCAGAAAAACAAAAAATGGATATCTTTGTCCGTCAGACCGAAAAAATTGTCCTGCAGGATATATAATATTTTTATTCAATGGAATTGGCAGAATTTATCATACGCCTTCTGGCTGCAACTGCGGCAGGAGGAGCACTGGGACTGGAAAGGGAATCAAACAACAAAAGCGCCGGTTTACGCACCCACACGCTGGTGGCGGTGAGTGCCTGCATCTTTACGTTGATCTCTATCCGCATTGTAGATAGCGGAGGGACGGGTGATCCCACCCGCGTTGTGGGGCAGATCGTGACAGGCATCGGCTTTCTGGGTGCCGGTGTAATCCTACACAGGGGCATCAACGTGCAAGGGCTTACAACGGCTGCTACAATCTGGAGTAGTGCCGCATTGGGTTGTCTCTCGGCTTTTGGGTTCTACTGGGAGTTGGCTTTCGCCACGGCATTGATCATTTTTATCAATACTTTTTTCAAAAAAGCAGATATATGGTTGCTCAAGAATCCAAAAAAAGGGGGAAAAGACGATAAAGATAAAGATTTGTTCGAATAGCAAAACACGTCAATGGATTACATGATCTGTGATACCAAAATTCCGGCGCAGGATTTCTGTTCTTTACAATAATCGCTGAGTGTTTTTTCATCGACCACCACCTTCTTTTGGGCTGAGGAAGCATGAAAAAAGGTGAGTTTATTCCCATTTTTATATGCAAAACCCACATGTGAAATATCTAATCCGTTGATGTGGGTAACAAAACCAATCATGGCCATATGCGGAATCAAGGGTGCAGCAATGGCTATTTGAGCTTTGGGTAAATAAGCAAAGCCTCCCCTGGCGTTGATCTTCTGTTCCATGGAGATAATATCACGCAACGCCGCATCGTCCACCAGCTGCTTGTAAGCCTGCCTGTGGGTCGACATGAAATTGATCTGTTTCTCTTCCCTTGTGCCCCCCAATAATGCCGATATATTTTTGATTCTTCCTTTTTGTTCCTGTTCATACACCCAGTCGGACGTATAATGAATCCGGGAAGCATATCCCGCCACTACACCGTTGCGATAACGAATATTCCGCAACTCAGAAATAAAGGTCTCAAACAAAGGTACATCTGATTCTAACGTGCGGGAGAGTGCGATCACCGTCTCCACGAACGTGGTACAGTCGAACTCCCGCAGGTTCACCACAAGGCGCTCGTCGTCTGTCATTTCGAGTGTGTGGGACACGTAAGGTTTACCAAGGAAGAAGGTCGCTGTCTTTTCGCGTATCGAGTCGGCACTGAGATGCCGGTATGGCATGATGTAGGAAAGATAGCTCGCAAAAATCTGCCGGTCTTCGGGCGTAAAGTGTACTTCCCCCTGTGCAAACAGAGTGCTGCATGATAAGATCAGCCCGATGAGACAAGAGGAAAGCTTCATAAACATCACTAAAAAAAGTTACCGCTATTTTGTTTTCGCCAGCAGCGCGTAATCCATGAGGGTCATGGCAGCCATGGCTTCCACAATGGGTACGGCGCGGGGCAACACACAGGGATCGTGCCTTCCGCGGGCTTTGAGGGTGGTATTGGCACCATGGATATCCACCGATTGTTGCTCGGTGAGGATAGTGGAAACAGGTTTGAAGGCAACCCTGAAGTAGATATCCTGTCCATTGGAAATGCCTGCCTGAATACCACCAGAATGATTGGAGCGGGTACGGATCACACCCTCATCGTTGTAAAACGAATCGTTCAGTTCCGAACCGCGCCCCGTGACATTGAATCCCATGCCATAATCGAATCCCTTTACTGCGTTGATGCTCAGCATGGCTGAACCCAGGGCAGCATGTAACTTTCCAAAAACAGGCTCCCCGAGACCGATGGGTGTACCTTTTATAACACAGGTAATGATGCCACCGATGCTGTTGCCCTGAATGCGTACCTCATTGATCAGCTTGATCATCTGCTCAGCCACCTCCGGATCGGGGCAACGCACCATGTTCTCCTCGGTGAGGGTGAGATCATATTTCCTGTAATCATTCTCCAGTGCAATTTCTCCCACCTGCGAGGTGTAAGCTTGGATGGTAACCTGCTGCTGACGAAGCCAGAGTCTGGCTATGGCACCCGCAACAATTCGGGCAATGGTTTCCCGGGCGGAGGAGCGTCCCCCACCCCGATGATCACGAATACCATACTTTTGCTGATAAGTAAAATCAGCGTGAGAAGGCCGAAATACGTCCTTCAGGTTATCGTAGTCCGAAGACTGTTGGTTTTCGTTCCGCACAATGAATCCGATGGGCGCGCCAGTGGTTTTTCCTTCAAATATACCGGAGAGGAGCTCTACCCTATCAGACTCCTTCCTCGGTGTGGTGATACGCGACTGTCCCGGGCGTCGTCTGTCCAGCTCGGCCTGAATGAAGTCAACATCTATCTTCAGGCCGGGGGGACAGCCATCTATCACACCTCCCACAGCAGCACCGTGCGACTCACCAAAGGAGGTAAGTCTGTATATCGTTCCAAATGTATTCATACTCTTATCCCGGTTTCCCGAGCATATAATGACCTTACTAACAATTACATCCCGAACCGCAACCACCGCCTCCGGAGCCACATCCACAGCCCTGCTCACCTTCACCCTCGTCGCCACAGGAGCCGCAACCACCCGAGCCGCAACCGCAACCACTGCTGCTGAACAATGCAGCAATCTCTTCCGCAGTGGCATCGCGCACCTCCATTACTGTTCCCTTGAAGTGCATGGTCTCACCTGCCAAAGGGTGGTTGAAATCCATGGTCACCTGATTCTCCCCGATGGAGACCACCGAGCCTACCAGGCGATTTCCCGACGCGTCCATCATGGGCAGCGTGTTGCCTTCGAAGAGCATCTCCTCATCGATTTTACCGTCTACTTCAAAGATATTTTTCGGCAGCTCAATGATGCGACTGTCGTCATAATCACCATAAGCCTCTTCAGGGGACAATGTGAAAGAAAAAACATCACCTGTAGCAAGGCCATCAATCTGTTTTTCGAACGCGTCCAGCATGGAGTTTGTCCCATAAATAAATTCCAGGGGCCTTTCGGCTGTAGCCTGTTCCATCAACTCAAGTTCTTCGTCCTCACCTACGTGTAAATCGTAGGTAAGTGTAACATATTTGTTATCGCTAATTTTCATTGTGTATATATTATATATTTATATTATTGACTATATTCATTGACCCATTAAAACAATCCAGCGGGAACGATGTTTATCCGCGAACAGCATTTTTAAGTTTATTAAGAGCCTGTTCCAGTACCTGCCGCGGGGTACCCACATTAAGCCGCATGAAACCTTCACCACCCGGTCCGAACATGGTGCCATCGTTGAGGGCCAGACGCGCTCTATTCACGAAAAGGTTGACCAGCTCCTGTTGGGAGAGGTGTAACGCACGACAATCCAACCACACCAAAAAAGAAGCTTCCGGCAGCATGGCCTTTATTTGAGGAATATGCTCTTTAAGGTAATTGTTTACAAAGTCCACGTTTCCCTGCACATATTCGTTCATCTGCTCCAACCACTCGGCTCCCTCTTCGTAGGCAGCGAGGGTGGCAGTATACGCAAAGATGGTTCCTTGCGAGAGTTCACGCGGCTCCAGATAACCCAGATATTGTTCTCTGATCTCCTTATTGGGTATCACGGCAAAAGAACTCACAATGCCTGCGATATTGAATGTTTTACTTGGCGCCATCAGGGTCAGGCTTATTTCTTCGGCTTCACGGGAAACCGACGCAAAAGGAATATGCCTGAATCCCGGCAATGCCATATCGGCATGAATTTCATCGGAGATAACCATCACCCCGTGATCGGAACAGATCTCAGCAAGCTCCTTCAATTCTTCTTTACTCCATACCCTTCCTCCCGGGTTGTGTGGATTGCAAAGGATAAGCAACTTGCATGTCTGCCGTGAGAGAATCTCTCTCAAGCCTGCCAGATCCATCCTGTATCGACCGTTTTCCAGGATCAGGGGGTTGTTGACCACATTCCGTTTCAGGGCGGTGGGCACCAACCGGAAAGGATGATAGACTGGAGGCTGGATGATGACCCGATCACCTTCGCGGGTGAAAACATCGAGGGCGAAGGCGATCCCTTTCACCACACCCGGCACAAAATTGATCTGCTCTGGCAGCACAGTCCAATGGTGGCGGCTTTGCAGCCACTGCACAATGGAGGAAAGATAGTTCTCTGGGGGCGTAGTATAGCCGAAAACACCATGCTCCACTCTTTTTTTCATTGCTTCAATGATAGCCGGAGGAGACTTGAAATCGGTGTCGGCCACCCAGAGCGGCGTCAAATCAACCTCACCATAGAGGGACTTCAATTTATCCAGTTTGACACTGTCAGTATGAGATCGATCGACCAATTCGTCGAAATTAAACTTCATATTATCAATAGTATATCGTAAAAGCACTTGGCAGAACAGCCTGTAGTGATCTGCCAGTAACCATTGAGGGTGAGATTATTTCTTCAACCCTGCAATTCAATTAGTAATAACTGCTCTTCAGAGGCTGGCTCCTGCGTGCTTTCCGGCCTCCAAAGTTGATCGACTCAAATGCCAGTCCCAGCATGAACTGATGGACTGTTATTTTCGTAGTTAGTTCATTCACCTCTGTCCGGTAAAAATCTCCCAGGTAACCTGTACGCAAGGTGAGCTTCTCGAAGGGTATGTCTACCGTAAAATAGTTTCGCAACGAGAGCTGGTTGTGGAATGAAGCCAAATGCACCGTTCCTTTGCCATTACCCAGCGTAAAAATTTCGTAGTAGGAATGTCCATACTCCGGTGAGAAAAACAATCCGGCAAAAGGGGACGAGATTTGCCAGCGAAAAGTTGCCCATGGGAAGCTATAGCTTGCCATTGCCGAGAGGTTGAGGTTGGTGGACACCTTCAGCGATCCGGGATTATTGGAGTTGCGCACATTGTAGATGCCACCCAGCGATGCATCCCAGCCACCTCCGCCCAGCAACCTGAAACGCGACGTTTGCACCAATGGATAAAAGGCGGTCAGGTAATAACCGATGTCGCCATAGTACTCCGATGCCGAAGCGGTGGGATTTTTGGTGATACCTACTTGTATATGAAATTGCTGCTGCAGCAATAGCTTCCCGGAAAAGTAAGGTGACTGCTTCAGTCGTTCGTGCAAAAGCGTCATGCTGAAGCCACTGTAGGTGAGTGGCGACAAGTAACTATCATACAGATAGGCTTTCCCTACCCCCACCAGGGTAGCATGATTCACAGGGGTTACCCCTTCCAAAAGAAGTTGCTGTTGAGAAAACAAACCGCAGAAAAAACTGCTCCATACTATCATCAATGTTGCTGCTCGTTTCATGCGTTTGTTCGGATAAATTAATCGAATAATTTCATCTGTCCCGTGATCTCGTCCCGCAAATCAGCATTCGACAGCGGTGTATCTCCGTTTTCATCATCTATCTGCACGGTCATAGTCTCCTGTGATTCCGCTACCGGCTCGGGAAATCTCAGTGGTTCAAGCTCCTCCACTGTTTTCACCTCGAAGTTCGATAATCTCTTTCCTTTTGCCTTATAGCTTTTTACACCGATAAATTCCTCCACATCAATCTCAAGTGGTTCGCGAAAATCGTCATTCCCGCCAAAGATAACCTTTACCCGTGGAAAAACAACATCGGTAAGCAAAAATAATTGGGATTCGGGGTTATCACCCAGGAAATTTAACGGTTTCTCCGTAGCCTCGAAGGTAAATCGTTTCAGGTAGGCATACCCTTGATCGGCATCAAAGAGGGCTACAGACCACACTTTGGTTTCATCAAATTTCTCAATGTAGTGTATGTCGGAGGGAAAATGATTGGTCAGATCGAAATTACATACACGATACTCACCGCTCCAGGTCGTGACCAGGATCATGTCGTCGCCCTGGAACTCACCAAGATACTTTCCGTCCCCTTCATAGTTGAGACGAAGCACGTCGGGATCATACCAGACCTTACGTCCACCCAGCGTGGAGAGTCCCTTTTGTTTCAACTGAATGCGGTGCACGTCGGCTTTGGTGAGGATGTTACCCATGGCGCCACGTCCCTTGATCTCTATGTCGCTGAAGTCTTTCTCAAACTGCAGTATACGCAGTCGAGGTTTTGGTTTCAGGATCACTTTAACGGTTTCCGCTTCACCGTTGGGGTTTGCACTGAAATACGCAATGCGCGATCCGGGCTTTTCCTTTGTCAGGTCATACTCTTTGTCGCGCGTGACACCGGTAACCGGAAACCGTTTAATGTAGTGGGGTCCTGTCTTTCCGTCGCGATAAATCACGTTGTAGATGGTGCGCTTGTCGTTCTTCTTGAAGACATTCGCGTAGAGAATATTTTTGCCAACGAACATTTTCTCGCTTACTTTCACCACCTTGTACTTCCCGTCTTTGAAGAAGACGATGATGTCGTCGATGTCTGAACAGTTGCAGACGAATTCATCTTTTTTCATGCCGGTACCAATGAATCCTTCCTCTTTGTTCACATAGAGCTTCTCATTTGCTTCGGCCACTTTTACCGCCTCAATGTTCTCAAAACTGCGTATCTCTGTCTTCCGGGGATAATTTTTCCCATAGCGTTCCTTGAGCATGAGGTACCAGGAGATGGTATAATCGACCAGGTTATTGAGGTTGTGGGTGATTTCATCAATCTCTTCCAGTAACCTGGCGATGAGATCATTGGCCTTATCAGAATTGAACTTGAGAATACGTGCCATCTTTATCTCCATGAGCCTGAGGATGTCATCCCGGTTGATCTCACGGATAAAGGTCTCTTTAAACGGTTGAAGCCGTTGATCGATATGCAGCACGGCGGCATCCATATTTTTGGCATTCTCAAATTCCTTGTCCTTGTATATCCGTTCTTCGATGAATATCTTTTCGAGTGTGGCAAATAGCAGCGCCTCTTGCTTTTCGGTCCGTTCAATCTCCAGTTCCTTGCGGAGGCTATCTTTGGTATTGTCGACAGAGACCCGCAGAACGTCGCTAACTGTCAGGAAATGTGGTTTGTTGTCATCGATGACGCAACAGTTGGGAGAGATGCTGATCTCGCAGTCTGTAAAGGCATAGAGGGCATCGATGGTCTTGTCGGAAGAGACACCCGGCGCAAGCTGTACGTGGATTTCCACATTTTGCGCAGTGATATCGTCTACTTTTTTTATTTTTATTTTCCCCTTGTCGTTCGCCTTCAGGATAGAATCTACCACGCTGGCGGTCGTCCTTCCATAAGGAACATCTTTGATTATAAGGGTTTTATTATCCAGCTTCGTGATGGTGGAACGCACTTTTACCGAGCCACCACGCTCACCATCATTGTATTTCTCAACATCGATAAAGCCACCAGTCTGAAAATCAGGATAGAGTGCAAACGGTTTTTCCTCGAGATAGGCAATGGCAGCATCACACAACTCGTTGAAGTTGTGGGGTAGTATTTTAGAAGAGAGACCCACGGCAATACCTTCGGCTCCCTGTGCCAGTAGCAGGGGAAACTTGGCCGGGAGGGTCACTGGCTCTTTGTTTCTGCCGTCGTACGATGGCTTCCATTCGGTTGTTTTGGGATTAAACAGTACCTCCAGCGCAAACTTCGTTAAGCGGGCTTCAATATAACGGGGTGCCGCGGCACCGTCTCCGGTAAGGATATTTCCCCAGTTACCCTGCGTATCAATGAGCAGATCTTTTTGACCCATCTGCACCAGCGCATCGCCGATAGACGCATCGCCGTGGGGATGGTACTGCATGGTATTACCAATGAGGTTGGCCACTTTGTTGTATCGCCCATCGTCGATTCGCTTCATCGCATGCAGGATGCGGCGCTGCACGGGCTTCAAACCATCGGAAATATGCGGTACGGCACGTTCCAGGATCACGTAGGAAGCGTAATCCAAAAACCAGTTCTGATACATCTTGGAGAGGTTGAGCGTGCTATCCTCGCCCAGTTTCACGGGTATTTTTGTGTTAGAGGCCGACTTGAATAACAAATCGGTCTCTTCCTCTTCTGTCCCACTTTTATCTGTTATTTCGTCGTCGTTAATTTGATCTTCAGACATACATCAGTTTACTACTATACACATGTTACGTTGACGGTTTAAAAAACCGAACTGTAACATTCCTATCATGGATGTTTTTGTTTAATAAAAAAATCATTCAAAGATAGGTAATTTGGGGGTTAAATCAAAAAGATTTTTTGTTCTGCTGCCGATGTCACACAGAGGATAAACGGGAAAAAAATCCCATTTTTTGTCCATGATAAGGAGATAACGTGGAAAAAGAAATAATATGCCGGAAATAAACTACTTTTGCATAAAACTGTTTAAGCAGTATATGGAACGCTCGATCAATTTAAGCGTCACATGCATCTTATAAAGAAGGAAAGTCAAAAAAAACAATGAACAAAACATCGATCATAAATTTATTAGTCTATGAAGAAAATAATTTCATTCCCCAGTCTATCCATGCAGATCATGCTGTTATTCACGGTATTGCTTTTTGAATCGTGCGGCAGTGTGCCCTTTACAGGAAGGAGACAGCTACAGCTGGTATCGAATCAGGAAGTCATCGCGTTGAGTCTGCAGCAGTATCAAGACTTCATGCGTACCGCTCCGTTGGAAAAAGGCACATCCAATGCCGCAATGGTCACTCGCATTGGCACCCGCATTGCGAATGCCGTGGAGACATTTTACACCAACAACGGTTATGCCTCCGAATTGGAAAACTTTTCCTGGGAATTCAACCTGGTGAAGGACAAGAGTGTAAATGCCTTTGCCATGCCTGGCGGCAAAGTTGTGATCTACACCGGCCTGTTGCCGGTAACACAAACCGAAGAAGCCCTGGCTGTGGTGATCGGTCATGAAATTGCCCACGTAATTGCCCAGCATTCCAGTGAAAGGCTCAGTCAACAGGTAGCGTTGCAATATGGTGGTGCCATTGCAGGGGGTCTTTTGGGCAATTCGCAAGCTATGCAGCAGCTAGGACAAACCGTTTTTGGTCTGGGTGCCCAGTATGGGGTAATGATGCCCTATGCTCGCAAGCAGGAGTATGAAGCTGATGAGATTGGCCTCATCGTGATGGCAATGGCTGGTTATAACCCGCAGGTCGCCGTGCCCTTCTGGACAAGGATGGCCCAGGATGGTGGTGGAGCGCAGGTGCCCGAATTTCTGAGCACGCACCCCACCGACAGCAAGCGCATTGCCAATATTGAGAAGATCATGCCTGCTGTGATGCAGTACTACAAAGGAGCTGGCATACAGAATCAAACATCGGTACCCATTCAAACAAAAGCCCCAGTGCCAGCAGAAACAGAAAAGGCCAAGACCTCGAAAGAGTGGTCATTCTGATCATTTGATCCTGAAACATTTCATTTTCAACGCAAAAGAACGCAAAAAAGCGGTGCTTCCTGAAAAGAAGCACCGCTTTTTAGTAATCATATAAATAGGTTCTATTTTCTCAATCGGTTCAAAGACCTGATCAACGCCTCGTCGGCACCAATTTTACGGATGGCAAGGACGGTGAGGATGATGGCAATCACAGGCATAATCACGCCCACGCCCACCTTCTGAAACAGCAAATTCTCAACCGGGTGCAGTTTATAAAGGATGAACCCTAAATAGAGATAAAAGCCGATCATGCACACCACATTAAAAATGGAGAACCTTATCTGCAACATCCGCTGTTTATAGAGGAAGACGGTCAGCAGCGACAATACCGAGCTCACCATAGAGAGCAAGAACAGGCCCCAGGTAGAGTCATTGAGTTCACTGTTAAGGTAGACACCCATGGCTTCAAAAACCACCCTATCTCCCTGATAAATAAAAAAAACCAGTGGCGTCACCGATGCCACGAGCATGGCGGCGGCTGCCAACAGCAGAAATAGAGTCTGTATCCGTTGCAGCATAATTTCAGAAAAGCTCTTTCTCCCGGGAAGGATTGCGATAATAAATATCTTCTTCCTTCCATTCTTCAATGGCGAGGAGTGATGGTTTGGGTAGTTTCTCGTAGAAACGGGATATCTCAATTTGTTCGTGGTTTTCGAACACTTCCTCAAGGTTGTCGCTGTAGGAAGCAAACTCCTGCAGTTTGGTATCGAGGTCCTGTTTCATTTCCACTGCGAGCTGGTTGGCTCTTTTGCTGATGATCCGCACCATCTCGTACACATTTCCCACGGGCTCTGACAGTCTCATAACATCCTGCGTTTCCGTGTTGGAGTTGGCGGCAATTTTTCTATAATCCATTTGTACTATATCAATTATTTTCAGTTATTCAGGTCGTGGGCAGCAGCTCAATGATTTTCTGTGCCTCTTTGTAATACTTCTCAGCTTCGGTACGGTACTTACCCTCGGGGAAGGTATTGGTGTAGTTGAAATATTCATCTACCACCATGCGATAGCGTTCCGGCTGTGTAAGCAGTGTGCTGCGTTGAGCATACTCATGCCGGGCCCGGAGTATGGTGAACTGATAATCTTCCACATAGCGGGAATAGGGATACCTTTTAATAGCCTCCCGAGCAGTAACCACAGCCGATTCGTAATTATTTCCCATGTAATTTCCCAGGTCGAGGTATAATTGTGCTGCAAGCAGTTCTTTATAAGCCAGCTTCTCCTGTAACTCGAACAGGTAATTCTTGGCTTGTTCACCCCTTTCCGTTTGCGGGTAACGTTCCACATATTTTTGAAACTCAGCAATGGCCCGATAAGTCTTGCTTTGATCCAGCCGTGCATCGGGAGAGTCTAGATACATACCGTATGCGGAGTAAAACATCGCCGATTCGGCATACTCACCCTTGGGATAGGTATTGTAATAGGTGGTAAATACCTCCGTGGCAGATAAATAATCCTTTGAATTGTAATGGCTTTGCGCCAGTAAATACAACGATTCCTCCGCCTGTGCCGTTCCCTTCATGAAGCTCACCAATTCTTCGAGGAGTGTAATAGACCGATTGTATTTCCCTTCATCGAAGTATTTTTTTGCATAAGTGTATTTCAAATCCCTGTCGGTACTTTTCAATATTTTGTTGTACTCGTTACAGGAAACCAACGCCACAGTAAGCAGCAAAAAACAGATAGTTTTTATTCTCATCTCTTTACAAGTCGGTTTAATCGTGCAAATTTACTGAATCTTTCTCATTTTATGACCAACGATCCCTATTTTTATTCAATTTTAGGATTTTGAACCAATAAACTGCAGGATGCTATCCACAAATTTACGATCGTTCGAAAGTTTGGGCACTTTGTGCTGGCCACCTGTTTTGTCCCTATATTTCATCCATTCATAAAACGTTCCCTTCTCCATCGTTCTGATCAGGGGCATTCCCAAAGAAAGGTTGTAGGATCGTTTTGCTTCATAGTCGGAGTTTAGCTTTTTGAGGCTTTCATCAAGCAACACGGTGAAGCGTTTCATATCTGCCGGGGGCGTTTCAAACTCAATCAGCCACTCGTGAGCTCCGTTATTGTTGTCGCCAAAATAAACAGGGGCCACAGTATATTCATTGATTTTCGCGTGGGTTTGCCGACACGCATCGTTGATGGCCTTGTCGGCATTGTCCACAATCAGCTCTTCCCCAAAGGCATTGATGAACTGCCGGGTGCGTCCTGTCACCTTAAAGAGATAAGGGTCGGTGCTGGTGAACTCAATGGTATCGCCAATTTTGTATCGCCACAATCCGCCACTCGTGCTGATTACCACTGCGTACTGTTTTCCGGTTTCCACACCCTCCAGGGAAACAGTCTCCGGCTGTGCCTTGTCCCATTCACCGGCAGGAATAAATTCATAGAAGACCTCGTTATCGAGCAACAGGAGCATATCTTTTGACTCTGGTGCAAACTGTACACCAAAAAAACCTTCTGAGGCGTTGTAGGTCTCCCAGTAGTGCATTGTTTGGGAGGGGATTATTTTTTCAAACTGCGATTGAAAAGGAAGGAAACTCACTCCGCCGTGAAAAAACACTTCCAACTGAGGCCAGATATCGGGGATCGATTTTCCGGTTTCTTCCACAATCTTCTTTAACAAGATCAGCATCCAGGAAGGTACGCCCACCATCGCACGAATATCGTTGCCTACGGCGTACTCGGTCAGTTTCTGCAATTTCTCCTCCCAATCGGGAAGCAGCGCAATGCTTTCGGGTGTTCTTCTTAGCCGGGCCGGAGCTGGCAGATTCTTCATCAGGATGGCAGAGATGTCACCGGTGTAAATACCATTGCCAATCCGGTTTATCTGCTGGCTTCCTCCCAAAACAAGTGTCTTTCCCAGTATGAAAGCACTGTCGGGATAATGGATGGCGTACATGCCCAGCATGTGGTAACCGGCCCGGTAACTCCCATTGAAAAGCGACTCCCGGGTAACGGGGATATATTTACTTTTATCTTCGGTGGTACCCGAAGACATGGCAAACCATCTCACAGGTGTATCCCAAAGCACATTCATCTGTTTCTCCACGAGAATTTTGTCGAGCCAGGGGCGCAAATCTTCATAGGCAATCACAGGCACAAGCCTGCGAAAATCGGCTTCGTTCTGAATCTTTTCAAAGTGGTTTTGAATCCCGTATTGCGTTTTTTGTCCGTGTTCCAACAGATAGTTCAACGTTTGTTGTTGTGTTTTCAACGGATCTTTCACAAATTTTTCTACCGGTTTATAGTATGTCGTAAGTATACTACGAGCTATTTTTCGAATCATTCTCTAGGTATGAAAGTATATCGCAAAGGTATGGAGGAGTTTCTGAAAAGAGAAAAAAAAAATCACAATTTTAGATAAATCCGCTTATCCAATGCGACTGATTTTGCGCAACCGTTCCTCATCGATGATTTTTATTTTCCTGCCATCAATGGTGATGACTCTTTCGTTCACAAAGTTGGAGAGCGTACGGATGGCATTGGAGGTAGTCATATTCGAAAGGCTTGCCAGATCCTCTCTTGCCAGATAAATGTTGATGGTTGCGCCGTCTTCTTCCAGTCCGTAACTCTCTTTCAGGAAGATCAGAGATTCGGCCAGCCTGCCGCGCACATGCTTCTGGGTGAGATTCACCACCCGCTGATCGGCAATACCCAGGTCTACCGACAGCATTTGTATGAAAAAAAGCGCCAGATCGCCATTGTTACGCAGAAATTGCTCAATCAGTTCCATGGGGATCATGCAAACAGTGCAGGACTCGAAAGCCGATGCCGCAGTTACGTATGGTTCCCGCGCAAAATAAGCCCTATAGCCGAAGTATTGTATCGGACGGATAATCCGGATAATCTGACTTCTCCCTCCCACGCCACTTTTGAAAATTTTCACCTTCCCTTTAAAAAGGCACATCAAGTCACTGGGAATCTCATCCTCGAGATAGATCAGTTCATTTTTTTTGAAATGAACAATTCTCGCGTGGGCGCGCAACAGATCACGCTCTCCATCCGTCAGCATCCTCCAGACATCGGATAATGTAGAGGATAAATCAATGATATCTTTGTTCTTAGCTGCCATAAATGCTATAGAACTATGTTCTATAGCACAAATGTAATGTTTATTTTTTAATAGCTCATAAAAAAGTAATTATAAAAAATATGGCTGCTTTAAAAAAAAATGTAAGTTTGTATGTCATAATGAAAAAAAGAGTCGTCTCACATATCATCTTTCTCATCTTTGCCACCTTTTACAGTTTCCCTTTACGGGCTGCAGAGCCTGTGGACACGATTCTGCACAGGGCAATGAATGCTGCTGAAAAATACAACGACCTGGTAGAACATTACACGGCCGAGGTATACACGCGTACCTATATGGAGACAGTAAAAAAAAATTTCCTCTACAAGTACACCCATCTCATTCCGCGTTTCGCATTGCATGATCCCAAAAACGACGAGGCTTTGATAGAGACCATTAGTGAGCTCCGTTACGAGTATCCCCACAGTTACGTACAGGACATTCGCTATGTAGCGGGGACGATTACCGGACGAAAGGATATTGAAATGATACCGTTTGAGCTGTTGAACATCAACATATACGGAGAGACCACGAACGACGAGAGTTTTTTTATGCCGGTGCGCTTCAGTACTGCGAAATATTACCGCTATACGCTCTACGAAACCTTTACAGATAACAACAAAACCTACTACAACATCCATTACACGCCGATCTACGAAAACACCAAACTGCTGAAAGGTTCGTTTATCATCGAGCATGGCACCTGGCGGATCATTTTCTTTCGGGGCGAAGGGCTGGACATCTTTTCAGACTTTTCTTTTGAGATGACCATGGGTGAAGAATGGATCACCAACTACCTGCCTGTGCGATTCACCATTTACCAAACCGTGTCCTATCTTGGCAATATATTGGCCGAAAGGCACCTTGCCGACATCAAGTACACCGACATACAGCTACAACAAATCAAGGAAGCCCCCCGTTCTCTCAATATCAGTGATATTTACAAAGTGCGACTCGATTCGGTACCGGTACGCAGCGACTCGCTTTTTTGGGAAGAGATGAGGCCCATTCCGTTACAGGCAAAAGAGCGGGAGGTGATGAACCGATACGTGACAGCACAAAAGGAGCAGGCAGAGCGCGCCGTGAACGACACCCTTTCCGGGGTGCAGCGAGCCCAGCAGGTAGCCCAGCGGATGGTGATGAACTCCAGTTACAAGTATCGTTCTTCCCGCATCGGATACTCCGGGCTGCTGAACCCTTTCATGTTGGGGTATAGTTCCCACGACGGACTGAGTTACCGTCAGAAGCTTTCGTGCAACATCGACTTGACACGCAATCGCACGTTGGGTATCAACACCTTTGCGGGGTATTTATTTCGCCGTAGGGAGTTCTTCGCCGACTTCACCACCACTTGGAACTACGAACCCTACCGTCTGGGGAGTGCTACTTTTTCAGCGGGAATTGGCAATCCCACCTACAGTTCCTTGTTTGTAGATCAGATACAAGACAGTCTCAAAAACAGGGGACTCAGCTTCGAAGATATCTCGCTGAACTACTACAAAGATTTTTATTTCAAAATATACAATACTTTTGAAGCAGCGAACGGCCTGCTCTTTCAGACAGGAATAGACTACCACATCAGGAAAAGCAAGAACAACGCATTGAAGTTACGGGCGATCTCTGGCGACAGCGAGCCCATTGCCGATCTGTTTGGCACAAAAAGATCTTTCGCCCCCTTTGTGCGCATAAACTGGACACCCAGGCAGTATTACCGCTATGAGGGACGACAGAAGATCTATGAACGTTCTGATTTCCCTACCATCAAGCTGGAGCTGTCCCGTAGTTTTCTCGATGTCCTGGGAAGCACGTCCGAATATAACCGCGTTGAGTTCGACATCAGCCAGCACATTCCTTTCGGACTGCGACATTCCCTTCAGTACCATGTGGGTGCCGGCAGTTTCATCAACCAGAAGACCGAATACTTTGCCGACTTTGTCTATTTTTCCAAAAATAACTTCCCGGAGAACTGGGACGATGGCCTTGGGGGAAACTTTAACCTGTTGAGCCGCGATCTGTACAATGCCTCCGACTCCTATATCCAGGGGCACTTGATGTTTGAAACTCCTTTTCTGCTGTTGAAAAATATTGATTTCCTCTCCGATTTTGCCAACAAGGAACGCATCTACCTCAGCCAGTTATACACCCCTCAGATTATCTCATACACCGAATTGGGTTACGGTATAGGCAATCGTTTTTTCAACGCAGGCTTCTTCTTTGCTTTTCACAAGGAAAAAATCAAAGAAGCGGGTGTAAGAGCAGCATTTGAGTTGTAAATTTTTTTTCTTTATATTTGCAAAAAAGATACACACCCGATGATCTGTTTTCCCAATGCGAAAATAAACTTAGGACTACATGTTATTTCCCGCCGGCCAGATGGATACCATAATCTGGAAACCATTTTTTACCCCCTTGACTTGCGAGATGCGCTGGAGATTATCCCCGGGTCTTCTTCCGGCAGTAATGAACATCGTTTTTTTCAAACAGGAAACGCCATTGAGGGAACGCCCGATGAGAACCTGGTAATGAAAGCACTCCGTTTGATTTCGGCCGAGAAAAAGATTCCACCCATCGACATCCATCTGCTCAAAAAGATTCCTACTGGTGCAGGACTCGGTGGCGGGTCGGCCGATGCAGCTTTCATGTTGCGGCTGCTGAACGATACTTTCTCATTGGGTTACACACACGACCAGCTGCGCCATCTGGCAGCACAGCTGGGCGCCGATTGTCCCTTTTTCATCGACAACACCCCTTCCTTTGCTACCGGCACAGGCGACGTGCTGGAGCCAGTGCAGATAAACCTCGACCCTTACTTTCTGCTGCTGGTGAAACCCGATATTGCGGTGTCCACCAAAGAAGCTTATGGAATGATCACACCCCGGCAGCCGGAAGTATCGCTCAAGGAAATCATAAAAAAACCAGTTCCCGAATGGAAGGATTGGATGAAAAATGATTTTGAAGTTCCTGTTTTCAAAAAATATCCCGAAATTTGGGCCATCAAACAGCAGATGACTGAGCTTGGTGCAATCTATGCAGCAATGAGCGGTTCAGGGTCGGCTGTTTTCGGTATTTTTGAAAAGGAGCCTTCCTGGCGGACTGTTTTCAGTCGGCATTTCGTCTGGGCGGGCAGTGGCCAATAAGCAGGTAGCAAATAAAAATAACAACATACACGATCAAGTGATAGAAAGAATGAAAATAAGTAAACAATACTTCGGGTATCTTCTGGCAGGACTTTTTGGGATACTCACGCTTCAGGCAGCAGAGCCCGTAGCGCCACAAAAAATATACCTCTTCGGTCCGGTCCCTGTTCAGAAACCGGTACTGCTCGACAGCGTGAACCTGAACAACACTTCCTATTCCGACGAAATGCTGCTCTCTTCCCCACTCTCCTTTCCTAATCAGGAACGGTTCACAAAGGAAATCACCCCCGATACGGCAGGATTCTTCTTCGTGGAGAAACCCGCAACGGGCAAAGCATTCCAACTCCTGTCGTTTTATGTTGCGGCCGACCGTTACGGCAAGGGAAAGATTACCGTCACCTCACCCAATCCACTCGAGCTCTGGATCAATGGCGTGAAGCGGGCCACCAAGAGCCAGGTCAATGACAGCCTGCACCAGTCGGGTCAGGTAGATACCAACCTGAACGGTTTTACCAACAATGTCCGTGTGGTGATCAAGTTGCTTACCGATGCGGAAAACAAAATAGAACCCGCTGTAAAGATTACCCTGAAGCCCGATGAGGCCGACTCCCTGTTGGTCTACACGTTTGAAAACAATCCCCGGCGCCGGACAGAGATCAAAGACATTCTGGAGGGTAAACGCGTGAACAACGCCGTGATCTCTCCCGCAGGCCGTTTTGTGCTGCTGTCGCTCCGTGAGACCCTTCCCGGAGGAGAAAACCGCAACTACACCGAAGTGTACGATACGAAGCAAAAACGCACCATCCTTTCGGAACCGGCCGGCAGATCGCAGTTAAACTGGATGCCCAAACAGGAGCTGCTCTATTATGTGACCGACGGCGAAGAGGGACGATCGATTGTGACGCTCGATCCGCTGACCACCGCAAGCAAGGTCATCGCCAAAGGTCTTCCGAAGGAGAACTTCCACATTGCACCCGACGAAAAATCACTTTTCTACTCTGCCAAGGAGACCATCACCATCAGCAATCCGGGTGGCCTGAAGCGGCTGATCGGCATAGACGACCGGCAGTCGACTTATCGCGACCGTTACTTCCTCTATCGTTATTTCTTTGACACCGGTCTTACCCAGCAACTCACCTTTGGCAGGCAGACTACCTCGCTCAACGATGTAACCAACGACCTGCGGTATCTTCTCTTTTCTACCTCCGAAGAGGATCTGGCAGAGCGCCCCTTCAGCAGAAGCTCGCTCTACAGGCTCAACCTAGAGACAATGGCGGTGGATACCATCTGGAAAGACCAGACCTACACCTACTCGGCACAATTTTCTCCCGATGGCAGGCAGCTGCTTATTCACGGCGCTCCCGAAGCATTCAACGGCATCGGTATCAATATCAACGAAGGACAAATAGCCAACAGCTACGACACCCAATCCTTTCTGATGGATATTGATACAAAAAAGGTGGAGCCGCTCACCAAATTTTTTGATCCCACCATCAGCGCCCAGGAGTGGAACCGGCTCGACAACACCATCTACTACCGTGTGGAAGAGGGTGATTGTGCCAATGTGTACCGCTACAGCCCACGCACAAAGAAATTCGAGAAGCTGCCCCTCCGGGAGGAGGTGATCCGTTCATTCAATATTGCCGAGGATGCACTGTGGGCTAGCTACACCGGCGTCAGCGCCTCCAACTCAAACAGAAGCTATCTGCTGAATCTCAAAACATTGGAATCGGTACTCATTTCCGATCCTTACGCCGAGAAACTGAACGAGCTTACCCTTGGAGAGGTGAAAGAGTGGCACTTCACCAGTTCCTTTGGCGACACCATTGAAGGGCGTTATTACTTGCCACCCCACTTCAACCCGGAGAAAAAATATCCGCTTATCGTCTACTACTACGGCGGCACCAGTCCCACTTCCCGCACTTTTGAAAGTACCTACCCGCTGCATGTCTATGCGGCCCAGGACTATGTGGTATATACCCTTCAACCAAGTGGCACCACTGGTTACGGTCAGGAGTTTTCGGCACGGCACGTGAACGCCTGGGGCGAGCAGACCGCCGATGAGATCATTGAAGGTGTCCGTGCCTTTGTGGCCGCCCATCCTTTTGTAGACGGCACAAAAATAGGCAATATCGGCGCTTCCTACGGAGGGTTCATGACCCAGTATCTCATCACGCAGACCGACCTGTTTGCAGCGTCTGTGTCGCATGCCGGCATCAGCAACATCACCAGCTACTGGGGTGAAGGCTACTGGGGTTATTCTTACAGCGCCGGCGCCAGCGCTGGCAGCTTTCCCTGGAACAACCCGGAGCTCTATGTGAAACAAAGTCCGCTTTTTCACGCCGACAAGATCACAACCCCCCTGCTGCTGTTACATGGCACAGCCGACACCAACGTGCCCATCGGGGAGAGCATCCAGATGTACACCGCCTTAAAGCTGCTGAATAAACCCGTAGAATTTATCCAGGTAGAGGGAGAAAACCATGCCATTTACGATTACGACAAACGTATTGCCTGGAACAATGCCATCTACGCCTGGTTTGCCAAATGGCTGAAGAATGATTCCCGCTGGTGGGATTCTATGTATCCGGAGAAATAATCTCTATCAAATGTAATGTTGGAAAAAAAACAAATATGAATCTGGAAATACTGTGTAGTGAGGTAAAAGAAATCGCCCGAACCACTGGTGCGTATCTGAAAAATGAGCAGGCCCTGCTCAGGCGAAACGATATTGAGCTCAAAGGCACACGCAATTATGTCACCTACATCGATAAGGAAGCCGAACAGATGCTGGTAGCAGCGCTACAGCAACTGCTTCCCGAAGCAGGGTTTCTCACCGAGGAAAGTACGGTCGCGTTTGAGCAGCGCGCCTTCACCTGGGTCATCGATCCGCTGGATGGCACCACCAACTACGTGCACGGCGACACCCCCTACTCGGTGAGCATCGCACTGATGCACAACGGGGAGGTAATCATGGGCGTGGTGTTTGATCCTGTAGCCGGGCAAATGTTTACTGCCACGGAAAAGGGAAAAGCCTTCCTGAACGATCTCCCTCTGCAGGTGAGCAAGCAGGCAATGCTGGAAAATGGCTACATCGGATTCGGCATTCCCTACAGCCTCGATGAAAGAGGAGAACAAATCCTGCAACACGCAATGAAACAGTTCCGGAAGAGCAGCTTCCGCATCAAAGGGTCGGCAGCACTGGAAATTTGTTACGTAGCGGCCGGCATCAGCGACGCCTACTTCCATTCGGGCCTTTCGCCCTGGGATGTGGCCGCCGGATCATTCATCCTGCAGTGCGCAGGAGGAAAGTGCAGCGACTTCAGCGGTGGCGGCAATTACATATTCGGAAAAGAGATGGTGGCCTCCAATGGAGCCATTCATCAGGAAATCATGAACCTCATCATTCAGGGTAGCTAATGGACAACCAAACCATCCTCTTTGCTTTTATGTTGACGCTGTTTGCCGGTCTGTCCACTGGCATCGGCAGTCTCATTGCCTTCGTAGCCAAACGTACGAACACCAACTTCCTGAGTCTGGCACTGGGTCTCTCGGCAGGGGTGATGATCTACGTCTCGTTCATGGAGATGCTGCCGAAATCATTGACGTCGCTCTCTGACATCTTTGGTGATAAGTTGGGGACCCTCTACATGATCCTGGGACTTTTTGGCGGCATCGCAATGATCGCGCTGATCGACTTCCTTATTCCGGAGTCCCGCAATCCACATGAGATGCACGGTGTGGAAGAGATGAAGTCGAACTACCGGTTGAAGCAGACCGGCATCATCACGGCGGTAACCATCGCCATTCACAACTTTCCCGAAGGCATCGCCACCTTCATGTCGGCACTGAATTCAATGGAAGTGGCCATTCCCATTACGGCAGCCATTGCCATCCACAACATACCCGAGGGTATTGCCGTGGCAGTTCCCATTTATCACTCTACGGGGAGCAAAAAGAAAGCTTTCTGGCTCTCCTTTGCATCGGGGTTGGCAGAGCCATTGGGCGCGTTCATTGCCTTTTTGTTCCTGCTGCCCTTCTGGAACCCGGTACTCGACGCATTGATTCTCTCCGCGGTAGCAGGAATCATGCTCTTTATCTCGCTGGATGAGTTGCTTCCCAGCGCCGAGAAATATGGCAAGCACCATCTCTCCATCATCGGACTAGTTGCCGGCATGGCTGTAATGGCAATCAGCCTTTTTCTATTTATTTAAACTGAAAAAAAGGTATCTTTGCAATTCTTTTTGTCAACACAGAGGGTATATACCCATGAAAATTAATCAATACATACAGGATAATGGGAACAGATTTAAAACAAATAGGCGAACGCATACAGGGGTTACGCGACGCACTCGACTTAACGACCGCTGAGATGGCTCACAAGCTGGAAGTGGATGAGGCGGTTTATCTACAGTATGAAACAGGAGAAAAAGATATCTCTGTCTCGTTCCTGCAACGCATTGAACGGGAGTTTAACGTAGACCTGGCCACCCTGATGTTCGGGACCGAACCCAAAATGAATGCTTACTTCATTACCCGCAAAGACAAGGGAGTGAGTGTAGAGCGTGTGTCGGCCTACAAATACCAGTCGCTCACTTCGGGCTTCACCAACAACGTAGCCGAAGTGTTCGTGGTGACGGTGGAACCCAAATCGGAGGAGGAAGATTTCTACCAGAATATTCACGCCGGACAGGAGTTCAATATGATCCTCGAAGGAAGCATGATGTTGAAAATAAACGAAAAGGATCTGATCCTCAACGAGGGTGATAGCATTTACTTCGACTCTTCCCTTCCGCACGGCATGAAGGCGCTCCACGACAAGCGGGTAAAATTTCTCGCCGTAGTTTTATATCCCTAATCCACGCAATCGATCACATATCAGGTTATCATGTTAGAAAAATTTGTAAAGAAAACATCGTTCAGTTCACATCAGGATTTCATCGAGAATTACGAAATCCAGGTACCCGAAAACTTCAACTTTGCTTACGATGTGGTGGATGAATGGGCCCACACGCACCCCGAAAAGAAGGCGCTTTGCTGGACGAACGACAAGGGACTCCACCGCGACCTCACCTTCGGGGAGCTGAAAGTGCTCTCCGACAAAACCGCTTCTTTTCTGCAGTCGCTGGGCATCGGAAAAGGAGATATGGTCATGCTTATCCTCAAACGAAGCATCGAGTTCTGGCAGACCATCCTCGCATTGCATAAAATAGGTGCTGTGGCCATACCCGCTACCCATCTGCTGACCGACAAAGATATCATTTACCGCAGCAATGCGGCCGATGTCAAAGCAATTGTGGCTGCGGAAGACGACAACCTGATTACCCATGTGGACCTTGCCATGGCTAAATCGCCCTCTGTGAAGCACCGCATTCTCGTCGGCGACACAGCGCCAGAGGGATGGGTCTCCTTCCACCAGGGAGTAGAAAATGCTGTTCCGTTTGTAAAGCCCGAAAAGGTGAATACCAACGAAGATATCATGATTCTCTATTTCACCTCTGGCACCACGGGACAGCCCAAGATGGTGATCCATAACTTCACCTACCCGCTCGGACACATCACCACCGCCAAATACTGGCACAACCTGCATGAAAACAGTGTGCACCTCACCGTGGCCGACACCGGATGGGCAAAAGCCGTGTGGGGTAAGCTCTACGGACAGTGGATTGTGGGAGCCTGCGTATTTGTATATGACTTTGAGGGACGCTTTGTTCCCGACGACATGCTGCGCATGATCTCCACCTACAAGGTAACTTCCTTCTGTGCTCCTCCCACCATCTTCCGTTTTATCATCCGCGAAGATCTGAGCAAGTATGATCTCTCGTCGCTCGAGTACTGCACCACAGCCGGGGAGGCGCTCAATCCGTCGGTATTTGAAGCATTTTACCAGCAGACAGGCATTAAGATGATGGAAGCATTCGGACAGACCGAGACAGCACCTACCATCATCACCTTCCCCTGGATTGAACCCAAGCCGGGCTCCATGGGAGTTCCCAACCCCCTCTATAAGATGGATCTGCTCACATACGATGGCCGCTCGGCGGAAGATGGCGAGCAGGGAGAAATCGTCTTCTACACCGATGAGAACCGTCCTCTGGCGTTATTCATGGGATATTACCGCGACCAGGAGCTCACATCTCAGGTCTATGCCGATAACGTGTATCACACAGGCGACATGGCCTGGCGTGACGATGATGGCTACTACTGGTTCGTGGGCCGCACCGACGATGTAATCAAGAGTTCCGGCTACCGCATCGGGCCTTTCGAGGTGGAGAGCGCCGTAATGACACATCCCGCGGTCGTGGAGTGTGCCATCACCGGGGTACCCGACGAAATTCGAGGGCAGGTGATCAAAGCCACCATCGTGCTGGCAGAAGAATATAAAACAAAGGCAGGTGATGCGCTTGCCGCAGAGATTCAAGAACATGTAAAAAATGTGACAGCTCCTTATAAATACCCACGTGTGATTGAATTTGTGCATGAATTGCCGAAGACCATCAGTGGGAAAATCCGTCGCGTTGCAATACGGGAGAAGAATTGAACAGAACGTCGTTTTGTGTGTTTACTCGTTTATATCCATAATTAGTAGAAAATAAATTTTAAAATATGAAGAAAGCGTATGTATTCCCAGGTCAGGGAGCCCAGTTTACAGGAATGGGAAAAGAGTTGTATGAAACCCTGCCTTTGGCGAAGGAACTTTTTGAGCAGGCCAACGAGATACTGGGTTTCCGGATCACCGATTTGATGTTCGAAGGAAGCGATGAGGAGCTCAAGCAGACCAAAGTCACGCAGCCGGCCATCTTCCTCCACTCTGTGATTCTTGCCAGGAGCCTGGGAGAGACTTTCCAGCCCGACATGACGGCCGGTCACTCACTGGGTGAGTTCTCCGCACTGGTTGCTGCCGGCGCTTTGTCGTTTGAAGATGGATTAAAACTGGTCTATGCACGTGCATTGGCCATGCAGAAAGCCTGTGAGGCCAACCCCTCTACCATGGCTGCTATCCTGGGACTGCCCGATGAGAAGGTAGAAGAAGTCTGCGCCTCGGTAGATGATGTAGTCGTTCCAGCCAACTATAACTGTCCCGGTCAGATTGTGATCTCCGGGTCAAACAGCGGAATTGAAAAAGCGTGTGAACTGATGAAAGAAGCCGGTGCCAAGCGTGCCCTACCACTGAAGGTGGGTGGTGCTTTTCACTCTCCGCTGATGGAACCCGCCAGGCTTGAACTGATGGCAGCCATCGAAGCCACGCCGTTCGCAACGCCTATTTGTCCCGTGTATCAGAATGTCTCCACCGTAGGAGAAACCGATCCTGCGGTCATCAGGAAGAATCTCATCGCACAGCTTACCTCTCCGGTAAAATGGACCCAGTCGGTACAACAAATGATTGCCGATGGAGCCGTTGAATTTGTGGAGCTGGGCCCGGGTAGTGTGCTACAGGGGTTGATAACCAAAATAGACAAGGGCGTGACGGTTTCCGGGAAACAATAACCCTTCTGCGGGTGTTACATGGTATGTATACAGCTAAATTCTCGACTGACAATGTTTTGTGACCCACAAAACACTGATAGGTCTCATCTTTAGCTGTATCTATCTCAATTTTATGAACACGCGAAACTTGATTACTAAATAAGTAAAGACTATGCAAAAAATATTATTCATTCTGGCCCTTTCTGCCACTGTGATCTTTCAGGCACAATCGCAGGACTTTTTCAGAGCCCCCGATTTTTCTCAGATTGAGCGAAATGTGAAGGCAGAGGCCTCCTCCTATTATTACCCGAATCTGATGCGTAAGTATCAGTCGGGTACAACCCAAATGACCCCAGAGGAAGGGAGACACCTCTATTTTGGGTATGTCTACCAACCTGGATATGTTCCCACCGACACCTCTGAATACAACAGCAAGCTGGCAGCCATCTTGTCGAAGCAGTCACTTGTCCCGGAAGATTACGTAAACATCCTGCAATACGCCGATGCATTGTTGCTGGAAGATCCGTTCAACCTGCGGGCACTGAATGCAAAGCTGCTGGTATATGCGCAAGATAACAATACGGAAGAATATAAGAAGGTTGCTCTCAGGCGGCGTATCGTGCAGGATGCCATTGTCGGCACGGGCGACGGCATGTCGGAGAAGACACCTTTTTACGTGATTAAAGTGGCCCATGAATATGACATACTGCCCTTCCTGGGATACAACTTCGGCGGTGAAGACAAAATTCTAAAAGGAAATAAAGTCAATTATCTATCGCTTGGTGAAAACCGTTTTGGCGTAGAAAGGGTTTACTTCAACATCAGCACCATCGTGGATCACCTCAGTGTGCACGGCGGCGGAAAAATGTAATGGAATTCAGAACCATTTTTTTCTTTTAAAATACCAGAGCATGCCCGCTGCAATCAGCAGCATCACACCCCAGATGATAAAGTAACCATAGGGCAGACGGAGTTCCGGCATGTTGTCGAAATTCATCCCGTACACACCCACGATAAATGTGAGCGGGATGAATATCCCCGAAAATACCGTCAGCAGAGCCATGATATCATTCAGCCTGGTACTCATTGAAGAGTGATACACATTCAATTCATCGTACAAGATCTCACGATAATAATCCAGTAATTCCACTGCCTGGTTTATGTTGTCCTGCAGCTCTTTATAATGTTTGTAGTTTTTCTCTGCAACAAAATCGCTATCCTTCTTCACGAGGATCGTGATCATTTCCCTGGCAGGTTTTATGTAACGCCCCAGATCGCTAAGCTCCCGCTTAAAGAGGTTGATGATCTTCAGCGTCCCCCTGTCGGGGTTGATGACCATTTTGTTCTCCAGGTCTTCAATTTTTTCGCCCATCGCGCCCAGAATAAAAATGTAATTGTCAATCACCACATCAAGCAGGGCAAAGGCAAGGTAGTCGACTCCCTGTGACCTGAATCTCTTGTTATGCATCTTTAGTCGCTCTTTCACAGGATTAAACAGGCTGTTGTGTTCTTCCTGGAAAGTTATCAGCATATTGTTCATCACCACGATGCTCAGATTATCGATGGATACCTGATACAACGCTTCATCGAACTGCATCATTTTGATGGACAGGAAAAGTCCATTGTCAAACTCTTCTGTCTGTGGGCGCGTGCCCGGCTCCATCACATCCGACAAAATCTCTGCCGGAATGAGCAGACTGTCCGCCAACTCTCCCATGAGCGCCTCATTGTGCAGGCCGTCTATATTCAGCCAGATGAGTTTGTCTTTATATGATTGAAGCTCTTCTACCGAGTGAATGGTTGCTTCCTGTACATCATTTGTACCGATATCAATCACTGTCATTTTTACCTCCTGAGAACGATGTCGTCCACGAAATTTCAGTTCATACGGCGACAGTCCGATGTCTTCTTGTCGTTTTAAAGGAGCCTGGTGCATAAGTAGAAAATATAAAGATAATCAGACTGCAAGGTACAATTTTTTTTGTAATCAATGCCACGCAATTTTACTGGCATGCTATTTGTACCATCATCCCATCATTCAAATAATATAAACAGAATAAACATGAATTTCTTACAAATTGCACAGAGCAGATACACCACCAAAAAATATGATCCGAATAAAAAAGTTGACGAGGTGACAATAGAGAACCTGAAAGAGATCATCAGATTGAGTCCATCTTCCATCAACAGCCAGCCATGGAAGTTTACTTTTGTTTCTGATGAAAAGGTAAAAAGTGAGTTGGCCGAGTTTTCTTACAACAACAAGCAGAAGGTGTTGAATGCAAGCCATGTGGTGGTGTTCGGTGTAATTAAGGATGCCGAAGCTTTTGAAAATGAAAAGCTGACCCTATTGCCCGAAGGTGTAACATCCTATTATAATCGAGTGTTAAAGCCCAAAGGAGATGCTCAGGTGATGACCTGGTTAACCTCTCAGGTTTACCTCTCATTGGGATTCTTCCTGAGCGCCACCGCAAGCTTGGGGATTGACTCTACGCCCATGGAAGGTATACAGACGGAAGCGTATGACCGTGTATTACAGAATGGAGATTATAAGACGTTGTTTGCTGTTGCGATAGGTTATCGCGACAATGAAGACAGCAATCAGCCCACCCATACTCCCAAGTTCAGACTGGAGAAGGATCAGATTATAAGATCCATATAAGGCATCATTTTCCTTGCAAATTCTTTTTCCTATTTAAACAGATTGATTTGTTTTTGATTAACTTCGTTTTTTTAAAAACAAATCAATCACAAAGGACTGCCATCTAAACATGAAAACAACCATTGAACAAGTCCGAGAAACGCTCAAAGAGAGCATCGACGAAAAAACACGTGCTTCGTCCAGCCGTTACTTCAAAGAAAATGAAGCGCCCAAAGTATATGGCGTTCGAATGGCGGAAGTGAACAGGATCGGCAAATACGGTCTGCAACAGATAAAAAATCTGTCAAAACAGCATGTATTCGAACTGTGCGAAGAACTCTTGAGCACAGGTTACCTTGAAGAAGCCGCTATTGCATGCATCTGGGCAGAATCTTTGCACAAACAATATGAACCTGCCGACTTTCAGGTCTTTGAACGTTGGGTACACAACTACGTGACCAATTGGGCCGCTTGTGATACCCTGTGCAACCATACGATAGGGACATTTATCATGATGTACCCCGATTATATCGCCGAACTGAAAAAATGGGCAACCTCCTCAAACCTTTGGGTGAAACGTGCATCTTCCGTCACGTTGATCATCCCCGCCCGAAAGGGATTATTCCTGGACGATATTTTTCAAATTGCGCTCATCCTGCTGCACGACAACAACGATTTGGTGCAGAAAGGATACGGCTGGATGTTAAAAGCAGCAAGCGAAGCCCATCAAAAAGAGGTGTTCGATTTTGTAGTGAAACAGAAGGCCACCATGCCACGCACGGCGCTGCGCTATGCCATTGAAAAAATGCCTGCCGATATGAAAGCCGAGGCAATGAGGAAAGATATCTTGAACATATAGACTTTAACTAACAATCATGGCAATACCAACTTCAAGAACAAAAGAAAATGCAACCATCACCATAGACAGGGAGTTGTGTAGTGGCTGTGGAAAATGTGTGACAGTATGCAAAGATTTCAACTTCCTGATCGAAAACCACAAAGCAGTGATAAGTCACTCGCCTCTTTTTGGATGCATCGGCTGTGGACATTGTATGGCAATATGTCCTACTTCGGCCATCGCGATATCAGGAAGGGAAATTTCCAAGGACGAGCTATTCGATTTACCATCGCCGGAGAGCGCAGCCGGGTATGGCCAACTATTCGCTTTATTACAGAGAAGAAGAAGTATAAGGGAATTTCTCGACCGGGCAGTAGAGCCTGAAATAATAGAAAAAATAGTGGAGGCCGCGAGAACATCCCCCATGGGGCTCCCCCCTTCCGATGTAAATCTACTGATTCTCGACAGCAAAGAAAAGACAAGGAGGTTTGCCGTTGACTTCTGCTCCTATCTCAGCCACAACAAATGGTTTGTCTCCAATTGTTTCTTAACGTTGATGAAACCTTTCTGGGGGAAAGCAAACGATGAGTTGTTTAAAGGTTTCGTGAAACCGCTATTCGATACGTATATCCATAACATGGAGGAAGGCATCAACCTGGTAAACTACGATGCACCCTTGGCCCTTTACTTTTACGGCTCCCCCTATACCGATCCTGCCGACCCGATTGTGGCGGCAACAACGGCGATGTACGCAGCAGAGTCACTCGGGTTGGGGAGCTGCATGCTCGGAGGCATTCACCCCCTCATCCAAAACGGGAAAATGGCACGCAAGTTCAGAGTCGATCACGGCATCAGGTATCCAAGCAGGGAAGGTCTGTTTGTCGTGATAGGATATCCCGCCGTAAAATACCAAAAAGGAATCAGGAGATCATTTGCTTCCACCACCGTAATGAAGTAAGTTGATGCCTTGGGAGATCCGTTTGAACCATGTAGAAGGAATGTGCCAGGAAATCTTTAGAACAACAATAAATTATGGAAGAAGCATACATAGAGGAAACGAAGTTTGAAAAATATGATTTCAAAAACAATCCACTTGAAAAAGGAGAATATGGGTATTGCAACTTTATCAACTGTGATTTTTCAAATGTAGATATGTCGGATTGCATATTCACCGATTGTGAGTTCTCAGGATGCAATTTAAGTTTGGCTATTTTGACAAAAACCGCATTTAGAGATATAAAATTTCGGGATTGTAAAATGCTGGGATTGTATTTTGATAGTTGTAATAAATTTGGACTTTCGTTCAGCTTTGAAAATTGCATTTTAAATCATTCAACATTTTACAGGACAAAAATAAAAAAAACGACCTTTAAGAATACACAATTACGAGAAACCGATTTTACGGAATGCGACTTGACAGAGTCTCTATTTGACAATTGCGACCTGACAAGTGCAACATTTGACCATACAATCATTGAAAAAGCAGACTTTCGTACATCATATAATTATACAATTGACCCGGAAATTAACCGAATAAAGAAAGCAAAATTTTCTATTAGTGGCATTTCGGGACTTCTAGAAAAGTACGATATAATAATTGATCGCACAATATGACCGTAAAAACGAACGACTATGAATAGAAGGACTGCATATAAAATGATAATTGGATATATTATTGGGGGATTACTTGTATTTGGTTTTATGCCTGCAATGATCTATGCCCTTACTTCTTTATTGGACAATGTGTTTAAATTGGAAATCATCAATAATTTGACAATAAGATGGACTATTATAATTGTATTGCTTGTAATAGGATTAATATACGGTATTTGGTCAATAATAATTCAAAACACTATTGGAAAGGGAGGCCCTGTTGAAATTGGAAATATTGAAATAAGTCCAAAAACAAAGAATCTAGTGGTTTCAGGGCCTTATAAAACTACAAGAAATCCGATGCTATTTGGAACCTTTTTAGTATATCTTGCTTTTGCACTGTTTATAAATTCCTTAACCTCGATTATAATAGTGATCGCATTATTTGTTTTTATGCTGACAGTTATCGTAAAAATGGAAGAAAAGAGATTATCAAAGGATTTCGGAAATCAATATGAAGAATACCGCCATAAGGTACCAAAGTTCTTTCCTTGGTTTCAAAATAAATAAACGAAGAATGTAGACTACCCCTTTTTGTAGACGATAGCCTGGTAGGGCCTCTGACTTGTATATTGTCTTCTGCCACAAGGCTAAATGATGAGGGTAAAATTTCATATACCTCCAAGCCCGGGTTCGGGTTAGAATTAGATACCAAACGTTTAAAAGAGATCAGCACGATTTATGTAGATTTAAATTAATACTTTTGCAAACAAGTGTTTTGCAAAAGTGTAAAAGACCTGAAGGCAACAATTCTGACCATAGAATGATTGAGAAAAAAGACTTGAACAGTGAATACATATTCCGGATCAATCGGACGATTGATTATATTGAATCGAATATTGAGAACCCGATGACACTTGAAGAATTAGCCACGGTCGCCAATTTCTCAAAATTTCATTTCAGTAGATTATTCCAGTCGATTGTCGGAGAAACACCTTTTCAGTTTATTTTACGGGTGAGACTTGAAAAAGCTGCCACATTCATTTTAAACAATAATAATGAGAGCATTTCCGAAATAGCCTACAAATGTGGATTCTCTGACATTTCAATATTTTCCAGGAATTTCAAAAACTACTTTCACGTTTCCGCCTCTCAATACAGAGCAAACAAATCAAACAATAGCAATTTAAGTCAACAAGATAGCAACAGGCATCAATGTGATGAGAAGTCAACCCCGTACTTTTGTCCTGAATTACAAACCATTAAATGGAGGACAAATATGAAACTAAACAAAGGCGTGGAAGTAAAAGAACTTCCAAAAATGACGGTAGCCTACATCAGGCACATTGGTCCATATCAGGGAAATGACAAACTATTCGAAAGCATTTGGAATAAATTGTTTTCATGGGCTGGACCAAGAGGTTTAATAGGAGGAAAAGATTTCAAATCGTTGGTTGTTTATCATAACGACCCCAACGTTACGATCGATGACAAACTGAGAATGAGTGTTTGTATTACAGTACCTCCCGAGACCAAAGTTGAAGGGGAAGTTGGGAAATTAATATTGAGGCTGCAAAGTATGTGATTGCCCGTTTTGAGCTATCAGCCCAGGATTTTCAAGAAGCATGGGACTGGGTTTATGGCCAGTGGCTTCCAACAAGCGGCTACCAACCCGATGATAAGCCCTGTTTTGAAATGTACCCTGAGGAACCCAAAGATGGAAAATTTATTGTTGACATCTGTGTCCCGGTGAAACCGATGTAAAAAATGAAAGAGCCTGTTTCAAAGCAGGCTCTCTCATTAAAACTGTCTAATCATGAGCTCTTACATCAAACATTTTGCAAGAAAGGCAGCAGAAATGATACTCATAATAGTGACAACGCTATTGGTTTGCATTCTCATTATTGTCGGAGTGTTACAGGTATTGAGTTCCGGTAAAACAAAGCCATACATCGATCAAACAGGTAACATACTGGCAGGAAGCCTCTCGGAGAAGGTTTTTATCGATATCGGTGGCGTAAAGCAGGGAATGTTTATAAAAAGTAAAGATTCAACTAACCCCGTGCTTCTTTATCTTCATGGAGGTATGCCTGATTACTTTCTTGCACAAAAATACCCGACTGGCCTTGAAGACTATTTCACTGTTATCTGGTGGGAGCAACGTGGCTCAGGCATATCTTACAATAGCGATGTTTTAAACGATACAATCACATTGGAGCAATTAATCAATGACGTACTTGACGTGACAAATTACTTGCGCCATTGCTTTGGACAGGAAAAAATATACCTCATGGGACATTCAGGAGGCACATTTATTGGTATGCAAGCAGCTGCCAGGGCCCCAGAATTGTACCATGCTTATATTGGTGTTGCCCAGATCTCGGATCAACTCAAATCAGAAAAAATGGCTTATGATTATATGCTTACGCACTATGAAAAGAATGGAAACAAAAGAATGGTGCGGAGACTTTTGTCTGCGCCTGTCATCGACGGCACACCAGATGCATACCTCAAACTACGTGACCAGGCTATGCATAGCCTTGGCATTGGTACAATGCATGAGATGAACTCGGTAATCTCTGGAATCTTCTTTCCCTCTTTGACATGCCGGGACTACACCCTCAAGGAAAAGATCAATACGTGGCGGGGAAAATCTCATTCTGGCGTTAGCTCGTTATGGGATGAAATGTTGGCAACCAATCTAATCGATAAGGTGTCCAAACTTGACATTCCCATTTACATAATGGCAGGTGTATATGATTACACCGTATCCTATACAATCGCAAAAGATTATTTTATGCAGTTAGAAGCTCCCGTGAAAGGATTCTACACTTTTGAAAACTCTGCTCACAGCCCGCTCTTCGAAGAGCCCGAAAGAATGCAACGTATTATGCATGAGGATGTGTTGAGAGGAGTAAACAACCTTTCAGATTTAGAAATATGAAAATAAAATCACTAGGAAAAACAGACTTTAAAACAATCTCACAGGCATTCAGCAATGCCTTTTCCGATTATGACATGCAAATAAACGAACACGAACTCAAAGCCATGTGGAAGAGACGTGGTTTTAATCCCGATTTATCTTTTGCCGCATTTGAAGGAGAGCGAATTGTGTCGTTTACGTTGAATGGGATTGGCGAATTCAAAGGAGTTAAAATGGCTTACGATACCGGCACAGGAACACTGAAAGATTATCGAGGCCAGGGTCTGGCTACAAAAATATTCGACTATTCAATACCCTATTTAAGGGAAGCAAATATCCATCACTATCTGCTCGAAGTATTGCAACACAATAAGAAAGCTGTTTCCGTTTATCAAAAAATCGGCTTTAAAGTTACGCGTGAATTGAATTACTTCGTATGGGAAAATGAGAAAATTAAAAATGAAATAAAGAACACTCACGCCGGTTATCTTGTTGAAGCATTTGATGTGAATCAATATGCGCACGTTTCAGACTTTTGGGATTTTTATCCCTCCTGGCAGAACAGTTTTGAATCAATTGATAGAGCAAGAGAAGATTTCATCAACTTAGGCGTTTTTGCAGACAAACAGCTAATCGGATATTGCATCTTTGAGCCCAACTCGGGAGATATTACGCAAATAGCCGTCGACAAGGCACATAGAAGAAAAGGTGTCGCTTCGTTGTTGCTCCAAAAGGTTAGCAAACTCAACAAGCATACTAAAACAAAACTAATCAACGCAGATACGACCTGTCGATCAATTGTAGAATTTCTAATGGCGAAAAATATTGACATAACAGGTAAGCAGTTCGAGATGATCAAAGAATTATAAAGCACAAAAGACAACGTACAATGAGTAGAAAACTTATTCTTTATATTGCGATGAGCCTTGACGGATTTATCGCCAAGAAGGACGATAACATCGACTTTTTATCCATGGTGGAAATACCTTCGGAAGACTATGGTTATGCCGACTTTTTGCAAAGTATTGACACAGTAATCTGGGGACGGAGAACTTTCGACAAAGTTTTGTCATTTGGAGATGGCGTTCCCCATAAGGACAAAAAGGTATATGTGATTTCTGCAACTAAAACAGGAAAAGTAGAACACGCTGAATATTGCACCAATGCTGTCGATCTGGTGCGGTCCTTGCAACAAAAAGAAGGCAAAGACATTTATTGTGATGGTGGTGCGGAAGTTGTGTTTGATTTATTGCGGAATCAATTATTTGACAGACTGATTATCAGCATAATTCCTCATTTGCTTGGAGATGGTATTCGACTTTTTAAGAACCTAGATATTGAACAACATCTGCAATTAAAGAGAAGCATCAGTTATCCATCGGGATTAGTTCAACTTTGGTATGATGTAAAGAAGAAAAAGGAAGAAAATGGATCATAAATTATCTGCACGACTAAAGGATATTGTACGCGCCCTTCCGTTAAAAAACGGAATGAGGGTATTAGAAATAGGCTGTGGGCCTGGAGCAATGGCAAGAGAAATTTCAAGGCATCTTGGTGACGGATACATTCTTGCTATCGACCGTTCCGCAAAAGCTATTCAACAAGCAATTGCCGGTTCAGACAAAGAAATATCGTCGGGCAGACTTTCATTTAAACAAGTTGCGATAGAAAAATTTACGCCTGAACCCGACCAGCAACTCTTTGACATGGTAATTGGTGTGAGAGTGGGTGCATTAGACGGGCGACACCCAGAAATAGAAAAGCAGTCGTTAAAGAATATTGCCCGATTATTGACAAAAGAAGGGAAACTTTTTATCGATGGGGGAAACCCGTTGAAAGAAATACAACTTGATGAATACAGGAACAATGAATAAATATGTAGTCTTTCTACTATTGTGTATGCACTTGAATGCATATACTCAACCAATCAGTACCGAACCTTCCTTCACGATCGAGATGGTCAGCGCTGAACTGAACAAATTTCACAATTTGCGGGATTTTTCTATTTCACCCAATGAAGATG
>ENA-UOOR01000264-UOOR01000264.1-fermentation-metagenome-genome-assembly--contig:-NODE-264-length-80500-cov-53.738393_pt1 | contig 80500 bp, 73 predicted proteins | sample MGYA00245780_ERZ724029 | MGnify/ENA primary metagenome ERZ724029 (study PRJEB28704, sample SAMN03018315) | fermentation metagenome | biome: anthropogenic terrestrial biome; feature: soil; material...
TATCCTGCTGTTATATTACACATGGGAATCCCTTTTTCCTCCTCTTAAGAAAAAATGGCGGCACTCAGCCGCCATTCTTCATTTCTCTTTTCTCCCGGCCAGGTTGGCCTGGCCCCTATAGACCAAGCCCCGTTCTACATCGAGACTGACCATCTGCCCGTCTTCCAGCTGGGAGGTGGCGCCCTCGGCGCCGACAATTACCGGTATCCCTAATTCCAGGCCGATAATGGCCGCCGCGGAGGTCAGCCCCCCCTCTTCGGCAACAATTCCCTCTACACCCTGGAGATGCTCCACCAGTTCTGGATTCATGCCTATAATCACCAGGATATCCCCAAATCTTAACTTCGCAGCGTCCTTGACTGTGCGCACAATCCTGGCGGGGCCGACAACGGGATTATGCCCGATGCCGGTGCCCCGGATCACCACATCGCCTACTACATGAACCTTAAGCAGGTTGGTAGTGCCGGGCATTCCTACGGGAACGCCGGCAGTAATAACCACCAGGTCCCCATTGCTGATGAGCTGTTTGCCGAGAGCAGAGGTAATGGCCTCATAGATCATTTCGTCAGTGTCATCGGTCTCCCGCCCCAATATTGGCGCCACACCCCATGTGAGCAGCAGCTTGCGCAGCACCGCCGGGCTTGGAGTGACGGCTATTATCGGCATCCCCGGCCGGTATTTGGAGACCATGCGGGCGGTATGCCCCGACTGGGTGGATGTCAGGATGGCGGCAGCTCCCAGGCGGACAGCGGTTTGTCTGCAGGCATTGCTGATGGCCTCAGTGACCGATTGGGATGCTGCCTGCTGACGAGCAGAAAACAGGTCCCAGTCCACAGCCAGTTCGGTTCGCTCAGCCAGCCTGGCCATAGTCACCACCGATTCCACTGGATATTGTCCCGCCGCCGTTTCCCCTGAAAGCATGATGGCATCTGTGCCGTCAAAGATGGCGTTGGCCACATCGCTGGCTTCGGCCCTGGTTGGCCGGGGATTGCGAATCATTGAATCCAGCATCTGGGTGGCGGTAATAACTGGTTTCCCCAGCTTGATGCACTGAGCAATCATATGTTTTTGGGCCAGGGGCACTTCCTCCGGCGGGATTTCCACCCCCAGATCTCCCCGGGCCACCATGAGGCCGTCGACAACCTTAAGAATTGAGTCCAGATTGTCCAAACCCTGTTTATTTTCAATCTTAGCGATGATATCTATCTTGCTGTCATGTTCTTCCAGCAGCCGCCGGATTGCCAGCACGTCGCCAGCAGAGCGGATAAAGGAGGCGGCAATAAAATCTACGCCCTTTTGGACGCCAAAAATAATGTCCTCCCTGTCCCGGAGTCCCATAGCCGGAAGAGAAACAACGGTTCCCGGCAGATTAATCCCCTTGCGGTCCCCGACTGTGCCGCCGTTTATTACCCGGCAAATGACATCAGTTTCTGTCACTTCTTCAACTGCCAGCTCTATGAGCCCGTCATCCAGAAGAATTGGATGGCCGGGGGTAATGTCCCCGGGCAGGCCGGCGTGGGTAACGGAAACTATTTCGCTATTGCCCTCAACCTCCCGGGTGGTCAGGGTAAACTTCTGGCCGGCCTCAAGCTGGGCGCTGCCTCCGGCAAAGGTGCCCAGGCGAATCTCCGGACCCTTGGTATCCAGGAGAATTGCCACCGGCCTGCCTGTTTCTTCCGACGCCTGGCGGATTGCGTCAATGCGGCTGCCGTGTTCCTCCCTGCTGCCATGGGAAAAATTGAGACGGGCAACATTCATTCCCGCCAGCACCATCTCTTTAAGAGTTTCCGGACTTTCGCTGGCCGGTCCAATGGTGCACACAATCTTGGTCTTTCGCATTTTTTGCCTCCTATATTGACAAGATCTTGGCCAGTTTAAATGCCTCGATGTCAAAGGATGATTGCTGAGCCAGAGCAGATGTAATATCCACATTAGTATAGCGGCCATTTTGCACAGCCACCAGTTTGCCGCCCTTGCCGGCCAGGACCAGGTCCACAGCTTCAGAAGCCATCCTGCTTGCGAGAATGCGGTCAAAGGCTGTGGGAGAGCCTCCCCGCTGCAGATGACCAAGGACGATAACCCGAGTGTCCTGATTGGTCCGCTTCTTCAGCTGAGCCGCAACTTCATAGGCGCTGGCCACCCCTTCGGCTACCAGAATGATGCTGTGCAGCTTGCCCCGACTGCGGCCGCTCTCCAAGCGCCGGCAGACCTCATCCAAGTCATAGGGGAGTTCAGGCACCAAAATGGATTCTGCCCCGGCAGCCAATCCCGCTGCCAGGGCGATTGCTCCTGAATGCCGGCCCATCAATTCGACAATAAAAGTGCGCTGATGGGAGGTGGCTGTATCCCTGATCTTGTCAATGGCAGCGCTGGCGGTGTTGATAGCGGTGTCAAAACCAATGGTGCACTCTGTGGCCGGGATGTCATTGTCGATGGTGCCGGGAATTGCTGCCGCAGTGATTCCCCCCTCATACAGGGCCTGGGCGCCCCGAATGGAGCCGTCGCCGCCAATTACGATTACTGCCTCTATCTCCCGGCGGCGCAGGTTGGCAATAGCTCTCGCCAAACCCTGAGGCGTCTTAAATTCTTCGCAGCGGGCGGTGCGCAGGAATGTCCCGCCCCTCTGAATGACGTCTGCCACTGATCCCAGCTGCAGGGGGATAATGTCATCATCGATGATTCCCCGGAAACCTTCTCTGACTCCGAAGACCTGGCAATCATTATATATTCCCTTGCGCACAACGGCCCGCACGGCAGCGTTCATGCCTGGGGCATCGCCGCCGCTGGTAAGTACAGCTAATTTCATATATCTCGCTCCTTTCCCCTGGGCGATTTTTGTCCCACCGGGACTGGTCTCTCCTTATTTTAGCCCCTATTCGGGGTAGGTGCAAGTAAGGGGACCTGCCGGTCCCCCCTGATATTTACTCCTTGAACAACGGCAGCCGGCGCTCAAGAAAGGCGCTCATTCCCTCTTTTTGGTCTGGGCCGCTGAATAACTGGGCGAAAAGCTCCTGTTCCTTCTGCAGACCTGGATCCTCAGTGGCAATTGCCGCCTTGGCTGCCCGCAGAGCCTTGAGGCTGTATTTGCTCAGGCCCCGGGCGAAATCCATGGTCTTGGGCATCAGTTCGTCAGCAGAATAGGTGCGCTCCACCAGTCCCAGCCTAAGGGCATTCTGGGCGTCGATTCTCTCGCCGCTAAGAATCAGCTCCATGGCTTTGCCCGTGCCCACCAAACGGGCCAGGCGCCGGGTGCCGCCAAAGCCGGGAATAATCCCCAGGCCGATTTCCGGCTGGCCAAGCTTAGCCCACTCGCCGGCAAACCGCAGGTCACAGGCCAAGGCCAGCTCGCAGCCGCCCCCCAGGGCGTAACCGTTGATGGCGGCGATAACGGGCTTGGGCAGGGATTCAATGAGGCCGAAGACCCGGTGCCCCAGGGCTGAAAATTCCAGGGCTTCCTCTTCATTCATGTCCTTCATCTCGGCGATATCTGCGCCGGCCACAAAAGCCTTGCTGCCGGCTCCGGTCACCACAACCGCTTTAATGCCATTATCCATACCCAGAGCGGTAATTTCCTGTTCAAGTTGCCGGAGAGTCTCAATATTAAGGGCGTTTAACTGCTGCTCCCTGTCAATGGTCACCAGGGCAATGGCTTCTTCAATCTCCACTCTGACGCTCAATTATTTTCCCTCCCGGTAATCATAAAATCCACGGCCGGTCTTTCTCCCCAGCCAGCCAGCCTGAACAAGCTTGCGCAACAGGGGGCAGGGCCGGTATTTGTCCTCGCCCATATCCCGGTGGAGCACTTCCATAATGGCCAGACAGGTGTCCAGGCCAATGAGGTCAGCCAGGGCCAGTGGACCCATGGGATGGTTGGCGCCCAGGGTCATGGCCTGGTCAATGCCCTCAGCGGTGGCAATGCCTTCCTGAAGCACAAAGCAGGCTTCATTAAGCATGGGAATGAGAATGCGGTTGACTACAAAACCGGGGGCGTCATTGACCTCCACAGGAGTCTTGCCCATGGCCTGGGCAACTTCCTTTACCAGACCCAAGGTTTCATCGGAAGTGGCCGCCCCCCGGATGAGTTCCACCAGGCGCATAACCGGCACAGGGTTCATAAAGTGCATGCCGATTACCCGCTGGGGACAATTGGTATAGCCGCCGATTTCAGTAATGGGAATAGAAGAAGTGTTGCTGGCGAGAATGGCCTTGTCGTGGCAGATTTTCTCCAACTGGGTGAATATCTGCCGCTTGACTTCCCGGTTTTCCACTACAGCTTCGATGACCAAGTCGGCATCAGCAGCGTCCTGGAGCCCTGGGGCGGGAGTGATTCTGCCCATGATTTCTGCCTTAGCGGCCTCTTCCAGACGACCCTTGCTCACCTGTCTGGCCAAGGCCTTGTCGATGGAGGCAATGCCTTTTCGCACTAGGTCTGAATTGACATCAGACAGCTTAACCGGGTAGCCGGCCTGAGCTGCAGTCTGGGCTATGCCTGAGCCCATCTGCCCGGCGCCGACAACAAATATTCTCTTCATTTTGGTCCCTCCTGATATATTTTCCCTAAAACTTTATTTTCTCTATACCTCTTTTATTTCCTGCATAAACGGGGCAGCCTGCTGCCCCGTCCAATCTATATGCTGGCCAGTTTCCGGGTCTTGGCGGCAATTGCCTCGGGATCCGCCGCAATGCGGGCTACGCCGCTGTCCATGGCCGCCTTGGCCACGGCGGCCGCCACTGCCGGCGCCACCCGGGAGTCGAAAGGCCCGGGAATGATATAGTCCGAACTTAATTCCTCAGGGCTGACGAGTCCGGCAATGCCCAGGGCGGCGGCAATTTTCATCTCCTCATTGATGCCTCTGGCCCGGGTGTCCAAAGCGCCCCGAAACACGCCAGGGAAGGCCAATACATTGTTGATCTGGTTGGGATAATCCGAGCGGCCGGTGCCAACAACCAGGGCGCCGGCTTCTTTTGCCAGGGCCGGGTCGATTTCCGCCACCGGGTTTGCCATGGCAAAGATAATCGGGTTAGCTGCCATAGAGCGGACCATTTCCGCCGTCAGCACATTGCCCACCGACAAGCCGATGAAAAGATCACAGCCCCTGACGGCGTCGGCCAGACTGCCGCGAACGCCCCGGGGATTTGTAGTCTCAGCAATTTGCTCCTTATAGGGATTCATGCGCTCAGTGCGTCCCTTATAGATGGGGCCGCTGGAATCGCACATGACGACATCCTTAGCGCCCATGCTCAGGAGCAGTTTGGTCACGGCCATGGCCGCAGCGCCGGCCCCATTGACCGCCAGGCGAATTTTTGAGAGTTCCTTGCCTGCCACCTTTAAAGCGTTGACGGCAGCGGCAGCGGTCACTATGGCAGTTCCGTGCTGATCATCATGAAAGACGGGGATATTCATCTCTTTTTTGAGGCGGGTTTCAATTTCAAAGCAGGCAGGAGCGGCAATATCTTCAAGATTGATGCCGCCAAAAGTGGGTTCCAGCAATTTAACGGTGCGTATGATTTCTTCAATGTCATTAGTGCCCAGGCAAATGGGGAATGCATCGACGCCGGCAAAAGACTTAAAGAGCACAGCCTTTCCTTCCATGACGGGCATGGCTGCTTCGGCCCCGATATTGCCCAAGCCCAACACAGCTGTTCCGTCAGAGACAATGGCGACAAAATTGCCCTTGGCGGTATAGTCATACACCTTATTGACATCTTTATGTATTTCCAGGCAAGGTTCGGCCACTCCAGGAGAATAGGCCAGGCTAAGGTCTTTGGCGTTGTGCAGGGGCACCTTGCTAGTGACGGCAAGTTTTCCCCGGTTGTCTTTGTGCAGTTTGAGCGCTTCTTCTCGCATTGAACATCCTCGCTTTCGCTATTTAATCCACAATCATTATCATATAAGACTGTATCCCTGTCAATTGGTGCCACACCAGGGACGGGGCTTTCTGTGGCGGCTAATTGCCCAATTCGGGGTTGGGCGGCAGGACGCCGCTCCTACGAATCTCCCGACGTCCTGAGGGCGGCAGGACGCCGCTCCTACGAATCTCCCGCCGTCCTGAGGGCGGCAGGACGCCGCCCCTACAAATCTCCTGACATCCCGAGGGCGGCAGGACGCGGCCCCTACACCTCCGACTGCTTGTATTGATGGGCCAGGCGAGCGGCGGCAGCGGCGGCGATGGCTGCCACCAAATCGTCCAGAAAGGTGTTGACAACTCCCTCTTTCTTGGTGTTGATATTCTCGAGAATTCCCGACTTGACCTTGTCAAGATAACCGAAATTTGTGAAGCCAATGCTGCCGTAAATATTGGTGATGCTCAGGGCCAGCACTTCGTCAACACCGTAAAGAGGGTCATCCCGGGTGAGGATGCTCTGCAGGGGTTCTGGCAGCAGCCCCCGTTCAGCGTATATATCCAGGACAAGTCCCGTCAATATGGCATTTTGCACTTCCCGCTTTTCCAAAACCTTTTCCACATTTCTGCAGCATTCTTCCTGAGTTAGCTGGGGGTTATAAGGGAGTTGGAGCTCAAGGACAAGACCGGCAATGCAGTCTAGGTCGACGCCCCGGTCTTTCAGCATCCTGACAATCCGCTGCTGCATGGAACCACCTTCCCTTCTATTCCGCTGTCTGTTTTTTAGCATTTTGGAGGACGACGCAGTCCTCACCCAGCATATCTGCAAGCTGGATCAGCAAACGTCTGTCGGGGTTGACAGGAAATTTGTCCATCAGGCGCAAAGCCTTGGTCTCAGCAAAGAACATGTAGACCGGGACGTCTCCGGGATACTGGTCCAGGACATAGAGCACCCTGTTGATGCAGTCGCTGTCGGTATTGCCCTCAATCTTCAGGTACAGTTTGTGACTGGAATTAGGGGCCTCCAGCTTGGCAATGGTTTCCGCCCGCATTTTCGGCTCCCCTTGGGTGGCGAACTCCAGACGGCCGGTAACCAATAGGGGGGCTTCTCCCGCTAAAAGGTCCCTGGACTGGGCCAGGACCTCATCAAATATGATGACCTCCAAAGTAGTAAACTGATCTTCCAAAGTCAGAAAGGCCATGTGTTTGCCCCTGCGGGTAATCATAGTCCTGCAGGCTGCCGCCACGCCGGCAACGGTGACTTCACTGCCCTCCTTCCTTTCTTCCAGGTCAGGAATGGAGGATACGTTCAGGGAGTCCAACAACTCCACATAGTCTTCCAGGGGATGGCCCGTCAAATACATGCCTAGAACCTCTTTTTCCCCTTTCAGCAGTTCCCGCCGCTCCATTGGTTTTAGTGGGGGCAGTTCGGCCTCAGGTTCTGGTTCGCCCAGGATATCGAAAATGTCCAGCTGGCCGCTGATTTTCTGCTTATACAGGCGGGCTGCTGTGGCCAGGAAATTGTCCATGGCCGCCAGCTTTTGGGCCCGGTGTCCCGGCAGTGAGTCCATGCAGCCGCCCTTGATCATATTCTCCAACATCCGCTTGTTGCAGCGGCCATTCATGCGGTTGCAAAAATCTGCCAGGCTGGTGAAAGGACCATTCTCCCGCTCTGCCAGCAGTTGCTCCACTGCCGCCGTGCCCAGATTCTTCACTGCCCCCAGGCCAAAGCGGATTTTGTCTCCAACTACTGTAAAGTCAATGCCGCTTTCATTGATATCCGGAGGCAGCACCTGGATGCCCAGGCGACGGCAATGGTCGATATAAAGAGCGACCTTTTCAGTGTTGGCCATGACGTTGCCCAAGTTGGCCGCCATAAATTCTATGGTGTAATTGGCCTTAAAATACGCCGTATAATAAGCAACCAAACCGTAGGCGGCAGAATGGGATTTATTAAAGCCATAGTCGGCGAATTTGACAATCAGGTCATAGATATCCTCAGCCTGTTTTCTCTCCAGGCCATTTTCAATGCAGCCGCTGACAAAAGTCTTGCGCTGTTCCTTCATGACCTCCAGTTTCTTTTTGCCGATTGCCCGGCGCAGCAGGTCTGACTGACCCAGAGTGAAGCCGGCCAGGGCTGAGGCGGCCATCATAATCTGCTCCTGGTAGATCATGACCCCATACGTTTCCTTGAGGATTGGCTCCAGTTTCGGATGGGGGTAGCTGACAGGAATTTGCCCGTGCTTGCTGGCGATAAAGTTTGGTATCTGCTCCATGGGGCCCGGCCGGTAGAGGGCAACTAAGGCAATGATGTCTTCGAAGACCGTAGGCTGCAACTCCGAGAGGACCTTGCGCATGCCGTCGCTTTCAAGCTGGAACACAGCCATGGTGTTAGCGGAGCAGAGCAAATCAAAGGTCGGCTTGTCATCAAGGGGAATGCTGTTGAGCTCAATTTCGATGCCCCTGTTGGCTCGAATCATGTCGGTGGCGTTTTTGAGAATGGTCAGGGTGCGCAGGCCTAAAAAGTCCATTTTCAGGAGGCCCAGTTCTTCTAAAGTGGTCATGGGCAGCTGAGTTGTCAGCCCCTCCTGGTCGTTGCCCTGGAGGGGAACGTAGTTCACCAGGTCTTCCTTGGCGATGACTACTCCCGCAGCGTGAGTGGAAGCATGCCGGGCAAGGCCTTCCAGCTTACGGGCAATGCGGATGAGACTTTCTACCCTGGGATCTTCGTCCATTAACTCTTTAAGGCGCGGTTCCTGCTCCAGGGCCTTGTCAATTGTCATCTTCAACTCTTCAGGAATGAGCTTGGCAATGCGGTCGGTTTCGGCGAAAGAAAGGTCCATAGCCCTGCCCACGTCCCGAACCACAGCCCGGGCAGCCATGGTGCCAAAGGTGATAATTTGAGCCACCCGCTCCCGCCCGTACTTTTCCGTGACATAATCAATTACTTCGCCTCGGCGCTCATAGCAAAAGTCAATGTCAAAGTCAGGCATGGACACCCTTTCGGGGTTGAGAAAACGCTCAAAGAGCAATTTATACCGCAGGGGATCAAGATCTGTTATCCCCAGAATATAAGCGACAATACTGCCTGCCCCCGAGCCCCTGCCCGGTCCTACCGGAATTCCATGGCGATGGGCGAAATCGCAAAAGTCCCAGACAATTAGAAAATAGCTGGGATAGCCCATCTTTTCAATGACCGAGAGCTCATATTCAACCCGTTTCAAGACCTCAGGGGTGGGGTTGGGATAGCGGTTGGGCAGTTTTTCCCGGCAGAGATGCCTGAGCCAGGAGGTCACCGTATGGCCTTCCGGAACAGGATAATCCGGCAAGTGGTAGGTGCCAAACTGCAGGGTGACATCACAGCGCTGGGCAATGGCTATTGTATTGGCCAGCGCTTCCGGACACCAGGCAAAGAGTTCCGCCATTTCGCTGGCAGATTTAAGATAGAATTGATCGCCGGGAAACCTCATCCGGTCAGCATCATCCACATGTTTTGCAGTCTGTATGCACAGCAGCACATCATGGGCTTCGGCATCCTCCTGGGCCAGGTAGTGAAGGTCATTGCTGGCGACGAGAGGGATCCCTGTCTGCCGGCTGATGTCAACTAAGTCCTTGTTGACTGTCTTTTGTTCCATCAATCCGTGGTCCTGGACTTCTAAATAGAAATTATCCCGGCCAAAGATATCTGCCATTTCCAGGGCCAGGGCTTTGGCCCCCTCCTTATTCCCCCGGAGCAGCAGAGAAGGAATCTGGCCCCCCAGACAGGCTGACATACAAATCAGCCCTTCATGGTATTGGCGAAGCAGCTCTTTATCAACCCGGGGCTTGTAGTAAAAGCCTTCCCGGTGGCCCAGGGTCACCAGCCGCATGAGATTTTTGTAACCCCTGTCGTTTTCAGCCAACAGCACCAGGTGGTAGGCGGTGTCATCCCTGGCCCCCTGCTTGATAAACCTGGATTCAGGGGCCACATAGACCTCACAGCCGAGAATGGGTTTAATCCCCTCTGCCTTGGCGGCCTTATAAAAATCCACCACCCCGTACATGTTGCCGTGGTCGGTAATGGCAATAGCGGGCATGCCCAGTTTTTTGGCAGCAGCCACCAGGTCGGGAATGCGTACCGCCCCGTCCAAAAGGCTGTATTCTGTATGGTTATGCAAGTGGACAAAGCCACCCGTTTCTTTGTTCATCTCTATCCCTCCGGCTGCGATCTGGTTGGGGTGAAGGTCAGTCACACATGGGCTTGTCCGACCAGCAAAGATTAATCCTTGAGGCTCTGGACCGAGGCCATGGCCTTGCACACGGTACTGCCGTCACAGGCGATGTCAATATCCACTTTGCCCGTGTGCCGGCCCACATCGATGAGGCGGGCGCGAACCTCCAGTTCCCTTTCCGGAGGCACAGGCTGCAGGAAATAAGTGCTGATTCCCTCGGGAACAATGTCCGGGAAACGATGCCGACGCAGGAGGACGGCAGCAGCTTCCAGCATGACGGTGAGCAGGGCCCCTTGAGAAACCCCTCCGCTTCGGTCCATTGCCACTGCGGGCATGCACCCCCTGAGGACAGCTGTGTTCCCTTCGGAAGTGGAACGAAACTGGCTGACGATGTTATCTGTATAAGTCATCTGCACATGGGGCTGGCGCTGGGAAATCTGCAGAGCCTTGATCACATCCTCCCGGGTGACCACGCCCTTCAGCCTATTGTTTTCCACCACCGGCAGCATTTCAATACCCTGCCACACCATTTTGTGGGCAACAGCAGCTACCGAAGTCCTGAGTTCCACAGTATGGGCTTTCTTAGTCATGACCCTTTCCAACGGAGTTTCAGGGGAAATGCCTACCAAATCCCGACCGGTGATGATACCCACCACCCGCAGACTATCGTCAACTACGGGAAAGCGGCTGTGGCCGCTTTTTCTGGACAATTCCAAGACCTTGGCCACATCATCGCCGGTTTTCAAATAAAAAGGAGCTCCCACCATGACATCCTGGGCCCGAATTATTTCTTTTTTTATCAGCCGGTCATGAATGGCCTGATTGATCATGGTGGCAATGGTAAAGGTGTCATATGTAGAGGAAATCAAAGGGATTTCTTTGCTATCCGCCAATTCTTTAACCAAAGCTGATGCTTCAAAGCCGCCGGTAATCATCACGCTGGCCCCCCGGGTCAGGGCAAGGACCTGGGCCTCCTCCCGATCGCCGACAATGAGGAGGCTGTCAGCTTCCACATACCGTGCGAGAGAATCAATTTCCATGGCCCCGATGAGGAACTTGTTCAATGTCTTGTGCAGTCCTGCCCGGCCCCCCAGGATGCTGCCGTCGACAATATTGACAACCTCAGCAAAGGTGAGAATCTGAATGCTGTGTTCTTCCTTGAGTTCGATGCGCACGGTCCCCACCCTGGACATGGTGCTGACCATTCCCCGGGTTTCAGCCTCTTTGATGGCCCTGTACGCTGTGCCTTCACTGACCTCAAGCTCTCTGGCAATTTGGCGCACAGAAATCTTTTTCCCAATGGGCAGGTTTTCGATATATTCTATCAGCTGCTGATGCTTGGTCACCCGGAGTCACCTTCTTACGGTTTTATGCAATTATTATAACATACTAATAAGACTGTTGCCGCCTGCCCTCACCTGTTTTCTTGACCGCCCACCGCTCCTGCCGGGCCTGTTCCAGCTTGCGCTGGCGTTCTTCCCTGGCCTTGGTTAAGTCATATTTGTACCAATATCCCAGCCCCGCCGCCAGGGCGCAGACATACCAAATGGCACAAAACCACCCGGCCACCCCTCCCTCCCAGGGAGGAGGCAACAGCTGGAAAGCCAGGGCCAATAATAACACCACCGAGATTATACCCGCCAGGTAAATTCCAGAGCGCATATGCACCACTCCTTTTATATAAGGTATGTCCCAAACCGGGAAAATACCACAGAAAAAACCGCCACATCGGGGACGGACCCTTCTGTAGCGGTTACCATTCAATTCAACTAATGAGTATGCCATAGCCCCCGGCGAAGAATCAGGCTAAAATTTCCCCACAGGCAGCCAAGACCTGGTCCACATCTTCCTGGCTCACTTCATAATGGGTGACAAATCTAATGGAATCCGGGCCGGTGGCGTTTGCCAGCACCCCCCGGGCTGCTAAGCGGCGGAGGAAATCCCCGGCCGCCATGGGCACCTGAAAGCGGATAATATTCGTCTGAACGGTATCCATGTCTACCTCTGCCCCCAGCCGGGCCAGACCTTCCGCCAGCTTGCGGGCGTTTCTATGATCTTCTGCCAGGCGCAGGCGCATGCTGTCCAGGGCAATCAGCCCCGGCGCCGCCAGCACACCGGCCTGGCGCATGCCGCCCCCCAGCATCTTCCGGTATTTTCTCGCCCGGAGGATGAAATCCCTGGGCCCTACCAGCAGGGAACCCACCGGCGCCGCCAGGCCCTTGGACAGGCAAAAGGTTAAGCTGTCCGTGCAGGCTGCCAGCTCACGGGGCTCTGCGCCAAGGAAAACAGCAGCGTTAAAAATCCGGGCGCCGTCGGTATGGACCCATAGCCCCGCCTGCTTGGCTGCAGAGCTTAAATCTTGCATCTGCTCCCTGGTCATGACTGTGCCTCCGGCCCTGTTATGAGTATTCTCCATGCAAAACATCCGCGTCTGGGGATAATGTATATCTTCTGAGCGGATGGCGGCCTGGAGGGCAACCACGCTGACCACACCCCGGATTCCCGGCAGGGTCCGGATTTGCACCCCGGCCAGGGCGGCAATGCCCGCCACCTCATACCAAAACATATGCATTTGCTCTTCCATGATGATTTCGTCGCCCCGCTGACAGACAGTGAGCACAGAGAGCAAATTTCCCATGGTGCCGCTGGTGACAAAGAGGCCGGCCTCCTTGCCCATGAGGGCGGCGCCTTTTTCCTCTAATTCATTGATTGTCATATCCTCGCCGTAGACATCATCCCCCACCTGGGCTGCGGCCATAGCTCGGCGCATTTCGTCTGTGGGCCTGGTGACGGTATCACTGCGCAAATCGATTGCCATCTTCTGATCTACTCCTCTTGTCCTTTTTGTTAATTATAGCACTTTGCTCCCGGATGTTTTCACAAAATGGTATAATACATTTATTATGGCAACAGGGGGTATTTTGATGCTTAAAGGAATTGCCGCGTCTCAGGGCATTGCCATTGGCCCTGCCTATCTTGTCAAAGAAACTGGGCAAAATCTGCCCAGGTACTCCTTGGCTGCCGAAAAAATACCTGCCGAAAAAGAAAGGCTGCAGCGGGCTTTTTCAGCGACGCAAAGACAATTAGAAGCCATCCGGGACAGCCTCGCACGTCAGGGAGGCCAGCAAGAGGCCGCCATCTTTGACGCCCATTTGCTCCTGTTGGCAGACCCCATGCTCGTTGATGCCGTCAGTGCCTTTCTGGACCAAGGGCTAAATGCTGAGGCCGCAGTCCGGGACGCCGGCGAGAATTGCGCTGCCCTCTTTGCTGCCCTGGAGGACGAATACCTGCGGGGGCGGGGGGCAGACATCCTAGACATATGCAGCCGCTGGCTCAACAACCTCTTGGGCGCCGCCCCCTCTCCCCTGGACAACCTTGGCCGGCCGGCGGTAATCTTTGCCCGTCACCTGGCCCCTTCCCACACAGCCCAAATGGACAAGGCAAAAGTCCTGGCTCTTGTCACCGAGACCGGGAGCAGGACTTGTCACAGCGCCATCATTGCCCGGGCTTTAGAAATTCCGGCTATAGTCGGCACCGGCTCCTTTGGCCAAAATCTTCGGGATGGATGCACAGTTATTGTTGACGGCGATGCCGGCCAAGTCTTCGTCGATCCCACCCCTGAGCTCCTTAGGGAATACAGCCAACGCCAGCAACAGGAAATCTCCCGCAGGGAAAAGCTCGGAGAGTTAATGGGCCTACCTGCCGAGACCAGGGATGGCAAGACATTTCAGCTGGCTGCCAATATCAGTTCCCCGGGGGATGTAGAAAGAGCGCTGGCCAATGGGGCCCAAGGGGTAGGCCTCTACCGGACTGAATTCTTATACATGGAGCGTCCCGACTTGCCAACGGAAGAAGAACAAATCCACGCTTACCGCACCGTTCTGGAAGCATTCCCCCGCCAGCCGGTTATTATCCGCACCCTGGACATTGGCGGCGATAAAGAATTGCCCAGCCTGCAAACAGAAAGGGAACTGAACCCTTTTTTGGGCAACAGGGGCATTCGCCTTTGCCTGGCCCGCCCAGAGATCTTTAAAATCCAGCTGCGGGCCATCCTCCGAGCCGGGACCGCCGGCACTCCCTGGATTATGCTGCCCATGGTGACGGTGCCTGAAGAAGTCTGGCGCACTAAGACTATCCTCAAGGAAGCTGAGTCAGAGCTTAAAGCCGAGGGCCTCCCCTTTACCTCTGCATACAAACTGGGAATTATGATTGAAGTTCCCGCAGCGGCTATCCAGGCCCGCTTCTTTGCTGGGGAAGTGGATTTTTTCAGCATCGGCACCAATGACCTAATTCAGTACACCTGCGCTGCCGACCGCACCAACGAAAAGGTGTCCCGCCTGTCTGATCCCTTTAACCCGGCTGTGCTCAACCTCATTGCGGGGGTCATCAGGGCCGGGCATGAGCAGGGCAAAACCGTGGGAATGTGCGGAGAAATGGCCGCCGATCCATTGGCAACGCCCCTGCTGGTGGGCATGGGCCTGGATGAGTTCAGCCTCAGCGCCTCAGCGATACCCAGACTCAAGGCGACAATCCGGACATTGGACAGCGCCCGCTGTCAGGAATTATGGCAGAAGGCCAGAGAGCTGGGCGAGGGCAGGCAAATTAGCCGCCTCCTGGAAGAGCAAGCCAAAAAACAATAAGCAAAGAACCAAAATGCCTGCAGGCATTTCTGGTTCTTTGCCTTTTCCCCTATTCCTTTTTGTCAAAAGAATTGGCCGCGCCGCACTTAGGACATTTGCGGGGCTTGCACCGTCCTTCTTTTTGTTCGCCGCATTCTTTGCAGATGAATTCCGCCATTCCCGGCAACTCCTTTACTTAGATTTTTTGCATTGGGGACATAGTCCGTAGAACTCGGTAAAATGTCCCAGGACGACGTATTCCGTCAGCTTCCCTGTAATTTCCGAGTTAACCTTTTCCAGGTATGGTTCTTCAATATCATCGATACGACCGCACTCAAGGCAAAAAAAATGGTAATGAGGATTAGGATTGCTGTCATATCGGCTTTGACTGCCGGCACGGGGCAATTCCTGAATGATCTCCTGTTCCTTCAGCACTGCCAAGTTTCTGTACACCGTGCCCAAACTGATATTGGGCATTTTGGCTTTTACCCGCTGATAAAGCCACTCGGCGCAGGGATGAGATTTGGTACTCCGCAATTCATCGAGTATCAATTGGCGTTGCTTGGTATTCCTTGTCTTAGCCATAAAAGCACCTCTAAACAGCAATAGTTCCTTGTTAATTTAACATTGTTCGGTGTGGCTGTCAACTTTTCCCTGATCGCCGACACAGGCAAAGTAAATGGTCTTGGTATTATAGTCAAGTTTGTGCACTTGGACTGTAATCCGGTCCCCAGGCTGGCAGCTGTCCAGTTGCTGCCGATCTCCTGCCACCGCAATGCCTTCGGCAGTATTTTCCAGCCAAACCAGCGGGCCGTTGTTGGTCAGGTCTACAACCAAGCCCTGAAAAAGAGTTCCTTCCTGTGCCGCCATGTACTCCAGCTTTTTCTGGTCGAGACATTCTCCCTCGATATCCTGGGCCAGGCGTTCTCGGAAGGAACATTGCTCAGCAACCCGGGGCAAATCCCGTTCCAGGGAAAGCAAGGGCTGCTGGTTGAGGACCTGTTTGAGCTGGCGGTGAACAAACAGGTCCGAATATCTCCTGATAGGAGAGCTGAAATGGGTATAGCGCTCAGCAGCCAGATTATAATGTCCCAGGGGGGTCCAGCTGTACCGGGATTTATGCAGGCTTCTGGCCAGCTTTCTGCTAATCAGCAGCTCTTCCGGGCGGCCCTTTATGGCAGCAATCAGTTGCTGCAAATCCCGGGGAACGGGGGGATAATCCAGCTGGCAGCCCCAACGGGCAAGAAAAGCATTGAGCTCTTCCCCACGGCCGGGATAAAATCCTTCATTTCCCCGATAGAGGAGAGATGCGCCGCTCTTATAAAGAAAATCCGCTGCCAGTTCATTGGCCAGGACCATGAATTCCTCCACCAGCCCTCTGGGTCCTCCCGACTCCCGGGGACCCATACTGGCCGGACGGCCATTGCCATCAAGGGCAATAGCGGTGGACGGCAAATCGATGTACGCTGCCCCCCGCTCCAGGCGCCTTGCGTTTAACAGCTGGGCAAGCTCAGCTGCCATCCCCAGCAACTGGGAACTGGAGCTTTCATCCACCTGGGCATAGGTCAGCCGCTGCCTTGAGCGCACCACTGTCTCGGCAAACTGATACCTGATTACTTCTCCTGAAGAATCTATATCCGCCAGACAGCTGACAGCCAGCCGGTCACGCCCGGGCATAAGGGAGCACAAATCTCGGGAAAGCCTGCCAGGCAGCATAGGGATCTCCCGGTCCACCAAGTAAACGCTTAGGGCCCGCTTAAACGCCTCTCGGTCCAGTTGGGAACCAGGCCGGACATAATGGGCTACATCGGCGATATGGACTCCCAGGCGCCAAGTTCCATCGGGCTGATGGGAAAGGGAAAAGCCGTCATCCAGGTCCTGAGATTCTTCGCCATCTACTGTTACCATGTCTTGATCCCGAAGGTCAAGGCGTTTGCCAATTTCTCCCGCATCATCCTGAAGGGCCGCAGCCTCCATCTCCACAGCCTTCGGAAATACAGGCAGGATTCCCTTCTTGGCGGCAATATTCAAGAGATCCAGAAATGGCCTGTGCTCTTGAGCCAAAAGGCATACCACCCGCCCCTCCCAACCACGGACGGCCGCCAGGACGCAGTCGCCATCCTTGGCGCCTTTGGCCTGCCGGCCAGGAATCATAATTTTTCTGTTGCCGTCCTGGACAGAGCCTAAATGGGACTGACCGTCGTAGACTGCGGCCACTATTTTTTCTGTTCGGACAAGAAAATCCAGAACCCTGACAGCCGGCGCCTTGCCTGGCTCCCGGCCCAGCACCTGACAGAGGAGAATATCCCCGTCCCGGGCTCCCTTGGCAGAACCGGGTCCCACATAGTATTGGCAGTCTCTGCCCACATGGACAAAGCCATAGCCCCGGACATGGGACTGGAAAAAGCCCGCCACGATAGCGGCCTCAGGATTGAGACAATAGTCTTCCTCGGCCTTGATGAGGACTTTTTTCCCGGCCAGGCCGGAAAGAGCCAGGCTCACTTTCTCCAGAGGCAAATTCATGGCCGCTGCCAGTTCCTGTGCCTTAATCGGCCGATAAAAATCTTCCGCCAGACGGGTTAAAACTTTCTTTTCTATAGCATCCATTATCCACCCAACACTTTCAATAGTTCTTCCCAGCTTCCCCGCCAGGTAGGCTTATAGGCTGAACCCCTGTCAATGAGGAAGTCTTCCAGGAGAAAGGTGCTTAGTCCCAGCTCCGCTGCAACCAAATCTTCTTTTGAGTCATTGCCCACCATGAGGCAGTCAGGACCCTGCAAACCCGTTGCTTGCAAAATCTCAAGATAATAGCCGGGATTGGGTTTGCAGAAACTGCTGTTTTCATAGCTGGTAATTGCAGTGAAAGGACTACCTGCCAGCCCTGCCCACTCAAGGCGGGCCTCCACGGCGAGCCGCGGGAAAACCGGGTTGGTGGCCAAGACCACTTTAGCGCCGGAAGCGGCAGCCAAATCTAATGCTCTGCGGGCTTCCGCCCTTGGCACTACATGCCGGCCCAGCTCCCTGTACTCATTAATATAAAATTCGTCAAATACCGGCAGCAGCTGCCGGGGATCCCTGTCCAAACGGCGGAAAAACGCTTCCATAAAGACCTGCTCATTGGTCCCTCGCCCATCATTGTACAGCATCTTTTCCACACCTGCCATAAGAGCTTCCATGAAAGACACGGGCTCCACCAAAGGAGAGAGTTTGATTGTCAGGGCCCGGAAATAGCTGTTCATCATCTCAGCCAAATCCAGGGGCAGCAAGGTGCCATCCAAATCAAAGAAAATCCCTTTAAACATCTTCTCTTTCCCCAATTCGATAGCGCTGAACCAATTCCTTCATAGCCAGGGCATCTTCAGTTTGAGCGCCTGCAGATTCACTGATAATTACCGGCGTCAGGCCATCCCGGGCGATGATTGCTGCCAGAGGCTCAAAATCGGGGCCGTATTCACTTTCGGCAAAGGTCCTGTGGCGAATTTCCCCCCCTTTGGCAAATTCAATTGCGCTGAAGTGCACATGCAGATTTTGCACCACTTCCGCACCCAGGGATGAAGCAATGCGGTCGAGAACCTCTTCAAATTCCTCCCGGCCTTTGATTGCCCCCATACCCCTAGCATGAAGATGGCCAAAATCGATTGCGGGCATAAAACATTTATCCAACTGACAAAGGCCAATGACTTCATCCAAAGTGCCCAGCTGGTTGATCTTGCCCATGGTTTCCAGGCACAGGGAGATCCCTGGAAAGGAGGGCATCAATTCTTTCGCAGTTTGGGCCAAAAGCCTCTCCGCCCGGGCTAAAGCCTCGCTGCGGCTGCCCTTGCCTACCGAACCCGGATGGACGACAATGCGGGTGGCGTTCATATCCTTGGCTGCAGTTAAAGATTTGCCAATGTGCCCCAGAGAACTTTCCATTATCTTGGGGTCGGGAGTGCCCAGATTGATAAAGTAGGGGGCGTGGAGGCTGAGAAAAATCTTGTACTCCCTGGCCTTCTCCGCTAACTGCAGGCAAAAATCCCTTTTAACGTTAACCCCCCGCCCGCATTGGTATTCATAGGCATTGAGGCCAATAGCAGCCAGATACTCCGGTATCTCCAGAGAGGACTTATGCCCTGCTTCATAAAAGGAATTTGCGTTTCCGGCGGGACCAAAGTGAATCATATCTTAACTCCTTTCCACATAAAAGCCAATCATTTTCCCCTGACAAAGCAGGAGTACCTTTCCCCCGGGGTGAGGACAACCTGCCCGCCAGAAAAATTCACCAGCCAGTCGGAAATTTCCCCAACGGAATCTTTCGGCAGGCCGAGAGTGACAGTAACCACTTCAGTAAAGACAGTATCCAGGACCTTCAGCTGTTTCTCTGCCAGCTGATTTTCCAGTTTGCTAAAGAGAGGATAGTCTACGGTTGCAGCCAGCTTGAGGTAAGGCATTTGCCTGCCCATGCCCGCCGCATCCAGCGCCGCCTTGCAGGTATGGCTGTAAGCCCGAACCAGACCGCCGGCGCCCAGGAGAATTCCTCCGAAGTAGCGGGTCACCACTACTGCCACCTGTTCCAGCCCTTCCCTGCGCAGCACCTCCAACATGGGCCGCCCGGCTGTGCCCGAAGGCTCGCCGTCATCATTAGACCGCTGATTGAGGGGGTCGACTATCCAGGCATGGCAGTTATGGGTGGCTTCCCGGTGTTTTTTCTTTATCTCCGCTACAAAAGCCACGGCCGCTTCTTCGCTGGCAACCGGGGAGACTTGCCCGATGAAACGGGATTTTTTGATTATCACTTCCGCTTCTGCCGGTCTTGCCACTGTTCGGTATCCCAATCCCCCACCTCCCTGCGCTTTTACACCAGGCCGGGGAAATCCCACTGGCGCAGATATTCAAAAATGGCCACAGCCACAGAATTGCTTAAATTATAGGAGCGGTATTTAGGCCCCATGGGCAGGCGGATATTCTCCCCCAGAGCCCGAATCTCCGAAGGCAGCCCCGCCGTCTCCCGGCCAAAAAGCATCATGGTATCCCGGGGCCAGGCCACATCCACATGGCGCCGGGTGCCCTTGGTAGTCATGCACCAGATCTGTCTGTGCTGATGCTGACTCCAGAACTCATCCCAGCCGGTATAGATGCTGACATCCAAGTCCGGCCAATAATCCAGGCCCGCTCGTTTGAGAGCAGTATCTGAGACAGAGAAACCCAAGGGTCCCACCAGGTGCAATCTGCAGCCGGTAATGACGCAGGTTCGGCCAATATTGCCTGTGTTTTGCGGTATTTCCGGCTGCACCAAAACTATATCCAACATATTATGCCTCCCCGGCCAAATTACGATAATAATCCCGTATTACTTTAAAATCTTCCCACACCGGCCGCTTTAAAGCGGAATCCCGGAGCAATGCCGCCGGATGATAGGTGGCGACGATATCGATGCCCCTGTATTTATGCCATTTTCCCCGATCCCGGGTAATCCGCAGATTGGGGCTGATGAGAGTCTGTCCCGCCAAAGCCCCAAGACAGACGAGCAAACGGGGAGAAATCAGCTCAATCTGCCGCTCCAGCCAGGGAAGACAGCTCTTAGTCTCATCGGATTTAGGCAGGCGGTTGCCCGGCGGCCGGCACTTGATCACATTGGTTATGTAAACATCTTCCCGGGGCAGCTCTGCAGCGGTGAGAATCTTATCCAGCAATTGGCCGGCAGCCCCTACAAAGGGCTGGCCTAATCGATCCTCATTGGCTCCGGGTCCCTCCCCCACCAGCATCACCCTGCTCTGAGGCCGGCCGCGGCTGATGACCACCTGGGTGCAGCCCCGGCGCAGGCCGCAGGCCTGGCAAGCTAGATTAGCCGCCGTCAGGGATTCAATATCCTCATATTGAAGCATATCCAGCATATAGCTTCCCCCCTTCTGTCACTATATCATTTTTCCCAACTCAGGCAAAGCGCGAACCAGGGACGTACCTTTTTGACGCACTTTCGACACCGGGACAACCTGTTTGCCGCGCTTTGCCTGGTGGACGGGCTAATTAACGCCAAACACCCCATCTACTGTGGAGTGTTTGCTATTTGGGCATATTTGGCGCCGGTCCAAGGTATTGAAACCGGTCCCGGCAAAAACGCAGCATATTGCAGGCGCAATTTCCCTGCAGCATCTCCCAGAACTCGTCAGCGGCCAATTCTGAGAGCAGCCGGCTCATTGGGCCCCCATGGGTAACTACAAAGACTGTCCCCCCGGGATATTTGCCGCAGATTTCAAGCAAAGCCTGTTTAAACCTTGTCTCCATTTCCCCCACACTTTCGGCCCCGGGGATGTTATAGCCCAGGGGGTCTTCAGTCCACAGGCGCCAGGCCTCAGGAAAGCGCTGTTCAATTTGCTGCCAGGTAAGACCCTGCCAGCTGCCAAAGTGCATCTCCCTTAAGCCCGGGTGAATCTGCACCGGGAGGTTGTGGGGCGCCGCCACAATTGCGGCAGTTTCTCGGGCCCGGCTCAAATCACTGGCCCATATCGCTACCGGCCTGGACTGCTGTAATTTTTCCGCCAGCGACCTGGCCTCTTCCCTTCCCCGGTCATTGAGGGGAATGTCAATCTGGCCCTGGTAGCGGCCCTGACAATTCCAGTCTGTCTGTCCATGCCGCGCCAGATAGAGTAGAGTTGTCATCTAATTCCCTCCAGAAAACTTTGTAGGGCCTCAATTAATGTGTCATTTTCCGCCGGGGAACGCACGGCACAGTGGTACCAATCCCTTCCCTGGCCAATATAATTTCTACAGCTGCGCATGAGAATCCTTTAAAAAGGGACGTACCTTTTTGTCGCATTTTCGACACCGGGGACAACCTGTTTGTGGCGCTTTTGACTGCCCCCAAGGAATTTGCAACGCAGAACATAATTAGAAAGGGCCTTCCTCTCGAAGAAGACCCTCATTTCAAAAAGAGTAAGCCCAGATAAATTATTCCGCGGCTAATAAGTTCCACCGGTGTCAAGGCATAATTGTTATTTGGGGGCGGCTGGCAACAGGGTGCCAGGTGATTTCCACTGTGCAGCCATAGATTTCCTTGATATTTTCCCGGGTAATAACCGCCTCCGCCGGGCCCTTGGCAAAGATTCTTCCCCCGCGAATGGCCACCAGTTCTTTGCAGTAGAGGGCTGCCATATTTACATCGTGGAGCACTGCCACGATAGTGATGCCCTCCTGATTGAGCCTGGTCATCAGGGTGAACATTTCCTGCTGGTAAGCCATGTCCATATAAGTGGTAGGTTCGTCCAGCAGCAGGATTTCGGGCTGCTGGGCCAGGGCCTGGGCCACCATAACCCTCTGGGCCTCGCCGCCGCTGAGGCGGTTGTAGGCCCGGTGGCGGAAATCCGTGAGGTGGGTGATGCTCAGGGCCCACTCGATGGCCTCGCTGTCGCCGGGACCCTCTGACTGCCAGCGGCCCATATGGGGCAAGCGGCCGAGACTGACCATTTCCTCGACAGTGAAGTCAAAATCCGTATGAATTCCCTGGGAGACCACAGCCAGTGTGCGTGCTACCTCCTTGCGCTTAAGTCGGGCCAGGGGCTGCCCCCCTAACAAGACTCGGCCGGAATCCGGGGCAAGATAGCCCGCCATCAGTTTCACCAAGGTGGACTTGCCGGAGCCATTGGGGCCAATGATGCCCGTCAGGTCTCCCGCTTCTAGCTCCAAGGTAATGTCCTCCAGGCAAAAGGAGCCGTTATAGGCGAAATTGACATTCTCCAAAGAGATGACAGCCATTATGTCACCTTCCTCTTCTTAAGCAAGTAAAGGAAGAAGGGCCCCCCAACCAAGGCGGTAACCAGCCCCACTGGCAGCTCAACAGGCGCCAGTGCCACCCGGGCCAAGAGATCCGAGGCTACCATGAACACCGCCCCGGCCAGGGCAGAAGCCGGCAGCAGCCAGCGATGGGAAGGTCCCCCCAGCAGGCGCATGGCGTGAGGCACTACCAGACCGACAAAGCCGATAAGGCCGCTGACAGAAACAGCAGCTGCAGCCAGGAGGGCGGCTGCAGCCAGCAGCCGGCCCTTGGCCTTTTCCACATTGACGCCCATATAATGGGCCTGTTCTTCACCCAGGGACAAGGCATCCAGGTCCCGGGCATGCCAGAAGATGACGGCGCCCCCTGCCGCAAGCCAGGGCAGCATGCTGAGCACATGCAGCCAGTTGCGCCCAGAAAACCCGCCCATCATCCAAAATACCACCTGCTGCAGCTGTTCGCCGCTAAAGAAGGTGAGCAAGGCCACCACTGCCCCTAAAAAAGTGCTGACGGCAGTACCTGCCAGCAGCAGGCTGAGGGTGGAGCGCCTGCCCCCGGAACCAGAGAGGCTGTAGACCAAGAGCAGCGACCCCATCCCCCCTGCAAAGGCCGCCAGAGGAATTGCAAAGGCGCCGGCTTTTGTCCAGGCCAGGCCCAGCAGCATTGCTGCCGCTGCCCCTACCGAAGCACCGGAACTTACCCCGATTATAAAGGGGTCAGCCAGAGGGTTCTTAAACAAGCCCTGCATGGTGCTGCCGGAAAGTCCAAGAGCAGACCCAACAAGCATTGCTGCCAGCACCCGGGGCAGGCGCAAGCGCAGGACAATCGCCTGCCAGGTCTCGGGTATCTCTTCCATCAGGGCAGCCAGTTTCTGGAACAGCCCCAGGCGCAGCATACTTGCCTGCCAGGTTTCAGGCAGCATTCGCCACAGGGACGAAACAATGATACTAAACAAGTCCTTCAGGGGTATAGGCACAGTACCAATGGCTATCCCCGCCAGGAGGGCGATGATTAAAGCCACCCCCAGAGCCAGGAAGATTCCGGCCCGGAGTCTGGTCTTTTTCATTACTTGAACAAATCCGGATGGAGAATCCGGGCAAAGGCTTCCACTGCCTCGGCAATCCTGGGACCGGTCCGGCTGGTAATGTCGGGGTCGACAAAATAGATACTATCCTCAGCCACAGCAGTTATTACATCCCATCCTTCCCTAGTTGCAAAGAAGCTGGAATCAGTGTCGGGATAGCCGTGGAATATGAAATCCGGATTGCGGGACAGTATTTCCTCTTCCTGGATGCTGCCCCAGCGGGGAATGCCCCAGGCCATATTCTTGCCTCCGGCCAGGGTGATGATTTCATCGATAAAGGTGCCCTCGCCAGCCACCATAATCCCGGGATACCAGACTTCATAAAAGACCACCGGTCTTTCAGCATCCCTAAGTCCTTCTAAGGCAGTTGCCACACTTGCCAGCCGGCCCTTCATATCTTTGATCAGGTCTTCCCCTGCTTTTTTCTTGCCAACGGCCTGGGCCATCAGTTCGATATTGGCATAGATTTCCTGGATGTTTTGGGGGTCAAGGGCCAAGACGGCGATGCCCATCCCCTCCAAGGCCTCTACTGTGTCTTTGTGCAGGCTGGCGGCAAAGACCAGGTCCGGCTCCAGGGAGACAATGAGCTCCAGGTTGGGAACATCAAAGCCCCCTACCCGCGTAATGGACAGGGCCTCTTCGGGATAATTGCAAAAATCGGAAGCGCCTACCACTCGGTCGCCAACTCCCAAAGCAAACAGAATCTCAGTGCTGGAAGGGACCAGGGATATTATTTTCTGGGCCGGTTCCTCCAGGACAATTTCCCGGTCAAAATCATCTACCAGGGTTATGGGACCATTATTATCAGTAGCAACACATCCAGACAAAGCCAGTATAACCAGGACAAAGACAAGGGCAAGAGCAACTCTTTTGCGCATATTCATTCTCCTCTCATTATGTTTGCGGAAATAAAAAACCCTGACATTACTGGTCAGGGTCAACCGGCAATTAACCGGTTGCAGTCGGGCAACAAAAATAGTACCCCCTTTCCCCGAAGGCCCAGTACTTCTGGAAATCAGGCAGGTCTCCTGGCTTCCGGCTAGTGCTGGCGACTCCTTCCCACGCATTGCGCAGTGGACATGTCGACAAGCAACCGGTTACAGTGGCGGGACCGCCCGGGACTTGCACCCGGTTCCCTATTCTCCCCTTGGGGGCACCTGATTTCACAAATATGTGGTTTTTCACAGTTATTATATATCCCCGGGCCCAATAAAGCAAGAACCTTGACCCGGCTGCCATTATTTGATATTGTTAAGGTGGATATACAAGGCACTTCGGTAGGTGAGGTTACTTGCATGAGACAGGCTGCTGCCCGGAAATGTCGAGAGACACCAACGGGTAGAGCAGATCCCATCGGGTTAAGGTGGGCTCTAAGGCAGCTGAGCCAATAGGCTCTATGCATGCAAGTGCTGAAGCTTGGACAAGAGGGCTGTCTTTTTCATTGTCACAACCCCCTTGCGGGGTTATTTATTTTTAAGGGGGTGATTGTCTTCAGTCACGGACGACGAGGGAACTGCAACTGTTTTGGATACCATAAATATATACAGGAGGTGCGCCATGACCGAGAGAATCACCAACCTGCTCTCAGAGCACAAACTGGCACAACTTAAAGAGCTGTTAAATGATGAGCTCGGCTTCCAGGAACTGTCGGAGCTGCTGGAAGAATTTTCGCCCAACCAGCAAGTGATTTTATTCCGGCTACTGGAAAAGGACACTGCTTTGGAAATTTTCGAGCTCATGGAAACTGCAAAACAAAAAGAATTATTACAGGCTTTTACTGCTATTGAAGTTACTGAGATGGTTTCCAACATTGACCCTTCTGACCAGGTCCGCCTGCTGGACGAACTGCCCGCCACGGTGGCCAAAGAACTGCTAAAATCCATCCCTCCTGAAGACAGGGAAAAAGCTTCAATTTTAATAGGTTTCCAGCCGGGCACTGTGGGCCGTGTTATGTCCCCCCATTACCTGCGGCTGCGCCAAGACTATACGGTCCAGGCTGCCCTGGACTACATCCGCGCTCTAAAACCAGATCCGGAGACCCTGCACAATGTCTGGGTCACAGACAAGCGCAGAGTGCTGGAAGGGGTTGTAACCCTCCGGGACTTGGTGCTGGCGGATCCTGGCACATCTATCGGCGATATTATGGATGATGATGTAGTCTATGTCACTGCTGATACAGACCAGGAAGACGCCGTCAACACATTAAAAAAGTTTGACTTGGTCAGCCTGCCGGTAGTGGATTCCGAAAACCGGCTGGTAGGCGCTTTGGAATATGACCGAGCTTTGGACATCATGCAGGAAGAAGCCACCGAAGACCTTCTGGAAAAGGGCGGTGTTCTTACCCTCCAAAGGCGGGAAGAAAACCTCAGCCAGCGCCTCCTCCATGGTTCCCTTTGGAAAGTGCTTTCTGCCCGCCTCCCCTTTCTGATGATTACCCTAGTAGGTGACTTGTTTGCGGGATTGATTGTCAGCGGTTTTGAATCCGCCCTCAGCCAGGTTCTGGCTCTCGCATTTTTCCTGCCCTTGATTATGGATATGAGCGGCAATGTAGGTAGCCAGTCCACAACTATCTTCACCCGCAGTCTGGTTTTGGGCCACATTCGACCCAACGAATTTAAGAATACTTTGTTAAGTGAAACCGGGCGGGGCTTGGCCATTGGCGGCATTATCGGCGTAATTACAGCAATTGTCGCCACCGTCTGGCAAGGGGATTACAGACTGGGCCTGGTAGTAGGCCTGTCCCTGTGGTGCGCCCTTACCCTGTCCGCAACCCTGGGATTTTTAGTCCCCTGGGTAATGAACAAAATGGGCTTGGACCAGGCTGCCGGCGCCGGACCAATCCTCACCACCATCCTTGACATCGTCGCCTTATTGATCTACTTTTACCTGGCTGTCTTCTTCATGGATCTGATAATTTAGCTCCTGCAAACAAAAAACACCCCTCTTATTTAGGCGGGTGTTCATAAAGATACTTTGTGAACCACCTAAAATGCGAGGTATAAGGCGGACAGTTTCGGCTGTCCGCCTTTTGCTATGCCTTAAATTGCGGCTTGCAGCTCATCATCAAACATCATTTCATCATCCATTCCGTAGAATTCTTCCATGGATGGAATATCAAATTCCTCTTTGACATCGTTCAGCATCCCAATGTCACGGTAGTGAATCCAAATACCCTGAGGAGCGGTACGGGAGTATTTCTCAGCCTTTTCGCCCACTACAACTTTGGCAATGAACATTCGAAGCAGCTCCGGTGTCAGTTCGGTAAGGTCAGTATACTTTTTCGCCTTTTCAATAAACCTGTCCACGTTGGTAAGGGAGCTCTTCAGCTTATCCATTCTCACTTCAGCCTTGGGAATGCGTTCCCGCAAGATTTTTTGTTCTGCGGTGTACTCACCGGACAGCGTTCGGTAATGCTCATCAGGTATACGCCCCAGCACATTGTCCTCATAGAGCCTTTTAAATAGTGCGGTAAGCTCTAAATCCCTTTTTCGCATATCCTCCAGCTCTTTTTGCAGCACGGTAATTTCTTTCCTCGTATCGGCCGTGTTTTTACGGTTGATGTACTCTGCAAACAATGCTTCATCCTGCCTTGCAAAATGGGTGACGCGCTTTAGGTCGTCCAAAATCACCGCCGCAAGCTGGCTTTCCCGGATGTAATGGGCTGAGCAGGTTTCCTTGCCATACTGCTTGTACGTGGAGCAGGCGAAGTTGTTTTTACTCTCGTCCATGGTATGAGCACGGTGCAGAATTAAAGGTTTTCCGCAATCAGCACAGAAGACCAGTCCCGAGTATGGATTGGGGTTCTCCATGTTTTTTCTCGGACGCTTTTTGTGCTCCCGAACCGCATGGGCGATGTCCCAAATTTCTTGGTTGATAATGCCCTCATGGGTGTTCTCAAACCTCAGCCATTCAGATTCTGGGCGGATAATCTGCTTTTTGTTTTTGTAAGATGCGGTTGTATGCTTCATGCTGACCGTGTGTCCGAGATAGGTTTCGTCATCTAAAATATTGACGATGGAGCTATCTCTCCACCTGCAAGGTCGTGTAGTATCAAGATTGGTTAAAGCAACACCTGTCTGATTGAAGTAATGGTTACTGGGGTTCGTAATTTGTTCTTCTGTCAGCTGCCTTGCAATCTGATTGGGGCCTCTCCCCTCAGAGCAGAGTTTAAAAATGTACTTCACCACCTCTGCAGCCTCGGGGTCAGGCAAAATCTTTTTGGGGTCAACTCCGTCTTTCTTGTACCCATAGGGCGGCCTTGTCCCAACCCGTTCCCCGCGCTCAGCTTGTGCTTTCTTCACCGACCGAATCTTTTTACTGCAGTCTTTCGCATAAAAATCGTTAAATAAGTTCCGGAACGGAGCAAAGTCGTTATCGCCGTAGAGCGTGTCCACCGCATCATTGATGGCAATAAACCGGACATTGTGGTTGGGAAAGGTATGCTCCATGAGAAAGCCTGTTTGCAGATAATCCCTGCCGAGGCGGCTCATATCTTTAACGATCAGGGTTTCCACCTGTCCGCTTTCAATCAGCTCCATAATCTCATTCCACGAGGGACGATTGAAGTTTGTTCCGCTGAACCCGTCATCGAATAGGAAACGAATATTGTCAAAGCCCTTTCCTTCTGCGTACCTGGTGAGAATCAAACGCTGATTTTGGATGCTGTTGCTTTCGCCTTCCCGGTCATCCTCCTGGCTCAGTCTGCCGTACAGTATGGTATATTTTTCGTTGTTTGCCATCGTATAAAAATCCTCCTTCTTGTTGTGGCAAACTGAATACGGTAACCCAAGCATACCGTAACAGGTTCCACAAGTCTACTGAAATCAAGCGTTTTTAAGTGCTTTTTCGAGATCGCTTTCAATCACTGAGAGCATCTTTTTTGTGGGTGTAGAAGCACTTTTTACGGGGAACACAGAATGTACTCGGAACACTCTGTCCTCCACCACCATATCCCGTTCAATGGTATGGGAGGTTTCGTCTGTGTAAACAAAGCTGTCTGCAAAGGTGCGGTGAGAGGTACCCTCGCTGTCGCTTTGCCAAATGATATCGGCGGTTTCGTAAGCGCCGAGGATATTGGTTTTCAGATAATGCCGTGCTGCTAAACGCTCATTTGTCATAGCGCATCTCCTTCACATCTTCATTTCAAAATCGTGTCCGCTGTGGTCATCTGCTTTTTGACCGATCGCTAATTTCTTCTTTCTGCCTGTGTGCTGCTGCGGTTTTGTGGTGGCATCCTTTAGGGGAACAGGGTTGTCCAGCCCTTCCAAAGCGCGTCCCAGCTGAACCATACTGCCGCCAATGCCAGCAAGGTCAAGGGAATGACTACCCACAGCGGTGTCCATGTTGGGTACGGCAGACGTAGCTTTGGCAGAGAAAAAGACTTCCCTTTCCTGCTCCCAGCCTGTGATAATATCTGCTGGATTTGGGATAGGCTCTTGCTGATTTTCTCCAGCTCCGACCTCGCAGGCAGATTGTCCAGCTGCATTTTTAAGCTGCGGTTCTGCTGCTGGAGAGCTTTTACTTGCTCCTTCAGCTGGGCTATTCCATCCCAAATCAGCCCTTGATTGTAGAACAGATTGTCCAGCTTCTCCTGTGGCAGAGGACAAGACGGGCTGTTCTGTAATGGCTGCTGGGGAATCGGTTTGACTGGCTGCGAGCCTGCGTTCCGCTGTTTGAGTTCTTCTAAGCTCAAATTCACGCTCCATCATCTCCTTTAAATAGCGGTTGTCATGGAGCTTTATATCCCGGCAGGACATGGTGTTCGGGCAGGTGTAGGTGATGTATTTTCTGCCATCTGTCCATTTTACCGCGTAGCCTTGCCGCTCCATATTCTTGATAAAATTGGCTTTTGTGCCACTGATTTTCATCGCCGTATCAATCGCATTCATCAATGAAAACTTCCAGCTCTGCCCTTTGGCGGCGGCACGGTATTCCCGGGAGGAGAGGCTTTTTGATTTACCGCCGGTGTATGGCTCAAGGGTAGTTAGCCCATGTTGCCGACAAATTTGGTCTGAATACGCCCGGAGCTTGAATAATGTTTTAGGGCCTTGGTGCAATTTCTTTCCAGTTTTAAAGCTGACCGAGTTGATAATAAAGTGGGAGTGCAGATGCTCATTGTCCACATGGGTGGCGATGACCACCTCAAAATCCGGGTAATTATCCTTCGCAAATTTTATGGCAATCTCATGTGCGGTTTTGGGTGAGATGGTTTCGCCATCCTTAAAGGCTTGGTCGTAATGATAAAACATGGTTTGATCAGACTTTTTAAAGCTGTTTTTGGTCGCCATAAATTCTTGAAAAGCTATTTCGGGGCAGCAGTCCTTGCCGGAGATTAAGCGGATACAGCCTGTCTTATCCGCATCGGTGGAATAGGTTTGGTAGTTGACGGTGTGGTCACAATTAAATTTCTCCGGTTCGATGCACACCTTGAAATCCTGCAGAATATATTCAATTTCGTTTCTCATGGAGAAGGCATTTTGCTTTTTACAGGGGATGAAGCTGACCGTTGCCATTACCGGTTCACCTCGCAAAGCGCAGACAGCTTTTCATAGATACCGCTTAGCTGCGCATTGGTTTCTGCAAGGTAAACAGCATCCACTTTTCCCATATTGGCCAGAGTGGTAAGCTGATTAAGGTTTCTGCCGATGGCTTTTAGCTCTCCAATGAGCTCCTGCACTCCATCTACTACAACAATCTCTTTATCGGTTATGGCTCGTTCTAAAAATTCCGTCATGGTAACCTTGCCGCGCTTGGATTTTTGTTTTAGCGTTTTATAGGTACTTTCGCTGATGCGAAAGGCAAAGGGTTTCTTTTTCATTGGCGGTTCTCCTTTCGATTTTGATTGCGCTAACGGCGCTCTATAAAGTGGGGTCCGGGGCTTCTGCCCCGAGCGAGCTGTGGCGGGCGTATAGCCCGACGCTCTGCTCGCCTCACCCAATGGGTGAGAAAACGCATCCGAAACCTCTGCGTTTCATGTAAAATAAGTGCAAATCCGAAGTTGCCGCAACAGTGGCTCAATTTGCGGGTTTATTCGGGTTAGGTGGAGTTATCCCACTCCACGGTCAATTTCGCCACACAGGGGCAAACAGGGGGTGACGGTGGCGAGATTACTGTCCTGTGACAGTGCTGACGGCAAAGACGGCAAACTTTGGGGGCGTGATTCTACCGTCATATCGTCATTGCCGTCATAGCAGAGAGTAAATTCCCGCCGCTCAAAAGTCCTGTTCTCGGAATAACGAATGCCATTCCTGCCCAGATGCTCCATGTGCTTAATGATTCTCTTCTTCAAAATTGCGGGGCTACAATCCAGATTCAAGTTTTCTATCAGCTCGGTTGCCGTCCCGGTGAAGCTGCCTGACGATTTTATAAAATCACAGAGAAGAAAAATTTCATCCGGTATAAGCAGCTGCTCCATTTCAATCGGTTCCAGCAGCTCCCATAAAAATTTGTTCCTGTTGAACTCCAAGAACAATTCCCGTCCCGCGATATCTCTGCCGGTGCAGATGAGCGTTGCGGTATTTTCCGTTCGCTTGTCTTTTTGTAGTACAAAGTTTGTATCTGCACCGCCTGCAATTCCACTGGTGCCCGAAATCATATTCAGCGGATCACTGTCACCAGTTTTACGAAGATGATGCACAAGTACAATTGCAAGCTTGTATTTGTCAGCGATTCGCTTGAGAGCATTGATGTCATCGTAGTCAGCGGCATAGGGATTTACATTTGCAGAAACAGTTTTGCGCACCTTTTGCAACGTATCAATAACGATCAAGCCAGTGTCGGGGTGCTCTTTGATAAAATTCTCAATCTGATGTTCCAAGCCGCTGCCGATGGCATCGCTCATAATTGCGAAGTGCAATGTGGGCGGTGCTTCATCGGCGATCTCAAACAGCCTGCTTTGGATTCGGGCAAAGCTGTCCTCCAAGCAGAGATACAGAACTTCGCTCTTGTTTGTTGCAAAGCCCCACACGCTTTCTCCCTTTGCTACCTGCAAGCAAATCCACAGCGACAGCCAGCTCTTGCCGATTTTCGGTGAGCCGGCCAGCACATGAAGCCCCTGGGGTATCAGCCCCTGCACAATAAATTTCAACGGCTCCATGGGTGTGGTCATCAAGGTTTCCGCATCCATGGTGTCTAATTTCTTTGGCATACTTTTTTCCTCCTCTTAGTTCAATTTTGAATTTCGCAATAAATCGAATATTGAAAACTCCCATTCCTTGTGATACCATTGTCCTATATTCGGAAACAGAAATACACAGCGAATAGCAAATAGACTGTTTTGTGAAAAATCGATTATTTGCGAGAGGAGTGCCTATGGAACAGTACCCCCTGATCAAAGTTTTTGAGGGAAATGATAAGCTGATTTATTCTATGGCTTACGCTTATCCGGACAAAGTGACTCAGTACGCGCAAAAGTTTATTGGGAATGGACTAATTGAATTTGTGGAAATGGATTTCGAGGAATACACAACTCTGCTCACTGAAACGAAGTCCATTCCGCTCACTATGGCAAACTATCAGACAATCAGGAACAAAATATTTGATGTTGCAGGTACCATTGCGGACAAGCACCGCTATGTTTATTTCTTTTTAGTGGGCTTACTGAACAACATTTTGAAAGAACCAATTCACACCAAAGACGAATTTGAAAATGCCTTGCTCAGACCGATTACAATCTGCGTGGATGAATTGGAACACATTTTAGAGTTGCAGGAGGTATGCACAAAAGCGGTCACCACCTGTTTGGATAAAGAAAGCCGCTCGGACAAGGAAATGTCCCAGCGACTTTGTGAGTTTGTATCGGAGTACCCCGGTTTTGCCGAGGCTGCTGTGAAAATAAAATATGAGCTACTGCCAAGGAAAAATGGCAAGGTGGATATGGATACCCTTAAGGATATCCATGATTGGAATCTACGGGAAACAGATGAGCTTTTGGAAATCATGCACCAGGATGGCGAGGGCGTCAGTCTGATGCCATACTATCTTATTGAATATTTAGATGAAATGCTCTATTTTGAGTTTACCGAGATGCTGAAAAATGCCCAGTTCGTTAAGCGTTGCAAACTGTGCGGCCGCTATTTTGTGTTGACCGATAAGCGTAAGAGAGATTTTTGCGACCGGCCTTATAAAGGTGATCGCACGTGCAAGCAGGTTGGCGCAAAGCTGTTTTATGATCAGGGCATGCAGGGAAACGACTATTTGCTCGCTTTCCTGACCGAGTACAACAAGGTGTACTCCCGCCGTTACCGTGCGGACAATAAATTGCCGGAAGAATTTAGCGGCAAGGACATGTCCTCGGAGGAGTATGCCCGGTGGGCAAAGCTGGCGCGGCAGGCTCGGAGCGATTACCTTGATGGGGAAATTACAGGCGAAGAAATGATGGAGAAAATTAAGATGGATTAATAATTTACTAAAACTTGCATGGCAATTATTTAAGAACCATATTCCCTAAACAACTAAATACTACATAAAACTACAATAGTGATTGCTTTCATGCCTTGTTTGGAGTACCATTATTATATGATCAATCATATGCCTTTGAAAGAAAGCGAGGTGCTTGCTGTGCCAGAAAACAACATTCAAGACAGATGGATATCCCTGCAAGAAGTCTGCGACTATCTTGGCGTGAAGCGCCATACCATTATGCGATGGATTGAGCAGCGCGGTATGCCTGCATCAAAGGTGGGAAAGCTCTGGCGTTTCAAAACTGCCGACATTGACGAATGGGTTAAAAAAGGCGGAGCCTCCGATGAGCGGGAGGTTATAAAATGAACAGATTTAAGTCTTTAAATGCCCGCAGGCTTTCTGTTGCCGGATTTTCATTTCTCTTTGCCTATATTCTGTCATTTCAGTTTGAAGGGCAGGTGCTGTACAGCCTGTTGGATCTGCGTGGAACAGACGCCGACCGTTACATACTGGCTGCAATTATCGCGCATTTCGCGGGGCTTTTTACCTGCGGCCTGTTTGTCAAGTCACAGGCGGCCGCCAAAAGCATGATGCTCGGCGGCATGGGCTTATGCTTAGCCGCCACTGTCCCCTTCTTTTTTCCTCTCCCCACTCTATGGATGGGCGGACTGATTGTCAGCGGATACTTTAGCGGCTGCGCGGTGGCGGCATGGGGATTTTTTCTCAGGGCCTTTACTCCCAAGAACGAGCGCATTAAATCCTGTGCCGACGTTCTGATTTATTCCAATTTGCTGATGATCGCGGTCAACGTGGTGGCTATGAACAGGTCAACCTTTATCGGGCTTGGCCTCTCTGTGCTTTGTCTTGTAATCGGTATGGTCTTCATTTGGATGCTACCGTTGGTGCAGGAGAATGAGCAGAACAAAACATTTAAAAATAAGACGCATGGCGGCATTAAAAACCCGCTAATATTGCTGTGTCTTTTTGTCTTTATCATTACAATTAATTCCGGACTGATGTATCAGGTCATCAACCCCGCTTTTGAGCATCTGACGGGGCTGGTGAGCTGGTATTGGGCCGTGCCTTATATCGTGGCGCTCGCCATTATGCGCAACCTGCCTATGAAAGCAAAGCGTTCCAGAATTTTGTATATCGGGATGGCAATGATTATAGGAGCGTTCATCAGCTTTATGCTGCTAGGGCGAAACACTTCCGACTATCTGATTGTGGATACGCTGATGCTCGGTGCTTGCGGTATTTTCGATCTGTTTTGGTGGAGCATCCTCGGAGAGATGCTGGATTATAGCAACAACCCGTCACAAACCTTTGGCATTGGGCTTTCCGCCAATGTATTCGGCGTCCTTTGCGGAGGAGTCTTGGGGATGGCTGTGACATCTATGGGACTTCCTGGTGCGGAAGTGGCGGTGATTGCCCTGACGGTGGTATGCGTTACATTGGTTATGCTGCCGCCCCTCAACCACCAGCTTGTTCTATTGCTGAAAAGCCATGCTTACCTTGCCGCTTATGACAATATGAGCCAGTCACAGCAAACGGATATTGTACGGCAGGTCAAAACCCTTGAGCCGCTGACTGTCCGGGAGCAGGAGGTATTGCAGCTCATCCTTTCCGGCAAATCCAACCGTGAGATTGCCGGGGCTTTGTTCATCAGTGAGAATACCGTTAAAACACACGCAAGAAGTATTTTTTCAAAATACGATGTTTCAAGCCGTGCGGAGCTCATCAGCACCCTGCTGAAAAACCAAACGGTTGGATGAACCATAAAACTGCATAAATACTGGGCTTAGCCGGCCCCTCACCCAAAAGGGTGAGGGGCTTTTTCTTTAAATTCATCCTTTCGAACGATGCTTTTTGAGACATCCTTCCCTAAAATGAATACTGGAGGAGGGTTGGTGCAAATGAAATTAATCCGCAAACGACGCAATGGATATGCCTTATTGTTCGCAGCCAATATTTGTTTGGCGGTGTGGCTCGGCATGGCATTCATGTTAGAAGCAGTTTTCGCCCTTGGAGCGATTAGCCTTATCTCTCTCGTGTTATTGGTGAGGCAGAGCCGTCTGCTCTATGACGCAACACTCATTTGGGATAATCGCATCCTTGCGGTGCCATCTGCTCTCATCTCCATGCCGGGCCGCCAAATGAAAAAAGACACCGAGGAAACCGTGGTATCTACCTTTGGTATCCTCATCGGCAGCGAAATTTACCGATGGGGTCTCGACGGGGTACATGGTGTGCGTCTGAGCGCCGTTCAAATTGATCAGGAGCGGATGTACCTGATCTTTGGCGATAAAGATCAGACCATGCGGGTAGATTTGCTGCACGGAATGACTCAAAAGCAGGCGGTACTGGATGCCGCACAAAAGCTGCTTCGTGAAACCGGCGTAACGGCAGACATCACCGGATGGTAACGCAGCAAAAGCGAGTGATTAATGAAAGAAGGAGTGAGTATTATGGGTAAATTCTGCACAAGCTGCGGCACGGCTCTGAATGAGGGTGCGAAATTCTGTGCAAAGTGCGGAGCCAATGCTTTTCAAAGCAATGAATCTGCACAAATAAGTACGGGGACACCGGAGGCCGCAAAATCCGAGCAAGAAATTCCGAAAACAATGAACAGTACAAAGAAGAATCCGCCGATAAACCGGGCTTCGGAGGATGCTCCACAGCAAAGTCCGATGGGTGTGGGAAAATTCATCATCGCATATATCCGTCAGTCGTTGACGGTGCTGAAAAATCCCAAACAGATGCTCCCTATCGCACTGTTGGGGCTTGTCTGGCTGATGCTTGCGCTGCTGGGTTCTTTCGGAATCAATTCGCTTCCGGTGCGCATTCTCAGCTTTCTTACCTTCGCACAGGGAGGAATGTTCGGTGGCGTATTCGGCGCTGTTGGCGGAATTTTAGGCAAGGTGGCGGTCGCTGCTTTTCTGAACGCCGCCATTGTGCCGCTGTTCCAGAAAAAAGTGCCGTTTTCGGGGATAGGCGGCGGTATCAAGGGCTTTTTCAGTGGGATTGCAGTTAAGAGCATAACCGCTGTTGCCCCGCTTTTGGGCGGAGTAGGCGCTTCTTTGCTGCTGTATGCCTTTATGAACAGCAATCAATCGCTGCAAAACAGTATGGTGGGCATTATCGCCTTTGTAATGCTGCTGCAAAACCTTGGCAGACAGGGCGGGTTTTTATGGGGGCTTGCTTTTTCGGCTGCAAACAGCCTTTCCAAGGGCAGAACGCCGTCCTACATAGGAGTCACGCGCTGTATAAGCGGCATGACGCTGGGCTTTGCCCTCGGCGTGGCGCTGTCGGCGGTCAGATTGCGGTGGTGCGGGTGGCTCGGTGTGCTGCTGTTGATTGCCGCTTTGATATTCGTCATTGTCTCAAAAGGGAAAAAGGAGGTGGCTGCGGCATGAAAAGGATGAGCAAGAAGCTGTTTGCGGCTTTAATTGCGGCGATATGTTGCGCATTGATTTTTCCAGTGTCGGCGCTTGCGACAGACACTAAAGTGCCAAAGGGCTATGTTGACCCCGTCAGCGCGATGGGCACAGATTCCCTTTGGGAGCTCTGGGAGCGTCTGGAGGAAATCTATCTCGTACCCTATGAAGCAAATGTAGCTCTTTTCGACAGCTTTCTTCAGAGGGCGGAAAATAAAAGGTTTCATCCGGTAAGCGGCGCGCCGCTGATACTCAAAAGAGGAGAGGTCATTCCAGAATACAAGCTTGATATCAGTTACGGTCCTATTCAATATACCTTGGTAGATTCAACAGTCACAGCAGAGGTATCCGGCGAATATGTGATGAAAAATATCCAGTTTGGCACAACGAAAGCAAAAGTGGTTCTTCACAATGTGGGCGGCTCTTATTCTGAAACCGACGACTTTGCCGGCACCCTCAGCACGAAGAGCTATGATTTGCTTGAATCCGTTGATTATGGAGATCACTACCGCCTGCCGGAAGCATCTTATGCCGCCGGCATCATAGTCAACGATGAAGATCCATCTACGTTACTGCTGAGAGCTGATGGTTATTATACTGCTCGTGACGGAGGACTCGTGCATGCTGTTAGGGTGCATTTTCGCGTAGCGGGCGTAAAGCTGGCGAAGGCTGGGGCCACGTTGCAAGATGAGAATAATGAGGAAGCGAAAAAATCGAGGGGAACATCTTCGGGCATCTTTGACAAGGATAAGAATAAAAGCTCTGACAACCCCGCTGGCCCGGTGGCCACCATTACCATCAGCACTCTTGCGATTTTGCTGTCCATCCTGTTTGGGAATACGGGCGGGTTTATCCCGACTGTGCCTGTGGGAACAGGCGGCGCACCGGCTCCTGCACCTGCAGACAGCGCAATGAGCCGATGGCTGCGCTTTGACGGCGACGGCGACATCGAAGCCACCGACCCTGTAAACGGGCAGAAGCGCACCTTTGTCAAAAACGGCGACGGCACCTATACCGACCCTGTCAGCGGCGCTACCTATACCCCCGAGGAGCTTTCCGAACAGCTTGAGCACCGCGCGGACAATGCCGGCACCATCCGGCAGGACGAAGCGCAGTTCAGGCAAAATGTCAGCGAGGATTCTCAGCGCAACCAAGAGCGTAGTGATGAGAGCCGTCAGCTTGAGAAGGACTTGCAGCGCGAGCGACAGGAACGCACCCGCAAGGAGAAGGTTGAGCGCGTTGCCACCGACCTTGGCATGAGCGGCGCCAGCGAAAAGCAGGTTATAGATGAGCTTAAACGACGCATGGAAAGAGACGAGGAGTATCGTCAGAAGATGAACGATTATGCCCAGCGGCGAGACACAGCTGTCGATATTCTCGAAGCCGCCGTGGATATTGCCGATTACACGATGGCGGCAGGCGAAGCGGTAGTTCCAGGCGGAAAGACTGTGTCCGCCACCTATAAGGGAATCAAAAACACCGTTTCAACCATGGCGGAAAAGGGCGCAAGCTGGGGCTCCTTTACAGAGGGTGTCATTAAGGGCGGCACCGAAGCCGCAACCACCGTTATGGATGCGGGTATCGGCAAGGCGGCTACAGCCTTTGGCGGTACGGTTGCGGGCGAGGTTGCCCAGGCTGTCAATGACGGCGGGGATTTGACCGACGCATTGGTAAAGGGCACAGTGAAGGGGACCTTTAACGCAGCCAGCGGCGCAGTCGGTGATGCCTACGGCGATGCCGTCGGCGGTACCTACGGCGAGATGCTTGGCAAAGACAGTACGATAAAGAAGGTGGCAGAAACCGCCGGAAAGCTTGGCGAAGTCGGCTTTGAAAAAAACGTCACAGGAACCGTTGGGGATAACCTGAACGGAGAGAACAAATGATGGAGGTAGTATCATGAAAAAGCTTATGGTTTTATTTCTGGTGCTTATAATGATTTTCACTCTCGCCGCCTGCGGTGAGAAAAGAGAAGAAGGATCGCAAGCACAAGGTTCTGCTCCGGCTGAAGCAAGCAATGCCCCTTCCGGCGAAGAGGAAAAAGGAAAGGCCGGGCTTTCCCTTGACGATATCGTCGGGACTTATTCGATGAATACCTATTATGACGGCAAAGAACAGAAGCATACTGTCGTGTTCACAAAGAGCGGAGATAAATTGGTGGCATCCAGCGATGCTAAAGGTGAAGAACCTTTTGAATTATCCTATGATCCGGCTTCGGGAACAGCTTCATATGTTCAAAAGATTCCCCATGAAGACAGTGAAATCACAATAGATTCAAAATATACTTTTATCCTTGAGGATGGGAGTACAAAGGTAAACGGTGAAACGACTATGTTATTTAAAGACGAAACAAAAGATGGACCCCGGTATGAAGGATACAAGATCGACTGACTGGAAGTTGGCTTGCTATAACAAGAATTTTAGGAGGTAATCTTATGAAAAAGACATTAATTATATTTTTATCATTGGTACTTATGCTCACCTTCGCCGCTTGCGGTGAAAAGAACGGCGGTAAATCACCGTCAGAAAGCTCCGCGCCCGCCGAATCGGTAAATCCTCCCTCCAGTAAAGCGGGAGCGGATGAAAACAGGTATTACGGTATCGGCGAGGCGGCCGAGGCAAACGGGCTTTCCATCACTATTGACGGGGCGGAGCCTTTCGATTATACAGGTATGCTTTCAAGGCCGAAGGACGGATTTGAATATGTGAAGGTCTGGTTTACCTTCACAAATGTCTCCGGCGAACCGATAGATTCCCCGAACAAGAAGGATATCTACATCATCTACGAGGAAGGGCCCACCGGGGACGACAGCGACATGACCTCGGAGGAAAATTCACAGGTGATGTCGGATGTGGCCGACAGGAACGAGCGGTATATGGAAGACATAGAGCTTGCCCCCGGCGAATCCACCGGCGGCTGGATGGTCTATCAGCGGCAGACCGACAAAAGCGAGGTCACCATGCACTATTACTCCGGCTTTGTCAACGTCGCGCCGGATTTGAGGTTCAGCTTTGCGATTGAGTAAGCCGACAGAAAGGAGCTTTGCGCAATGAAACGAAAAATATTATCTATTCTGCTTGCAGCCGTCATGCTGTTGTCCTTAATGGCGGGGCTTTCCGGCTGCGGCTCTGGTAATCAGGCTATGACTCCCGGCACACAGAAATCTGAAACCTTTACGGTGGAGGACGGACAGACGGCATTGGCCTCAGAGGACGGTGCGGCGATAGACTTTGGCTGTCTGCTGGAGGCTGGCGAGGAACTCACCATACAAAAGGTATCGCCCGCGTCAATAGACAGCGATGTTGAAATCTACGCCTACGATTTCAAGCTGTCCTCCGGTCAGCCGGAGGGAGTTGTCGAGCTGACCATACCCTATGACGATGCGGGGCTTGAAGCCGACGAGGAAATTCTGTCGGTCCGCGGCAAATATCTAAACGAGGAAACAAAGCAATGGGAGGATGTCCTTTATACGGTGGACGCTGAAGCCAACAAGGTGCATATTCTCACCGACCACCTCTCCACCTATAGCGTGTTTAAGGTCACGAACGCAGGAAAGCGCAGCGAATACATTTCCGATGTCAACGTCTACGCCGCTTACATGACGACAAAGCAAGCGGAGCAGCTGCTCAAAACCTACGCCGAGCAGGGTGTGTCGTGGCAAGAGGATGTTATATCAGCGTTTTTAAATGCAAACAGCTCACTGCCGATGTTCGCTGAAACAAATATCCCCACTCTCGTATCGCTTGGAGGCGCATACGACGATATGATCACCGAACCGTTCGGCAACGCGTTGACGGTTTTGGGCATCGCGACCTCCTGCACCCAGTTCGCGTATGACGCATACAACAACGGGCTGACAAGCAAGGAAACGTCGATCAGCGGAATGAAAACCGTGTTGAATCTGGGGCTGAATTTGGCATCGTCACAAAAATATCTGTTGGATTCATTTCAGGTGGCCTATGTGGGCGTTGGAGTAATCGACATCGCGCTTACAGATGTGATGAATTTTGCCATCGACACCAAGTATGAAAGCACAAAGAATATGTACGACGCCTATTACGCAAGACCCGAAAACAAGCGCCGTGTCAAGGATTGGTACGATTTATTCAAGAAGATATGCAAAGAAAACAAATCCGCCCCGCAGACAGCTCTCGACAAAATGCAGAGCGAGATTGACAATTATGTAAACAAATACTGGGAGGTCGCAGCAAGCGACTGGGATTCATGGATAGACGCATATGAAAAGAACGGCAAGCTGTCCAAGTATCCGTGGCCGTCGGAGAGCGACCGCAAAAAAATATCAAGCAATTACAAAGCTGAGATCTATGATTACCTTCAGGTTATGTTCCAGTCTCTGAGCCGGGATATGTATTTTGATGCCCTAACTCAGCGGGAAAAGGAGTATAAAGAGCTTGCCGCACTGCTAAATAGGGTATACACCTTGAACTTCAGGGAGGATTATGACACTGAGAAGGCAAAATGGGCCAACGCATATGTCAAACTGGCCCCGCTTTCCGATAAAACCACGGCAAAAGAGTGGACCATCCGCCTTGACGACGAAGCAAACGGACAGATGAAGTTCACTTTGGGTGCCCACGAAACGGCGAGATTCCCTATGAAGGTGGAATTCTATAAAACAGAAAAGGACTTGGAAGAGGGTAAGGTTGCCTTGAGTGCCAAGCTCAAACCCTTTGTAAAAACCGAAATGGAGGTCATTTTAAATACAAAAACCAATAAGGTGGACTATTCCGGAACATATGCAGGGGTCATGAATGTTACGGAAACAGGTAAGGATATTGATGTGACAACTGTAGTCACATTTGAAAAGGATTTTGGCGACGGCTCTTACTATAAAATCGTCTGCTCAAATGATGAAACCGGGAGCACCTACATCAACGGCAGCTATTTTGTGCGGTGGTCGACAGGCGAGGCAAATATTGCAGGAGCAAAATTTGTATTCTCCGCTGACGGAACATCGTTCAGCGCCTCAATGCGAGACCACAACGATAAAGAGTGGGGCGTGATTACCTGTCAGAGGTAAAAACGACCCCAAGCACAAGATATGTCGGCCAACATGAGAAAACAGCGCACAATAATCGGATCAAACAAACTGGAGGCATATCCATGAGAGATAATATTCCATCTGCGGGCAGAGGCAATAAAATCTTGCCCGCAATACTGATCGCGGCCAATCTGCTGATGCTTGTGATAGGCGTTCTCACCATACCGCCCAATTTGCCGTCAGCAGCAGTAAAGGAATCTCCTGCGCCGAGGACGGAGCAAACAGCGCTCGTTACACCGGCATCGGAGAAAGAAACCCCGCCTGCGGCCACGGAAAGCGGCAGTATTCCCGCGCCGGAGGTAACAGGCGTGAGCTTATCCACGGAGGAACGCCCCGATTTGGAGGACTTTCTCTGGTACACAGAGGACGTGGTTTATGACGGAGTTCCATCCGATGCGAATATCATAGACAATATCGGCCCGCTGACTGGGAGCTGGAAAGCACTGATTATTTACGACCCCAATAACGAATACGACTCGGGCGCTATGGAGTTTCTCAATGTCGCCCTTGCAGGTGCGGCGGAGAGCCTGAGCCTCACCCTCGACTGGTATCAGATTTTTTGGGCAAACGAGGGAGAACGCTTCGACGAAACGGATATGGAGGACGGCGTATTTCTGGGCAAGTGGGAAAACGGCGACCTGTGGGCGTCCGGTGCGGGAACCATACACCTGACGAAGTTCTACGAGCTTAATGGGAAGCAATACGCCGTCGGTACGATGGATACGCCCGACGGGACACCGGCGCTTGTGGCGCTGGTAAGGCCATAAGGAGGTGCGGACGTGGGAAAATATTGTACGAATTGCGGCAAGGAGCTCCATACCGGCGCTCGCTTCTGCGCCAAATGCGGCGCGGCGGTTCTTGATGCGCCCGCGAATCCTGTTCCCGCAGCACAGCTGAAACCTGTGCCGCAGCCGCAGCCGCAGACTAAAACCGAGGTGCAGCCTCAAGAATATACTCCGCCCGTTGCGACACCAAAAAGAAAAAGTGCCGCAGCACCAAAAAGAAACAGCGGGCGCAATACATTGTGCATCGGGCTTTCCGTATTGCTTGTCATACAGATCGCGGCGGTGGCGCTCTACGGCTGGCCGGGGTTTATGGTGAAGGACAGACCGCAAAAACTTGGCAACATCCGCGTCGAAAACGGCGTGGCGGAGCTTTCTGGAATGAGCGTGTATTTCGGCGGCGCATACGGCGGGGCGACGCTTGAAAATGCCAAAACCGCCCCTATCGACTTAGATGAGGGGGCTGTCTCCGTCGGTTATGAGCTGGCGTTTGCGGACATACCCGAGGGCGAAGTGACGCTGTCCGCGCCAATGCCGGATGATCTGACCCTTGCGGAAAATGAGCGTTTGTATCTCGATATCGGTTTTTCCATGCAGGACGAGACGGGCGAGAAGGTCATGGTTTACGACCATATCGAGGCCTCGGAGCAGGGCGGAGAGCTGACCGCGAAGATAACCCCCTCAGGCTACCGCGAGCTGTCCGGCAACGTCTACTTGAAGGGCAAGGGCTTCGTTTCCCCGACCTACAGCGACAAAATGCGCTTTGACATCCAGTTCAAGGTCAAGCTCGTAAGCGCCTCGCAAAGCCAACGCTTCAATCTCATCTTTGACCGCTCGCGGTTTATGGCAACCACGGTGGAGCCGGGCGACGTAGAGGCGCTGCTCTCGCGTATGGAGCAGGTCTATGCGAAATACGGGGAGTTCGGCTTCGATATGTCGAGGCGCACCGAATGGCCTATGGATATCCATGTAACAACGCTAAAAAGCGCCGACGCCGCCACACCCACCTACGCGCAATATGTTTCAAGCTGGTGGGGCATTGACAGCGGTTACATGAATTTCAGCCGCCTGCTGTTTACGAATTTCAACCTCAATTCGGCCACGAGCATATTCGCACATGAGCTTATACACTTTGTGCAGGAGTGCTATGTTACGACCCAGTATAAACGCCTCAATTGGCTGGACGAAGCGACGGCGGTATTTCTCGAAAAATATTTCGGCGGCACAGGCGATCACAGTGCCCGTCAATACGAGCTTTACGACGGCATATATCCTGCCTCCGACTCCGCGAGCGCCGGATACGCCCGCGGCGCGCTGGTCGCTTACTGGGCGAACCGGGACGGCTGGTATGACGGCGCGGACGCCCTTTCCGGCAACGATAAGATGTCGGGACTAATCGACCTCTATTCCACCGGCGGTTATTTGCAGGTGAGCAAATGGCAAAGCTGGATAGACGGCTGTGTGGGGGCACCCTCGGAATATGCAATAGATTTCTTCACAAAGCTCCTGATGGGCGAGGAGAGCGTCTGGGCGGAATATGCGTATAAGCCCTATATCCTCCATCAGACCATCGTGGATAATGCAGGAAAATCCGCAGAGGATTTTTCCTCAAAGCTTGACCCCAACTATGCCGTAACACTTTTTACATCGGTGCTTTCACTGAAAGCTGACAAACTCAGCAGTGAGGATGGACAGAAATTCGAGCTTAGCGTTCCCGCCTATGGCGCGATAGTCGTTGCACTTGATATGACGGAAAAGGAACGGGAGAAGCTGAATAAGGATGCCGCCGTCAGTATTAGCGCCCAAAATGGCGAGGAACTGGTGCTTTTGAAGTCGCTTTCTAAGGAAACGACGATCCAGCAAGGCGCGAGCGTTTCAGCCCCGGCGTTCAGGAAAACAATTGAGGACAAATACCGCTATCTTCTGCTGGTGGTAAACACCACCAACAAGACGAAAGACATACACTTTAAGGTAGCGAGTGGCGAAGGGCTCCCGCTGAATGAAATCATCGGCACCTATGACATCAATTATGAAACTTCAGCGTCAGGTACAATCAATAATTATATCGCAAAGGATGGCGATAGCTTGGTTTTATCCGATTCCGACGGCTTCAATGAGCCGGCTACATTGTCCTACGATCCCCTTAAAGGCATGGCTTATGGAAAACATACGTATTCAAAGGTGTATGCAACGGGCGTGGATGAGATTACGGTAATCTATAAGCTGTATTTTACGCGTGAAAACGGAGGCATTACAATGACAGGCGTGGGGTCACAAACCATAAACGGTAACCCAGCAGGCAGCTGGAGTTACAATGAAAAAAAGATTAATTAATGTGGAATGCTTGCCCAATATGTTTTTGACAGGACGGTGTTTGATTGATGATGACGAGTCTTGCTGAAACTCTGCCCCCCGGCGTCATTCCCTGCGGGGACGGCAAGCTGCGCTGGAGCTATACGCTGAACCTGTGGCGGCAGCCGATCATGCTGTATACGGCGTTGGGGGCAACGTCTGGCGTTGCCGCCTCCTTCGGGCTTTTGGTGTGCTTTGTCCGCATGGGCATGGACGGCTTTGCGTCGGGGATCGGCTTCCTGTGGCGATATCTGCTGATTGCGGCGGCTGCGGTGCTTCTGATTATGGGGCTTTCCTATTTGATTCTTTGTCTGCTTTATAAGGGTAAATACACCATGCAATTTGAAATGGACGAAGCTGGAATTTTGCACACCGAAGCATTGGGACAGCAGAAGAAATCAAGGAGGTTGGGCGTGAGTGCGGCGATAGTCTGTACAGCCACCGGCTATTCCGGTGCTATGGGACTTGTCGCCGCAGGGCAGGGCTTTTACTCACGGTTTGCACAGGTCAGGGTGGTGAAAGCTGTGAAAAAGCAAAATCTGATACGGTTAAGCGGCGGGTTTGCGCCAAACAGGATATACGCCTCACCGGAGCAGTTCGATTTTGTTTGGCAGTGCATCATAATCCGCAGCCCGAAAGGAAAAATGTATGAATAGCAAACCGAAACGGATTCTTTTGCGGATTTCATCCCTGCTGATGCTGCTTGCCGCCCTGCCCATGCTGCTGTGGTGCTTGAATCTCATTGACAACGCGGCGCTGGATTATACTTACGCCGGAGCTGGCTGCTTCGCTGCTGGAATAGCGTACATCTTTTCCATGGTGACGGCCATAGCGGGTCTGGCCTTTGCAGGGCGGCTCCACCGACATCACTGGTGCCGGACACTTGGCTATATCCAACTGGCGGCGGGAGTGCTGTTGTTCGTTCCGCTTCGCTCCTATGCCGCGCTCACATTACCGCCGCTTTTCCTGCTTACCATCCTGTATCTGTTCGGCGTGGGCTGGCGTGAAAAGCGTGATTCCGAACAACAATGAAAGGAGCGTTCCGATGGCGAAGAAGAAAGCAAGCAAAAACATCCCCCTGCCCATCCTCATCCCTATCTGCGCCGTGCTGCTGTTTGCCATGTATTTGAGCCTCTCTACGCTGGCTCTGGCAATATGGGGCGATTCCGTCATGGGTACGGTGGACAGCTATCAGGCGCGGTTGGATGATACCGACGCGGGGCAAAACCGCTCCCGCACCATTTCCAAAGGCTATTGGTTTGTGGCAAACGGCAAGGAGTATCGCGGCCATGTGATGTATGGCAGCGACGAGTCGTGGCCGAGCTTAGACGAGGGCGAAACGCGCTCCGAGCGCATCAGCTACCTTGCCCTTTTCCCCTATGTCAACAAGCCCGCCGCGCTGTGCGAATTTGATGAGATGGGCGAGGTGGCTATCATTTACCATATCCTCGCCCCCATCGGTTATCTGCTTTTGCTGCTGCTTGTCATACGCACAGCCAGAGGTGGGAAAAAGAAGAAACGGGCGGCGAAGAAACCCGACGCGCCTCAAATAATCGAAGCAAGGAGTGATACGGATATGTTTTGTCCCAACTGCGAAAGCAAGTTGCCGGAGGACGCGGCTTTCTGTTCGGGCTGCGGCGCGAAAATACAGACCGGCGCCCCCGGCGTGTGTACGGCCTGCAGCGCAAAGCTGCCGGAAGGCGCTGAATTTTGCATCGGCTGCGGCAAGGCGGTGAATTTGAGAACGCCGCAGCCGATGGAGGTAAGCCAAGCGGCATCTTCCGCTCCCCCACAAGACGGCGCGGGGATGGTCGGCTTTTCCGACAAGTGTAATTCGCCGGAGATACTGGCCGCCGCACAGAAAAACAAGAAATCCTCTATTGGCTGTATGTGGATATTGGTTTTCGTGCCGCTCATCGGCTTTCCCGTCGCCGGTCTGCTGATGGACGATTTCCCCTTTGGTGAATCCCTTGTTATCGGCGTGGGCATCGCTCTTGTCATGCTCATAATTAATTTGCTGGCGCTGCGAAGGACCAATCAGCCCATGTGGGAGGGTGTGGTCGTCAATAAGTACAGCAAGGAAAAAAGCGAGCATAGGGGCGGCGAGGATGATAATTACAGAACCTATACGGAATATACCACAATCATCAACACCGACGCGGGCAAGAAAAAGACCATCGTGGAAAAGGACAGTGGGCGGCATATGTACGACTATCTTTCCGTTGGCGACAGGGTGCGGTTTCACCCAAGATTCGGTACATACGAGAAATACGATAAATCTAAAGACCGCATCATCTACTGCAACGTCTGCTCCATGATGAACCCCATACAAAATGACCGCTGCAAGCGGTGTAATAATTTATTGTTCAAATAAGGAGGCTTTTCGTAATGGATAAATTTATTACCATGCTGGAGGCGGCGGAGTTTGCCGCCACACTCTGCGGAAGTTGGAACTTTGCCACTTCCAATGATAGATACGACGTAAAAGGCTTGCTGGCGCTTGCCGAGACAAGTGACAGTGAAAACCCCATCGATGAGGACAACTTTTATGTGGTTTCGCCCGCCGGAGCCATCGGTTTATGCGAGGACGGCGAGGACATCGACTGGCTGTTTCTGACCAGCTCCAGTGAAGATGAGGATTTACCCTCTACCTATCAGGTCGACCCGCAAATAAATTTCTGCCCCCAATGCGGCTCCGGTGTTGTTTCCGGCGCTCGCTTTTGCGGAAAGTGCGGAAATAGACTATGAGACATCTTTGAATAATACAGGGGGATTCTAAAAATGTAGTACAATAGTTAAGACGAACAGGCAGCTGTTTTACCTGCTGTCTGTTCGTCTTTTATATCATTCTTTTTTCCGTATTCAGTTTACCCTGACCCTCGGTTCACAAGTTGTCTTTATGACTACTCGTATTTTCTCCGGGGGCGTTTTTTTGTCCAGCTTTACTCAGCGCAGCCCATAAGGTGGCAGATGCCCACCGTCTTTTCCACACTCAGAACAAAGGCGATTCCCCTGCCAGGCTCCTCCAGGGCGGTTTCCGCTTCTATGGCCTGCAACACCTGCTCGGTTTTTCCCTCTTCAATCAGGGTGAGAATAATATCTTTCTCCGGCTCAATGGGAAATCCAAAGATCTTAGCTGTTTCATGGATTCCGGAACCGCGTCCGGTGAGAATTGTTCCCCCCTCAGCGCCGGCAGCTTTCGAAGCCATAATCACATCAGGGGCAATCCCCTTGTTGACAATAGTAACTATAAGGTCATATTTTTTCTTGGTCTCTGGCAAGCTTGACACCTCCATGTCACAGGTTGTTGACGGCCGGTGAACTGTGCCGACGATTTTTGCTAAATCAAGGACAAAGGCAATCCCTCTGCCCGGTATGTCCAAATCACCTTCCCTGGTCACTGCTTGGAGAACAATATCCAGTTCCTCCTCACCTACAGCGATAAAGATTATCTCTTTTTCCGGCTGATAGGCAATACCAAAAATACTTTCATACAAGGTTTTTTCGGCGCTTCCCCTGCCAAAAATAATGGTGCCCCCATGGGCGCCGGCCTTTTTAGCAGCGGTAACAATTTTAGTGGCATAACCCTTTTTCACAATAGCGACGATTAGTTTATGCTTCTTGTTGGGATCCATGTTTCTTAACCCCCTTCGCCTCGCTTCTGCTATAAAGCAAACCCAAGGTGAGAATCGAGACAATGGCAAACATTGCCACCAGCCCAATCATGCCAAAACCGTCAAAGATTGGGGTGCTTCCCTCAATAACTTCTGAGCTGCCAACAGCAAAAGCCAGCAAAAAAGTCGCGATCATCGGGCCGGTAACAACCCCGCCGGAATCAAAGGCCAGGGCGACAAAAATCGGCTTGACATGCCTGGAGAGAACAAAAGCCAACAAGTAACCCGGCACCAGAAAAAACCAAATAGAAATTCCTGTCAAAATTCTTACCATGGACAGGGACACAGCCAGGGCCACGCCAAAGGAAAGAAAATAGAGCATGACCTTGTTGTTGATGTAACCGCCGGTAACCTTTTCCACTTCGAAGTTTAGTACTTTAATTGCCGGTTCGGCCATGGCCACCACAAACCCCAGAAGAAAGCCTATGGGAATCAAAATCCAATTATACGGCAAGCGGCCAATATGGTTCCCTATCAGCCCGCCTACCTTGATAAATCCTGCGTTGGCCCCCTGTAAAAACAAGACCAAGCCAATGAATGCCGTGAGCAGGCCCCGCAGAATTCTCACCAGCTGAGGACGAGGCAATTTCCAGCTGTATACATTAAAGGCCACGAAGATTAAAAGCAGCGGCAGGAAAGCCAGGGAGACATCCAGGAGTACATTCCAGAAACCTTCAAATACAGATGCTATCATTTATATAGCACCCCCAGCAGCAGAATTGCCACAATCGGTCCGACGGCACCCATGCCGAGGAAACCGAAGCTTTCGGCAGATGCAGCGTTAGAACCCCTTACTGCTGACATGCCTACCCCCAAGGCCAGGATAAAGGGGACTGTAACCGGACCAGTGGTGGCACCCCCGGCATCAAAGGCCACAGCAATAAATTCCGGAGCGGAGAAAAAAGCTAAGATACAGGCCAGGGCAAAGCCACCGCCTAAAAGCAGGATAATAGGAATCTTATATACAATCCGCAGCAATGCCAGGGAGAGAAATATCCCCACCCCCAAGGCTACTACTGCCACCAGCAGATATTTTGATACTGCCCCTCCCGACACTGTAGAAACTTGAGCAGCCAGCACCTGGACACCGGGCTCAGCCACCGTCACCGAAAACCCCACGGCAGTGCCAAACCCAATTAATAATCCCACTTTGCCGCTCAGCATCAGTGATTTCCCCACCAACTCCCCGATGGCCAGAAGACTTGCCTCCACCCCCGAGAGAAATAGAGTAAAACCAGCTATCGTTAATATAACGCTGACAAGAAAAGTCCAAAAAATATCCATGGGAAACCGGACAATAGTAAATTGCAGCAAAACAATTACTACAGTAATGGGTAATATGGCGTGCAGAACTTCAGATACTGTTTCCTTTAAACTCATGGCAACACCTCCATAGCAGTAGCCCTCAGCCAAAATTAGTCTAGACTCTTTCAATTCGATTACCCATACTGTTAAGAGTTCCAATATGCAATTTAGCGGCAAGTTCCTCTCTTCGCCGGCGAATCCTCTAATTATTATAACATGTTAGCCCCTGCTTGGAATGTAAAACCTCCCCAATTCTGCATTGGACGCTTACAGGCCCCCGGGGGCAAAAAAAAAGGCGCCATTGGCGCCCATTGCTTCAAGTATACATCAGTCGCCTATGTTCCCTCAGAAAAACAACTGTATCTTTTAAGGTAACCTTCATATCCCGTGTGCTGTAGCCAAGTTCCCGAACAGCCTTGGCATTACTGAAATTGGCGTTGTTGAAGAAAGAATATAAGGAGTAACTGGTATAAAGGGGGCTGTGCCTGCGCAATTTAAAGTATGTTTCTGCTAGCGGAGCACTGGCTTGGACAAACCATAGGGGCAATACAGTCTTAATCTTCTTCTTGCCGCTGATTTCATGAAGAAGGTCCAGCACTTCTATTACAGGGAAAAACCGGTTCGAAAGGATATAACACTGGCCCCTGCGTCCGTGTTCCGCTGCCAGCAGAATGCCCTTGGCCACATCCCGGACGTCAACAAAGTCGTAGCCTCCCCGCACGCATAACTTCAGGCCGCCGTTGAGATAATCGAGAACTAAGCCGGTCAGATGCCCGTTGCCATAATCATTTGGCCCGGTGATTACCGATGGATGCACTACCACTGCATCCAAACCCTGGGCAGCGCTAGCCAAGACTGCCTGCGTTGCCATGGCTTTTGTCTTTACATACAGCCCCTTTGCAACAGCAGGATCAATGCTGTCCACTTCGGTAATTACCGGCTGGCCCGGCAGTTCCGGAAGGACACGGGCAGAACTTACATACACCAGTCTGGCTATATTGTTTTCATGACAAAGTTCAATTATGTTTTTTGTCCCGGCCACATTTACATCGTATACATTTTGCATATGCCTTGTCGCAAGAGTAACAATTCCGGCAGTATGAATGACGACCTTTTCACATGGTACGCCAGTTTTAAACAGCGGGGCCAGACTGGCTTTATCCCGGATATCGCCCCGGAATAATTCAAATTCTGCTCCCGGCAAGGCCCTGGTTTTATCATTGGGAAGCGCCAGGCAGCGCACTTTCTTTCCCTGGGCCAGCAACTTTTTTACAACTGTATTCCCCAAATGACCAAAGGCACCAGTAACAATATACAGCTTTTCCACTGCAATCCCTCCCTTCCCATAATATTCCCTAACTTAGCAAAATTATATCAGCAAATGCAGAAGATTTAAAGAGAAACTTTTCCCCCGTACCTTTGTTTTACCATCCCGCGAGGATTTTCCCGCCCGCAGTCCCGGATACATTGAAACCTTCAGAACTTGGCATGCTAATTGCAGGAGGGTAGATATGGATAACAATTTGAATTTACGCAATTTGTTATTAGCGGGAATAGGCAGCATAGCTTACTCCCTGGAAAAAGGCATGGATATGATCGATGATTTGGTAAAGAAGGGAGAACTCACCGTCAGCCAGGGCAAAGAGCTCAATCAGGAGCTGAAAAACCGATTTTCCCAAAGCGGAAAAGACCCCAACCAGACCATAATCAAAGAGATTATGACCAGCCTCAACCTGGCAACAAAAGAGGACTTTCACAATCTGGAGGCCCGGGTAAGCAAACTGGAGCAGCAATTGCCCTAGCATAGATGAAAACACAAAGCACCCGCCAGCGATTTCAGCAGATCGTGGGCATATTTGCCAAATATGGCTTAAAAGAAGGGATCACAAGTCCGCCCCAACTGCGTAAGGCCCTTGAAGAATTGGGGCCTACCTTTATTAAAATTGCCCAGATTCTCTCTACCCGTCCGGATATCCTTTCCGAACCCTATATCGAGGAATTCCAAAAACTTCAGGATGACGTAAAACAGGAAGAATTCAGCGCCATCAAAGAAATTGTCGAGATTCAGCTGGGTGGCAACCTGGATGACTTCTTTGCCCAGTTCGACGAGGAGCCAATTGCCTCGGCCTCAATTGCTCAGGTCCACGGAGGCAGATTGTGGAATGGGACCAAGGTAGTGATCAAGGTCAAACGGCCGGGAATTGAGAACATGATCTTTAACGACCTGAGGCTGCTGAAACATGTATCTGCCCTGACCAGATTTATTCCCCGAACCAGTGTCTGGAATCCAATAGAGGTGGTGGACGAGCTCTGGGATTCTCTGGAGCTGGAACTGAACTTCCTGCACGAAGCAGAAAACATCCAGCGGTTTAGAGAGTTTCACAAGGAAATCAAGTTTATCACCATTCCTCAAATCTACCCGGAGTTTTCAACCCGGGATGTCTTGGTCATGGAGTACATAGATGGGATTAAGGTCTATGAAAAAAATACCCTGGCCGAGGCCGGGTATGACCTGGAGGAGATTTGCAGCAAAATCATCTATAATTTCATGTACCAGGTCTTTGAAAACGGCTTCTTCCACGCTGACCTGCATCCTGGCAATATCCTCATCAGCGCAAAAAAAATAGCCTATCTGGATTTCGGCCTGGTAGGGCACCTCAACCAGCGGCTGAGAACGCAATTTAACCGGCTGCTGGCGGGGATTGTTCAGGGAGATTTAGATCAAATGGTCAGTTCGGTAATTCAGATAGGCGTAAAAAAAGGCCAGCTGGACCGGGCCCTTCTCTACTCAGAAATTGAACAGCTTTATAATAACTATATTTCCGCCTCAATTTACGATCTGGACATTCCCCGCTTAGTGGAGGAAATCTTCCGCATCTGCCGCCAGAATAGGATTGCCTTTCCTAGAGACATCACCCTGTTGCTTAAAGGCATTCTGGTGCTGGAAGGATTGATCAGCCGCCTCGCTCCGGGCATGGCGATAATTGACCTGATGACCCCATTTATCCACAACCAAATTATGAGTTCCCGCAATACCAAGCAAGAATTAATAAAATTCGCCCACGGTCTCTACCGGATGACCCGATCAAGCTTGCGCAATCCCGAAAAACTTCTGGAAATTCTCAACAAAGCCGCAGCGGGCAAAGTCGCCATCCAGCTGGAAATCCTGCATCTCCAGGAAGTAACCGCTGACCTGATGAAATCTATGAACAGAATTGTTTTTGCCCTGGTAGTCTCTTCACTGATTATCGGCTCATCCCTGGTAATAGCGGCAGAAGTGGGACCCAAACTGATTACCATCCCCATCCTGGGGCTGGCCGGCTACATAGGAGCGGCAATTATGGGCCTGTGGCTCTTAATATCAATAATCCGCTCCGGAAAAATCTAAAACAACAGGGACGTACCTTTTCGTGGCGGCAAGGTTAATTCAATTTAGCTCGCCGCAGCAAATTGGCATTGCCCACTACTGTTATTGAACTTGTAGCCATGGCGATTTCGGCAATGACCGGATGGAGCAAGCCTAATATTGCCAAGGGAATAGCAATTGAATTGTATGAAAAAGCCCAGAAAAGGTTTTGCCGGATTTTGCGAAAAGTTGCCCTGGACAGCCTGACTGCGCTGACCACTGCCTGCAAGTTGCCGCTGACCAGGGTGATGTCTGCGGCCTCAATGGCGATGTCGGTGCCTGTGCCAATGGCGATTCCTGCATCAGCCTGGGTGAGAGCCGGGGCATCATTAATGCCGTCGCCCACCATAGCTACTTTCAGCCCCTGCTGCTGAAGATTTTTGATCTCCTCGACCTTGCCTGCCGGCAGCACTTCAGCCATTACCTGGTTAATGCCGGCCTTTCTGGCGATGGCTTCTGCCGTCCGCCAATTGTCGCCGGTGATCATGGCCGTCTTCAGCCCCATTTTCTCCAGCTGGGCAATAGCTGCAGCAGAGTCATCCTTGATGGTATCGGCTACAGCCACCACTCCCAGGACCCTGTCCTCCCGGCCTACCAACATTGCCGTCTTGCCGTCTCGTTCCAGGCGAGCCAGGACTGTCTCAGCTTCGGCCTGCAGGCTGCCCTCCGCCTGCAGCAGCCTGCGGCTTCCGACCAGTATTTTTCTGCCGTCTATTTCGCCAGCAACTCCCTTGCCAGTAATGGAGACAAAGTTTTCGGGTTCTACCAGGTCCAAGCTATGCTCCCGGCCAGCGATGACAATCGCCTTGCCCAGGGGATGCTCCGACCCCTGCTCGACGCTGGCGGCCAGGCGCAGCACTTCCGCTTCACTTGTCTCAGAAAAGGCAATAATATCCGTTACCTCCGGCTTGCCGGCGGTTATAGTCCCCGTTTTGTCAAATACAACAATATCTATATTGCTCATGGCCTGAATGGCCCCGCCGCTGCGGATAAGGATGCCGTTTTCGGCTCCCAGGCCGCTGCCCACCATTAAAGCAGTGGGGGTGGCCAGCCCCAGGGCGCAGGGACAAGCGATAACCAATACAGCGATGGTTGCATACAAGGCCAGGGTGGCGCCGCTTAAACTCGGATTGAGCCAAGGCAGCAGATCCCCCAGCGCCAAACCCGCTGCTCCCATAATCTTCGGAAACAGCAGCCAGGCAACGAAGGTCATCACTGCAAGAACCATCACCATCGGCACAAACCAACCGGTAACCCTGTCGGCTAATTCCTGAATTGGCACCTTGGTTCCCTGCGCCTCTTCCACCATTTTTATCACCTGACTGAGGAATGTGTCTTTGCCAATCTTTGTCGCCCTCACCTTCAGCAGGCCCTGGTGGTTTACAGTCGAGCCGATGACCGCATCCCCCGGCACTCTCGTTACCGGCAGGGATTCGCCTGTGGCCACAGACTCGTCGATGGCGCTTTCTCCAGCTTCAATGACCCCATCGGTGGGAATCTTTTCTCCCGGCCGGATCAGCATCAGGTCACCCACCTGCACCTGCTGAATTGGCACCTGCCGCTCCTCACCGTTCACCAGAACCGCAGCGGTCTTCGCGCCAAGCTCTAACAGCTTCCTGATGGCCTGGGACGCATGCCCCCGGGCTTTTGCTTCTATGTAACGGCCGGTAAGGTGAAAAGTCATGATCATGCCGGAAACCCCAGCATAATTCTCCACTGGCCAAAAAAAGGCCATAATACCTGAGGAAACTGCCGCCAAAGTGCCTATGGCAATCAGGGAATCCATATTGGCGCTGCCGTGGCGCGCTGCCCGCCAGGCCGATTGATAGACATGCCCTCCTGCCCAGAGCAGCGCAGGCAGAGCCAGCAGCAGCGTTCCCAAGTTATAGCTCAGAGGGGTGGGCCAGCCATGCTGGTGCCGGCCTGCGGCCATGGCAATCAGCATCCACACAGCCGCCGGCAAGGTGAAAGCCCAGGCTATCCACATTCTCCTTGCCGCCTGCTGCAGTCTTGCCTCATCTTTATCCCTGGAGACAGCGGCTTCTTCCAGCTCCAGCCGACCTTGATAGCCAGCCTTCTCCACTGCAGTAAGCAGTTTCTCTTTAGATATCGCTCCGGGCAGGTATTCGATGCTTGCCCTTTCAGTTGCAAGGTTGACCACAGCTGAAACTACACCCTCAGTGCCTTTCAAACCCTTTTCCACCCGGTTGGCGCAAGCGGCGCAGGTCATTCCCTCAACTTTGAGTGTAATTTCCTCAGTTTTTTTCTCAGGCATTTCAAGCTCCCTTCATGATCTGCTAACTAAACTCACTTTACTTACTTCCCCACCACCAGACCAGGGCAAACCCGGCCACGGCGGCGATGATTAGCAACACTGGGCTGGCAAAGCTGGCAGGCACCAGCATCCTCCCTGCCCCCAAGATCAATCCGGCAAACAGCCAGCTGATGGTGGCCCGGTAGCGGGAATACAAATTATCCAGGGCATTGGCAAGGCCGAAGATGCCCATAGCCGCCCCTGCAATAAATATGCCCAAAGTAATCCAGTCTAAATCCGCCAGGGCCTGCATCATATTGTCGTAGAGGCCCATGATAATCAAAACAGAGCTGCCAGGCACCCCGGGCAAAATCATGGTGGCGCTGGCCAATGCCCCGCCAATCAAGAGCAAGGCCGCATTGGGTCTGGCAGTGCTTTCCATAATACCCATGGGCGTGCCGGCAAGGATAAGGCCAATTCCCACTCCAATAAGGAATATAGCTGCCCGCCTGAAACTGGGATGATAGTTTTCTCCCAGCACAGATCTGATTGAAGCCAATATGCTGCCCAGCAAAAACGCTGAAACTATAGAAGAATAGGACTCAAATAACCAGGCAAAAGCCCTGCCGCCGACCAGAATGCCTCCTGCTGCCCCAAGGGCAAAAGGAATCCAGCTCAAGACCCGCAGCCGGGACAAATCCCGCATCAGCTTTTCGTACAGCCCCAGAAGCAATAGCATCGTCCCCCCGCTCATGCCGGGCAGGACAATGACAAATCCAGTAAGCAATCCTTTGACCACCATTCCCATGACTATCTTCCTCTCGCCTGTTGCCCTCAATAGTACTATTTTACTATCTTCACAGACTGCAGACAAGTTGAACAAACAGGCTGGAATAAATACCTGTTGAAATACTTCCCTGATTCCTATATAATTTTTGGTATGCACGCAAAGCACTGTTACTGATTATCTTTGATGGGAGTGGAAATCCAATGGCCAAACAAAATCGCGGCAAAGGACTATGGGGCAAGCTCGGCCGGGGCAAAGGCACCTGTCCCCTTTGCTCCAGGACAAGCACCAAACTTTTATGGCAGACCAAGGACGAGCAAGGCAATGATGTTCAGGTCTGCAAGCGCTGCAAAAACCACTAGGAAAAAGCCAATCCCGCTGTTCCCTTGGGAAACACTGGGAATGGCTTTTTTTCATGCCCCGACCCCGGGGTATTTTTTACTGCAAAGAGCTTTCTTAGGCCAGTCCAAGGAGCCTGGCGACAGCGGCCACTGCCGCGCAGATGAGTATGCCCGCTGCAGTGGGGACCAGAAATGAAACCAACGTCCACTTGCAACTTTGCGTTTCCTTGTGTATCGTCCAAAGGGTTGTGCCGCAGGGAAAGTGCATGATGGTCAATAACATTACATTTACCGCCGTCAACCAGGTCCAGCCATTGGCCGTCAGCAATTGGCGCAATGCCTCCGGACTCTGCAGCGCCTGCATTGAGCCGCTGGCCATATAGCTCATAATAATTATAGGAATCACAATCTCGTTGGCTGGCAGCCCCAGTAAAAAACCCATGAGAATGATGCCGTCCAAGCCCATTAGTTGACCCAGGGGCTCCAGGATTCTCGCTCCGTGGGCAAGAAGGCTGGCATCAGCAATGGACAAATTGGCCATCAGCCAGATTACAATCCCCGCCGGCGCCGCCACCGCTGCCGCCCGCCCCAAAACAAATAATGTCCTGTCAAACACCGAGCGCACAATGACCTTGCCCACCTGAGGCTTTCTGTAAGGAGGCATTTCCAAGGCAAAGGAAGAGGGCAGCCCTAAGAGGATGGTTTTTGATAAAATCTTGGATACCGCCAGGGTCATGACTATGCCAATGACAATTACGGCCATCACTGCCAAAACAGCTATTCCGCTTTGGAAAGCACCTGCGCCGGCGGCAAAAAAAGTCGTGGCCATGACAATAAGAATGGGGAAACGGCCGTTACAGGGGACAAAATTATTTGTAATGATAGCTACCAGACGTTCTCGAGGAGAATCAATGATCCTGCAAGCAATAACTCCGGCTGCATTGCAGCCAAAGCCCATGCACATAGTTAATGCCTGCTTGCCATGGGCGCAAGCCTTTTTGAAATAATGGTCCAAATTGAAGGCCACCCGGGGCAAGTACCCCAAATCCTCCAGCAAGGTAAACAGGGGAAAGAAGATCGCCATGGGCGGCAGCATCACCGAAACCACCCAAGCCAAGGTGCGATACATTCCCGTTACCAGAACGCCAAAAAGCCAATCGGGACAAGATGTCCAAAAGGCAAGGCCGGCCAACCAGTCTTCAAAGCCAAATAACAGCGCCGCCAGCAGCTGGGAAGGGTAATTGGCCCCCTCAATGGTCAGCCAGAATACCAGACCCAGCAAGCCAAGCATAATTGGAAAGCCGAAAACCTTTGATGTCAGGATGCTGTCTATCTTTCTGTCCAGGGCATTGTGGTCGCGGTTCACAATCAGGACTGTTTTGTTGAAAATCTTTTCAGCTTCACTGACAATGCTTGAGACAATCAGGTCCCTGGGATTGACTTGATTTTGGCGGCAAAACTCCCGGCGCACGCTGCTAAGGGCGTTATCCCCCAATATGTCCAAGCCCTGATACTTGCCCAGGGAATCAAAGATTGAGGTCTCGCCCTCCGCCAGCCTCAGCGCCAGCCAGCGGCTGTTGGGGAGGAGCCCCGTCAGCTCGGGGCTTAGGGAAGCCACCATTGCCTCAATCTGCTGAGGATAACTTACCTGCCGGGGACAGCTCGGGTCCCCGGCAGCAACCTGAGCGACTGCGGCTTTGAGCGTATCCAGCCCTTCCCCACTGCGGGCATTTGTTCCTACCACGAGCACACCCAGTTCCCGTCCCAGTTGGTCAAGGTCAACCGTTATTTTCTTCCGCTTGGCTTCATCCATGAGATTGACACAGACCACCACCCGGTCGGTAATTTCCAGGATTTGCAGGACCAGGTTGAGATTGCGCTCAAGACAGGTGGCATCGGCAACCACCACCGTCACATCGGGCTGGCCAAAACAGATAAAATCCCTGGCCACTTCCTCCTCAACAGATGCAGAAAGCAGAGAATAGGTTCCCGGCAAATCCACCAGCAGGTAATTGTCATCCCCGCATTGATACCGGCCCTGGGCTGTGGCCACAGTCTTGCCGGGCCAGTTCCCGGTATGCTGGTTCATCCCCGTGAGGCTGTTGAACACCGTGCTCTTTCCTGTATTGGGATTGCCCGCCAGGGCTATGACCTTTTCATTTCGCTGACCTGCCGATGTTAAATATAAATCCTTTCTGACGCCAGTGCCTGTAGATTGTTTTGTCAGCCCCATTCTGCCGTCCCCTTATAGCAGATCAACCAGAATTTGACAGGCTTCAGCATTGCGCAAGGCAATAAGCGCCCCCCGGAACTGAAAAGCCGTTGGATCGCCGGCAGGACTCCTGAGCACTGCTACCACTGGTGTGCCGGTTATCAGTCCCAAATCCAGCAGGCGCCTTCTGCTGCTGGCGTCTGATAGTAAATCCCTGACAACCCCAAGCTTGCCTAGGGGCAACAGGTTAAGGGGTACAGCTTGACCATTCATATAAAACCCTCCTGCAATGTTATAGGCCACAAACAATGTTTCCTACAAGCAAATTATGCAAATATACAGCAGAAGTGATGAATATCTATAACAAGAGGTTAAATGCCCAAGCGGTGGAAGGGAGGGTATGATTTGAAACAAAATAACACTTTCCGCACCGCCCGAGGCTATCAGCTTTTGCTCCAACAAAAAAAAACCCTGACACCCAGCATGGAAGACTATTTGGAAATGATCTACCGAAACTGCCTGGCAGAAGGATATACCCGTGTCAACATTCTGGCCGAAAGTCTCAATGTTCAAGCTCCCTCAGTAAGCCGAATGGTCCAAAAGCTTACAGAACTTAAACTGCTGGATTTTGAAAAATATGGCGTAATCCGTCTTACTGAATCCGGTTTGGAATTAGGGGAATTTCTCTATCTTCGCCATCAAATTATCGAAGAATTCCTGACACTTCTGGGAGTAACAGAATCTCTGCTGACCGAAACCGAAATGATAGAACACAATGTCAGCCTCAATACCCTGAACAGGATTGCCATGCTCAACCAGTTCCTGCTGAAGCATCCCAGCATTTACAACCACTTTTTGGAGTTTATAACTGAATCACAGGCCTAATTGCATGTTTCTTTGCTGTTTAGCAAGCCAGTTTTGTTTTCTCCGCCGTTTACCTGTATACTTAAGTAGCCGAACCGAGGGCGGGGGATCCAATATCCCAGCAGTATTAAAAAGAAACCCGGATGATTCAATATAAGCTCAATAAAGGAGCAGTGTACATGAACACATTCACCGAACTGGGGCTTAGCCCCGCAGTATTAAAAGCTATCAGCAACATGGGCTTTGAAGAAACTACACCAATTCAACAAGAAGCTATCCCCACAGGCCTAAACGGCAAGGACCTGATTGGCCAGGCCAGGACGGGAACAGGCAAAACCGCAGCCTTTGGCATTCCCATGGTTGAGCGATTTGTCCCGGAACAAGGACTTCCTCAGGGACTAGTCATTACCCCCACCAGGGAGCTTGCCGTCCAGGTCGCAGAAGAGCTTCATAAGATAGGCGAATTTAAGAGGATACGTTCCCTGCCTATCTACGGAGGCCAGGATATCGATCGTCAGATTAAGAGCCTGAAAAAACGCCCTGAGATTATCGTAGGCACCCCCGGCAGGCTGCTGGACCATATCCGCCGCCGCACTGTCAGATTGAACGAGGTCGCTACTGTAGTCATAGATGAAGCAGATGAAATGCTGAATATGGGTTTCATTGAGGACATAGAGGCAATCCTCCGAGAAGTACCTGGTCAGCACCAGACTCTCCTGTTCTCTGCCACCATGCCCAGACCTATTCAGGAACTGGCCATGAACTTCATGGTTGATCCCAAGGTGATTGAGGTCAAGAGCAAAGAGGTTACAGTGCCTGCGGTCCACCAGACTTACATTGAAGTTCAGGAAATACAGAAGTTTGACACCCTCTGCCACCTTCTTGACCTGCAGCCACCGGACTTGGCCCTCATTTTTGGCCGCACCAAGCGCCGGGTGGACGAAATAGCTGAGGGCCTGAAGAGCCGGGGCTATTCTGCCGAGGGAATCCACGGCGACCTGACCCAGGCCCGGCGGGAATCGGTGCTACGCCAGTTTAAAAATGGCATCATTGATGTCCTTGTAGCCACCGATGTTGCCGCCCGGGGTCTGGACATAACCGGCATCAGCCACGTATACAACTTTGACATTCCCCAGGATGCCGAAGGTTACGTGCATCGCATCGGCAGGACTGGCCGGGCCGGACGCAGCGGCGAGGCCATCTCCCTTGTAACCCCCCGGGAGCAGGATCATTTCCGCTATATTCAGCGCACAACCGGCGCCAAAATTACCCGCACCCCCCTGCCTTCCTTGGTTGATGTCCTCAAAGGACAACAACATCTGGCAGCGGAAAAAATGCTGGAAGCATTAGATGCCGGCGCCACCGGACACTATCGGGAAATGGCGGGCAAACTCCTGGAAGAAAACGACTCGCTCAGCCTGGTGGCTGCCGCCCTGAAACTGCTGACAAAAGAACCCGATCGCACACCCGTTAGAATCACCGAAGAAGGTTCCTACAGATTCCACCAGCGCTCAGCCGGCAAACCCTCAGGCAACTCCTCTTACCGCAACCGCCGCACCGGCCAAAAGCGCTATGGGGGACGGCACTAACTGGCTCATATTGCCCCGGGCATATTGCTTTAGCCACTGGGGACAGTCCCCAGTGGCTACTTTTTCAAATCATATATGACCGTTCGAGAAATGTTGAGCATTTTTCCCAGTTCCCTGCCACTGATGTCAACATTGGCAAGCACGACACTTAAAACTTGCCTTCTGAGTTGCGAGGGAGCTGTTCTAAAAGTCTTGCTGCTGAGACCGAAGCTCGCCAGGATTTCTTCTACTTTGATGCGGGGATTGTCTTTTTCCCCTGGTTCAAGAAATGAATAATCCTCCCCTTCTTCTACCTCAGCATCAGTAAATGCGATGAATGCCTTGGCCGCGTCAGTCCTATCGGAAGAAAGGATAGAATTAAGAAATTCTTTATCAACAAGCGAACTTGGACGCAGCGGGGCTGAATATATTCGATAACTGCTCCATGGATAATCTTGGGCACACACAGTGATACCTGCGGCTACCGGGTTTAGGTGTATGTATCTGGAACATACTAGGAAATGCCGCTCGCAATCAATTACTTGGCTATGATACCTTCCCTGAAATAAGTGACCTACTCGGTCATACTTAAAGTTGAAATATTGAGCATAAGGTCCGCAAATTCGCTTTATAATCCTTTGCAATGGATCCTTCGCTCGCACAAGCAAATGTACATGGTTGCTCATCAAACAATATGCATGCAGCAAAAATTCACCTTTGGCCTTTTTATTAATGAGGAGTGTCAGGAACCAGCTTTTGTCCGCGTTATCTCGAAAGATATCCATTTTGTCTACACCGCGAAAGGTGACATGGTATATCCCGCTTTCCGACAGCATTCTGGCCTGCCTGGGCATCAATCTCCCTCCCATATTGCAATTATAACGCAATTCCCTTAATTAATATATATAAAAGGATCCAGTGGGGACTGTCCCTAGTGGCGCTGTTTTCGTCTGTGCTTGCGGGTGGTCTTGGCTGCAGCATTAGCCTGCCCAGTTTTCAAGCGCTTTTGGGCGGAAAGGAGCCAGTATCCGTCTCTCTCCACCGCCCGGCAACCGCCAAACAGAGACTGCAGTTTATTTCGATACCAGTCCGGCTTCTTAATGACGACATAAACCCAACCTTGGGGATTAAGGCTGCGGGCGGCAAACTCCAGAAATGAGCTGGCAACGCCATAATCAGCATGGTAAGGAGGATTGGTGAGGATACAGTCAAATTTGCCCCCGAGGACAGCGGGCAGATGGCTGTGGACCAGCTCTCCATTAATGCCGAGGCCTTGCAGGTTGTGGCTGCAGGCCGTCAGGGCAATGAAATCATCGTCGACAAAGACTGCCTCCCCAGCCCCAAGTTTAGCGGCCACAATTCCCACCACTCCATAGCCGCAGCCTAAATCCAGCACACGGCCCCCTTTGGGAATCAAGGCTTCCTCCAGCATCAGCCTGGTGCCCTGATCCAGACCGCCGGGAGAAAAATTCCCAGGCAGGCTGGCCAGTTCCAGCTCAAGTCCCCGCACCTGAACCGAGAGCTTTTGCCAAGGCAGATCCACGCTGCCCTGGCGGGGATCAGTGCAGCGCAAAATGGTCCAGTGTTCTCCGGCGGCGACCTCAGATATTTTGGCAAAGTGCTCTCCCAGCTCTTCATCCCGAGGAGAGGATGCTGCCACCAACAGCTCACCGCCGGGATTGAGGCAGGCCGCTGCCTGACACGCCAGCAGCCTCATGGCCTCCCTCTGCTCTGGCGCCGCCAGGATAATCGTGTCCCATTGGCCAGTCAGGGGGAACATAGCCTGAGACTGTATGGCCAGCTGGCTGGAAGCGGCGTTTTCCGCCGCCTGAGCCACTAAGCAAGAGCTGTAATGGGCAAAGGTTACCTGAGCATCCCGCCGGCATGCCTTTAACCACAGGGCAGCCACACCCTGCCAACTGCCGTAGTCCAGAACCCTGCCCCGGGCAGGCAGAAATTCAGTAAGAGCAGCCCATTGAGGGGGGACTCCGCCGCTGCTTTGCAGCTCAACTCCCCCAATAATCTCAGTCCGCTTTCCCTTGCCATTGCTTATTTTCACTTGGATCACTGCCCTACCTCCCTTTCCAGCCAAAAATGCGCCACTGGGGACTGTCCCTAGTGGCCCCTTCCCCAGTGGGTTACCTGTTGCCAGGGTTTGCGGGGGCGAGGGGCCGGCTCTTCATCGGGCCAGCCCAGGGCAACAGCGGCGATCATTTCATCTTTCCGGCCCAGCCAGGCGCTGATCTGCTCCTCAGCGACAAAGACATCGCAGATCCACAGGCTGCCCAAACCTAATTCTACCGCCTTTAAAAGCAGGTTCTGAATTGCCGCCCCAACTGACTGGGTATCTACCGACCACATAATTCTTCTAAGGGGGGTTAGTTTGGCATCCCTTTTCTGACGGGGATTGTAAACCATGATGACAGCTTGGGCATTCTGAACAATCTGAGCCGAGTTCCTGGCGCTGCCGCTGTTGTAACCACTGGCCTCCAGCTGCTCTGCCCCCGCAACCATCAGTGCGGCGATTTTCTCCTTGTCCACGCCTTCCAGAACGATGAACTCCCAGGGCTGAGCATTCTTGCCCGAGGGGGCCAGGGTCGCAGCTTCCAGCACCTGCCCGATCAGCTCCCGGGGCACCGGCTCAGACTTAAATTTCCGTATGCTCCGGCGACGAGAAAAAGCCTCTCCGATTTTCACAACAAATCACCTCCGCCTGTATTCTTTTATTCAATCCCAAAGGTCCTAAAGATAAATGTATACATGTCCGCTCCTTCATCGATGAGCTTGCTGATGGGTTTGCCGGGTCCATGGCCGGCCTTGCTCTCCACCCGCAGGAGAATTGGCTTGGGGCCGGCGTATTTTTCCTGCAAGGTGGCGGCAAATTTCAGGGCATGGCCGGGAACTACCCGGTCGTCGGTGTCCGCCGTCATTATCAGGGTGGGGGGGTAATCAACCCCTTCCCGGACATTGTGCAAAGGCGAGTAGGCATACATAAATTTGAAGTGTTCGGGATTCTCCTGGGCATTGCCGTATTCGGGAATCCAGTAGCGGCCGACAGTAAATTTATGGTACCGAAGCATATCAATTACCGGCACCCAGCAGACTACGGCGCCAAAGAGCTCGGGGCGCTGTGTCATGCTGGCCGATACCAGCAGCCCCCCGTTGCTGCGGCCGAGGATAGCCAGACGTTTGCTGCTGGTGTATTTATTTTCTATCAGCCACTCGCCGGCAGCGATAAAGTCATCAAAAACGTTCTGCTTATTCTCAAGCATGCCGGCCCGATGCCAGTCCTCGCCGTATTCACTGCCGCCTCTGAGGTTGGCCACGGCAAAAACACCGCCCCGTTCCATAAACATTAGGTGCATTGGCCAAAAGTTCGGGGTCATGCTGATGTTGAATCCCCCATATCCAAACAGGACTGCAGGGTTGGCGCCATCCGGGGCCAAGCCTTTTTTGTGGGTTATAAACATGGGCACCTTGGTGCCATCTTTGGATGCATAAAAGACCTGGCTGGTTTCGTATTCGCCGGGGTCAAAAGGCAAAGCAGAATCGCCAAAGGGAGTCAGTTTCCCTGAGCTGAGATTGCAGCTGAAAACAGCCGGGGGAAAAAGGTAGGAAGTATACCCTATAAAAAACCGGTTGCAGTCAAATCTGCCGGACGCTCCTATTACTGTCCCCAGGCCGGGCAGTGAGATTCCGCCAATATGGGAACCAGCGGGAGAAAAGCGCTCCAGCCGATGACAGGCATGGTGCATATAGGTCAGGACCAACTGGCCGCCCAGGAAGTGAGCCTGGTCGATGACATCATCGGTTTGGGGTATTATTTCCTCCCAATCTTCCCTGCCGGGCCTGTCGAGGTCAATGGCAATAATCCTGCCTCGGGGAGCATCCAGGTCGGTAAGAAAGTAAAATTTCTTTCCCAGGTTGCCCACAGGCCGGTAAGCAGCATCGCCCTCAGCCAGCAGGCGCACAAATTCGCCCTTGCCTTCCAGGGGCCGGTAATAGAAGCGGTTGCGGGAAGAGGTTCCATAGGTAACCACCAGGCCCAGGTAGGCATCATCCTCGCTAATAATCGGCGTAAAGCCCAGCTCCTTGGCCTCAGGCCGGGAAAAAATCAGGACATCTTCCCGCTGGTCCGTCCCGATTCTATGGTAATAAACTTGGCAGTAATTGCTCTGATCTTCCGGAGGAACGGTGCCAGGCTGAGGAAAGCGGCTGTAATAAAAGCCTTCTGCGTCAGGAGTCCAGGGCAGAGTGGTCCATTTGCACCAATTGATTGTCTCGGGATATTCTTTGCCGCTGTCAACCTGAAGAATACGGACTTTTTGCCAGTCGCTGCCGCTGGCCGACAGGGCGTAGGCCAGCAGCTTGCCCCCGGGGCTTGGGCTAAAGCGGGTGAGGGCCACTGTGCCATCAGCGCTGAAGGTGTTGGGGTCCAGCAGCGGGATCGGTTCTCCCCCGGGCTCCTGAACATATACTACTGCCTGATTCATAAGGCCGTCATTCTTTTGAAAGAACAGCCTGCCGCCAGCTTCCTGGGGCAGTTCATACTTGGGAAAATCCCACAGTTCTGTCAGACGCTCTTTGATCTCTTGCCGCAGGGGGGTGTCCAGAAATGCCCGGGTTGCTTTATTCTGCTCCTGTATCCAGGCCTGGCTTTCCGGGGAAAGGCTGTCCTCCAGCCAGCGGTAGGGGTCAGCCACCATGGTGCCGTGGAAATTCTCAACAATACTTGCCTTGCGCATTCAGCGTCCTCCTCTGGATGTAATATTGTATTATTCTCCAAAACAGGGGGAGACTCCTTCGCCTGTCGAAGAAATCTCCCCCTGTTTTATCCTAATTTGCCGGCGTAATCTGACCTGCATAGGTATCTTCAATAAATTGAGCAACAGCTTCCGATTTAAGAATCTGGGCCAAAGCTAACAATTTTTCCTCGTCTTGATCTTCCTTATTGACCACAAGCAGATTTGCATAGCAAGACTGGCCATCTTCAAGGTACAATGCATCCCGGACAGGGATCAGGCCGGCTTGAATGGCGAAATTTGTATTGATAACCGCCAGCCCGGCATCTGGCAAAGCGTTGACTATAAAGGCGGCGTCAAGCTCTTTAATGTCCAGACTGTAGGGGTCTTCCACTATATCATTTAAAGTGGCGGAGATGCCGACACCAGCCTTTAATTTTATCAGACCGGCCCTCTCCAACAGTGCCAGTGACCGCCCCTCATTAACGGGATCACTGGGAATCAACACCTTGCAGCCCGGGGAGATTTCTCCCAGATTATCAAGCTGCTGAGAGTAAATGCCCATGGGTTCTATATGGACCGCAACCAATCCCACTAATTCCCGGCCGTATTCCGCATTAAAGCTGTCAAGAAACGGACGGTGCTGAAAGAAGTTTGCGTCAATTTCGCCATCGCTTAAGTTCAAATTCGGTTGAATAAAATCATCATACACAACTATTTCCATCTCAATTCCCTGCTCGGCAAGCAGGGGCTTGGCAAACTCCAAAATTTCGGCATGGGGAACGGCTGAAGCCCCTACCTTGAGGACATCAGCGTCATCACCGCATCCTCCCACGCTAATGAGCAAAATTAGACTTAAACCCAATATTACAATTTTTTTCATATTAAAGACCTCCATATTAAATGCACTTATCGGCTTAGCTTGGCAACCAGCTTATTGCCAAGACCCTGTACTAACTGGACAAGGACAATCAAAGCAATGATTGTAGCTGTGAGTATTGCCGTCTCCCGACGCTGGTAACCAAAGCGGATGGCAAGATTGCCCAAGCCGCCTCCACCCAACACGCCGGCCATGGTTGAATATCCAATCAAATTAATGGCAGTCAGGGTCAGACCCCGAACCAGCCCTGGCAAGGCTTCAGATATCAGCACCCGCCTTACCACCTGCCCTGGGGAAGCCCCCATAGACAAGGCCGCTTCAATCAAGCCTGTATCCACTTCCCGAATGGCCGACTCAGTGACCCGGGCGACAAAGGGGATAGCAGACAGGGACAGGGGAACAATGGCTGCAGTAGTGCCAATGGTGCTGCCCACCATCAGGCGGGTAAAGGGAACAACAGCAACCATCATGATGATAAAGGGCACTGACCTGGAAATGTTGATTACTGCAGTCAGAATCAGATTAAGAGAAGCCTTGGGGAGCAAATGCCCCTGTCCCGTCACCACCAGAAGCAAGCCCAAGGGGACCCCGATTGCCGCCGAGAAAAACAGGGACAAGACTACCATATATATAGTTTCCGCCATTGCAGGCAAAATCAGTTCAGTCACCAAGACCCATCACCTCCACACTAACGCCGCTGTCCTCCAAAGCCCTGCGTGCCCGGACCTTCTGGTCCTCATTGCCCTCGACGCTAACCAAAAGCCACCCGTAGGGATTGAGCCTGCCGGAGTCGATATTGCCGGCCAAAATATTAATCTCTGCGCCCATTTCTTTAATCAAGCGGGCCAGCACCGGCTGTCTGACAGTTTCCCCAATAAAACTCAAGCGCCAGCATCCCTGGGGGATATCCGGGATCTCGCTATGCAGAAGATGCCGGGCAATTTCGCTATCAGGCCTGACGGAGACAGTGTCCACCGGCCCCAACTCGACGATCTTGCCTTCATGCACCACCGCAACGTGCTGGCAAACCGCCCTGATTACCCCCATCTGATGAGTGATCAGGACGATGGTCAAACCTAGTTGACGGTTGATGGCGCTCAATAGTTCCAGAAAGGATTGAGCGGTAACCGGGTCCAGGGCCGATGTAGGTTCATCACAAAGGAGGACCCGGGGCTTGTTGGCCAAAGCCCGGGCAATGGCCACCCGTTGCTGCTGGCCGCCACTGAGCTGACGGGGATAGGCAGCGGCCTTATCAGCCAGGCCAACCAGTTCCAGGAGCCGGGCAACCCTATCTTTCACTTCAGCCCGGGGCATCCTGATCAAGCGCAAGGGAAAGGCTACATTCTCCCAAACGCTGTACCTTTTAAACAGGTTAAAGTTTTGCGAAATCATCCCGATGTTTTGCCGGGCGCGGCGCAATTCCCTGTCGTTCATGGCAGTCATTTCTCTGCCATCTACAAAGATGCGTCCAGAATCTGGGCGCTCCAGCAGATTAATGCAGCGGACTAAAGTGCTCTTCCCTGCCCCGCTTAAGCCGACAACCCCAAACACTTCACCCTCATTAATTTTCAGGCTAACATCCTCCAGGACTTTTTCCCCATTAAAATTTTTATTTATTTTTTCAAGTGAAATCACCCTGAGTCCCTTCCTTCCATAAAAAAACCCACCTGCAAAAGATGGGGGATTACTATCTCATCTTTCAGGCATTGCCTGCGGATTTGGCACCCTGTCCTCCCTAAACGGGAGCGGGTTGCCGGGCTTCATAGGGCCAGTCCCTCCGCCACTCTTGATAAGAGAAATATTCAATTGATTGAATGCAACATGTTTATCAGTCTAACACGGCCATTAGAAAACTGTCAACAAGAAAAATATGGCTTATGAGGAAGAAGCCGCTCCCCTGCAGGCCGAAAAATCCGTACAGGAATACCGGCTCAGCGCGTCCGGCGAGTGATGTAAAGTCCTGTGATGATTAAGGCGGCACCGGCTAATTGCAAAACTCCAATTTCCTCTTTCAGAAACAAGCTGCTGGTAATCATGGCGGTAACCGGTGTCAGGTTATTATAAATGGCCGTCCTGGCAGAGCCCAGTTTCTGGATGCCATTTGTCCACACGTAATATCCCAGTGTAATTGCAAGCCCGGCGGAAAACGCAAGTCCCCCCAAGCCCACAACGCCAACTGCTGACCAGTCCTGAACCTTGATCTGCCCCAGAGATACCAGAATCATCGCCAGGGCGCCGATGGTCATTGTCCAGGTGGAAAATTGCAGGGGGGAGTATTTATTGAGCAGGTTTTTGCTCTTCAGGGTATAGAGAGCATAAAAAAAAGTGCCGCTTACCACCATTATATCTCCCAGCCAGGTGCTTCCCCCCAGAGACAAATCCCCGCTGGCAGTGACCAAGGCAATTCCCAAAATGGACATGCCTATTCCCGCCCAGGTCAAGGGACCTGAAGCCTCCTCTCTGGTAATTGCCCCTAGGGCGGCTACCCAGACGGGTATTGTCGCCAGAAGCAGGGCTGTATTTGCCGCAGTGGTCAGATTAGTCCCAGAGATGAAGAGAACTTGGTAAAGAGTATGGCCCAGCAATCCCAAAAAAGCGATACGGGGCAGATCTTCTCGTTGAGGCAGCAGCCTTGCTCCGGTCAGCCTTAACATCCCCCAACTGAGCAACGCTGAAATGCCAAAACGCAAAGAGTTGAAGGTCAAGGGGTTAAATTCGGCAAGGGCTGCCTTGACTACGGCCACATTAAAACCCCAAATTATTGTCACAAAAATCAGAAGCAAGTCTGCCAAGCTGAATCGCTTAGTCTGTTGCTGCATAAAAAATCATCCTTTCGGGGCAGGAACTTTCGCCAGTCTAAATTATAATATCCCCCGGCCCGCTCCATTTGTCAAGGACAATAACAGGCGGGAGGCCCCGGCCCCTACTTCTCATCCCCCGCAAACAACTCCAAAGACAGATCCAGAATCGGGTACTGCCACCACGAATTATCTTCAAAGTGCCACCACTCAAAGTCTATGTATTGAAACCCATGCCTGACCATCACTTCAGTGAGCAGATCCATATTGGCGCGTGCCGCTGGCGACATGCTGGCTTGCCTGTGGGCCCGTCCGGAAAAGTCATCAAAATCCGTGGGCATCTCCACCTCTCTGCCGCGGATATCCACCAAGGTGACATCCACCGCCGCCCCCCGGTTGTGCACCGAGCCATATCTGGGGTCAGCGAAAAAATACCGTTTATCTCCCGCCAGTTCCCAGAGCAATTGGTGGAGGTGATAAGGCCGGTAAGCATCCCAAAGTTTTAGCCGGCAGCCCTGTTCCATCAGTTCGGCATTGGCCGCGGCCAGCTTGAGGGCTGTTTCTCGCTGCAGCAAAGCCACATTGACCGGATACACCGGTTTACCGGTAAAATTATTCCTGCTTGCATAACGAAGATCCAGGACAATCAAATTGTCGATATCCCCCACCCGCACCAGATCGCTGCCCCCTGTTGGCCTCTCCGCCTGCAAGAGACAGGGAGCAGGTGTCTGCCTCCCGGGTAGGAGTATCACCGTCAGCATTATCAAGATCAGAAGGCTTCGTTTCATACAGCCGCTCCTCAAGGTTTCTTCCTCTTAGTATTGCCCCGGGGCACAAAAAAGGGCGAGAAAACCCCGCCCAATGCGAAAACAGAAATCTGAGGTCAAAAGCTGTTAGACTATACTGCCTACAGCAGTTCTCCCTGGAAGACCATCACAGCCTGGCCGCCGAGAAAGACCCGGTCTCCCTCCAGTCGGACCTTGACGGCGCCTCCCCGGGCCGAGGCCTGCCAGGCGTTAAATTCGGACTTATTCAGCTTCGGCTGCCAATAGGGGCCGAGACAACAATGAGCAGAGCCGGTTACCGGGTCTTCGTCAATTCCCACACCGGGGCCAAAAAACCTGGAGACAAAGTCATACCCAGGCCGGGCTGCCTTTGCTGTCACCATTACCCCTTGCGAAAAAGCAGCCAAGGAGCCCATATCAGGCTTGAGGTCCAGCACCTCCTGTTCGGAAGCAACTTCCACCAGGTAGTCGATGCGGTTGCGCCCGGCAAAGATCGGTTTAGCCCCCAGGGCCTGGATAATGGCGGGGCTTATTTCCTCCGCCCAGGCCGGTTCCGCCGGGAAGTCCAACTCAATCCAATCCTCTTTCAAACTAGCTTTTAACAATCCGCTCTGGGTATAAAAGCTGATGACCTCATGAGCCTCTGCCAGCCCCAAATTGAAGAGCACATGGGCGCTGGCCAAGGTGGCATGGCCGCATAGTTCCACTTCCACTGTGGGGGTAAACCAACGCAGCTTCCAGCCATCCCCTTGAGGAACCAGAAATGCCGTCTCCGATAAATTCATCTCCTTAGCCACCTGCTGCATCCACTGGGAACTTTTCTCCCCGTTCAGCAGCAGGCACACCGCGGCAGGATTGCCGGCAAAAGGCTTAGCGGCAAAAGCGTCAACCTGGAAAATCGGGCAGCCCATTATTTCTCCCCCTCCTTTAGAAACCCCTTGGCTACTGCCTCATCCAGCAGCCGGGCAATGTATTGCCAGAGCACAGTTGACCCAAGGGCGATGGGAGCCACCCGGCCGTCCACTTGTTTGCGGCTGATGTTATTCTCGGCCCAAGAGCGTCCATGGGTGCGAAGGTTAAAGAGAACGGGCTGGAAGCGGTCGACGGCGTTGGCAAACCTGGCTTCCGGGGTCTCTCCCAGCTCAAACTCCTCCCACAGCTGCCGCAGTTCCCGGCTCTGCTCCCGGGGCAGCAGGCCAAAAATGCGGTCGGCAGCTTTCTCTTCCCGCAGGGCTTTGTCCCTGGCCCCTTCTAAATCATAGCAGTAGGTGTCCCCGGCATCTATTTCCACCAGGTCATGGACCAATACCATTCTGATGACCTTGCCAAGATCAATAGCCGCATTTGCATACTCCGCCAGCACCATGGCCGTCATGGCCAGATGCCAGGAATGTTCGGCGTCATTCTCAAATCTGTCAGCATAAATCAAACTTGTCCGGCGAAAAATTGTCTTGAGCTTATCTATTTCCAGCAAGAATTCTACTTGCTGCTGCAGTCGCTCCATCATAATTTCTCCTCCCACTCCCGGCGCAGGATTGAATAAAAGCGAAAGGTGCAAAAAGCTCCCTTTACCCGGAGATAATCCCGAAACCTGCCCTCAAAGGTCATGCCGCAATGCTCCATGACCCTGGCGGAGGCGATATTCTCCTCAAAGCAGCGGGCCTCAATGCGGTTTAGTTCCATGCGGGTAAAGCCGAAATCAACAATGGTTTTGGCCGCTTCGCTTATCAGCCCCTGGCCCCATAGGCTGCGGGCGAGGACATATCCAATCTCGGCCTTCTGGTGTTCCGGCTGCCACCATACATAGCCTGCCGTCCCCACCATCTTATCCTCAGCTTTGCTGACCACCGCCCAGCTGCTGACCCGGCCCGCCAGCTGATCCTCAACTACGGTATTGAGATAGGCAAATGTATCCTCTATGCCCCTGTGGACCTCCCAAGGAACGTAGCGGGAGACCAGGGGATCCCGGGCATAGTCATACATGTCCTGAGCATCATCAAGACTAAGGGGACGCAGGACCAGCCGCCTGGTTTCCAAAACCGGCATATGGGTAAAAATATCTTCCACCTTGAGCATATCAGCACCTCCGTCTGATAAATTCTGCACAATTAGAGAATATTCCTTCCCGCTAACTGAAACTGATACTGAAAAAGCCAGAGGAAATACTCTGGCTTAATACTAGCGCACCCAGCGCAGCTTGCTCAGGGGTTCCAAAGCAGCTTCGGGAATATCCCTGTCGGTAAAGAGATAAAACTGAGGCAAAGTGACAATCGATTTGCCGGGAATCAGGCTTTGCAGTTTCCAGGCACCGCAGAGGATAACGTCCCGGTTGACATAACCACTAATATTTTCCCCGCTAAAAATCATGAGTTGCTGAGGGCATCCAGGGTTGCCAAACAGCAATTTGTGCACATCAGGAGTTTCATTGTCTTCCCCAAATTTGAAGCCCACCTTCTGCCCTCTGGGAGAAAGGTACTGGACCCAGCTGCCGGAAGAAGTCTTGCCGGGATTGAGGTAGACAGTACTTGCGCATTCCACGGCATTGATGGCAAGTCCCTTGTGTGCAAGCTCCAGGAAGATGCAGATCCCCGCCAGTCCGGGAAGGGTAAGGACATTCTGCCTCAGAACCAGGCCCTGGTATTTCTCATGCTCCCGGACATCCACCTCAATCTGCAGGCCCTGCCACTGATTGCCCAAATTGTCGGGCAGGCAAACAAACTGGATGGAGCGGGGTTGCCTGAGCAGCGACTTGCCTGATAGGGATTGTATTTCGACCCCCGTTCCCCCCAGCCAGGGGTTCCACCAGGACTTGGGCCCCGGCGCCGGGAAGGAAGCGTCAAACCATTCCTGGCCCTGGAAGATCAGGCTGAAGACCCCGGGTCCAAAAGCAGGAGCGGCTGAGAATGACACTGGGCCATTGTCCACCGTCAGGACCTTAATGCCTTCCTGCTCTTGCTGTTTTTGTTCTACTTGGCCGCCGCAGCTAAAGACGGCAACTTGCCGCTGATAATCAACGCCTGTAGTCTCGACAGCGATATTTACCGCATCGAAGCCGGCAGGGGGCAGTTCCGGCAGGGTCAGGCTGGCGCGATTGCCGACAGCATCGGCCCTGCGGGGAGCAAAACTCCCGCTGGCAGAGCTGGCTGTGACCTGGGCGGAAAAATTCTTTTCCTGATGCTGGTACACTGCCAATTCATAATCTCCGCTGACAAAGGGATTGCCGCCGTTTACTACTGCTTCCAGGCTGTCAGTTGATGTTATATTTTCTTTTTCATTGACCTGCAACGCAAATTGCCTGAATTCCTGCCAGCTGCCAAAGGTGTTCATGCTGAGATAAATGGGCTTGATCTCCGCCTGCTGGCCCGGGGCCAAAGTGCCCAAATCTGTTTCCAGCCAAAGCCAGTCATCGCCCTTTATGGTCATGTCCTTGGCCCAGCACAGTCCCCTGTTCCCTGTATGGGAATATATCCAGTTCTCGGTAAGATCCCTAAGGGCGAAGGCTCCCAGGTAGCTGCGGCCGTCCCGGGCCTCAATGATTCTGCCTCTCAGGGGCAGCACCGGCCAGACGTTGTCAAAATTAATCATGGTTTTGAACCACAGGTTCGCTGCCGGCTCCTCCCCCGCATTAATAATGCTCCATTGCTGGGAAAACAGCCCGTCAGCCCCGAGGCGGGCAAGGCGCTCAATTACAATGCCCGGACGGGAGGAGGAATGGTAAGTTGCGCGAATAAAAGACACCCCGTCCTCATCTCCCCATTCCACCTGTACTGGCTTGGTCTTGGCAAACTCCACCGAGTAGGGCAGGCCCAGCTGTGGCCGCATGAAATAAGTGGAGTAAATGGTCTTCACCAAAGAGCGGACTTCCATGGTATTGAAATACTTGCCCAGAATGAGCATGTATCTGCCATTGGCCACAAAATAATAGTCATTGGTTTCGCCGCCAAACCTGCTCCCCCTGCCGGCAAAGGCCGCAGTCAGCTCCTGACTGTACTTCACCGGTTCCCCACTCTGAGGCTGGGCTGTAATCTCCACCTTGCCCTGCAACAGCCCGGGTCTATGGAGAAAATAGCTTACCGGCACAGCTTTTTTCTCCCCGGCTGAAAGTGTCAGGGCGTGGTCCCTTTGCTCCAGGTCGATGAAACCGTCCGTGGGCAGGGAAAACCGGAATTCAGCTGGCTCATTGTAGCCATTCTCAAGATTGAGAAAGAATTGTCCCTGGCTGCCGGCAGCATATTCCCCTTCCGGGACAATTGCCCGAAGGAGAGCAGGGAATTTCGGCACAATGCCCACCTTGAACAGGGCCTTCTTGCCGTTTATTGTGAGCTCTGCAGTCACTGCCGGGTGAGTATGCCATACATTCTGCTCCTCGGCAATTTCGCCCACATGAAACTGTGCCGGTATGTTCAGCTCACCCTCTACGACTACGATCCTGTCAAGGGAAAAAGCTATGTTCTTGTCATTCCTGCCCCGGATGGAGATTTCCAGGGGCTTGCCGGTTTTGTTGACCAGATGGTAGTCGATAGTATAATCCCGGCCAAAAGTCAGTTTTTGCGCCTGCATACTTGTGGAGACAAGCCAGTCATCAGTTTCAATGAGGCTTAAGCCCCGGCCCAGGCGTTCGAATTCCAGCCTCAGCGACTTGCCCTGATGCTGCCAGTGATAGCCAAAGTACTCAAAGCCGTTTTCCTTGCGTCCGTCGGGCCGGACAGCAATTTCCCGGACAGAATCCCCATACCAATCGGCCTTTTGGAAAAAATCTGCAACGGCCTCAGTGCGCAGGACATAGGGAATGAAATTCATGAGATGGGTGGAATCATCCCGATCTTCCCAAAAGAAACCGCATTTTTTGTACAGGGGCACTGCCTTGGTGTTTCCAGGCCAGGTATACAGGTCCAGGCGAGGCCACTGGCATTGGCAAGCTTTCTCCACCGCCTTGAGCACCAGGGCCTTGCCTGCTTTCTTGCCATGGTAATCCGGGCGGACATTGAGGATGGGGATGTAGGAAGCGCCTTCATCTTCCCGGTATTCCGAAAAGCCGCAAAGGCCTACCACTTCTTCCCCGTCCAAGGCCAGCCAGGTATTGATATGATCCGAGTTTTCATATGCGGCGATAATTGATTCCTCGGTGTCGATACTGGTATCGCCGCCCCAGCTTTCGCCGCTCATATTCCACATCTTGGCGATAGATTTTGCATACTTCCGCTGATATTCAACAATCTTGATTTCGTGCATTTTTCTCCTTTCCGGCATTAAGCTATCCAGACAAAAATACCCCTTTTCCCGTACATAGGGAAAAGGGGTCTCTTCTGCGCTATTAATGCCGAAGCATGTCACACTTCAGCCAGTCTCAAATTAAACAGGCTGTGAAGTATGACCTCCCAATATCCCCTTGCCGATAGCGTCAAATAACATTGCTCTATTCATCTTCACAAGCCCTCCTTTCATAATCATTCATGCAATCTTTTTTAGTTTATACTATTTGCCCAAAACTGGCAAGGGAAAATTCCAATTTTATTACCGCAAGACAATTCTCCTTGCTTTTTTACCTGTTCAAAGAGATAATATATCACGAAATATATCTGAGAAGGTGATTCAGCTTGTTCCGCAAAATTCTCATCCTCGCCCTGCTGCCCCTGTTAGCTATTGCGGCCTGTGCCCCTGAGGAAGAAGAATACCCCAATCCCCTGGCCACCATCGAAATGGAAGACGGCGGCATTATAGAAATCGAACTTTATCCCGATATTGCTCCCAATACCGTACGCAACTTCATTGCCCTGGCCAAACAGGGTTTCTATGACGGGCTCACCTTTCACCGGGTAATCCCCGGCTTTATGATTCAGGGAGGCTGTCCCCTGGGGACCGGCGGCGGAGATCCAGGCTATTATATCTCAGGCGAATTCAGCGAGAATGGCTTTGAAAATAGTCTTAAACATAAAACAGGCGTTATTTCCATGGCCCGGCTTGCTAACAATTGCGATTCTGCCGGCAGCCAATTCTTCATCACTGTCGGTCCCTCCTTATGGCTTGACGGCCAGCATGCTGCCTTTGGCAAAGTCATCTCCGGCTTGGAAATAGCCCAGGAGATTGCTGAAGTAGCTAAAGATGAAAATGGTGCCCCCCTGCAGCCCCAGCGCATAAAAAAAATAACAGTAAATACCTTCGGACGCAAATATGACCCGCCCGAAAAAATCAGGAGGTAATCTAATGCCCAATCCCCTAGTGACCATTCAAATGGAAGACGACGATACTATCCAGGTTGAGCTCTTCCCAGACATCGCCCCCAATACCGTCAGCAACTTTATCAGTCTAATCCAAAAAGGTTTTTATGATGGCCTTATTTTTCACCGAATCTTCCCCCATTTCATGATTCAGGGAGGCTGCCCCCAGGGCAGCGGCATGGGCGGTCCCGGCTACAGCATACCCGGCGAGTTCAGCGCCAACGGCCAGACAAATGAGCTCAAACATCAGCGGGGAGTAATCTCAATGGCCCGAGCCTCTAATCCCGACTCCGCAGGCTCCCAGTTTTTTATCATGGTGGCAGATTCCCCCCATTTGGATGGTCAGTATGCTGCCTTTGGCAAGGTTACAGCAGGCATGGAGACAGCAGACAAAATTGTCAACGTCCCCCGCTCTGCCAGTGACCGGCCCCACACCGACCAGCGCATGAAAACGGTTACTGTGGATACTTTCGGAAGAGAATATCCCCAGCCGGCAACACTATAAGTTAAAGATGCCCTAGGCATCTTTTTTGCTTGTGCTTTCATCTCTGTCGCAAACTCGAAAATAAAGGGATTGCCCTGGTTTTAGGCGAAATATACCAGAGATCTGCAGATAAAACGAGGTGATTCCTTTGTTCAACTCGAAAACCAGGGGCATTGTCATTACCGCCTTGCTTCTCAGCCTTATTCTGTCCCTGTTCCAGTTGCCTGCCCTGGCGGCGGTGGAGAAAATCCATCCCCGAGTCAGGGCCGCAATGGCAAAAGGGGACTTTGTTCAAATCCTGATTAAACTCAGCCTGCAGGAGGATCCCCAAGAGGCTGCCCTGGCAGCTCTCGACCAGCTGCCTGCTGGCACCCAACCGGTCCAACGGAAACTGGCTGCCGGGCAGGCTGTCCTCGATGCACTCCAGTCAACAGCAACTTCCAGTCAGAAACAATTGCTCAGTCTCCTGGAAACTGCTGTCCAGAATGGGCTGGCCCGAGAAATTCGGAGTTTCTTTATTGTAAACATCATCTATGCCGAGGTTCACCCTACCCTGGTGTCTTCCCTGGCCAGGCGCAGAGATGTGGCCGCAATCCTGCCGAACACTGCCGTCGGCAAGGCAGATGGCGCAGTGACAGAAACGGACTTTTCCCTTAATCAAGATTGGAACCTGGAGGATATTGGCGTTTTTGCCGTTCATAAATCAGGCATAACCGGCAGTGGAGTAGTCGTCGGCATCATCGACACCGGCGTCGACTGGAATCACCCCGACTTGGAACGGCGCTGGCGGGGTTACAATCCCGCCGGTCCTGCCAATCCCAGCCTTAATTGGTATGATGCTGTCAACGGCTTGTCAATGCCGTACGATGATGATGGCCATGGCACCCATGTTGCGGGCATCATCGCCGGGGAAAATGGCACCGGCGTAGCTCCGGGCGCCAGCTGGATTGCGGCTAAGGCCTTTGACGAATTTGGGGAAGCTAACTCCGCCTGGCTGATAAGCGCTGGAGAATATATGCTGGCACCCCTGGATGCGTCGGGCAACCCCTGTCCAGATATGGCGCCGGATATCATCAACAATTCCTGGGGCATGGACTCCGGTTTCGATGAATGGTACCGGCCCATGGTCCAAGCTTGGCGGGCAGCCGGAATACTTCCCATCTTTGCCGCCGGAAATGGATCAGGTGCAGGCTCAATATTTGTTCCCGCCAACTATCCTGAAGTCTTGGCTGTTGCTGCTGTAAACACTGACAATCGCCGCAGCATCTTCTCCGGGGAAGGCCCCGCCCCCTACCTGGAGATTTACAAGCCTGACTTAGCTGCTCCTGGGGAAAACATCTTCTCAACCAGGGCAGGCGGCGGCTATTCTCTGATGAGCGGAACTTCTGTAGCCGCCCCTCATGTGACGGGGATTGCGGCGCTCCTACTCTCCCAAGATCCCAATTTGACCCCGGAAACATTGGAAGCAGTGTTCAAGCAAACGGCTCTTCCCCTGACAGACTCTCAATATCCTGACACCCCCAATTGTGGTTATGGATATGGGCTGGTCAAGGCAGACGCTGCTCTTGCCCTGGTCCGGGAACCGACAGGCATAATCCAGGGGAAGGTGAGCGCCCCAATCAGCGGGGTCAGCGCCCCTGTTATAACCCACACTCCTATTCATGAGTACTATATCGATGGCGACCTGCCCATCTGCGCCCAGATTGAAGATAGTCTGGGAGTGGTCAAAGCTGAAATGATTATTTGGGACTCCGTCGAGCAGGCCGATATCACTTTCCCCATGGACCTGCTTGACGGGGATAATAAATCGGGAACTTGGCTGTGCTGGCTGAGCTTTGAGGAAGAAGTTCCCCTCAGCTTGAAATATACCATTCAGTTCCAAAACCGTGCGGGGCTAAAGAGCGTGAGCGGCCCTCACCTGGCCAGTCTGGTTCCGGGAATCCTTCCCGCTTACACCAACGACTTCAGCCAGTATCCCGTGGGCTGGACTTGGGACGGAGACTGGGAATGGGGCAATGGCAGCCGCGGCCCCAAGCCTCAGCTAGGCGACGCCCTTTTCGGCACCGGACTGGAAAAGTACTATGCCCCATATTCTTGGAGTTCCCTATATGCGCCCCCTCTGGACCTGAGTCAGGTGACCGACGCCGCAGTCTCCTTTCAGCATTGGTATGATCTGGCTCCCGGCGATTCTGCCCAGGTCTTTATTAGCACTGATTATCTGGAGACTTGGGAAGTCTTGGTGGATTTTGAGGGAACCAGCTCAGGCTGGCATTCCTGGACCCTGGATCTCAGCGCCTGGGACAACTGCCCCGATCCTATCATTATAGGCTTTGATCTACTGGCTGAAGAAAACGGGGGAAACAAATCTGGTTGGTTCATTGACCAATTCTCACTGGAAGGATCAGGTCCGGGACCGGCGATGCCAAGCCCCTCAACAGAAGTGACTCAGGGAGATGGAAACAGCGGTGCGATCCCCCTGGAAGCTGTGATCACCGTGGTGGAAACCGGGGAAATAGTGCGGACAGGCTATGCCGATGGCATATTTTCCGGCTCTTTTGTCCTCGTCCACCCGCTTAGTCAGACTGAAACACCGACCTTGCGAGTTGCAGCCCGAGGGTACAAGCCCCTGGTGAAAAATATCAGCATCGCTTCAGGAGAAAAGGTTAACCTAGACCTGTTTCTGACGCCTCTGAACTTTTCCTTTCAGCGCCTTAGCGGCAATAACCGATATGCAACAGCTGCTGCCATCAGCCAAAGGGGTTGGGAAAAAGCTGAAACGGTATTCCTGGCCAGAGGCGATAACTATGCTGATGCTCTGGCAGGGGTGCCCCTGGCCTCCGCTCTGAATGCCCCGGTGCTTCTGACCAGCCCTAATTCCCTGCCTGATTCCACTCGCCAGGAACTGCTTCGCCTAGGGGTGAAGAAAGTATACATCCTTGGGGGAAGCAGCGCTATCGCCTCAGGCATTGAGACCATCCTCAAGCAGGAACTTGGCATGGAGACAGAACGAATTTCTGGCGCCAACAGGTTCGCCACAGCAGCAGAAATTGCCGGGCGCCTGAGTAAGCTGACCAGCTTTGACACCGCCATTATCGCCTACGGCAACAACTTTCCTGACGCTCTGTCAGCAGCCCCCTTTGCCGCCGCCGAGGGTATTCCCATTCTTCTCACTCAGACCGGCAAGCTGCCCCAGGAGACCATTCAGGCGTTGGAAGATCTAGCCATTGCCAAAACCATCGTCGCTGGCGGCGCCAGTGCAGTTGGCTCTGCCGTCTTTAGCCAGCTTCCTCATCCCCTGCGCTTGGAGGGTTCTACCCGGTACTATACTGCAGTGGCTTTGGCTGAACATTTCCAGCCCCAGAGCGACAAGCTGTATTTGGCCACCGGCGCTGACTTTGCAGATGCCATCAGCGGAGCTGTTCTGGCTGCCAGGGACAATGCCGCCCTGCTCCTGTTAAGTAATGTCGTCCCCTATCCGGTAACCGAGTTCATCCTTAAATACGGCACTGAAGAAATCCTTTTCCTGGGGGGCAAGGCTGTCATCCCTGATAACATTCCTGAGGCAATCAAGGGGCTGGAACCATAGACTATTCGGGGAACAAGGGTAATACGCCTATATCCTCTAGAAAATGCTTTCAAAAT
>ENA-UOOR01000265-UOOR01000265.1-fermentation-metagenome-genome-assembly--contig:-NODE-265-length-80378-cov-3.814648_pt1 | contig 80378 bp, 77 predicted proteins | sample MGYA00245780_ERZ724029 | MGnify/ENA primary metagenome ERZ724029 (study PRJEB28704, sample SAMN03018315) | fermentation metagenome | biome: anthropogenic terrestrial biome; feature: soil; material...
TAAATCCACCTTCCCCCACCAGTTCCCGGCGCTTATGCGCCGGGAACTTTTTTGTTTCCTGCGAGGAGGGATCGAAATATATCGGAACGGCCTGAACCGTGGTTTTCTGCCAGTCAGGGCTAGGCCCCGTATAAACGGTCTTCCGCTGTTGTCACTGACGAATGGATAAGGTTCGCTTTTTCTTCCCGTGTGAGTGCTAAAAAAAGACTGTCAAAACAGTCTTCGCAAACATATTCCGTTTCCATACCGTTGCCCCAGGAATAAACAGGCTCCCATGATGCGAGTTCACATCCACACTCACCGCAGCATAACGTCATCATATCAAACGCATCACCTCGTTTATTTAAAAGAATACTATATATATAATAATATACGCAGATGAATAGATTGTCAAGGCGCTTTCCTTAGTAGGGTGTGACGAGCGGGGGGCTGTGAAGGAGAAAACCCGCTGAAATTGAGGAAATGATTGGGGAAATAAGTCGAATGTCGATGAATAATGTCGATAAATAGTTGAGGGTATCTCAGCGGCAGAGCGAAAAAACCGGCAGCGTCGGCCGACGCTGCCGGTTTTTATGCTTTCCTATCTGGAGCCTTTATCATAGGGAATACCCTCGGCCTTTGGCGCGCGGGATTTCTTTGAGGTGAAGGCCAGGATGATCATGGATGCGATGAATGGCATCATATTATAAATCTCTTTCGGCCACCCCAGCGCCGCAAGGAAGGTGGAGTCCGCGATATTTGCCAGGGCCTTGAAGACGGCGAAGAACATGGCGGCGAAAAAGATCCTGCCGGGTTTCCACTGGCCGAAGATCATGACGGCCAGGGCCAAAAAGCCCATTCCGGCGACGCCGACTTCAAAGTTCCAGGTCTGAACGGCGGGGACAATATAGGCAAAGCCGCCGATCCCACCCAGGAACCCCGATATCAGAACGCCCCACCAGCGCATGTGGTACACGTTGATGCCGACGGAATCCGCGGCCTGGGGGTGTTCGCCGCAGGCGCGCAGGCGAAGGCCGAAACGGGTTCGGTACATGATGAAGATGGACAGCAGAAGCAGGGCTATTCCGATAAACAGGAATATATTTACAGTCAGCCCGCCTATATTATAAATGAAGGGGGCGTTGCTGTAAGACAGCTTGGCGGCCTGGGTGCCGGTGTTGAACCTTCTTGCGATAACCACGGCCAAGGCGGTGGCCAGAAGATTAAGCGCCGTGCCGCCGATGGTTTGGTCGGCCTTCAGATTGATCGAGGCAAACGCCAGAAGGGCGGAATACAGGATTCCGGACAGTCCGGCGGCGCCTATGGATACCAGCAGAATGACAGAATTGGAAGTGCCGGCGGGCATCACCACCAGCATCGCGATTCCCACCAGACCGCCGATGGTCATGATGCCTTCCAGCGCGATATTGATAATGCCGCTGTGTTCCGAAAAGCAGCCGCCCAACGCGACGAGCATAAGCACCATGGCGTAAAGGAGCGTATATTTGATGAGGAGCATTATTCGTTGGCCTCCTTTCCGGGGACTTCGCCGTCTTCCGCCGGCGGTTCCGACGCCGGCGGGCTTTCCGGCGGGGCGTTTTTCTTTCTGCCGCGTCCGGACAGCATGGTCTGGAACAGGAGCGCAAAGGCGCACAGGTAAATTATGATGCCGGAAATGATATCCGCGATCTCCGGGGGGAAGTACTGGGAGTTCATAAGGCTGCCGCCGATAGTGATGTGGGAGATAAACAGGGCGGAGAAGATGATGCCGATAGGGTTTGAAGAGGCCAGCAGCGCCACTGCGATGCCGTTGAAGCCGACGGCGGGCAGGGCGGTGGATTCCATGGGCCGCCACTCCGCCACCGCGGACAGGTAATACAGGCCCGCGCCGAAGCCGGCCAGGGCGCCGGAGATCAGCATGGACAGGATGATGCTCTTTTTCTCGCTGATTCCGGCATATTTTGCGGCGCTCCTGTTGTATCCGCAGGCCCTCAGCTCATAGCCGAAGGTAGTTCGGCTGATGACGACGGCGATGACCAGGGCCACGGCGATGGCCAGGAAGATGGCGATGGTGGTGGATCGGTTCTTGAAAAACACGCCGAGCCCCAGATCCGGGATCACGGAATCGGGATACAGGGAACGCAGGTTCCAGGTTTTCGTTTTGGAGGCGTCGTACATTGGGCCGGTGCCGCCGCCGTACATGATGGTGTTTACGGCGTAAAGGCCAATCCAGTTAAACATAATGGAAGAAATGACTTCGTGAATATTAAGATAGGCCTTGAATATGCCCGGAATCGCCCCCCAGGCCGCCCCGAACAAGGAGGCGCCGATGAGGCAGGCCCACCAGGGCAGGCCGAGAATGATGGCGCAGTAAAGCGCTCCAAAGGCACCCAGGGTATATTGCCCGGCGGCCCCGATGTTGAAAAGCCCGGTCTTAAACGCGAAGCCCACGGAAAGGCCGGTCATGATCAGCGGCGCGGCGGCGGCAATTTCCTGGCCGATGCTGATGGGGGGCAGATAGAAGCCGCCCATGATGATGGGCTTAAAGCCGTACCGCCACGCGCGGGAGACTATGAAGCCGAAGCTGGAGCCGGGATTATTGATCCAGCTGAGGGCCATCAGAAACAGAAAGCCGAAGGCCAGGCCGATCAGGATGCAGACAAAAGAAGCGCCTATGGTGAGCAGGCCGTTCCCGCCGCCGAGCCGGGGAGATTTCGTTTTTTTCATGTCGCATCCCCCTTTTCCTCCAAGGCCCGGCGCTTTGCGCCGGCCATATAAAGGCCCAGTTCATCCGTGGTGGTGGTCCGGGGATCAAATTCACCGACAAGCTCCCCTTCATACATCACGAGGATGCGGTCCGAGACGTTCATGACTTCGTCCAGTTCCAGCGAAACCAGCAGGATGGCCTTGCCCGCATCCCGCTGGGCCACAAGCTGCCTGTGTATGTATTCGATGGCGCCCACATCCAGGCCCCGGGTAGGCTGGACAGCCACTAGAAGTTCCGGATTTTTGTCGATCTCCCGGGCGACGATGGCTTTTTGCTGGTTGCCGCCGGACATGGCGCGGACGACGGTTGAGCTGCCCTGCCCGGAGCGGACGTCGTACTGGGCGATGAGCCTGTCCGAATATTTCCGGACGGTGTCAAACTGGATAAAGCCGTTTTTTTGGAACTCGGGTTCCCGGTAGCGCTGGAGCACCATATTCTGCTCAAGGGTGTAGTCCAGCACCAGGCCGTATTTATGCCTGTCCGCGGGAATGTGGCTCATGCCGCACCGGGATCTTTCCCGTATGGAAGCCGTGGAGATATCACGGCCGCAGAGGGTAATGGTGCCGGCCGACTGCTTTTCAAGACCGCTCAGGGCATAAATCAGCTCGTTCTGGCCGTTTCCCTCAATCCCGGCCAGGCAGACGATTTCCCCGGCGCGAACATTGAAGGAGATATTTTTAACGGCGTTGTTTTTGTGCAGGCGGGAGGGAACGGTCAGGTTCGCCACACCCAGCACAACCCCGCCGGGCTTGGTGTCCGCCTTTTCCACCTTTAAATTGACGGGCCGGCCGACCATCATGGCGGACAGGGCTTCCACCGTGGTCTCGGAGGTGTTCACCGTGCCGACGCATTTACCCCGGCGCAGAACTGTGACCCGGTCGGAGACGTCCATGATTTCCTGAAGCTTGTGCGTGATGAAGAGGATGCTCTTTCCCTCCCGTGTGAAGCCACGCATGATTTCCATAAGCTCCTTAATCTCCTGGGGCGTCAGCACGGCCGTGGGTTCGTCGAAAATGAGGATCTCATTATCACGATAAAGCATCTTGAGGATTTCCACACGCTGCTGCATACCGACGGAAATGTCCTCGATGAGGGCGTCCGGTTCCACGCGCAGGGCATATTTTTTAGACAGCTGCAGAACTTTTTCCCGGGCTTCGTGCCTCTGTATGACGCCCAGCCTGGCCGGTTCGGCGCCCAAAATGATATTGTCCAGAACGGAGAAGCATTCCACCAGTTTAAAATGCTGATGCACCATACCAATGCTCAGGGCGTTCGCGTCATTTGGGTTTAATATTCTGACGGGTTCGCCATTTTTTTTAATCACGCCTTCTTCCGCCTGGTAAAGACCAAAGAGCACACTCATCAGCGTGCTTTTTCCGGCGCCGTTTTCACCAAGCAAGGCGTGTATCTCGCCTTTTTTCAGTTGGAGGGTGACGTTATCGTTGGCCTTGATGCCGGGAAATTCCTTGGTGATATTCAGCATCTCGATAACATACTCCGCGTCCGCCAAGCTTATCACTCCTTTAAACCCGCTTTCGGGCCACACTTTAATCCACATTATAAGCGATTAGGACAAAAAAAGGAACGGGTTAGGCGGAAAAAAATATCCGGCTGTGATCACAGCCGGATATTTTTGTCGCATTAGCAGAGTTTTAGGCGATTTCGTTCACCGTGGTAAGTTCGGAAACCTCGGGCAGGACGGTGGTATCGGCGCTGTCGTCGATGGTGATGGTGCCGTCGGTGATGGCGGCCTTGACGGCCTCGTATTCCTCAACGGTGAAGGTCTCCAGATTCCAGGAGTCCTCGGCGGTGGGCAGGCCGATATAGTCGCCCTCAGCCAGGGAGAACTTCAGGAACTGGCCGCCATATGTATCCCACTTGCCGGCCTGCAGATCGGCCAGAGCGGTCTCGGTGACGTTCTGGAGGCCCTTCATGGCGGAGGTCACAAACGGGTTGTAGGCATAAGTACCGTCTTCCACGCCGTTAACGCCGATGTAGTTCTGGTCCACGTCCACGCCGATCACTTTGCCGTCGTAGTTAAGAGCGGCTTCCACAGCGGAGGTATAGATGCCGCCGCCGCAGGCAAAGACCACTTCGGTGCCGGCGGAATACCAGCCTTCCATCTTGGCGGTGATCGTGGCGTCGCCATAGAACTGGCCGCCATAGGTATAGTTGATTTCGACGGGGGTGTCCAGCTCGTTGGCCGCGTCGTCCGCGCCCTGGATGAAGCCGTAGCCGTAGCGCACGACTGCGGGGACGGCCATTCCGCCCAGGAAGCCCAGCTTGGTGTAGCCGTCCTTCACGGCGGCGTATCCGGCCAGGTATCCGGCCTGCTCCTCGGCAAAGGCGAGGCAGGTGGCGTTGGCGGCGGGCTCATAATAGGTCACGTAGTCGTAGGTCAGGTCGCCCTGGGCAACGTCGATGGCGATAAAGTATACCTCGGGATACTGTTCGGGCATCTCGATCACGGTGGTGCCGAAAAGGAATCCGGGCAGCACGATGACGTTGGCGCCTTCGGTGATGGCCTGGGTTATGCTGACTGTGCGGGCGTCGCCGCTGTCCTCGGTGGGCTGGTAGTAGGTGTACTCGATGTCGTTTGCGGAACACCAGGCTTCAACGCCCTGCCAAGTGGCCTGGTTAAAGGATTCGTCGTCGATGGTGCCCACGTCGGTCACAAGGGCTACCTTTTTGATGACGGATTCATCCGGCGCTTCGGTGGGGGATGGGGGGGTCTGACCGCAGGCGCAAAGCGCGAAGGTCAGAACAACTGCGAGAAACAATGCAAGAATCTTCTTCATGTCGGGTTATCCTCCGTTTCATTCTTACTGGCATAATGGTATGGTTTGCCATGCCGCCTTGGATTATATCACCATATTGCACGGCAATCAAGGAGAAGGGGCTCGGATTAATAACAAAATTTACAAAGCGTTCATTTAAAGGGCGTTCATTCTGACGGCGGTGTCCAGAGCAATTTCGATCATTTGGGTAAAAGCGGTCTGGCGCGCCTCGGGACTCAGCTCGTCCGGGCGGTAAAGATGATCGGAAATTGTGCATAGGCACAAGGCCCGCTTCCCGGCCCGGGCGGCGGTCATATAAAGGCCGGCCGCTTCCATTTCCACGGCAAGCACGCCCATTTTTTTCCACTGATCCGGCCCGTCGGAGCCGTCGCTGTAAAAGTTATCCGAGGACAACAGGTTGCCGGCGCTCATGGCAACGCCCAGCGCGCCCGCCGCGGCCATGGCCTCCCGCAGCAGCGTCCAGTCCGCCACGGGGGCGAAGGTGCCGTTCAGGCCGAACTGGTGGGCGAAGTTCGAGTCCGTGCAGGCGCCCAGGCCGGCGACGATGTCCATCAGCTTCAGATCATCTGAAATCCCCCCCGCGGAGCCGACGCGGATGATGTTTTCCACATGATAGGTATGATAAAGCTCCCAGCTGTAAATGCCGATGGAGGGGATCCCCATCCCGCTGGCATGAACGGTCACCGGAACGCCCTTCCATGTGCCGGTATAGCCCTGAATACCCCGCACGTTGTTTACCAGTCTGGAGCCCTCCAGAAAGTTTTCCGCAATGAACCTGGAACGGAGGGGGTCTCCGGGCATCAGCACGGTTTTGGCAAAATCCTCCGCTGCGGCAGAGTTATGGGGTGTGGGCATAAAAACTTCCTCCTTTTACTTTTTGGAAAATTATATCTCCCGGTATGATAAAAGTCAAATTGCATCCGGCACGCCGGTGTGGTAAGATTCTGGGTGAGATTAGGAGGGGCGCAATGGAAGAGATTATGGTGATCGGCATAGCGGGGGGAACGGGCAGCGGAAAAACAACCATAACCCGCAGGCTTGTGCAGCGTTTCGGCGGGGATGTCACCGTCATTTACCACGACAATTACTACAAGGCCCACGACGACCTGACATATGAACAGCGCACAAAGCTGAACTACGACTGTCCGGATGCCTTTGATACCGATCTTTTGGTGGCGGATCTTCTGACGCTGCGGCGGGGTGAACCGGTGCGCTGCCCGATATACGACTATACCGCGCACAACCGCGCGAAAGAAACTCAGACCATATGCCCGACGCCGGTGATCATCATCGAGGGTATCCTGGTGCTGCACAGCCGGCAGCTGCGGGAGCTGATGGATATTAAGCTGTTCGTGGATACCGACGCCGACGTCCGGATCCTGCGCAGGATCGTCAGGGATGTCCACGACAGGGGCCGCAGCCTGGAGTCCGTGGTGGATCAGTATCTGGAAACGGTTAAGCCCATGCACGAAATGTATGTAGAGCCGTCCAAGCGTTATGCGGACATCATCATCCCGGAGGGCGGGCACAATATGGTGGCAATGGACATGCTTATTGAGCGGATAAACGCCCATTGTGCCTTAGGGGGAAAAAAGGATGGCTAAGCTCTATTTTAAATACGGAGCGATGGGCAGCTCCAAATCGGCTCAGGCGCTGATCACCCAGTTTAACTATGAGGAGCTGGGGATGCGGGTCTGGCTCATTAAGCCCAGCGTGGACAACCGGGACGGCGCAGGCGTCGTCAGATCGCGGATCGGCCTTTCCCGGGCGGCGGAGGTTATTGCGCCGGAGGAGAGCATCATCGGCAAATACGCCGCGACTGGAAAGTGCGACGTGATTATCGCCGACGAGGCACAGTTTTTTACGCCCGCCCAGATAGACGAGATGCGCACGCTGGTGGACGATGAGAATCTGCCGATCCTCTGTTTCGGGCTGCGAACGGATTTTCTCACGCACGCCTTTCCCGGCTCAAAGCGGCTCCTGGAGCTGGCGGATTCCATCACGGAGATCAAGACGGTCTGCGCGTGCGGAGCGAAGGCGACCGTGAACGCGCGGCTGGACGAAAACGGCCGGGTAATCACCCAGGGCGACCAGATTTTTCTGGGCGGAAACGACAGCTATGTCGCCATGTGCCACCGGTGCTGGAAAAAGAAAATCAGGGCGCAGCAGCAAAGCGCGCCGACACTGCCGCTCTGATCGGAGAAAATCGGCCGGGGGAATCCGTTTGCTTACCAATTATTTTTGTTGAAAGGATATTGGCGTATGAAAACACTCCATTTTACCGGACAGGCTCTTGTGACGGGGAGGGACGCCCTGGACTGGCTCAAAACTCTCCGGCCGGGCAGAGTTTTTCTGGTGACGGGAGGCGGGTCCATGATCCGCACGGGAGTGCTGGATAAAATCGAGGGGCTGCTGCCGGCGGGGACGCAGGTGCGCCGGTTCGTCGGAATCGGGAAAAACCCGACAAAGCGGGAGGTGGAGGCCGGGATCGCCGCCATGCGGGAATTCGGGCCGGATACCGTCATTGCGGTCGGCGGCGGCTCCGCCATTGACGCGGCAAAGGCCATGATGCTGTTTTACGAGCACCCGGAACTGACCTTTGAGAATGTTCAGACCGCGCCGCTCCCCTCGGAACGGGGGCGAATCCTGTTTGTAGCCATCCCCTCCACGTCGGGCACCGCCACCGAGGTGACCCACGTCTGCGTCGTCACGTATCCGGAGCTGTCGTATAAGGTTCCGATCAAGTGCGAGGCCATCCGCCCCGCTGTGGCGATCCTGGACCCGGCGCTGCCCATGACCATGCCGGCGCAAATCGCCGCCGAGACGGGCATGGACGCCCTGACCCACGCGCTGGAGTGCTTCATTAGCACCGGAGCCGATGATTTCACCGAGGCCCTGGCAAAGTCGGCCGCCGAGGGGATTCTGGACTGGCTGCCGGCCTCGTGCCTGGAGGGAAACCCTCTGGCCCGGGAAAAGGTGCATAATTACCAGAGCATGGCGGGCATGGCCTTTTCCAACGCGGGGCTGGGCATGGCCCACGGCATTGCCCACGCCTTCGGCGGGAAATATAATCTGGGCCACGGCCTGTGCAACGCCATTATCCTGCCCTATTCCATGCAGTACAACGCAAGGGACGCCCGGGTGAGGGGACAGTTCGACAAGCTGGCAAAGCCCGGCGCGCCGGATATCATAGACCGGGTATTCGCCCTGGTGAAGCAGTTGGGCCTGCCCGTGTCCTTCATGGGGGCGGGGCTGGCTGAAGCGGATTTCCTGGCAGATTTCGATTTCCTGCTGAAAAATTCCATGGGCGGCTCCACTCGGGTGAACCCCGTTGCCATCCCGGAGGAAGATATGGGAAAGCTGCTGGAATGTATTTATTACGGCCGGCCCGTCACGTTTTGAGTGAAAAAGCCCGCGCGGATAACCGCGCGGGCTTTTTTTATGCCTTTCTTCTGTTGGGGATGTGGATGGCCCGACCTTCGGCGGCCAGCGCGGATTCGCGGACGGCCTCGGTCACGGTGGGATGGCAGTGTATTGTGTCCGCCAGCTCCTCCAATGTGGCCTCCAGCCTGATGGCCAGGGCGGCCTCGGCAATCAGATCGGTGGCGCGGGGGGCCAGAATATGCACGCCCAGGATCTCCCCATATTTTGTCCCGGCGATGATTTTGACCATGCCTTCCGTGCAGCCCTCCACAAGGCTCCTGCCGTTGGCGCGGGTGGGAAAGCGTCCGACCTTATATTCGATGCCCCGGGCCTTGAGCTGCTCCTCCGTGTAGCCCACTCCGGCAAATTCCGGGCCTACGTAGACGCAGGATGGGCTTGTCGCCGGATCGAAGATCCGGGCAGCGCCCATGGCGTTTTCCGCGGCAATCTCCCCCATGGCCATGGCGGCGTGGGCCAGCATCAGCTTGCCGTTGCTGTCGCCGATGGCGTAAACGCCGGGGACGGAAGTCTCCAGAAAATCGTTGGTTTTGACAAATCCGTTTTCCACGGCTATGCCGGCTCTGTCCAGGCCCAGGGGGGCAAGGTTCGCGCTGCGGCCCACGGAGACAAGGATTTTTTCGGCGGTAAAGGTTTTCTCGCCGTCGGGACATTTTACCCGGATTTTGGTGCCATTCGGCGTATCCTCCACGGACGTCACCTGGGCTTCGGTGTGGATTTCCATGCCTTCGCTTTCCAGCTTGGAGCGCAGCAGCGCCGTCAGCTCCGGGTCCATCAGGGGCAGCAGCTTCGGGAGCATTTCGACGACGGTGACTTGCGCGCCGAAACGGCGGTAAACGCAGCCCAGCTCGATGCCGATCACGCCTCCGCCGATGACCAGCAGGCTTTCCGGAATGTGATCCAGAGTCAGGCAGGCCGTGGAATCCAGGCAGGCGCGGCTTTCCCTCAAGCCGGGGATGCCCGGTATGAGCGGCTGTGAACCGGCGGCAATGATGATTTTCTCGGCCGTCAGCTCCCGGTCGCCGGCCTTTACGGTTTTAGGCCCCGTGAAAACGGCCTCGCCCGCCACGACGGTGACGCCGTTGGCCCTTAAAAGGGCGCGAACCCCGTCGGTGAGGGTTTTTGTGACCTTTGCGCGGTTTCCCTGCACCGCTTCCCAGTCCACCGAGATATCATTTGCGCGGATTCCTATTCCCGCGCTGCCGGTGGCCGCCTCGTAGACCTCCGAGCTGTGCAGGAGGGCTTTTGTGGGCATGCAGCCCCGGTTCAGGCAGGTGCCGCCGATTTCAGCCTTTTCCACCAGCGTCACGCTGGCCCCCAGCTGGGCCGCCCGGATGGCGGCCACATAGCCGCCGGGGCCGCCGCCGATGACCAGAACGGACGGATTTGAACTTATGGCTTCTTTAGTCATGATCACTCCCCGCCTTCCTTAAGCGATTATCAGCGCGGGATGTTCCATGAGGGTTTTGACGCGCTGCAAAAATTGTGCGGCCACGGAGCCGTCCACAACTCGGTGGTCGGCGGTCAGGCTAAGGTTCATATACGGCCTGACCGTGATCTCGCCGCCGGCCGCGACCACCCTGTCCGCCATGGTGTTGACGCCGAGAATGGCGACCTCGGGCTGGTTGATGATGGGGGAGAAGGACTCGATGCCATACATGCCCAGGTTCGTGATGGTGAAGGTTCCGCCCTTCAGTTTGTCCATGGGGAGCCTGCCCTCCCGGGCCGCTGCGGCCAGTTCCCTGAGCTCTGCGGAAATTTCGGTCAGGCTTTTTTTGTCCGCATCCGTTACGTTGGGGACAACCAGACCGTTATCCAGGGCGACGGCCACGCCCATGTTGACATAGCGCTTATAGATGATCTTGTTATCCTCCACGGAGCAGTTGAGCAGCGGGAACTCCGTCAGCGCTTTCGCCACGAACTTGACCAGCAGGTCGGTATAGCTGACCTGAATGCCGGCGTTCTTGAGCTCCTCCCGCATGGCCTTCATACGCGTCATGTCGATTCCAAGGTTAAAGGTGACGGAGGGGGAGATCATGTGGCTGGCCAGCATGTTTTTCGCGATTGCCTTGCGCATGCCGTTCATGTTGACTGTCTCTTCCCGGGGCCCGGCCGCCTGCCCGGCGGCTCCCGCCTCCAGATGGTTCAGGATGTCCTGGGCCATCACCCGTCCCTTTGCGGGAATCGTGTCCAGATCAAGCCCCAGATCACCGGCAATTTTGGCTGCCAGCGGCGAAGCTTTTACCTCCGGCCCGGGGGCGGCTGCCCGATAGCTTTTAACGTCCCCTTCGGTGATGCGGCCATTGGGTCCGGTTCCCGGGACCAGGGCGATATCCACGCCCATTTCCGCCGCCAGCTTTTTCGCCGCGGGGGAAGCCACCACGCGGCTGCCGGCGGGCCGGGCCGCAGCTGGAGCGGCGGGATCGGCTGGAGCTGCGGGAACCTCTCCGCTGGAGGGGGCGGCGCTTCCGGAAATCAGGGCGCTGATATCCTCCTGCGGGGCGCCGATTACCGCAATGCCGCTCAGGCAGGCTATAGTGGCGCCTTCTTCGGCTATGATTTTACGAAGGACGCCGCCCTCGGGGGCTTCGATCGTATTGGTCAGTTTATCTGTCTCCACCTCGAAAAGCGGCTCGCCGGCCTGGACGTCCTCGCCCTCCTTTTTAAGCCATTTGGCAATCGTGCCCTCGGTCATGGTGAGTCCGAGCTTTGGCATGACGATCAGCTTGGCCATATATATCACTCCTTATTCATCTGATTTTTATATATTCCGAGACGGGCGGCTTCCCTCAGGATCTCACGGGGAAGGATGCGCCGCGGGCCGAGGCGGGACAGGGTGAAGCTTACCCGATCCCCCGGGTTTGCCCTGATTTCCCGTTCCCCGTCCAGGGCAATCATGCAGGGCTGTGAAGCCGTGAATTCATCACATCCGCCCAGAGGGATACGCCTGGCCCCGGTAATTTCCACAGGGGTAAGAACACCGGCCGCTATGGGCGCCAGCACCCGGCTGCCGCCCCCGCCCAGCGTGACGGCAAGGCCGTGGTCATCGGTGTCCTCTACGATCTCCCAGACGCCGGCAACGGCGGAAAAACCGATGGTGGCCGGGTGGCAGCGGGAGACAAAGATCCGTTTTATCCGCCGGGCGTCCCATATTGCCTTTGCACCGGCATAGAAATCATCGGATACCACCGCGTCCACCAGAGCAAGGTCGCGGTATTCGCCGTTGATGGAGACCTCGATGCGCTTGTCCCGGATGCAGCAGGCGTTCCCGCCCATGAAGGCGGCGGCGGCCGCGGCCATGCCGGCGACAGTTCCCTCCATCATGGCGGGATATACGTTGTTGGTACCCGTGGAGATGGGGAGGATCGGCGTATTCCCGATACCCTTGGCCGCGGCCCTGCACGTGCCGTCTCCACCCAGGATGACCACGCATCCAACGTCCATTTCCGCCATCATCCGCGCGGCGGTAACGGTATCTGAAAGAGAGGCGTCAATCTCAAAATCCAGAAGGCTGATGCCCGCGGTGAGTACGCCGTCGCTTTTCAGATCGTCCTTTACGGCCGTGCCGATCATGAAGGTTTCGGGCATGAAAACAATGTCCGTGATGCCCAGACCCTGGGCCGCCAGGACAATCCGCTTGCAGATATTCACCTTTTCATTGTTGTCTATTGTGGTAGCGTAAGAAACCAGACGGCGGATGTCCTTGCCGGAAGCAGGGTTGGCAATGATTCCGATTGAAGCCACGGGGATTCCTCCTGTTATTTCGGTTAGGCGCCCGCAGGGGCGCGAAAGCGTCCCTGCGGGCCGTGCTGGGGGGGTCAGAACATTTTCTTGGCAGCGGCAATAATGTCCTGGGCGTTGGGCATATAGTATTGCTCAAGGATTGGAGAGAAAGGAACCGGAGTATCAAGGGCGCCGATCCGGGCGACGGGGGCGTCCAGATAATCGAAGAACTCTTCACCTATGATGGCGCTGATTTCACCGCCGTAGCCGCCGCGCCGGACTTCTTCGGTGATCACAACGGCCTTGTGGGTTTTTGCGACGGATTCGCCGATGAGGGCCTTGTCCAGGGGATAGAGGCTGCGCAGGTCGACGACCTCGGCGTTTATGCCGTCCCGGGCCAGCTGCTCCGCGGCTTCAAGGGCGTCGTATACCTGGCGGCCGTAGGTAATGATGGAAAGGTCGTCCCCCGCCCGGACAATTTTGCCTTTGCCCAGAGGGATAGGCTCCAGGCTGGAGACTTCGCCCTTCATGCCATAGAGCAGCTTGTTTTCAAAAAACATGACCGGGTTGTCGTCATCAATGGCGGTGAGCATGAGACCCAGAGCGTCCTGGGCGCTGGATGGGTAAACGACCTTCAGGCCGGGGACATGGGTGAGCCAGGCCTCCAGGGACTGGGAGTGCTGGGCGGCGGCGCCGGTGCCTGCGCCGGCGGGGAGCCGGACGACCATGGGCATGGCGATTTTGCCGCCGAACATATAGCGCATTTTCGCGGCCTGGTTCACCAGCTGATCCATCCCGACGGTCAGAAAATCGTTGAACATCAGCTCGGCAATGGGGCGCAGGCCGGTGGCGGCCGCGCCCACGGCGCAGCCGATGATGGCGCCCTCGGAGATGGGCGTATCCCGCACGCGCTCCGGGCCGAACTCCTGGAACATGCCAGCGCTGACGCCGAAGCAGCCGCCAAAGGCGCCGACGTCTTCGCCAAAGAGCACCACGTTGGGGTTTTCACGCATCCGGATGCTCATGCCTTCTCGGATGGCTTCTGAATAAGTCAGGGATTTCATCTGCTGCGCACCTCCTCAACAATATCGGAATAAACGTCCACGACGGCGCTCTCCGGAGTCGGCAGCGGCTGTGCGTCGGCGAATGCGATGGCCTCGTCAATCTCTGCCTGAACGCGCTCGTCTATGGCCTGGATTTCATCGGCGGAGAGGATCGAATTGTCTATCAGGAACTTGGCAAAAAGTGTCAGGGGGTCCTTTGCCATCCAGGCAGCCTGCTCTTCTTTCGGCTTATAGGTGGCCGGGTCGCCCTCAAAGTGACCGTGCTGGCGGTAGGTCTTGCATTCGATAAGCGTGGGGCCCTTGCCCGCCCGCGCCCGGGCAACGGCTTCGCCGGCGGCCTCGTATACGGCCAGAGGGTCGTTGCCGTCCACCGAGACTCCGGGTATGTTGTATGCTGCGGCGCGGTCCGCCACGTCCTTGATGGCCTGATGGCGGCCCTGGCTCATGGAGATGCCGTAGTGGTTGTTCTCGCAGACGAAAATGATGGGGAGCTTCCAGATGGAAGCCATGTTCAGGGATTCGTGGAAGGTGCCCTGGTTGGTGGAGCCGTCGCCGAAGAAGCAAACGCATACCTGGTCGGTACCCCGGATCTTGATGGACAGGCCCGCGCCGGTGCTGATGCAGTGACCCGCGCCCACGATGCCGTTGGCGCCGAGGATGCCCTTGTCCCGGTCCGCGATGTGCATTGAGCCGCCCTTGCCCTTGCAGTAGCCGGTTTCACGGGCGAATAGCTCGGCCATCATATAGTTCAGGTCTCCGCCCTTTGCTATGATGTGGCCGTGGCCCCGGTGGGTGCTGGTGATGAAGTCATCATCACGCAGGCATTTGCAGACAGCCGGGGCAATTGCCTCCTCGCCAAGGTACAGATGAACAAAACCGGGGACCTTGCCCTCTGCAAAAAGCTTTGCGGCAGCATTTTCGAAGTCGCGTATGCGGCGCATGCGCGCATACAGGTCCTTCATCAGATCGTTGCTGATTGCCATGTAAAAACCTCCTTCAGATTAATCTGCTATATACACTTCAACGGCCGCTATGGCCGCCTCTATGCTCTTGCCATTATCCCCAAGGGCAGGTATATTCAGCCCGTCCACGGTAAGGCCGCCTTTTACGACGAACACCTCTGCGGTTCCCACGGGCAGGGCCGCAGCCACAGCCGCGGCGTCAACCGCCTCGGGACGCGAAACGGATACCGTTGCCTTGATAAACACCTGTTTTTCGAGATCCCGGATGCCCGCCACCTCCTCCAGACCGCATAGGCAGCTGCGGGAAATGGCATCCTTAACGGCTTTTTTTGCGGCGTTGGTCACATCCTGGCCATGGAAATCCGCACCCAACCCAAACTCGACAATAAACTTTCTCATAGGTTCACCTCCGTTTTCTGCTATACTCATAGTATAGACCCGACATAGCGAAATCTCAATATCTAGGCGGAATATCTCAAATATTCATGACTTGCGCCAAAAAACGGGAAGTGTCATATGGAAGTTATCTAAATGACATAAAAATAACAAAAAATAATGAGACAACATGCCGAATGCTGTCTCATTATTTGAGAATTATATCAATTTCTCTCATTCTCGGATGAGATTTTTATTTTAGAGATTTTGGATTGATGCCGTATTTTTTAATTCGGCGGTACAAGGTGGCGCGGCTGGTTTCAAGTCTTTTTGCGGCGGCATCCACATTACCGCCGCAGACTGTGAGGGCGGCGAGGATCTCTCCGGCTTCGCCCCCGGGGGCGGAGGGGGCCGCCATAGGTTCATCCGTGCCGACAACGAATTTCAGGCTGTTCTCGGTCAGGAGCTTCTCGCTGCTGGAATAGAAAGCCCGCTCCAGGCCGTTTTGCAGCTCCCGGACGTTCCCCGGCCAGTCGTATCTGACAAGGCCGGTGAGAAACTCGGGAGACATGGCCTTTTTCATTTCGGGATTCAGCTGGTTAAGGCGGCGCAGGAACTGTTCGGCGCAGAAGGCGATATCGCCGGGTCGGCTGCGCAGCGGCGGGATCTCCAGCTTGAGCACATTGAGCCTGTAATACAAATCCTGGCGGAAGCTGCCGGAAGCCACGGATTGCTCCAGGCGACGGTTGGTGGATACGATGATCCGGATATCCAGGCTGATTTCCTGTCCGCCGCCCAGGCGGCAGATTTTGTGTGTTTCCACCGCCCGCAGCAGCTTGGACTGAAATTCCAGGGGCAGCTCGGCGATCTCGTCCAGAAACAGGGTGCCGTGGTTGGCTAGCTCAAAGCGGCCCGGGTTGCCTTCCGTAATGGCCCCCATAAAGGCGCCGGCCTCGTAGCCGAACAGATCAGACTCCAGAAGATCTCTGGGGATGGAGGCGCAGCTTATGGCGACGAAGGGCCCGCCGGCCCGGCTGCCGGCGTTGTGGATGGCCTGGGCCATCAGCTCCTTACCGGTGCCGCTCTCGCCATGGATAAGGATGTTGCCGTCATATCGGGCGTAGTTTTGGGCCATGGCCAGGGTTTTTTTCATTGCCGGATCGCGGGAATAGATATCGACGAAGGAATATGTGGCCCGATTGCCGGAAAACTTATTAACCGAATCAATCATGTGCTTTTGTTCTTTCAGCGTTAGGGTAAGGGTTCTGCCACCGTAGCCCTCGGAAGGAAAAATCACAACGCTGCAGTGAATGGTCCTGCCCGGCACCAGAATGCGGGTATCGTTGACGTAAACCTTTTTTCCGCCGACCCACTGCTGCTCGGAGAGATTCACGTCGGGCATGATTTTGCGAAAATCCTTCTCCATAAGCTGCTGCGCGGTGCTGTCCAGCAGACGCTCCGCCGCCGCGTTCACCCAGATGGGCCGAAAGCGCATATCCAGCAGGACGATGCTGTCGGCGCTGCCGTCCAGGGCGGCCTGCATCAGCCGGACGTTTCGCTGGAGGGAGAGCTGGGCCTCGATCCCGTATGCCGCGGCAAGAACCAGGCCGAGGGTATGGTCGTGGGCTCCGGAAACGTCTCCGGACATGTTGAGGCAGCCGATGATCTCGCCGTCCGCACCGTGGATGGGGGCGGCCGAGCAGGTCCAGCCGTGGTGCGGACGGCAATAGTGCTCCGGCCCCACGATCTGTATCGCCGTGTCGGCGTCCAGGGCCACGCTTATGGCGTTGGTTCCGACGCTCAGATTGCTCCACAGGGCGCCGGGGACAAAACGCATGTCCCGGGTTTTGGTCATAATGGTCTCGTCGCCGATGGACTCCAGGATATAGCCGACGCTGTCTGTGAGGACCAGCAGGAAATGCGAGCGGGCGACGATCTCAAAAACGCTCTGCATAATGGGCAGCGCGGTTTCGATCAGCCCCCGGTTTGCCGCCCGGATACTGGCAAAAACCGCATCGCCCACCCGACGGCCGAGACCTCCGGCGGGATTGACGCCGGCAGACTTGCATCTTTGCCAATAATCGGCAATTATAGGACGGACGCGGGTGTCCATCTTATCCTCATATACAAATTTTGCCCAGATCTCCGTTGAAGTTTCTATGTCCATAGGAGTCCCCTTTATTTCAGCTGTGAGGCCTTGCGCGGCTGACGTATTTTTTGAGACTTTCTGAGACGAGTTTAGCATAACGGCGGGCGGGATGCAAGCTGGGCCATGGAATTCTCAACTTATGCAAATCTTCAAAAATGGATGCTACCAAATTTAGGCGTTTGAATATCGATTAGGAATATGCGGATACTAATTCCTGTCAATAGAAATACAGACAGGAGGATATCTATTATGAAAGCCACCGGTATAGTACGCCGCATAGATGATCTTGGCCGAGTCGTCATTCCCAAGGAGATCCGCAGAACCCTTCGCATCCGCGAGGGAGACCCGCTGGAGATTTTTACGGATAAAGAAGGCGAGGTTATATTCAAGAAATACTCTCCTATCGGCGAACTTTCGGATTTTGCTGCACAGATCTGCGATTCCCTTCATAAATCCACAGACGGTATTGTGGCCGTCTGCGACAGGGATACGGTCATTGCGGTAGCCGGAGGCGCAAAACGCGAGCTTTTTGAAAAGAGAATAAGCCCGGAGCTGGAAAAGATCATGGAATCTCGGAAGGTCTACAGGCAGGAAGCGGGCGGAAGCGGGATAGCCGTCACGGATTCGGAGTCCGGCTATTGCCTGGCCGTGGCCGCGCCGGTCATTTCCGAAGGAGACGTGATGGGCTGCGTGATTTTTGCCAGTCCGAAAAACGCCCCGCCCCTGGGCGATGTGGAGTATAAGCTTGCGCAGACGGTGTCTGCGTTTCTGGGAAAACAAATGGAAAGCTAAGCATTGGACCTCTCTCAAATTTTATGTCATTGCGGGACCATGGCAATAAGTGGCTCGCAATGGCACTTTTTTGGGAGACACGCTTTTCCGTCATTCGGGCATCTTGCAAACCCCGGTAAATCGTGATTATATATATGTGTCTAAAATACAATCGGAGGGGTACATATGAAAAATAAAAAAGGGGGCTTTTGGGGTGAATTCAGAGAATTCATCACCAGAGGCAACGTGATAGATCTGGCGGTGGGCGTTATTATCGGCGGCGCGTTTTCGGCCATTACCTCGTCGCTGGTAAATGACGTGATGATGCCCCTGGTAGGTCTTCTGCTGGGCGGCGTGAATTTTACGTCCTGGAGCTTCACCCTGGGGCCGATTTTCGCGAACGCCGAGCCTTCGGTAATCCATATCGGCAGCTTCCTTCAGGCGGTGGTATACTTCCTGATTCTGGCGTTTGTAATTTTCCTTTTTATCCGGGGAGTCAACAGAGCTCACGCGATGGCGCAGGCAAAGCACGATTCAAAAGCCGCGGCTGAGCCTCCGGCGCCCGCGGCGCCCCCAGCCCCCACGGAGGCGGAGCTGCTGGCCAAAATACTCCAGGTGCTGGAAGCCGGGGACAGGAATTAATGACGGTCATTGTGATCGGCGGGGGCGCCTCAGGGATGGTTGCCGCCATTACCGCCGGGGAAAGGCGGGAAAACAGCGTGATTCTGCTGGAGCGTCAGGCCAGGCTGGGGCGAAAGCTCATGGCCACGGGAAACGGCCGGTGCAATCTCACCAATACGGACTGCTCTCTCCAACACTACCATGGGACGGATGTGGGCTTCATGGCCCACACCATAGAGGCGTTTCCCCCCGCCGATGTGCTGGAATTTTTTAAGGATTTGGGCCTGCTGACCGTGACGGAGCCGGGCGGGCGCGTCTACCCCCTGTCCAACTCCGCCAACAGCGTGGCCGATGTGCTGCGGTATGGGCTGGAGCAATCGGGGGTCCGGCTGCTTTCGGGACAGCCCGCCCGGGAGATTAAACGCGCAGGCGGCGGATTTTCAGTCATTACCGATACGGAATCGCTGGAGGCGGACGCCGTGATCGTCGCCGCGGGCGGCGCGGCCGGGGAAAAACTGGGGGGCGGCAAGGACGGGTATGCGCTTCTCCAATCTCTGGGGCATTCCCGCACCGCCCTTCGTCCCGCTCTGGTGCAGATCACGACGGAAAATGCCTATCCCCGGGCGCTGAAGGGCATCAAGGCCGACGCAGGGCTGACCCTGGAAAGCGGCGGGGAGGTTCTTGCCTCCGGCGCCGGGGAGCTGCTTTTCACGGATTCCGGCGTTTCCGGCCCCGCCGCCTTCGATGCTTCCCGGGCGGTATCGGAGGCCGGGGACCGGCAGATGACGCTGGCGCTGGATTTTCTGCGGGCATATCCGGAAAAGGACGTTTTCGCGCTGCTGTCGGCCAGGCGGGAAAAGGCCCAGGCTCTTGCCGCCGGAGAACTTTTAACGGGCGCGCTGCACAACAGGCTTGGGCGGATGGTTGTCAAATATGCCGGCCTGGATGGGACAAAGCCCATCGGCGCGCTGACGGATGGCGAACTGCGCCGGGTGGTTTCCGCCTGCAAGGCATTCACGCTGCCGGTTCGCGGGACGGAGGGATTTCAGAACGCACAGGTGACGGCGGGGGGAATCAGGACGTCGGAATTCGATCCCGCCACCCTGGAAAGCCGGCTTGTACCCGGCCTTTTCGCCTGCGGCGAAGTGCTGGACATTGACGGGGACTGCGGCGGCTATAACCTCCAATGGGCCTGGGCTTCGGGCCGTCTGGCGGGGAGGCTGGGGCGATGAGACGTGTGCCGAACCTTATCCTCCCGCCGGATGGGGACGAAAAGAGCCTGCCCTTTCTGGCGGCAGAGGCTCTGGGCGTCCCGCCGGAGGAGATTGAGTCGTTTAGAATTTTGAGGAAATCCCTGGACGCCCGGCGGAAAAATGCCATTCGCTGGATATATACGGCGGGCGGGCGGCTGCGGGGGGACGAAAAGGCCCGGGACGAGGGATACAAGATCGTCTGCTGCCCGCCGCCGGGAAAGCCGCCAGTCATCGTCGGCTTCGGCCCGGCGGGGATGTTTGCCGCCCTGGTTCTGGCGAAAGCCGGGGCGAACCCCATCGTCCTTGAACGGGGGCCGGATGTGGAGACGCGGCGGCAAAAGGTCGCGGCGTTCCGCGCCGGCGGGCCCTTCGACCCGGAGGGCAACGTCCAGTTCGGCGAGGGCGGGGCGGGCACGTTTTCGGACGGCAAGCTGAATACGGGAACACATGATCCGCGCATCGGCTGGGTGCTGAGCCAGTTTGCGGTCCACGGAGCGCCGGAAAGCGTCATGTGGGACGCAAAGCCCCACGTGGGCACGGACATTCTTGCGGAGGTGGTGCGGAATATCCGCGGCGCCGTCATCGCCTTGGGAGGCCAGGTGCGGTTTAATCACCGGTTTACGGGGCTGGACATTAAGGGAGGCGTCCTGACAGGGGCTTTTGTCACCTCTCCGGAGGGGGAATACCGCCTGGATTGTCCGCGGCTAATCCTTGCGGCGGGGCACAGCGCCAGGGACACCTTCGAAATGCTGCATGGCCTTGGCGTTCCGATGGCGCCCAAGCCCTTTTCTATGGGCGTGCGCATCGAGCACCGGCAGGCCGATGTGGATCTGGCCCAGTACGGCGCGGAGCGGGGATGTCTGCCCCCGGCGGACTATGCCCTGGCGGTACATCTGCCGGACGGGGAAAGCGCCTATACCTTTTGTATGTGTCCGGGGGGCGAGGTCATCGCCGCGGCATCCGAGGCGGGCGGGGTCGTCACCAACGGCATGAGCCGCCACGCCCGGGATGGTGATAATGCGAATTCCGCCCTGCTGGTGACACTCAGGCCGGAGGATTTCCCCTATCCGGGGCCGCTGGGCGGGATGATCTGGCAGCGGGATATCGAAAAGGCCGCCTTCCTGTATGGGGGCGGGGACTATTCCGCACCGGCCCAATTGGCGGGAGATTTTCTGAAGAACCGGGAAAGCGCCGGCCCGGGCCTGATCCGGCCGACCTATCTTCCGGGGGTGCGCTGGGGGAATCTCCGCGCCGTGCTGCCGGAGAAAATCACCGATGTGCTGGCCCGGGCCCTGCCGGAGTTCGGGCGAAAGCTCCGGGGCTTCGATCTGGCCGACGCGGTTTTGACCGGGCCGGAAACCCGCTCCTCCTCGCCGGTGCGCATCCTCCGGGACGGGGACAGGTGCTCGTCAATAGCCGGCCTGTATCCCTGTGGGGAGGGGGCTGGTTATGCCGGCGGCATCACCAGCGCCGCCGTGGATGGGATGCGCTGCGCCGAAGCCGTGCTTCAAAGCCTGAGGGAAGCAAATCCGGAATAAAAACCGGCCCCGTGCCGAGGCACAGGGGCCGGTTTTAGAAATTCAGGCGCTTTGGGATATGTCCGGGTTTTCGGGAGTAACCGGGTTTTCGGGAGTGACCGGGTTTTCGGGAGTAACCGGGGCTTCGGGAGTAACCGGAGTTTCGGGGGTGTCCGGGGTCTTGGTAGCGGCCGGGGCTTCGGGGGTGTCCGGGGTCTTGGTAGCGGCCGGGGTTTCGGAGCTGCCCGTGCCGCGTCTGGAATTCAGGTAATCCTTCATGGTCAGGAAAGAATCTTTTCCGCCGGCGATGACGCCGGTGGTGGCGGTGAGTACGCCGTTTTCCCGCGTCAGGATATTCACGTTTTCCGCGGTAACCTCATCGCTCCAGGGGTTCAGGTATTTATTGACCATTTCCAGCCACTCGTCCAGGTACAGGGACACATAGGAAAAGCCGCCGATGCTGTCCCCGTAATTGCCGGGCAGCGTGTAAAAATTGATATTTTCGGATTTGCAGAGCAGAAATTCCCTGGCCAGGAAGGAAATGTTGGCGGCGGTCAGTTCGGTGTCCACATATTCCGTGAAGATGGAGGATACCTTGGTCAGATTGGGTATGTTCCCCAGGGTGAGCATCTGGGAGGCGACGGATTTCAGAAAATCCTGCTGGGTCCCGATGCGCCCGATGTCGGCGTTGGCGTATCCGGAGCGGAAGCGCACCACCTTAAGAGCGTTTTCGCCGCTGAGCCATTGATACCCCTTGGGGATAGCAATGTTCAGGCTCTGATCCGGGTCGTTGTAATACATATTCACCGGCACGTCGTACCAGACGCCGCCGATGGCATCCACCAGCTTTTCGAAGGCCGTCAAATCCACCACGGCGTAAAAGTCCGTATAGAATCCGAGAAGATCCCGGAGGCCGTCGTTCAGGCCGTCGATGCCGTTGCCGCCCTGATTAAGGTCGTATCCGTACAGGACGTTGACTTTTTTGACGTTGGAAGGGGTGTTCACCAGGGTATCCCGGGGGATGCTGATGACGTTTATCGCGTGCGTATCGGTATTCAGGCTGCCCACGAGGATGGTGTCTGTGTTTGCGCCCACCTTGTCCTTGCCCACGATCCAAAAGGTATAGATGGCGTCGTTGTGGTCAGGTGAGTTCTGGGATTGGGAAGGAGAAGGAGGCCGCGGGGATTCGTCCGGGCCGGACCCGCCCTGATCTGAAGGCCGGACGGGCGCCGTCAGCCCGGCATCATGATGCCGGGGAGGAGATTCCCAGATGCTGTATGCCGCCACGGCAAGAACGAGAATACCAAACACCGAGCAGAGTATCGCCGCCACGGGAGACCTGCGCCGGGGGCGGCGGGTCTTTTTTCGCTTGCTGCCAATTAATTTCAAGTCTGTCAACCCTTCTGAATGAAATCATGCCTATGACAGGCTTAGACGAGGGACTTTTAAATTTGTTCACTGTTTTTTAAGACATTTTGCGGCTTCCGTGGTAAAATAACCCCATTGCGCGAGGGGGCTAAAGTGAAAAAATTTTGACATTACCGCCGGGCGACCCTGACAGACAGGGGTTCGGCGCAAAATGGAGGCCGACAGCATGAAGAAAATCCTGATCATCGGCGGCGTTGCCGGCGGCGCGACCGCGGCGGCGCGGCTTCGCCGTCTGGATGAATCCGCGAAGATTATCATATTTGAGCGCACGGGCTATGTGTCCTATGCCAACTGCGGCCTGCCGTATTATATCGGCGGCGTGATCAGAAGCAAAGGTGCCCTCACTCTCCAGACGCCACAGGGCTTCCGCGAACGCTTCAACATTGACGTGCGCACCCGGCAGGAGGTTGTCGGGATAGACCGGGCGTCCGGGACCGTGACCGTAAAGCGTCTTGATGACGGCACGGAATACAGGGAAAGCTATGATAAGCTGATTCTGGCTCCCGGCGCGAGCCCGGCTGTGCCGGATATCCCCGGTGTGGACGATGCGCGGGTGTTCACTCTCAGGACCGTGGAGGATACCTACCGGATAAAGGAATATATCGAAGAAAAGCGGCCGAAGCGGGCCGTGGTCATGGGCGGCGGCTTTATCGGGATCGAGGTTGCGGAGAATCTGGTGCATGCCGGTATTGAGACCGTCATGCTGCAGCGCCGGGATCAGATCCTGCCCCCATTGGATTACGACATGGCCTGCCAGATCCACGGGTATCTGCGGAAAAAGGGGATTGACCTGCGCTTCCGGTCGTCGCCGGAGCGTTTTTCGGAAAAGGACGGACGGCTGCTGGTGACTCTCGCGGGCGGGGAGGCGCTGACCTGCGATCTGGCGGTGATCGCCACGGGCGTCACCCCCGATACGGACTTGGCCCGGCGCGCGGGACTGACTCTGGGCGAGAAGGGCGCCATTGTGACCGACGACCGGATGCGCACCTCAGACCCGGATATTTACGCGGCCGGCGACGCGGTGGAGGTCAGGCAGCTGGTGACCGGCGCGCCGGCCGTCATCCCCCTGGCCGGCCCCGCCAACAAGCAGGGCCGCATCGCGGCGGACAACATCTGCGGGATCGAGAGCCGGTACCGGGGTTCTCTCGGCACAAGCATCATCAAGATTTTTGACATGACCGCGGCGTCTGTGGGACTAAACGAAAAAACGGCCCGGGCCGCGGGTGTAAGCTACGACAAGACGGTCACCTATTCCGCGTCCCACGCCACGTATTATCCGGGGGCCGGGAGCATGACGCTGAAAACCATTTTCGACCCGGAAAGCGGCCGGATACTCGGCGCCCAGATCATCGGCTTTTCCGGTGTGGACAAACGGATCGACGTGATGGCGGCGGCCATCCGGGCGGGCATGACCGCCGGGGATCTGGCGGAGTTGGAGCTGGCTTATGCGCCGCCCTTCTCCTCGGCCAAGGACCCGGTGAATATGGCCGGCTTCGTCATTGAAAACATCAGGGGCGGGATCATGAAGCAGATTCACTGGAACGATGTGGAAAGCCTGCCCCGGGACGGAAGCGTGACCCTTCTGGACGTACAGGATCCTCGCGAGTTTTCGGCAGGCCATATCGACGGGGCGGTGAGTATTCCCCTTGACGAACTGCGCGGCCGCGTATCGGAGTTGGACGCCGCAAAACCCGTGTATGTAAACTGCTATTCCGGTATGCGCAGTTATGTGGCCTGCCGGATGCTGACGGGGCTGGGCTTCGACTGCTATAACCTGGCGGGCGGATGGCGCTTTTACGCCAAGGCGGCCGGGAATGCCCCCGCGTCGGCGGCCGGAGCCTTCCCCTGCGGCGCAGCGCCTTTTTAACGGCGGGGAAAAGCGAATTATTTTCGGGAGTAAATCATGGAATCAATCAACAAACTCTTGGATAAATCCATAGGCGACTTCAGCCTCGGTACGCTGCTGTCGGTGCTGCTCATCTTTTTCATCGGGATCATCGTGATCAGAATTGCCAACAGGCTGACCGTCCGGGCCCTTGAAAAAAGCCGGCTGGAAAAGGGGCTGAAAAGCTTTATCAGTTCCTGTGTCAAGGTGGCCCTGTGGGTCATCGTGATCCTGATCCTTGCGGAGAAGATGGGGATTCCCTCCGCCACCCTGGTGGCGGCTCTGGGCGTCGTCGGGCTTGCACTGTCCCTGTCCCTGCAAAACATCCTGGAAAACCTGTTTTCCGGGTTCACGATCCTTTTCACCAAGCCATTTGTCTCCGGCGACCATGTGCAGCTGGATTCCGTGGAGGGCGAGGTCATGTCCATCCGCCTGTTTTATACCACGCTTCTTACGTTTGACAAAAGGCGAATATACGTGCCGAACCGGGAGATCGTTTCCACCCGGATCACCAACTGCACCAGCGAGCCCCTCCGGCGGGTGGACCGGGTTTTTGCCATTTCCTACGATTGCCCCGTGGACCGGGTGAGGGAGGCGCTGATTGCCGCCGCCCGGGCGGACGGCCGGATACTGGCCGATCCCGAGCCCGTTGTCCGGCTGTCGGCATATCAGGGGAGCAACATTGAATACACGCTGGTTTCCTGGGTTAAAAGCGCGGATTACTGGGGGGTATATTTCGACATGAACGAATCGGCCAAGGCATATTTGGACGCAGCCGGCCTTTTCATGTCCTATGACCGCCTGGATGTGCGTATGGCAGATATCCGTGGGCCCGAGTCCTCATAAAAAAAGCTTCCGGCCCCGGGCCGGAAGCTTTTTTATTATTCGTAAAGCGCCAGGAATTCTTCGAGGCACAGGCCGTTTTCCATGATATACGCGGCGGCCTCCCCGCCCACATAGCGAAAATGCCAAGGCTCGTACATCACGCCCGTTATATCGGTCTTGTCTTCGGGATAGCGGAGTATAAAGCCGTATTCCGCACAATGGGCATACATCCACTTGAACAGGTCGGTGTCCGCCAGAGCCGCATTTTTATACTGATAATACCGGTCGGTTATATCCGCGGCGAGGCCAAGCTGGTGCTCGCTGGTGCCGGGGGGGACGACGATGGTTTTCGCAATGCTCTCGCCGTACTGGGAGACCTTCAGGTCATAGAGGTATTTTTGGGTGGCAAAGTCCCGGTAGGTGGAGGAGAGATAGACCGAAAGGCCCTCTTCCCTGGCTGCCGCCATGAAATCCTCCAGAGCGGAGACGGCGCGGGAATCGAACCATTGCCCGTTCTCGGTTTCCGTCAGCTCCGGGGTGTATTCCCCGATGCTGTTCTGGCTGTTAACCAGCTTAAGGGCCCATGAGCCGATATCCACGTCCGGCAGGCCGGGGGTGGGTTCGGGAGTCGGTTCGGGAGTCGGCTCCGGAGTCGGCTCCGGCGTTGGCGTCTCAACGGGCGGCGCGGGAGTTTGAGTCCCGGCGGCGGGTGAGGCCCGGCCGGAGGGGGAAAGGCTGTTGGTGCCTAAAAGAAGAATAAAAAACACAAACACCGCCAAAAGCAGCGAGCCTAATAGGATGCGGACAATTTTTTTTGTATCCAAATCTATCACCTGCGGAATAGTATTGGCGGGTATTGCCATAAGTCCAATCATCATACCACCCGCCGCCATATTGGTCAATAACGGTTGCCGCCGCTGCGGGAAGCTGATATAATAACGGAAAAGCAGGAAGATCACGCGCACCCGCATTTCCGGGGGCGGGCGCTTAGGCCTGCGCCCCGGCGCGGGACGCGCCGCAGGGCGAATATCGGGGAAAATTCAAGGAGGTGGAACAGCAATGAAGATAACATGGTATGGACACGCCTGTTTCAAATTGGAATTTCAAAGCGGCTCCGTCGTGCTTGACCCCTATTCCGAAGGCAGCGTGCCGGGGCTGAGCCTTCCACCGCTGGAAGCGGATATAGTGCTTTGCAGCCATGGTCATGCCGACCACGGCGCCGCGGAAACGGTCAAACTCACCGGAAGGACGCCGGCGCTGCGGGTGGAGCGGCTCGATGCTTGGCATGATGAGGTCAAGGGAGAAAAACGGGGCGCGAACACCATCCATATCATCGAGGGGGACGGGTTACGGGCAGCCCATCTGGGTGATCTGGGGCATGAACTGACGCCGGGACAGATCGGGGCCATCGGCAGGCTGGACGCCCTGATGATCCCGGTGGGCGGGTATTACACCATTGACGCGGCGGCGGCAAAGCGCACGGCGGACGCCATAGGCGCGACGGTGACCATCCCCATGCACTATCGGGGAGACGGATTCGGATACGAGGTGCTCACGCCGGTTTCGGATTTCGCGGCCCTCTGCGACAATGTGGAATACGCCGAAAGCAGCATTGTGCTAAAGTCCGGCGGCTCAAGAAAAACAATCGTGTTTAAGCTGGTGAAATAGTGGAATTCAAAGAAATCCGGAAAATAAACTGCGGAAATTATCTCAATCGCTATGATATAAGCTATGCCACGCCGGAAGGTGAAGAAAAGGTCTATGAAATGTTCAGCCGCGACGGCAGCATAGATTCTGAGGAGAAGCTCACACATCCCCGAACCGACGCGGTGATTATCATTGTTACCGACAGGGCCAGGGATCACCTGCTGATGATCCGGGAGTTCCGGCTGGAGCTGAACCGGGAGATATACGGCCTGCCCGCCGGTCTTATCGATCCGGGCGAAACGCCGGAGGAGACGGCGATCCGGGAACTGAAGGAGGAGACGGGGCTGGATCTGGTGGAGATACGCGATGTGATGCCTCCCAGCTACTGCGCCGTGGGCCTTTCCAACGAAAAGGCTATCTGCGTTTTCGGGATTGCCGAGGGAAAAATTGCCCCCAGCAAGGCCACGGGGGAGGAAATCACCGCCAGGTGGTATTCCAGGGACGAGCTGCGAAGACTCGTGAAAAGCGAAACCTTCGGCTCCTGGGCCCAGGCATACACCTATATGTGGACAAAGGGATTTTGACCCCGGCGAAATGATGAAGGCGGCACTTTCGTGCCGCCTTCATACATTATGAAACCTGGTCGAATTGACTGTTGTACAGCTCGGCGTAAAACCCGCCCTTTGCGATCAGCTGCGCGTGGGTGCCGCTTTCCACAATGTCGCCCGCGTTCATCACGAGAATGAGATCGGCGTTTTTGATGGTGGAAAGCCTGTGCGCAATGACGAAGGAGGTGCGGCCTTCCATGAGTTTGTCCATAGCCGCCTGGATCAGGGCTTCGGTTCTGGTGTCCACGGAGCTGGTGGCTTCGTCCAGAATCAGCATCGGCGCGTTTTCGATCATGGCCCGGGCAATGGTAATGAGCTGCTTCTGGCCGCCGGAAAGATTTGCGTTGTCCCCAAGCACCGTGTCGTAGCCGTCGGGCAGTGTCTTGATGAAATGGTGCACGCCCGCCGCCTTGCAGGCGGCGACGACCGCCTCGTCCGTTACGCCTTCTTTGCTGTAAATGATGTTTTCCTTTATGGTTCCTTCAAAAAGCCAGGTGTCCTGCAGCACCATGCAGAACAGGCTTCGGACGTTCTCCCGGGTCATTTCATCAATGGGCGTGCCGTCTATGGCGATGCTGCCGCCCTGGGCGTCGTAAAAGCGCATCAGCAGGTTGACGATCGTGGTTTTTCCCGCGCCGGTTGGCCCGACGATGGCGACCTTTTGGCCGGCCGCCACGTCCGCGGTGAAATCCTTGATGACGACCTTGTCCGGGACATAACCGAAACGGACATTTTTGAAGGAAACGCTGCCCCTTGCCGTTTCCAGCCGGGCAGTCTTGCCGCTTTCGTCCGGCATATCCTCCCGGTCCAGAAAATCGAAAACCCGGAAGCTGGCGGCGTTGGTGGACTGCAGGCTGGCGGCCACCTGAGCCGACTGGGAAAGGGGCTGTGAAAACAGGCGGACATAAATCATGAAAGCCACGATATCGCCAAAGAGAATTCTGCCGTCCATGGCCAGGGCGGCCCCGACGACGCAGACCGCCACATAGCCGATATTGCCGATAAAGCCCATCAGCGGCATCAGCAGGCCGGACATGAACTGGGATTTCCAGGCGCTTTCATACAGTTTGTCGTTTATATCCCGGAATTTTTTTCTTTCCGTTTCGGCGGCGTTGTAGGCAATAACAATGTTGTGCCCGGAATAGATTTCCTCCACATGGCCGTTGATGGCGCCAAGCTGCTTTTGCTGCTGGGAGAAGTACTTTCGGGAACGGGACACGATCAGCATCATAAAAATGAAGCCCGCCAGAGAGGCGCCCATGGCTACTGCCGCCATCATGGCGTTTGTCTTCAGCATCATATAAACGGAGCCGAGAAGCAGGGTGACCGAAGCCACCAGGCTGCCGGTGCTCTGGTTAAGGGATTGGCCGATGGTGTCCACGTCGTTGGTGACGCGGGAAAGGATATCGCCGGTGTTTGCCGCGTCAAAATCGCTGAGGGGAAGCCGGTTTATCTTCCGGGAGATGGCGGAGCGCAGGCTTTTGGAGATATTTTGGGTGACGGTGGACATGATGAAGCCCTGGGTATAAGTCAGGGCAATGCTGGCGCCGTAGATGGCTGCAAGGGTCCAGGCGGTTTTGGAAACGGCGTCAAGATCCATCCCGCCCATAAGACCGGAAGCAATCAGGTTGGTTATCCGGCTGAGCCTTTCAGGGCCGGTTATGGTCAGAAAAGCGCCTGCGGCCGCGCAGGCCAGCGCGATCGCGATGACCGGGATATACGGCCCGCAGAAGGCGATGAGCCTCCCCCATCCCTTGGATAAAGGCCGGGGTTCGGCAACTCCCGCCACCATACCGGGACCGCGCCCTCCGGGGCCCGGGCCATGGCCGGGGCCAAACCGCTTCATCGGGCCTTTTTCGCGACTATTCATAGCCAAGCTCCTCCTCCGTCAACTGGGAACGGGCAATTTCCCGGTAAACGCCGCAGGTTTTCAGCAGGTTTTCGTGACGGCCTATGCCGGCCACGTTGCCCTCGTGAAGCACAATGATCCTGTCCGCATCCCGAATGGTGCCGATGCGCTGGGCCACAATAAAGGTAGTGGCTCCGGCCGTGTGCTTTTTAAGTTCGCTTCGCAGCGCTCTGTCGGTCTTGTAGTCCAGGGCGGAAAAAGCATCGTCAAAAATAAAGATTTCAGGCCCGCGGTAAACCGCACGTGCGATGGAAAGCCGCTGCCGCTGACCGCCCGAAAGGTTTGTGCCGCCCTGGGAAACGGCGGAATCGTATTGGTCTTCCAGCTTTTCCACAAAGTCGGAGGCCTGGGCGATCCGGGCCGCCGCGGCGATTTCCGCCGGATCGGGGTCCCCGCTGTCCCCAAAGGAGATGTTGGAGGCAATGGTACCCTTAAAGAGTACCGCGCGCTGGGGGACGTAGCCGATTTTATCGTGAAGGTCACGGAGCTTATAATCCTTCACATTTATCCCGTCAATCAGGATTTCACCCTCGGTGGCGTCATAAAACCTGGGGATAAGGTTCACCGCCGTGCTTTTACCGCAGCCGGTGGAGCCGATAAAGGCCACGGTCTCGCCGGGCCGGGCCTCAAAGGACACATCGTGAAGAACGTATTCCGCGGCATCCGGATACCGGAAGCTCACTTGCCTGAACTCCACCCGGCCTGATGCCGGCGGCAGCCGGACGAGGCCCCCGTCGGCAATCAGCGGCCGGGTGTCGAGAACCTCATTGATGCGCCGGGCGGAGACCATGGCCCGGGGCAGGATGATAAAGATCATGATTAGCAGCATAAAGGACATGACAACCTGCATGGCGTAAGACGTGTAGACGATCATATCGGAAAACAGCCCCAGGCGCTGCCCCATGGCCGCCCTGCTGATGATGACGGCGCCAATCCAATATATGGAGAGGGTAAGGCCGTTCATTATGGCCTGCATCCCCGGCTGCATGATGGCCATCATGCGGCTGATGAACAGGTTTGTGTCGGTAAGATCCCGGTTTATTTTTTCGAATTTTTCCTGCTGATAAAGCTCCGCGTTGTATGCCCTGACGACACGGACGCCGGTGAGGTTTTCCCGTGTCACGCTGTTGAGTCTGTCCGTCTGGGACTGGACGATCCTGAACTTGGGCAGGGCAAAAGAAAGCAGCACGGCGGCAATGGCCACCAGGGCAAAAACCGCGCTGCCGGTGGCCAGGGACCACTGCCAGGTCTTGCCGGCGATCTTGCAGATCGCCCATACGGACATGACGGGGGCTTTGATCATGACCTGAAGCCCCATGGCGATCAGCATCTGGATTTGCGTGATATCGTTGGTGGAGCGCGTGATGAGGCTGGCCGTAGAAAAACGACCGATTTCCGTCATCGAGAAGGACTCCACCTTGTCATACAGCGCGTTTCGCAGCCGCCTGGCCATGTCCGCGGCCATCTGCGCCGCTAAAAATCCAACCACAAAGGCGGCGATAAGGCTGCCGAAGGCGCAAAGCAGCATGGATCCGCCGGCAGACCAGATGCTGGACATGGGACTGCCCGGAGTCTGCACCAGCATTGTGATTTCAGACATATAATCCGGCAGCTTCAGATCCAGCCAGACCTGAACCGTCACCAGAACGGCGCAGGCGGCAGCCTGAAGCCATTGTCTGGATTTCATGTGTTTCAGCAGCAGGGACATATCGGAATGCTATCCTCCAGTGCCCGGGGGCGTCAGAATGGGTTATACAAAAATATAGAATAGAGTCGCGGCATAGACAGAATAAGAATTTTATATGAATAAAATATGAATTTTAAACCGGCACACGGGAAAAAGGCGCTTTGGCCGGTCCGGCCAAGGCGCCTTTGATTCTTGTGAATTCAGATACACTTTGGTTTAGCCCAAGACTATGGTATCCTGGGCGGAGATGGACTCCAGATCAACCCCGCTGTATGTGCCGACAAATGCCCAGGATACTGAGATCGGAACCGTCAGCGTGCGGTTTTCGTCCGGCGTCAGGTTGACGGAAATGGAGCCGAGCCGGTTTTTGGCAAGGCCATCCGCACCGTCATAGTCTATGGGGTCCGTAATGAAGGAATGGCTGACGCCGTCTATGACGACCGTAGCGCCGTTATCCAGTGAGCTGTACTGCAGGCTGTAGGATTCGACGTACAGCGCCACTGTGAGGGTCACCTTTTCCTCATCCGAGGACACCGCCGTCCATTCGGCAATTAGGTTGAGATCGGTGCCGGTGTCCGACTGAAAGCTGCCGGCCAGGTCGATCGGCGTCAGGGTCGGCGTGGGGGTGGGCGGCTGCTCCGTGGGCGTGGGGGAAGGCGGCTGCTCCGTGGGCGTGGGTGAAGGCTCCGGGGTTTCCGTTGCCGGCGGGGCAGTTACGGTGGGCGCGGCGGATGGAGTCGGCGTCGCCTCAGAAATTTCGGATGTGCAGGAACGCAAAAACACAAAAAGTGCGATCAAAATAATCAGAAGTATCAGCAGCGAAGCCAGCAGGCCCGCTTTATTTTTTTTGGGGTTAGTATGTGCCATGTCGATCACGTCTCCTGTTTCGGCCGTTTATCGCTCTAAGGATACACCAGCCCGGTGCGTCTGTCAACAAATTGGGTGACCGGTGCGGCGCTGCGGGTCAGAGTGCCTTTGTATCCAGGGCGCGCATGGCGTTCAAAACGGCTATGACCATGACGCCCACATCCGCAAAAATAGCCAGCCACATGGCGGCGATCCCGGCGGCCCCAAGGATAAGGCAAAGGCCCTTTACCGCAAGGGCAAAGACAATGTTTTGCCTGACGATGCCAAGGCATTTCCGGGCTATTTTAATGGCCAGGGGGAGCTTGGCGGGGTCGTCGTCCATAATCACCACGTCGGCGGCCTCGATGGCAGCGTCGGAACCGAGGCCGCCCATGGCCACGCCGATATCGGCCCTGGCCAGGACAGGCGCGTCGTTGATGCCGTCTCCGACGAAGGCCAGGCGCTCACTCCCTACCTTTTTGGAAAGGAGGCGTTCCACCTGGGCCACCTTATCCTGCGGCAGAAGCTGGGCATGCACCTCGTCCACGCCGAGGGCGGCCGCCGCCTGCGCGGCGGCGCGGCGGCTGTCTCCCGTAAGCATGACCACGCGTTTCACGCCGGCGGCGCGCAGCCCGTCGACGGCCTTGCGGGCGGTTGGCCTGATCACGTCCGAAATCAGGAGATACCCGGCGTATACGCCGTTCACGGCCACATGTACCACGGTTCCGGCGTCCTCCGGCTCCGGAAAGGCCACGCCCAGACGGGTCATCAGCTTCGCGTTTCCGGCGGCCACCTCATCTCCCGCAACCAGGGCCCGGACGCCCTGGCCGGAAAGTTCCTCAACCTGGGAAACCCGGCTGCGATCCGGCGTCCGGGGGCAGGCCGCGGCGATGCTGAGGCCGATGGGATGGCTGGAAAAGCTCTCTACCAGGGCGGCTTTTTCCAAAATCGCGTCGGCGTCCATGTCTCCGGCCGGCCGGATGGCGGTTACCTGGAACTTGCCCAGGGTCAGGGTTCCGGTCTTGTCAAAAACCACGTGCTTCGTGTTTGCCAGGTCCTCCAGATAGCCGGAGCCTTTAATCAGGATTCCCCGGGCGGAAGCCCCGCCGATCCCGCCGAAAAAGCTCAGGGGGATGGAAATGACCAGGGCGCAGGGGCAGCTGATGACCAGGAAGGTCAGCGCCCGGGTTACCCAGTTCCCCCACATGGGGGGCAGGCCGAGAAACAGCGCTCTTACGGCAGGGGGCAGGATGGCCAGAGCCAGGGCCGCGCAGCAGACGGCGGGGGTATAGACCCGCGCAAAGCGGGTGATGAAAGCCTCCGAGTGGGATTTCTTTTCGGCGGAGTCCTCCACAAGGGCCAGAATTTTTGAAACGGTGGATTGGCCGAAGGCCTTGGTGGTCCGGACGCGCAGGACGCCGGAAAGATTGATGCAGCCGCTGATGACCGGGTCGCCGGGGAAAACGTCCCGGGGCAGGCTCTCGCCTGTCAGGGCGGCGGTATCTACAGCGCTCTCCCCCGTGATGACTTCGCCGTCGATGGGGATTTTTTCCCCCGGGCGGACTACAATGACAGCGCCGACAGGCACAGTATCCGGCGCAACACGCAGGGTTTCGCCGTTTTCTTCCAGGTTGGCGAAATCGGGACGGATGTCCATAAGCTCCGCGACGCTTCTTCTGGAGCGGCCGACGGCGTATTGCTCAAACAGCGTACCGGTTTTATAAAAAATCATAACCGCCACGGCTTCGGTATAATCACCCAGGGCGACAGCGCCAATTGTGGCCACGGCCATGAGGAAGTTTTCATCAAAGATTTCCCCGCGGAGAACACCCCCGGCAGCCCCCAGAAGGATGTCCCAGCCCGCCAGGAAATAGGCCGAAATCAAGAGAGCAAAGCGCCACGTTCCGGATACGGGAAACAGGTAACCGGCGGCCATGATCGCGGCGGCGAGAATTATGCACCAGAGCCGGCTTTTCAGGCTGCCCTCATGGCTGTGGGAGTGGCCGCAGGGACAGCCGCCCGGCTCGTGACTGTGCCCGTGATGGTCATGGTCGTGCGCCGGCTCGTGACTGTGCCCATGATGATCGTGGCCGTGGGCCGGGCCGGACTCATGCAGGCAGCAAGCGCCGCCGCCGTGGCTGTGGTCGTGGGAATGGTTATTCGTGGACATGTTCAACCCCCGCCTTCAGCATATTCTTCACGTGTTCGTCATCCAGGGAATAAAAGACCGTTTTCCCCTCACGCCGGGATTTGACCAGCTTGGCTCTCCTGAGGGTGCCCAGCTGGTGGGAAACAGCGGATTTCGTCATGCCCAGGACGCCGGCCAAATCACAGACGCAAAGCTCCCGGACGTCCAGCGCCCAGAGAATGCGTATCCGGGTCTCGTCTCCCAGGACTTTAAAGAAAGAAGAAACGATGGAAAAAACGTCCGGCGGAAGCATGGCTTCACGCGCCGCCTTTACCGCCTCCTCATGTATGGCGTTGCCGCCGCAGGAATGTACACGCATCGGATTTTACTCTCCAATCTATAATAGTTGAACGGCTGCTCAATCATTATATATGAGCAACCGTTCAACTGTCCAGTATTATTTTCTTCAATCCGGATTTATTTTGCGTATATGCCTCCCACGATGCGGTTGGAAAGCCGCCGCGGCAGGAGCTTGACGGCGCAGGCGGCGGCCTTGTAGGCGAAGCCCAGGGCATAAAGGGGCTTGCCGCCTGGTTTCATGGCGATTTTGGCGATTCTCGCGCCGGCGGCCTCCGGCTGCATGCCTGTCCGCTCGTCCCGCTCCATAAGCGCCACGGAGCGGGCAATGCGCCCGCCGTAAATCTCATCGCCGGTTTCGGATTTTTTCCGGGCCGCGGTAAAGCCGGAGGCGATGTCGCCCGGCATGACGGCGCAAACGGAGATACCAAAGGGACGGACCTCGTTTGCCAGAGCCAGGGCATAGGCGTTAACTGCGGCTTTGGAGACAGAATACCATAGTTGGAACGGGATGGGGATGATCCCCGCAATGGAGCTCATACAGACGATGCGCCCGCCCCCCTGTTCGCGCATATAAGGGATGACGGCGCGGGTCACATTGTCCATGCCGAACAGATTCAGCTCCAGCTGGGCGTGGGAGTCGGCGGAATCCGTCAGCTCAGCGGCCCCGGAGATGCCGAAGCCCGCGTTGTTGATCAGGATGTCTATCCGCCCCTCCCGGGCAACCGCCTGCGCCACGGCGGCCGCTGTCCCGGCCGCGTCGGTCACGTCGGCGGATATGTGGATAATCCCCTCGGCCGGGATATCCCTGCGGGAGAATTCATAGACGATGCAGCCGGCGTTTTTCAGCGCCGCCGCCGTGCAGCGGCCGATGCCGCCGCTGCCGCCGGTGACGATTGCAACCTTATTCATGGGAAAGCACATCCCTTATGATGTCCATTGCTTCGTCCAAAAGCGCCTCGGTGTGGGAGGCCATGTAGCTTGTGCGCAGGAGGCATTCGCCGGGGGCCGTGGCGGGAGGCAGAACGGGGTTCACGTAAACGCCCGCGTCATACAGGGCCTTGGCTTTGACTACGGTAACCTCCGGATCATAGGTATAGATGGGGATGATGGGGGTGGCCGATTCCCGGATGTGCAGGCCCCGGGCCTTCAGCCCACGTCGCGCATAAGCCGCAAGCGCCAGCAGCCGCTCCGGCAGTTCCGGATGCGCCCGCAGCTTCCGGAGCGCAGCCTGGGCCGCGGCACAGGCCGCAGGTGTGATGGAAGCCGAGAAAATGAAGGGGCGGGAGTTGTGGCGCACATAGTCGACGACGTTTTCGGAAGCGGCCATATACCCGCCAAGGCTGGCCAGGGATTTGGAAAAGGTGCCCATGATGACGTCCACCTCATCATCCAGGCCAAAATGGCTGGCCGTACCCCGCCCGCCCTTGCCGATGACGCCCAGGCCGTGGGCGTCGTCCACCATCACCCGGGCGCCGTATTTTTTGGCCAGGGCGACGATTTCCGGCAGATTCGCGATGTCGCCGCCCATGGAAAACACTCCGTCGGTGACGATCAGGCAGCCGGAGTCTTCCGGGACGCGCTGCAGCTTTTTTTCCAGATCCTCCATGTCGTTATGGAGGTAGCGGACCATTTTTCCGAAGCTGAGCCGGCAGCCGTCGTATATGGATGCGTGGTTTTCCCGGTCACAGACCACATAGTCCCCACGGCCAACAAGGGCGCTGATGATGCCCAGATTCGACTGAAAGCCGGTAGAGAAGGTTACGGCGCTTTCCTTGCCGATAAAATCCGCCAGCTCGGCCTCCAGCTCCAGGTGAAGCTGGAGCGTTCCGTTCAGAAAGCGGGAGCCGGAGCAGCCTGAGCCGTACTGTTCGAAAGCCCGAATCCCAGCTTCAATGATTTCGGGATCGGTGGTCAGGCCAAGATAGTTGTTTGAGCCGAGCATGATGCGGCGCTTGCCCTCCATGACGACCTCCACGTCCTGCCTGGATTCAAGCGCATGGAAATAGGGGTAAATGCCCTTTTCCCGGTATTCCCTCGCTGCGGTAAAGTTACGGCACTTCTCAAAAAGATCCATTTATTTCACTCCCGTCGAAATCGGTCGAATATTTCAAACATTTTAACTAAAATATTTTGATCATTATACGCCTTTTATGAAAAGCCGTCAATTGAAACCACAGGCCCGTTTCCCAATGCTTTACTTTCATGGGAAAATGTTATAATATTATTAAAATATTTTGAGGGGTTCGGGGTTGATGCGTATGCTGGAAGACAGTTTTCTGGAGGTCTACAACAAATTCAAGCTGGAGTTTTACAGAAGCGTGTTTGCGCTGGTGCGGGAGCGGGAGGGGTCGCTGAGCGCGATGGAGGCGTTTTCCCTTGAAATTATCCGTGAGCTGGGTGAGCCGACAGTGGGGAGATTCGCTGAATCCCTGCACATCTCTCAATCCAACGCCACCTACAAGGTGGCCAGCCTGATCAGGAAGGGTTATCTGATGAAGGAAAACTCCGACGAGGACAGGCGGGAATACCACCTTATTCTCTCGGATAAATATTATGGCTACATTGGGCTGATGCAAAACTATATCGCCACCGTGATGGCGCGGATCAGGACGCGCTTTTCTGCCCCGGATGTGGAAAAGTTTTCGGAAATGCTGAGCATTATTTCGTCCGAGCTGATGCCGGAGGCCAACGAATCCCTTTAAGCCCGGGCAGGTGCGGAAAAGGCATGTCCCTTCCGGGACATGCCTTTTAGCTGACTTTAGGTGAGGATGCATTTGGTCTGTTTATCGAACACGTGGATCATATCCCGGCCGAAAGTGAAGTTCACGGTTTCGCCCGGGCAAAAGCCCGCCCGGTGGGCGTCCGGCAGATCCACGGTGGCAAGAACCATCACAATGTCCTTGTCCTGAACCTTGACATGCAGATGAATGGACGAGCCCATCATCTCGGAAAGGTCCACTGCGGCGGCGATATACGGTCCGCTGTCGCCCCGGCAAAGGGCGATATGGTCGGGCCTGACGCCGACTACAACCGTTCCGGGGGCCGCGTTTTTTTCCCGCAGCTTGCTCTGTTTTTCTTCGGACAGGGGAAATTGCGCGCCATAGAGGCCGACTGCATAGCTGTCGCCGTTTTTCAGAAGCTCCGCGTCAAAAAGGTTCATCTGGGGCGAGCCGATGAAGCTGGCGACGAAAAGGTTGGACGGATGCCCCCATACCTCCCTGGGCGTGCCGATCTGCTGTATGTAGCCGTCCTTCATAATGACGATGCGGTCGCCCAGGGTCATGGCCTCGGTCTGGTCGTGGGTGACGTAGACAAAGGTGGTGTTGATCCGCTGGCGCAGCTTGATGATCTCCGCGCGCATCTGGTTTCTGAGCTTTGCGTCCAGGTTGGACAGAGGCTCGTCCATCAGGAAGACCTTGGGCTCCCGAACGATGGCCCGGCCGATGGCCACGCGCTGGCGCTGGCCGCCGGAGAGGGCCTTCGGCTTGCGGTTTAGGTATTGCGTAATATGAAGAATCTCCGCGGCCTCCCGGACTTTTTTGTCAATGGTGGCCTTATCGAGCTTTTTCAGCTTTAGGGAGAAGCCCATGTTCTCATACACGGTCATGTGGGGATATAGGGCATAGTTCTGGAACACCATGGCAATATCCCTGTCCTTGGGGGCTACGTCGTTGACCAGCCGGCCGTCGATGTAGATCTCCCCTTCGGTGATTTCCTCCAGGCCGGCGATCATGCGCAGAGTGGTGGATTTTCCGCAGCCCGAGGGCCCGACCAGCACGATGAACTCCTGGTCGGCAATGTCCAGGTTGAATTCCTGGACGGCGACGACGCCCTTTTGGGTTACCTCCAGTTCGGCGGTGTTTTCTTCGTCAACCACCGCGTCTTCGCTTTTTTTCGGTTTTTTCTTTTTGGTTTCTCCCGCTGTGTTGGGATAGATTTTCTTTACGTTTATTAAATTTACAGCCGCCATTTTTCGGCTTTAGCGCGAATGCCTCCGCAAAACACGCCTCGCGGCCGCCCGAAAGAGGACGCCGCATTACGCCAGGTCTCCACACTGGCGCACCGCAAGCCCGCGGGAAACTGCCTCCTTATTCAATGTCCGCCGCCGCACTTGAAGCCCGAAGGGCTTCGGTGGAGTGCGCAGGCGCCATGGATTGAACCGATTGTACAATATCCGCGGCAAAAAGTAAAGCGCCGCCTCCGGGGCGGCCGGGGCGCGAAGGGGCGTTTTGGGCCGCGGGCGGTTCTTGTTGCATTCACGGCCGTTTCAGAGGTATACTTCTGTTATATAAATCAAAGGACTGATGAGCATTAACGAGTCTTCCGTAAAAAAAGAACGCGCGGTTCTGGCAGGGCTTTCCGCAGCCGCCATGGACGAGGGCGAGCGGAGCAGCGAGATATCCATGGCGGAATTGGAGGCGTTGGTGGAAACCGCCGGGGGTGAAGTGGCGGCAACGGTGTTCCAGTCCCGGCAGAGCCCAGATCCCAGGACATTTCTTGGGGAGGGCAAGGTCGCCGAGCTTAAAGAGCTTGTGGTCAATAACGAATGCGATCTGGTGGTGTTCGATAATGAGCTGGCGCCGTCCCAGATGCGCGTGCTCGCAGAAGAGCTGGGGGTCAAGGTTCTTGACCGCTCCGGCCTGATTTTGGATATTTTCGCCCAGCGGGCGCGGACGCGGGAGGGGCAGCTTCAGGTGGAGCTGGCCCAGTACGAATATCTTCTGCCGCGGCTGACGGGCATGTGGAAGCACCTGGTGCGCCAGACGGCGGCGGGCGGCGCCTCGCCAATAGGCACCAGAGGCCCAGGAGAGACACAGCTGGAGAGCGACCGCCGCCATATCCGGCGGAAGATCCAGAAGCTCCGGGAGGAGCTGGAGCAGGTCAGGCAGGTGCGCTCCGTCCAGCGCCGCCGGCGGGAGCGGAACGCCATGCCCGTCATTGCCATTGTGGGCTATACGAATGCCGGGAAATCCACCCTGCTCAATCTTCTGACGGATTCCGGCATACCGGCCAACGACCGGCTGTTCGACACTCTGGACACCACCACCCGCCGGCTCCGGATCGACGGCGCCCGGGAAGCGCTGCTGTCGGATACGGTCGGATTCATCCGCAAGCTGCCGGCCCATTTGGTGGAGGCCTTCAAGGCCACCCTGGAGGAGCTGAATTATGCCGATGTCCTTTTGCACGTTATTGATATTTCCAGCCCCGACTATCCCGTGCAGATTCAGGTGGTGGAGGAGCTGATAGCCCGCCTGGGCGCCGGGGACAAGCCCTGCGTTCGGGTTTATAACAAGTGCGACGCGTATATGGGGCCTCTTCCCCGGGGCGAGAACGTGGTCTGCATCTCGGCCAAAACCGGCGAGGGCGCGGACGCGCTGATGGAGTGCCTGGCGGCGATACTGGGAAAAGACAGCCGCAGGGTCAGGCTGCGTTTGCCCTATGACCGCTCGGGCCTCATAGACCTGCTGCGGCGCGAGGGGGCGATCCAGACCATGGCATACGAGCAGGACCACATCAGCATCGAAGCCGTCGTCAAGCCGGACCTCTGGAGCAGGGTCAGGGAATTTGCCGAGGAGACGGAGAAAACAACCGATGATGCAAACGATTGAAACCCCGAGGCTGATCCTTCGCCCGTGGCGGGAGGATGACGCCGAGTCACTTTACGCCTACGCAAAAGACCCCAGAGTCGGGCCGGCGGCGGGCTGGCCGCCACATACTTCGGCGGCGGAAAGCCGGGAGATCATCCGAAGCGTTCTGGCGGCGGGAAATAACTATGGGGTAACCCTGAAGCCCGGCGGCGATGTGATCGGCAGCATCGGGCTGAAGGAAACCACGGCCCCCGGCTATGCGGGGGAGGCGGAGCTGGGTTACTGGATCGGCGCGCCCTTTTGGGGCAGGGGCCTTATCCCGGAGGCTGCCGCAGCCCTGCTCCGGGCGGCCTTTGAGCAGGACGGGCATGGGCGGATATGGTGCGGCCATTACGAGGGGAACGACAAGTCCCGGCGCGTCATCGAAAAATGCGGCTTCCGCTACTGGTTCAAATGCGAAAACAGCGTGCCCCTTCTGGGGGGAACCCGGATGGAATACTATTACTTCATGACCAAAGAGGATTTTTTGAATGGAAAGCTATCTTGTCCCGGCGGGGTACGGCGAAGCGGAATATAGCGACAAAAAATCCCGGTTTATCGGACAGGTGTCTCCGGCGGACAGCGAGGCTGCGGCCATGGCCTTTGTGCAGCGTGTTCGCGCTAAATATCCCGACGCGGCCCACAATGTCTGGGCGTATTGCCTGCGAAGCGGCGAGATGCGCTGGTCGGACGACGGGGAGCCGGGCGGCACGTCCGGCCAGCCCACGCTGAACGTCTTCCGCTCCGCCGGGGTTTTCGATGTCTGCTGCGTGGTAACCCGGTATTTCGGGGGAACCCTTCTGGGCTCCGGCGGGCTTGTGCGGGCCTATTCCAAAGCGGCTTCCATGGCTCTGGAGGCGGCGGGGCTGGCCCGGATGGCCCGGTGGCGGAAAATCCGCATCGGCTGCGGCTATCCTCTGTACGACAAGGTCAGGCGGCTCCTTGCGGATTTCGGCGGGGAGGAGATTGAGGCGCAGTTCGGCCGGGAGGTTTGGGTTTCGGCCCTGGTTCCGGCGTCCAGGGCGGCGGATTTCGGCGCGCGGCTGACCGACGTAACCGCCGGGAGCGCCGTTCTGAACGAGGAAAGCTGGATTTTTCGCCCGGCGCGGATATAATTTTTAAATTGTTTTAAAAAATAAAGGGAAAAAAAAAGATTTGTCGTATATGGGTATCGCAACAGATTGTACTGCGATACCCTTGTTTTCCGGGGCGGCGGGCGCCGTCCCGATCCCGATGAAGGAGGATGCGCGATGAGCTGCCCCAGAGAGATACGGGAAAAAGCCGAGGAACTGATTGTGTGCGAAGCGGGGATTCTTGCCCGTAACAGTGCGGGCAGGCGGGTTTTTGAGCCGGAATGCGCGATACGCACCTGCTTCCAGCGGGATGTGGACAGGATCACCCACTGCAAGGCCTTCCGGCGTCTGAAGCATAAAACCCAGGTTTTCCTTCAGCCGGAGGGGGATCATTACAGGACGCGGCTTACCCACACGCTGGAGGTGTCGCGTATCGCGCGGACCATCTCCCGGGCGCTGGGGCTGAACGAGGATCTCACCGAGGCCATCGCCCTGGGCCACGATCTGGGCCATACGCCCTTCGGTCACGCCGGGGAGCGGGCGCTCGACGGGATCTATGCCGAGGGATTCCGCCACTATGAGCAGAGCCTGCGGGTGGTGGACAGGCTGGAGCGGGACGGTCAGGGGCTTAATCTTTGCCTGGAGACACGGATGGGCATCCTGAACCATACCACGGGCGAGATGAAAACCACCATGGAGGCGGATGTTGTCCGGCTTTCGGATCGTATCGCTTACATAAATCATGACCTAGACGACGCGGAGCGCGCGGGGATACTCCAGCCGGGGGACGAGCCTGCCGTTGTCCGGGAGCGGATCGGAAAGCGGAACAGCGAGCGGATCAATGCTATTGTGACCGACGTTATTGAAAACAGCGGCGGCGGCACGCTGGCCATGTCCCCGGGCATGGGCCTGGCCGTGGATGAATTTACGGACTTCATGTATTCCAATGTGTATAAAAACCCCGTCGCCAAGGGCGAGGAAAAAAAGGTGGAGAATATCCTTTGGGGGATTTGGGAATATTATGTAAACCATCCTGAAAACCTGCCCCAGGACTACCGGCGCATTGCCGAGGCGGACGGCCTGGAGCGGGCCGTGACCGACTATGTTTCCGGCATGACGGACAGCTTTGCCATGGCGACATACGGCGACCTGTTTATCCCGGCGGCCTGGCGGGTGAAGTAGGCGTCCGGATTTAAGCGCATGAACAGACGGGAGGTGAGCGTACATGGCGTTTCCAGAGAGCTTTTTGCATGACCTGGCGGAGAGAAACGAGATCGAGGAGGTGGTTTCCGGCTATGTGAAGCTCACGAAAAGAAGCGGACAGAACCTTTTCGGGCTATGCCCCTTTCACAGCGAGAAAACGCCTTCGTTTTCGGTTTCGCCTTCAAAGCAGATCTACCATTGCTTTGGCTGCGGGAAGGGCGGAAGCGTGATCAATTTTATCATGGAGATCGAAAACCTCTCCTTTCCCGAGGCGGTGGAGTTTCTGGCCAGGCGGGCGGGGATGCCGATGCCGGAGCAGGGGGAAGATCCCATGCGGCCCCGCAGGGAGAGGCTTTATAATCTGAACCGGGACGCCGCCAGATTCTTTTACGGACAGCTTTTGCTTCCCGGCGGGGAGGCGGCGCGGGAATATATCTCCGTCCGCGGCATCGGACCCGGCGCGGTGAAGAGCTTCGGCCTTGGCTTCGCGCCGGATTCCTGGGATGCGCTGAACCGGGCGATGAAGGAGAAGGGATATACGGAGCGGGAGCTGACCGAGGCCGCCCTTGTGCGGCCGGGCAAAAAAGGCGGGGTGTATGATACGTTCCGCAACCGGCTCATGTTCCCCGTTATAGATGTGCGTGGCAATGTGACCGGCTTTTCCGGCCGTGCGCTGGGGGATGGGGAGCCCAAGTATCTGAACAGCCCGGAAACGGCGGTTTTCAGCAAGAGCCATCAGCTTTTTGCACTGAATTTGGCTAAAAAGTCTAAAAGCGGATATATAATTCTCGTCGAGGGGAATATAGATGTGGTTACCCTGCATCAGGCGGGTTTCGACAACACAGTGGCGTCTCTGGGCACCTCCCTGACCCAGGAGCAGGCGCGCCTGCTCTCCCGATATACCAACGAAATCGTCATTGCCTATGATGCGGACGAGGCGGGGAAAAAAGCCGCCCAGCGGGCGATCACGCTGCTGGAAAAGCTGGAGATGAAGGTTCGCGTACTGACGGTTCAGGGGGCGAAAGACCCGGACGAATATTTGAGGGCAAAAGGGGCGGACGCTTTTCGCAACCTGCTGGAAAAATCGGAGAACCATATTGAATACAGGCTCCAGGCGATTACCGGTAAATACGACCTTTCCGTAGACGAGGAGAAGGTGGCCTTCCTGCGGGAAGCCACGGATCTGATCGCCGCGCTGCCCGGGGCAGTGGAGCGGGAGGTATACGCCATGCGGGCGGCGGCCATGAGCGGGGTTTCCGCCGAAGCCGTGACCGGAGAGGTGGCCAGACGCCGCAAGCGGAAGATGGCCCGGGCGCGCCGGGAGATGGAGCGGGAGATCCTGCGCCCGGCAAGAACGGCGCAGCCCAGGACGGGGGGCATACGCTATGAAAACCTGCGCTCGGCGGCGGCGGAGGAGGGCGTGATCCGGCTGCTCTATCTGGATCCGGCGCTGTTCCTGGGACTGGACGGCCTCGAGGAAACGGACTTTTCTTCGCCGGAGCTGTGGCGGATTTACGTCCGGATGAGGGAACGGGCGGACACGGGCGGCATCCTGTCTGTGGCGGCCATGAGCGAGGCCCTGGGGCCGGAGGGGGCCGCCCTGCTGACGGATATCCTGCAAAAGCCCGAATCGGCGGCTAACGGCAAGAGGGCCCTTGAGGATTACATAGATATTATAAAGACTGAAAATGCCGCGCCCGGCACAACGCCGGAAGATATGCTGGCATACAGAGACAAACAAAGAAGTAAACTAAAAGAGAAAAAAGGGTATGGTGGATAAGGATGGCAACAAAGAATATGAAAGATCATGAAGCGGAGAAGAAGCAGGAGATGCAGGCCGCAGGGGCGTCTGCCCCCGCGGAGGAATCCCACAAGCCTTCCGGAAAGCCGGTGCAGGAGAAAAAAGCCGCTCATACCCATGACAATACCCGCATTCAGGAAGGCGACGGCAATGTGCAGACCGATGACGAAGGCGACGATGAGCACCACGAGAAGACCTGCGCGCAGAAGCTGGCCGAACTGGTGGAAAAGGGCAAGAAGACCGGCAAGCTGACAAGCGGCGAGCTTGAGATGCTTGAGGATATGAACCTTGACGCCGAAGAGCTGGATAAGTTTTACGACAAGCTGGCAAGCCTTGGCATAGACGCCTCCGGCGACGATGCGCTGCCCCCACTGGATGAGGACGCGCTTCCCTCCCTGGAGGAGATGGAGGAGATCGAGGAGGTCACGGAGGAGGAAATCACCGAAACCGATACCTTCGTGGACAGCTTTTCCACCGATGACCCTGTGCGCATGTACCTTAAGGAGATCGGCAGGGTGCCGCTTTTGACCCCGGATGAGGAGCAGGAGCTGGCTAAACGCATGGCGGGAGGCGACGAGAACGCCAAGCGGGATATGGCGGAGGCAAACCTGCGGCTTGTAGTATCCATAGCCAAGCGTTATGTGGGCAGGGGTATGCTCTTTCTCGATTTAATCCAGGAAGGCAACCTGGGACTTATTAAGGCCGTGGAAAAATTCGATTATACCAAGGGCTATAAATTTTCCACCTACGCAACATGGTGGATACGCCAGGCCATCACCCGGGCCATAGCGGACCAGGCCAGGACGATACGGATTCCCGTCCATATGGTTGAAACGATCAATAAGGTGATACGGGTCTCGCGCCAGCTTCTTCAGGAGCTTGGCCATGACCCCTCCGCCGAGGAGATCGCGGCGGAGATGAACGGCGGCAGGTCAGCCTGGGAAAGGCTGACAGCAAAGGAGCAGGAGGATAAGATCGCCAAAATACGCGATATCCTCAAAATTGCCCAGGAGCCGGTTTCTCTGGAGACCCCGATAGGCGAGGAGGAAGACAGCCATTTAGGGGATTTCATTCCCGACGAGGACGCGTCGGAGCCTTCCGAGGCCGCCAGCTTCTCCCTGCTTAAGGAACAACTGATGACGGTGCTGGATACGCTGACCCCCCGCGAAAAGAAGGTGCTGGAGCTGCGCTTCGGCATTGTGGACGGCCGCACAAGAACTCTGGAAGAGGTGGGCAAGGAATTTAACGTTACCCGGGAACGCATCCGCCAGATCGAGGCCAAGGCGCTCCGTAAGCTCCGCCATCCCAGCCGCAGCAAAAAGCTGAGGGATTTTCTAAGCTGAGAAAACAGATTGCTCAATACGAACGGCCGTGAATTTCAAATCTGAAATCAACGCCCGTTTTTCTGTTTTCCCGGCGGCGCGCCCGGCCCTAACGGGCAAGAGCGGCGAAAATCGCCTGGGGTATGCTGCTGAGGGAAAACTGCTTTTCCACGGCGCCAAGATCGTACGCGGCCTTCGGCATGCCGTATACGACGCAGGAGGCCGCGTTCTGGCCGATAGTGCGGGCGCCCGCGTTGCGCATGGCCAAGAGGCCCCGGGCGCCGTCGCTGCCCATGCCTGTCAGGATGACCCCCACCGCCTTGCCGCCGCAAGCGGCCGCGACGGATTCAAAGAGCACATCGACGGATGGGCGCTGTCCGCTGACCTTTTCGCCGGAGGATACCTCCGCCAACAGGCGGCCGCCTGATTTTTTTACCCTCAGATGCATATTGCCTGGGGCAATCAGGACTTTTCCCGCCTCTACGAGGTCGCCGTTTTCCGCTTCCTTGACGTGAAACCCGGTGGCGCGATCCATCCGCTCGGCGAACATTCCGGAAAAAACCGGGGGGATATGCTGCACGATCACGATTCCGGGCAGCGCCGTGGGGAGCCTTTTAAGTATGCTGAAAAGCGCTTCCGTGCCCCCGGTGGAAGCGCCCATCGCAATGATTCTTTTTTCCGTGGCCCGGGCGGCGGGCCGGATTATTTCAGGCGGATGCATCGGGTCGCCTATTGCTTCCGGTAAACCGCAGGCATTACGTATTGATAGGCGGTTAATTCCCGGCTCAGCGGCTCGGAATGCCCAACGAAAAGATAACCGCCGCTTTCCGTGGCGTCATAAAACTTGTTTACCAGCTCCCGCCTGGTCTTTTCGTCAAAATAGATCATCACATTCCGGCAGAAGATGGCGTGAAACTTTTTCCTGAACCTGAAAGGCGACATCAGGTTAAACCGCCGGAAAATGACCTCTTGCCTGATCTGGTCCCTGACGGCGCTGCTGGCGCTGTCCCGGGGGCGGAAATAACTCAGCTTCCAGTTATAGGGCAGCGCCGCGATTCCACTGTTGGGATATACGCCGGCCCGGGCCTTGTCCAGCATCTTTTCCGAAATGTCGGTTGCAAGAAGCTTCGTATCCCAGAGGGGCTTTTCCCTGCCGAAAAACGTGTCGATAATCATTGCGATGGTGTACGGCTCCTCGCCGCTGGAGCACCCTGCGCTCCAGATGCGCAGATCCCTGTCGGCGGAGGCGCCTTTCAGATACGGCAGGACCGCATCTCTGAAATAATCGAAATGATCCGGCTCCCGCATGAAAAAAGTATGGTTCGTGGTGATCCTGTTCATCAGGGTCACCGCGGCTTCACCGGTTTTGTCGGCCAGAACATAGTCGCAGTATTCGGAAAAGCTATTGAAGTTCATCTGGGTCAGGACATTCTGAAGCCTGCCGATTACCAGCGCCTTTTTCTCATTTTTTAATTGTATCCCGTAATTCGAGTGGATATGTTTTGCCAGGCGGTCGAATTCATTTTGAGTTATCTGGATCACAAAATTCACCTATTTGATACGCTTAGGGAGGAAATCCGTCTTTTCCCCCCTAAGCGCGTCTTTCCTTTAATACTTGCCGAAGCTGCCGTGACCGGACGCGGTTTTTGCGGGGATTTTTCCGGCGGGGGCGGCGGGCAGGGGGTGGTCCTGACCGGCGGTTTTGACCCCGGCCTCCAATGACGCGCCGGCGGCGGTTTTCAGCTTGAACACACCGACGATGGTTTTTAGATGCGCAGCCTGCTCCGAAAGTTCCTCGCTTGCCGCCGCGCCTTCCTCGGCTGTGGCCGCGTTGGTCTGTACCACTTGAGAGACCTCGATAATGCCCTGATTGATCTGTTCGATGCCGAGGGCCTGCTCTTTTGAGGCCCGGGCGATGGAGTCCACCAGCCCCGCCATATTTTCAACCTCATGTACGATTTGGTTCAGGGCTTCGGCGGTCTCCTTTGCGATCTTCGTTCCGGCGTCCACTTTTCTGATGGAATCCTCGATCAGCTCCGTCGTTTCGCTGGCGGCCTTGGACGAGCGGGCCGCCAGGGTCCGGACCTCCTCAGCTACGACGGCAAATCCCTTGCCGTGCTGGCCGGCCCGGGCAGCTTCCACCGCGGCGTTCAGAGCAAGGATATTGGTCTGGAACGCAATGTCCTCAATGACTTTGATGATCTTATAGATGCTGCCGGAGGCTGTGTTGATCGCATCCATGGCAGAAAGCATTTCCTTCATCTGGCTGTTGCCCGTATTGGCGTTGGATTTGGCGGTCAGGGCGAAGCCGCTGGCTTCGTCGGCGTTTTGTGCGTTCAGGTTCGTCTGGGAGGATATCTCCTCCACAGAAGCGGTCAGTTGCTGAACGGTGCTGGCCTGCTCGGTGGCGCCCTGTGAAAGGGACATGCTGGAGTTGGAAACCTGGCCCGATCCTAAGGCGACCTGTTCCGCGGCCGCCGCTATGCTGCCCAACAGATCATTTTGCTTACTCACGATTTCGGCGAGGCTTTTGCCGAGAAGATCCTCATCGCAGCGCACGTCGATCACGGTTGTCAGGTCACCGGCAGCGACCTGAAGGGCGGCGGCGGACTGTGCCTTTGCGGTGTCGATCAGGCGCTGAAGGGCATTTGAAAGGTCGCCCACCTCGTCTTTTCTCTGAAGAAGCATCCGGTCATTTTTTGTGAAGGTTTTTTCGATACCGACATCACCCACCGCCAGCGCATCGGCCACTTTCGTAAGCAGGGCCAGGGGACGCCCAATGCCGCGGGCAATATAGAACCCGAGCAGCATGGAGATCACAACGGAGGCCACGGCGATTGCCACCATCAGATTGGCCGATACCTGCGCCTGATGGATATTTTCCGAGGCCTGCTGCTCCGCCCATTGCGCAATCATTTCAAAAAGCGACAGGAAATCATCCTTCAGGCTGGTGCCCAGATCAGCCACGCGGGCGTCTACCCCAACCTGGCTGCCGCTTAGCCGTTCATTGTTATCTTCTGTCATGGCGGAAGAGTATTCTTTCCAGTCGGCCTGGATGGTGGTCAGCAGGGCCCTGATGCTCTCGTTGGTTATCGCGGAGTCGCACTTGGCCAGCAAGTCGTTAATCTCCTCAATATAAATGCCGATTTCGTCAACGCCGCTTTTGATGGCGGACATATCGCCGGGATCGGTGTGGGCGAGTTTCAGGCTGGTGTACCTCATCTGCTGAAAGGTAACCCCGGCGCTGCCCGCGTATTCCAGGCCCAGGACATCTTTTTCATACAGGTCTTTTTCGGCCTGCCGGATACTGTTGAGGCTGCTAAAACCGACGGCGCTGACGCTGGCGGTGATGAGCGCGGCGATCAGGAACCCCAGGATTAACTTCTTGAAAATTTTTAAATTCGTGAACCATGCCATATTCTTTTCCCCCTGTTATGTATTGACGGATCTAAGGATTATAGGGCGTTCAGGCTGCCAACGTCATCGCTGGACAGCAGCTGTGCGCAGTCCAGAAGCAGCACGACGCAGCCCCCCAGCTTGCCGATGCTCCGGACATATCCGTTTTTTAACCCGCTGCCCAAAGCCGGAAGCGCAACAATATCCTCGGAGGGGATCGTAAGAACCTCCGAAACGCTGTCCACGATCAGGCCGACGGGCATGCCGTTGAAATCAATGACGATAATGCAGGTTCTGTCGTCGTACGGCCTGGACGGCTTGCCAAATCTCAATCGAAGATCCAGCAGGGGGATGATGATGCCGCGCAGGTTAATAAGGCCCTTGATGTAATCGGGCATTTCTGGGATTTCCGTTATCGCCTGCATTCCGACGATCTCGGTCACGCATCCGATCTGGATGCCATAAGTTTCATCGCCGAGGACGAAGGTCAGAAATCTTCCGGTCTGGGTGTCTTCCCCGGATTCGGATATCACATCTGTGAATTCAGCCATTGTCGCATACCTCCGTGCACATAATTTTTGAGGCCGCCTTTCAAGTCCGGTCGGGCCGCCGCCCGACGCGGCCCCATCGGCGCCGGTTTTCAGTAAAACAGATCCATAACCAAGCCGCGGATTTCGTCGATACGGGAGAGCCAGCCGATCTGGCTGCCGTTTTTGTCCAGGAGATCCGAAGCCAGGCTGTCGAGCTTGCTGTCGACGATTTTCATTGTTGTATAAATACGGTGCCTTCCGGAACTATCCAGGATGCGCTCGGATTTTGTCAGGTAGGCGTTGTTCACCACTTCGTTCAGAAGGTCGCGGATGAGCCCGCGGTATCTTTCAAAAGCGCCGATATCCGCGCGCTCGGCAATTTTCGGCGCCTGGGCGCGGATTTCGTCAAACAAGGCGCAGGCGCGCGCGCTGTAATGCTTTTTAAACTGCTCATGGAAAGCGTTTTGAAAGCCCCGCGACGTTTGGCCGCCCGAACCGCTTCCCATAGGCCCCACGCCATGTGACGATACCCCGTCCGCTTTTCTTATTTTCTGTATATCCACGGGCGTCCTCCGTTTCCGGCAGTCATTGCCTCAGATCAAGGCTGTTTTCCCGATAGGCTATGTCGCTTTTGAGATATGCGGAAATATGCCTTTGGTTCCGGGCCTTTATGGTCAGGTCTTTATACTTCTGAAGCCGGCCGCTGATGTGCGTGATGACTGCGATGTCGATTTCGGTTACTGCGCCCAGGGCCGATCGGATGTCCAGGCGGAGGGCTTCCGCATCCGGCGGCAGGGCATCCCGGCGCAGCCCGGCCTCCTCGAGGAGAGAATCAATTTTATTGTCCAGGTTCATGAGTACGGCAATGATTTGCTCCCGTTCGCCCAAGGCTTCCATGATGCCGGACTCGTCGTCTCCCGTCAGCACGCCGTATTGATCCCGGGTAAAACGAAAAAGCGCGCCGCCGGCCTTGAGCATTTCCTTCAGAGCCGCGATCAGTTCCCCGGGGCTGCTTCGGTTATCAGGCATATCAGATCACCTCGGCGGCGAGGGGGCAGCCCCCGGCTTTAACCTGTTCCCAGGTATCCCGGAAGGCGGTCAGAATCTCCAAAACCCCCGGAAGCTGGGAAAGATCCTTTCTTGCGTTCATATCACGCATGGCGAACAGCAGATAATCGTAGATCCGGATAAGGGACTCGGACAGCTCCACGCGCGTATCCAGACAATTGACCAGCTCCATGATGATTTTCTGGGACTTTAGGAAATGCGTGTTGGCGCCGGGGAGATCTCCGCACTCCTGAAGACAGATTTCCGCAAGCCTGAGATTTTTGATGCATGCGTCAAAGAGCATGACGATCAGCCCGGCGGGGTCCGAAGTCATGACGCTTTGCTTCAAGTATTCGTTTTTGAGCGTATTTTTTCTGTAATCCACCTTTTCACCTCGCGATTGGTTTTGATCGGACCGTGTCAGGAAAAGAGCTGGCTGATATACGACGACTGGGAGTTGAGGGTAGCCAGGGCGGTTTCCATGGCGGAGAATTTTTGATAGTAGCTTTCCGCCAGCGCGTCGAGCCGTTCCTCAAGCTTATCGATTTCGTCCTCCGTGCCGCCGATTTTAAGGGCGGTCTGCTTCACTGATTCGTCCGCGGCCTTCTGGTATGTCCCCAGAGCGGCTCTGATTTTATAAACAATTCCCATGTCCGGAGTTGCGGAGCTGCCGCCGCCGCCGATGAACATGCTGATAACCATTTCGGGATTGGTTTTGAGTGACGCGGTCAGCGTGTCGGCGTCAATCACAAGAAGGCCGCTGTCGGCGCCGTAATAGCTGCCGCCTGAGATGCCGATGGAGGGGGAAGCCTGCCCGGTCCCGCCGGCGGCGGAAAAAAAGGCGTTCTTAATTTCCGAGACCAGCTTTTTGATATCGGCGTCCTGATGAAGAATGCCGCTTTTGGATTTGGCCTCCCACTTTTCGATTTCTTTTTCCGACATATCCTCTTTTTGCGCATCTGTGAGCGGCGGATATTTCGTGGAATAATCTTTGGCTGAAACATTGCCGCCAAGTTTTGTCAGAAGCGTGTTCAAGGCGCCCACAAAGTCGGTGATGGCGTTGGCGGTTGCGCCATAGTCGCGGTCCACGCGGAAATTGACGGTTTCTTCGCCGGTGCCCTCGGTGACGGTTTTCAGCGCAAAGGTCATGCCGTCAATGGTGTATTCATTGCTGTCCCGGGTCACGGCGGCGCCGTTGATCTCGGCTTTCGAGCTGCGGCCGTTTTCCACCGTGCCTTCCCTGATCATAAAAGCGCTGTTGTCGCCGAACGCATTGCCGGCGATGTTTTTGATGCTCACCCGGCTGTCCGCGCCGCCGGAATCGGCGGTGATGGTGAAAGTATCGGTGAGGCGGCTGTACTTCATGGTGACATTGGCGTCCCGGTTGTTATTGATCGTATTGATTACCGTCTGCAGGGCGGTATCCCGGGAGAATTTAAACGCGGCGCCGTTAATTTCGAATGAAATGCAGTTGTCGCCGCCAAATTCCAGCGCGTTGGCGAAAGAAAGCTCGGCCAGGGTCGCGGTATTGTTGGCGGAGATTTCAGCGCCGTCGGACGAGACCTTGCCCGCGCTTGAGAGATTCGCGTTTTCCGCCAGCTGAATGACCTTCACGGAATAATTCCCGGCCAGGGCCGAGCCGGAGGGGGTCAGGGCGACGGCGTCGCCGTCGCTGTCGGCAGAGACGCTGTAGGAATAATAAGTGCCGGCTTTTATCATGCTGGAATCCCCAAGAACACTGCAGTAGGTATTCGAAAATTCCTTAACGGCGCCGCCGACCTCGCCTAACGCCTCCGTGTACCATTCGCAGGTGGTCAGTTTCTGCCCCTGCTTATCAATTTTTGATTGCTGGCCGGCACACATTTTTTCCACGAGCGCGTCGGTATCCAGATTCGAGAAAATTCCGGTGACCCGTGAGCTGCTGCTGTAGGCGGAATCTATGCTTGACATCGTATCGGCTCCCTTATCAATCAAACTCCACGCGGCTTTATGGGCGTTTGGACGTTTATGGCACGGCCGGGCGCATTTCATTTATCGGGGAAGGGGGATTGCCCTGTGTTATGTTTATCGGAAGGATTTTCGACAAATTCAGCCAAAAGACAGTTTTTTTAAAATATCGAATGCGAGGGGAAAACGGTGAAATCATGCGGAAGGCGCGGAATCCCGGCCGAACGCCGATATCGTTGATTTAGCCGACGGAAAATTAAGTAATTGTATAAAAGTGTCGAAATAATAGACGGGAAGTATTTTGACCCTGGCATGCGGTAAGCGGGAGGTGCGCCCTTGAACGTCGGACTGGATACTGAAAATAAACGGGCGGGCGTCGGCCTGCCGTCCCTGTCGCATGTATATTCATGCGGAAAAATCACGCTGCCGGGATTGCGCAATGATGCGCAATAGTTATCAGGTGGGTATAGCCGGAATGAAGATAGCCCGGTCGCCCGACCAGCTTTGCGCCATTGGGCTGGGGTCGTGCGTGGGAGTGGCATTATACGATCCCGCCGCCCGCATTGGCGGGCCGATTCACATTCTGCTGCCCATTTATGCGGACTTTGCGGCGGGGAACCACATTCGGACCAAATTCGCGGACTCCGGCATAAGCGATCTGGTGGACGAGATGGTGGCCCAGGGCGCGTCAAAGCGCCGGATGAAGGCTAAAATCGCCGGTGGGGCGGCGATGTTCGCGTCGGCGGGGGAGGCAATCGGCCTCAGAAATGTGGAAAGCTGCCGGCAGACCCTCAGGAACCTTGGGATACAGCTTGTAGCCCAGGATACCGGAGGAAATAAAGGGCGCACCATATATTTCGACCTTGAGACCGGCAATCTCACCGTGAGGATGGCAGACGGGCCGGAAAAAAGCATTTGATTCTGCCGGGCGGATGTAATAAATGGGGGGTTCAAAAAATGTCAAAAATCATGATCGTTGACGATGCGGCGTTCATGCGGTTAACCATCAAAAATATGCTCAAAAAAAGCCCGCACGTTGTGATTGGCGAAGCGGAAAACGGCAGGGCGGCCATTGAAAGGTACAAGGAGCTAGGGCCGGATATTGTAACAATGGATATCACGATGCCTGAGCTGGACGGGCTCTCCGCCCTTAAGGAGATAATCCGCATGGACCCCGGGGCCAGGGTGATCATGGTTTCGGCCATGGGACAGGAGACCATGGTCAGGGAAGCGATTGTCAGCGGGGCAAAAGGGTTTATCGTCAAACCGTTCAAAGAAGAAGGTATTCTGTCGGCGATAGACAGGCTGGCATGAACGGCGTCAGGCCGCTAAAGGAATCAGGAGTGGGGGTGTTGCCGTGAATACGGACGAATCCATGCGCGAGGCATATATTGATGAAACCCAGCAGCTGCTGCAGTCGCTGACGGATACGCTGCTTGCGGGGGAAAGGCATAAAAGACTCAGCGGGGATCAGATAAACGAGATCTTCCGGGTCATGCATACCATAAAGGGCTCGTCATCCATGATGGCGTTTGATGAGATGACAAAGCTTGCCCATATCCTGGAGGACATGTTTTCCCAGGTTCGGGACAATGGGGCTTCGGATGCGCATTGGCCGGTGATATTTGATCTGACCTTTGATGCGGTATCATTTTTTAACGGCGAACTGGCAAAGCTGCAGGAAAAACGGCCCCCGGACGGCGACGCCACGGCTCTTGAAGGGCGGGTGCTCGCACACCTCGAGCGGCTTAAGGGGGACGCGCGGGAAGGGAAAGACGCCCCGTATTATAAGGTGAAGCTCTTCTTTGAGGACGGATGCCAGATGGAAGGGCTGCGCGCCTTCGGCGTGGTTCAGAGCCTGAAGGGCATCTGCCGGAATATCGCGACGGTTCCGGAGGATACGGACGCCGACTCGGCTTCTGAAATGATCAGAAGCAATGGCCTTTGCCTTTATGTTCAGACGAATGAGAACCCCGACAAGCTGAAAAGCCTGATTGAAACCACGCTGTTCATGAAAAGCTATAGCCTTCTGCCCATCGAGGCGGACGGGGGGGAGCTGCCGGAAGCTATGTGCCGGGCCCCGGTCGCGGCGGATAAGGGCGCTCCGGATGGGGGACGGCCGGAAGAATCAGGCCCTGAAACCATTGCGAGGCAAAACTTTATCAGCGTTAACGTCAACAAGCTTGACAAGCTGCTCAATATTGTCGGGGAGATCGTCACGGCCCAGTCCATGGTTTTCAGCCACGCGAATTTCGGCCGGACGCCCCACGACGGCTTTGACGCCGCCGCCCGGCAGCTGAATGCGCGCGTCAACGAGCTGCAGGATGTTGTGATGAACATCCGCATGGTCCCGGTGTCCACGCTGTTTCAGAAAATGCGCAGGCTGGTTCGGGATATGAGCCGCAAATTCAATAAGGAGATCGACCTCGTCCTTGCGGGGGAGGATACGGAGGTGGATAAAAACGTCATCGATCATTTGTCGGACCCCCTTTTGCATATCATCCGAAACTCGATTGATCACGGCATTGAAGACGCTGAAACCAGACAGGCTCAAGGAAAACCGGCGCGCGGCAGGATTACGATAGCGGCCCGTACAACAGGCGGCGATGTGATCGTATCCGTTTCCGACGACGGGAGGGGACTCCAGCGGGACGCCATATTGAAAAAAGCCCTTGAAAAGGGGATGCTGACCGAAATTGACGGGGAGATCCCGGATCAGGATGTTTTCGCGATGATCTTTCAGCCGGGGTTTTCCACCAAGGAGCAGGTGACGGAGTATTCCGGCCGCGGCGTGGGGATGGATGTGGTCAGAAAAAACATCGGCAGCATCGGCGGCTCGATATCCGTGGAGAGCCTGCAGGGGAAAGGAACCGCGTACAGGATAAGGATACCGCTGACCCTGACAATTGTGGACGGCATGAAGTTCACGATTGGAGAAATGGGCTTTATCGTTCCGACAGTCTCCGTAAGGGCGGTGGTCAAACCGGAGCCCGGAGACGTCTTCAAGGATTCCTTTGGGAACGAAATGATAATGCTTAAGGGCAAATGCTGCCGGCTTGTCCGCCTGAACCAATATTTCCATATCGACGGCGGGGTCACCGAGCTGAGCCGGGGGATGATTCTGCATATTGCTTCGGAGCGGGAGGAATATTGTGTTTTTTTCGACCGGCTTGAAGGGGAATATCAGGTGGTAATGAAAAACCTTCCGGGATATCTGAAAAAATGCGCGCTGCCGCTGACGGGAATCGGTGGGTGCGCCGTTATGGGCGACGGGTCCATTTATCTGATACTCGACGTGAACGGGATATCGTAAACGCACCCCCTTTACGGCATTCCGGATATACATTAAATATATCATTAAAAGCGGGAAAGAAGCCAAGAGGCTTCTTTCCCGCTTTTAAAAAGGCATGATTAAATACAGAAAAAGGCCCGGGCCAGCCGGGCTTTTTCCGTATGGGTTTTGCTTTTGCCGGGGAATGTACGCAGACTATCAGCCCAGAAGAGAAAGGACGTTCTGGGGCAGGGAATTGGCCTGGGCCAGCATGGCGGTGGCTGCCTGCTGCAAAATGTTCGCGTTGGTGAAGGTAGTCATTTCCTTCGCCATATCCACGTCGCGGATCTGGCTCTCGGCGCTGGTCAGATTCTCGGAGGAAGTGTCCAGATTGGCGATCTTATGATCCAGCCGGTTCTGGATGGCGCCAAGGTAAGCGCGCTGGGAGGAAACCTGGTTGATGGCGTCATCCACGGCGTTGATGGATGCGGAAGCCGCGCTCTGGGTGGCGACGGAGGACGAGGCAACCCCAAGATAGTTGGCGTTCATCTCGTCGATGTAGATGGTCATCTCGTCGCCCTCGTTGGCGCCCACCTGGAAGGTCAGGCCGCTGCCGGTCTTGCTGGTTACGTCGAAAGAGGAGCCGGTGGTGCCGAAAGTGGCGTCAAAGGTGTGTTCGCCGGCGTGGGTGATGTCGCCGCTGCCGGCGGATACAACGCTTGCCAGCTTGGCCAGGCCCGCCGCGTCTATGCCCGTATCCGTACCGTCGGTTTTCGCGGCAAGGGTCAGGTCGATGGTGAAAGCGTCGTTTCCGGCAGCGTCCTTGAAGGTCAGCGTAGAAGTTTTTCCGCCGTCGGAGTCCGTGTTGATCTGCGCATATGTATCGGCGTCAAAGTTGCAGTAAAAAGAAGCGCCGTCAATGGTTGCTTTCAAGCCGTCGGTGCCGTCGGCGGCGATTGCGATAGTGCCGTTGGTCAGGGTCGAATTATCCGCGGCCTTCAGATTTCCGTATTTGCCGCCCGCAGCGATTTTGGCTTCGCTGTCGCCCGTAAGGGCAATATCGGTCATTTCCGCTTTGTTCGCGGTGCTGACGCTGGAAGTCGTCAACTCATTGAAATTGACCTTGGCGCCGTTGGAGAAGGTAACGGAATCCATACCGGCCTCCAGCTTGACGGATTTTGCGCCGGTCAGATTCGCATACACGCCGTAGGTGGCTTCCTGGGCGTCCACGCCGCCGGTGGCGGAGAGCTTCAGCGCGTCGGAAATATCGTCGGCCAGGGTGCCCATGGTGGAGCCGTTGGTGGTATCGTAAGCGGTGGAGCTGGTTGTGGTCAGCGTAAAGGAAAACGCCGCGGCATCGCCGTTTGTAAAGTTCAGTGTCGCGGATTTGGTTCCGCCCTCGCCGTAAGCGTCCGCCAGCTGGCTTTCGCTCAGGATTGCCTTAAAGATCTGGCCGTTGTCGCCCTTGGCGGAGAAGACCATCTGATTGTTTGCCTCGTCATAGGTGGCGTCCACGGTATAGTTGCCGTTTGCCAGGGAAGACTCGCCGACTGAATTGGATACGGACCCCACTGCAAACGAATCGGAGGAGCTGGTGGCGGTGAAGGTGGACGCTTTTCCGGAGATGGCCGCGCTTTCCTGCTGGACGCTGACGCTGAAGGCATAGCTGCCGGCGGCGGCGTTGCCCACCTCTACGGACAGACCGGATTGGGCGAGAATGACATTCGACAGCTTTGCGCGCTTCTGGGCCAGCGAGCCGTCCAGAAGGCTTTTCTTGTTGAAAGAGGCGTTGCCGGCGATGTCGTCCAGCTCCGACTGAAGCTGCTCGAACTCATCCTGCAGGGCGGTGCGGTCGATGTCGTCGTTGTTGGTATCGGAGGAGGACTGCACGGCCAGCTCGCGCATCCTCTGAAGGATCTCGGTGGACTCAGAAAGGTTGCCCTCGGCGGTCTGAACCAGAGAAATGGCGTCCTGGGAGTTGGCGGAAGCCTGATCGAGGCCGCGGATTTGGGCGCGCATTTTCTCGGAAATGGCGAGACCTGCGGCGTTGTCGGCCGCAGAGTTGATGGAATAGCCGGAAGAAAGCTTTTCGACGGCGCTGGCAATCTTATTGTTGTTCTTGGTGTATTGGGTATAGGTGTTCATTGCGGTAAGGTTAGTGTTGATGCGCATGTGATATTCCTCCTTGATGCATTTAAGCCGGCGTCCGTGCCGGCCGCTATTCTGAATCCAAGACGCTTTGTGTGCACACGCAAATCTTTTCTTCACACTATTTATCGGATGAAAATTAGAGAGAATTAACAAAAGTTTTAATTTAATTTTGCGATTTGGAAATATACGGAGCCAAAAGTAATAAACAAATGTTACATATTAGTCTTTTTTCTTAAGTATATGCCAATATTTATAACCATATCTGTTCAAAATGTGAATTGATTTTTAGAAATTAATATTATATTGTACATCTTGTGTAATTGGAAATTTATCGAAATTTATCATATTTTTGGGTTTATTGGGATAATATGGGGGGCACTCTTTATTTTTCTGAGCGTTGACCCAGGCCTCCCGGGCTGGAATCAAGAGAACCCGCCATATCGCAGTACGCTGCAAGAATAGAAAAGGCAGGAACTGGTGTTGGCCAATCAAATCAAAACGATGCTCAGCCGGGCCAGCGATTCTTTTCGCAAAATGGAAAAGAAAAAACGGCTTCTTATTGCCGTGTCCGTATCGGTCGTGATCGCGGCGGGAGTTATCGGCGCCCTGCTCCTGAACCGCGTCAGTTATGCCGTTCTGTATTCGGGGCTGAGCGCGGAGGAGGCCGGGGCGATTAAAGCCCTGCTGGACGAAAGGGGCGTGCAGGCGAAAGTCCAGGGGATGGACACGATATGCGTTCCGGAGGAAGAAGTGGACGAAATCCGCATTGCCCTTGCCGCGGAGGGTTATCCCAGCACGGGACTGAATTACGATATTTTTTCGAATTCCTCGGCGCTCGGAGCGACAGACCTGGAGCGCCAGACATATTTGCAGTATCAGCTTCAGGAAAACATGCGGGCGACCATAAGGCGTATGAACAAGATTTCGGACTGCATCGTCATCGTCAACCTCTCCAACGCCTCGTCCTTTGTCCTTTCAAACAACACAACCGACGCTTCCGCGGCGGTCATGGTCAGCCTTGAGCCGGGAGAAACCCTGACTAATGCCGAGGCCAGGTCCATCGGGGAATTTGTGGCTAAATGCGTTCCGAATCTGGCATATGAGAACATTAGCATCGTCGATTCGGATATAAATTACTACGACATCCTCTCGGATGACGGCCCGGGGGCGGCGGGGAAAGGCGAGTATACCCTGACGCAATATGAGCTTACGGAGCGGATGAAAGCGGTTTTTACAGATCAGGCGGTATCAGTTCTGGAGCCGGCCCTGGGGACAAAAAATCTTGCGGTTTCGGTCAATGTCGCCCTGAACTTCGACAGGGAAACGTCCAGTGAAGTCAAGTTTTCCTCTCCCCTTGAGGACGGGGAGGACGGGATTGTGAGAAGCAGCGATGTGCTAAATGAGCTTACCGGAAGCGGCCTCGAAGCAGGTGCCGCCGGCGAAGCGGGAACGGACAGCAACGGCGTCAGCGCCGGAGAATATGTCTATGGCGGCGAGGACGATGGGCTTGTGAGCAGGCGTGCGTCGGAAACCTACAATTATGAGATCAACGAAATCCGGACGGATATCGAAAAGGCCCAGGGTACGGTGAAAGACCTTTCGGTTTCGGTACTGGTGAACAGCAATGTGGAAGGTGTCGCGAATTATAAAGACGAAATTGAGAACCTGGTGGCAAATGCGATAGGCGTGGACCCGGCATATATCACGGTGGAGCTGATGCCCTTTGTTCAAAGCTCCGGCGAAATGGGCTTTTCGGACTATCTGGCCCAGAGCGAGCAGGCCATGGCGGCGTATCACAGGAGCCGGCTGATCAGGGCCGGGATCATCGCGGGCGCCATCGTCGTCTGCGCCGCAATCGTGCTTATCGCCCGGCTGTTCCGGAAACGGAAAAAAGCCCGCGCGGAAATGGCGGCGGTTGGGTCTGCCACGGCCGCGGCCGCCGGGTCCGCGTTTAAATCCGATAGCCCCGGGGCGGACGTTGAGCAAATGCTCGACAAGCTGATCATGAAGAAATCGGATGAAACCGAGGTTATTGAGGAGCTTGTGGAGAAATATCCCGAAACGGTCGTTCAGGTGCTGCGGACATGGCTGGCGGAGGATTAGCGGGGTATGGTAAATCAGAATACAAAGTTAACCAACAGGGAAAAAGCCGCGGTGCTTCTGATCGCCGCCGGGAAGAGCCATGCGGCGCAGATATTCAAATATCTGACGGAGGAGGAAATCTCCACCCTGACTCTGGCGATCACCACCATGAGCAAGGTGACGAAAGAGGAGCGGGATGCGGTGGTTTCCGAATTTTATGAGACATGCGTTGCCCAGAAGTTCATTTCCGACGGCGGGCTGGACTATGCCAGAAGCGTCCTGAATAAAGCCTTGGGGGAAGCCAAGGCCGGCGAGATCCTCAATAAGCTCACGGAGACTCTCCAGGTCAGGCCGTTTGAATTTGTCAGGAAGGCCGACACGATGCAGATCGTCCATCTGGTGGCAAACGAGAATTCCCAGACCGTCGCGCTGCTGCTGTCCTACATGGACCCGAAAAAGGCGGCCGGCGTGCTGGCGGCGCTGCCAAGCGAGGTTCAGGTGGACGTGGTGACCAGGATGGCCAATATGGAAAGCGTGATCCCGGAATATATCCGGGAAGCCGAAATGGTGTTTGAGCAGCGGCTGGCCCAGATGGGCATGTCGGATCAGACCGCCGTGGGCGGGATCGGCGCGGTCGTTAAAGTTATCAACAACCTGGACCGGGGTACGGAAAAATATATTCTGGAGAGCCTTGATATGCTCGACGCGGAGCTGGCCGAGGAAATCAAGATGAAGCTCTTTGTGTTCGAGGATATCACCAAGCTGTCAAACCAGACGATACAAATGGTTCTCAAGCAGGTGGATCAGGCGGATATCACCATTGCCCTGAAGGGCGCCACCGCAGAGGTCAAGAGCTTTATTATGAGCAACATCAGCAAGCGCCTTCAGGAGATGATCAACGATGATCTTGCCGTGATGGGCCCGATGAAAATCCGTGATGTGGAAGCGGCCCAGCAGCGTATCGTGAGCACGGTGAGAGCCCTTGAGCAGAGCGGCGAGATTATTGTGATGAGGGGTGATGACTCCGATGTCCTCGTTTAGGATCGAAAGGCAGTATGTCTCGTTCAAAAGCGTGGAAACACCCAATGTGCACCCGGTCGTGCACACGCGGCCGGGGCAGGCGGGCGGAGCCGATCCGGTCTTCGAAGACGCGGAGAACGGCCCGGGGCTGGAACACAGCCGCGCCGCCGGAATAATCGAACGGGCGCGGGAGGAGGCGGAAAAAAAGTCGGCCAGGATCGTTAAGCGGGCGGAAAAGGAAGCTGAGAGCACCGTCGCCGCGGCGAAGGACAGGGCCGCCGCGATTATCGGGGAGGCCCGGGAGAGCGGGGAAGCCCTCAGGCAATCCGCCCGGGCGGAAGGCTATAATCGGGGAATCAAAGACGCCGAGGCCGAGGCCGAGTCAAGAAAGCGCCTGGAAGCCGGAGCGCTGGAGGGCATGATCGATCAGCTGAAGCGGGACTATTCCGAACTGGTGGATGGCACGAAGCAGGATCTTCAGGCCCTGGTCATTGAGATCGCCAGAAAGATCATAGGCGTGAAGCTCAAAGAATCCGACGAGGTGTTTATCGGCCTCATCAACGACGCCATAGACAAACTGAAACAGGCGGGGTATCTGATTATCCGCGTATGCCCGGAGGATTACGCAAGGTATTTCGGCGGCACGGCGGAAAACGGCATTCATGACGGCGAATCAAAAATCACCGTTGTGGAGGAGGAGGCGTTTTCCCCCGGGGATCTCATTGTTGAGTCGGAGGGGGAGGTGCTGAATTTGAGTATTGAAAGGCAGATCAGGCAGGTGGAAAAAGCGATTTCGGAATAAGAAGGGCGGGAAGATATGCAGGATATCCTGAAGGATTGCTTTGAGAAGGTTCGCAATCTCAATACCGTGGAGCACAGCGGGAGAGTCATGAAGGTCGTCGGGCTCACCGTTGAATCCAACGGGCCGACTGTGAATATGGGCAACATCTGCAGAATCTATCCATTTGCCGGGGACAGTTACGTGGAGGCCGAGGTCGTCGGCTTCCGGGATCAGCGGGTGCTCCTCATGCCCTTCGGGGACATGACGGGAATAGGCTTTGGAAGCCGGGTGGTTTCAACGGGTAGATCCCTGCGCGTGGCGGTATCCGGCGATCTGATCGGCCGGGTTCTGGACGCTCTGGGAAACCCGATGGACGATGGCGGCCCGATCCGGGCATCAGCGTATTACCCGGTGGATAACGCGCCGCCGAACCCTCTTTCCAGAACCAGAATCAAGGAAGCGTTTCCCTTGGGCGTCCGCGCCGTCGACGGGCTGCTCACGGTGGGCCAGGGTCAGCGCCTGGGGATATTTGCCGGCAGCGGCGTCGGGAAAAGCACGCTTCTGGGCATGATCGCCCGAAACGCCGTGGCCGATGTCAACGTCATCGTGCTGGTGGGGGAGCGGGGACGCGAGGTCAAGGACTTTATCGAAAAGAGCCTGGGCGAAGCGGGGCTGAGAAAATCCGTTCTGCTGGTGGCAACGTCCGATCAGCCGGCCCTGCTGCGGCTGAAGGCCGCCCTTGTGGGCACCAGTATCGCCGAATATTTCCGGGATCAGGGGATGAAGGGGCTCCTGCTTATGGATTCGGTAACCCGGTTTGCCATGGCCCAGCGGGAAATCGGCATGGCGGTCGGGGAGCCGCCGGTATCCAGGGGCTTCCCCCCGTCGGTGTATTCAATTCTTCCGAAGCTGCTGGAGCGCTCGGGAACCTCCGAAAGCGGATCGATTACCGCGCTCTATACGGTGCTGGTGGAGGGCGACGACATGAACGAACCGATTTCCGATACGGTTCGCGGCATATTGGATGGGCATATCGTGCTCTCCCGCGCCCTGGCGACCAGCAACCATTATCCCGCCATAGATGTTCTGGAGAGTATCAGCCGCACCATGAAGGACATTGTGCCGGCCGAGCAGTACGAGCAGGCGGGGCGCATCAAAAATCTGATGGCGGTCTACCGGAATTCAAAAGACCTCATCGACATCGGCGCGTATAAGCTGGGAACCAGCGCGGAAATCGACGAAGCCATCAGGATGAATCCGCGCATCAACGGGTTTCTTAAGCAGGGCGTGGGAGAGATTACGCCCTACGATCAGGTCAGAGACGAGCTTTTCTCCCTGTGCGAGGCATAGGGGCGCAGGTTAAATCAGGGGAAGCCGGGGGCGGAATGAAGAAGTTTGTATTTCAGCTGGACGCGCTCTATCAGGTGAAAAGGGCGCGAAAGGATCAGCTGCAAAAAGAATATTCCGAGGCGGCGGCCCTGTACCAGGCCGCCCTGGAGAAAAAGGACGCCCTGGACAGCGCCCTGGAGGCCGAAAGCGTACGATATGAGGCCCGGGCAAAAAAAGGGATGACGGCCGGAGAGCTTCTTGCGGGCAGCGCGTTCTTCGCGGATTTGCAAAAGCGCCGGAAATCTGCGGCTGCTGACGCGGAGCGGGCCCGCCGCCACGCCGAGGGCAGGCAGCGGGAGCTGCTGGAGGCGTTTCAGGACATTAAGGCCCTTGAGAAGCTCCAGGATAAACAGTATGAAGCGTATCTGGCCGAGGAAGGAAAGCAGGAAACGAGCCGGATAGAAGACATGCTTTCCTTCAGCCTGTCGGGCCAGGCCCAAATACCGGCGGGAGGCTGAAAAACAGCCGAAGGCGGTGAAATTAACAAAAAAGGGGGCGGTGGATATGCAGTCAGCCGTGTTCGCGGGCGGGGCGGAAATAAGTGGGCGGTTCTTGCGTGGGGTGCCCGAGGAGAGTATGCCGTCGGTCGTTTCCGGCAGCGCCGCGCGACCAGAGCTCCGGGAAACGGAGGTGGACGCTTCATTTCTCAGCATTTTTCTTCAGGGGAAACTGCGGCAGATGGCCCCGGGGACGGCGCGGGAAGCTGCGGATCAGGAATGTCCCGTGCCCGAGGAATCCGGGGAGGCTGAGGAACGGGCGGCGGAGTACGGGGCGTGCGGTATGCTAAACTTCCCGGTGAATGCCGCGGGGACAGGTGCGGCGGAAATTGAAGCGGAAGGCCCGGCCCAGCCGTTCAGCGGGCGGCTTGTCCGGCTTCCCGACGCCGCGGATGCCCCGGACACAGGCGGCGGGAAAATAGAGGAACACACGGCCCAGCAGGCGGAGACGCGGTTCGCAGCGGCCCCGGCCATGAAAATCGCGGAGAAGCTCGGGGAAATGAGCGGAGGCGGGAAGGTAGAGGAACACCCGGCACATCAGGCGGAGCCGCGGTTCACGGCGGCCCCGGCCATGAAAATCGCGGAGAAGCTCAGGGAAATGAGCGGCGGCAAGAATCCTGAAAACAGTCCGGATGACGGGCTGAAAAAAGAAAAATCGGGCGATTTTTCGAAAATCATCCGGGAACCCGCGCCGATGGGGACGGCCCTTGCCGAAACCGCGGAAGAGGGCGACCGTACGGTTATTCTGAGGAACGCCGTTCTCCGGGCGCTGGACAGGCTGCCGGAAGACCTGCGGGGCGTGAAGGCCGGGGTTTCGGAAATCCGGATCGTGCTTGAGCCGGAAACCTTGGGGGTTCTGACCATTTCGGTGTCCCGGGGGGCGAACGGTATATCGGCGAAAATCAAGGCGGACAGCAAAGAGGCCTGCGGGATTATCACCGACCAGATCCAGCGTCTGATTCTGGATATTGAGGATAAGGGAATAACAGTCGAGAACATGGACGTGGTGTACGGCCAGATGGAGCACGACCTCGACTTTTCCCAGAACCGCCGCGGCGGAAGGGAATCCGAATCGCGGTCACATTCCTCCCGGATCGGTGAAAAGGCGGAGCAATCCGCGCAGGACAGTTTCTTTAACGCCTGGAACAGCATTGCCGGAGCCGACGCGGAAGCCGGCGGGGCGGTGGCGCGCCGGATATAGAAGGAGGAAGCGATGGCTGTAAATGCAATGAGTGTAGCGGACGGGATCGGCTACGCGGCCGCGCCGGGGACAGGGACCGGCGGCAAGTCGGGCATATCGGTGGATACGAATACTTTCCTGAAGCTTCTGGTTACACAGCTTCAATACCAGGACCCTCTCGAGCCTCAGACGGATACGGCGTTCGTCACTCAGCTTGCGCAGATGACATCCCTGGAACAGATGCAGCAGATGAACGCCACCCTTTCAAGCACCCAGGCTTACGATATGATCGGCAAAGTGATTTACGCGGAAGTGCTCAATCCGGCAACCGGCATAACGGAGTGTTACCTCGGACCTGTGGACAGCGTTTTAATCCGGGAAGGGGTCTCCTACGTGCTGGTGGACAACACGGCCATCTCGGTTTCGGACATACGGCAGGTATTTGACAGCGCCCTTTTTGAAACCGGTGGGGGGGATGAAGGAGGAGAAGACGGCGCGGGGGATGAAGACCCGGGCAAACCGGATCTCCCCGGAACTGAGTAAGGGCAAGGCCAAAGCAGGCGTCCAGAAAACAGAGAAGTGATTTTATTACAGATTGGAGTATTGCCTCATGATGCGTTCCCTTTTTTCGGCGGTTTCCGGGCTCAAGAGCAATCAGACCGCCATGGATGTGATCGGAAACAACATTGCCAACGTCAACACCACGGCCTATAAGACCAGCAGGACGGTTTTTCATGACATTTACAGCCAGACAGTCAAGAGCGCCACGGCCCCGACGGCCGATAACGGAGGGCGCAATGCCCAGCAGATCGGCCTGGGCGTGGATATTTCCGCCATCGACATGACGATGACCGAGGGCAGTCCCCAGGCCACCTCCCGGCCGCTTGACTTCTCCATCGCAGGCGAGGGGTTTTTCGTTGTCGGCCTGGGGGACGGCTCCTATGCCTATACGAGAAACGGCGCCCTCGAGCTTGACGCCAACGGGTATCTGGTCACGGCCAACGGCGATTATGTTATGGGTATTACCGGCGACGAGACACATGTGATCAACGGTTCGCCCCTTTTCAACACGGCCGTGACTCCCGCAGCGCCCCTGTTCGGGCGGATACAGATCCAGGGCAAGGTGGATACCGGCGCTGACGATCCCATCACCGGCGATCCGATATACGAGACCTATACGGATTACGCCATCGACGCCAACGGCACCATCACCGCCATGGACAGCGCGGGCAGCACCGTTACGCTGGGCAGGCTTGTGCTGGCTACCTTCAGCAATGCCTCCGGCCTCGAAAAAATCGGGTCCAGCTACTATTCCGCCTCGCCCAACAGCGGAGCGGCCGACATGAGCTTCGCCAACAACGGCTGCGGCTATTTGAATTCGGGCAGTCTTGAGATGTCCAATGTGGACATCGCCACGGAGCTTACCAGTATGATTATTACGCAGAGGGCGTTTCAGGCGAACTCGCGTGTCATCACCACCTCGGATACCTTGCTCGAGGAGCTGATCAACCTCAAGCGGTGATTTGGCTGTACTCCGATCCCGCGCCTCTCCGGGGGCGCGGCGCCACATTGACCGCCGGCCGGATACGGCCGGCAAACAGATTATCCACCGCGCGTCGGCGGAGGGATGAGGGAAGACATGATCAAACTAACATCTATCAACAGGATTGATACGTTTTGGGTCAACGAGGATCAGATTGAATCTCTTAAGGAGACGCCCGACACGATTCTGTCGATGATATCCGGCCGGAAAATCCCGGTGGCCGAGACGGCGGAAGAGGTCGTGCGGATTATTGAGAGCGCCCGTGAAAAGCCGCTGATCGTGTATGGCGGCACAGATCCCGATGATATGAACGAGGCCTAAGGAGAAACACAGAGATGAACCTTTTTTCCATCATAAGCCTGGTTTTGGGTTTTATCTGCGTTATCATCAGCATCATGCTCAGCGGCGTGCTGACGGATTACTACGACCCGGCCAGTATTTTCATCGTTGTCGGCGGGATTGTTTTTACAATCGGGGCGTCCTATCCCCTGGATATGCTGAAGAATCTCATGAAATCCCTGGCCATCGCCTTTAAGAAAGATCAAACGGATCTTGGCGCGGATATCGACCGTATAGTCGAGCTTGCAAACGTTGCCCGGAAGAACGGGCTGCTGGCCCTTGAGGAACTGACCGACGAGATGCAGGACCCCTTCATGAAAAAAGGTATTCTTCTCGTGGTCGACGGCTCGGACCCGGAGCTGATCAGGAGCATTCTGGAAACCGAGATCGCAGTTACGGCGGAGCGGCACGGCAACAATCGCGCCATATTGGACGCCGCCGCAAGCTATTCGCCGGCATACGGCATGCTGGGCACACTTATCGGCCTGATCAATATGCTGACGAGCCTGGACGATATGGAATCCCTCGGGCCGAACATGTCGGTGGCTCTGGTCACCACGTTTTACGGGGTTCTGTTGGCGAACATGGTCTTCACCCCACTGTCCAAACGGCTGAAAACCATAGGCGGCAACGAGGATCTGCATAAGGAGCTGATCCTTGAGGGCATTATGGCGATCCAAAACGGGGAAAACCCCAGGGTGATCCGGGAAAAGCTCCACGCGTATCTCGCAACCGCGGTTCAGGGAAAGAGAAACCGCGAAGAATTGACCAGAAAAGAATTCGCCAGGGGCGGCTGAGGGCCGCTTGCCGCATGAAGGGATTGAAGGCTCGGTGAGGAAGGTCGGCGTTCAGCCGGAAGAAGATAAGGGATATAGCTGGCAGGACACCTACGGCGATATGGTCACGCTTCTGCTTTGTTTTTTCGTCTTGCTGTATTCGTTTTCCTCACTGGATACCCAGAAGTGGGAAAAGATCGTTTCAGCGCTCTCGGGCACCGGCGAGGGGGCGGTTGTGACGGCGTTTGACGAGGTTTCCGTACGGCAAGAAGCCATTGAGAACATTGACGCCATGGTGAATCTTGACAACCGGGGCGAAGACGAGTCTGGGGAAGCGCAGTATCCGCTGGATATGGCGTTCGACGAGCTTTATAAAAATATCACGGAGTATATAAGGACGAACGAGCTTCAGGGGGAACTGAGCGCTATCAGGACGGAAAGTTCTATCGTTGTGCGCTTCAGCGAGATGGCGCTTTTCGATTCGGGCGAAGCGGAGATCCTTCCCGGAAACGAAGATGTGGTCAGGCACGTGGTGACCATGATAAGCGAGAACATAGATGCGGTCGAAATGATCGATATCGAAGGCCATACCGACAATGTGCCCATAAGCAGCCTGCGCTTTGAGGATAACTGGGATCTTTCCGCCAAGCGGGCGACCAACATGCTGCGCAAGGTTTTGGATATGGAACTGATTGACGCCGAAAAGCTGTCGGCCACGGGATATGGGGAGTATCATCCGGTGGCGTCAAATGATACGCCTGAAGGCAGGAGGCTCAACAGGCGGGTGGACTTTGTGCTGCAAAAGCGCGACATTTCAGAATAGTAGGGCGGGAAAGCGGATGAAGAAGAAAAAGATAGTGATAATCTTGGCCGTGCTGGTCATGGCGGCGGCGGCATATTTCTTATTTGCCGCGGGAGGCGGTTCCGGAAACGGGAAAAGCGGCGGAAAAGAAACGGAATATGTGTATGCGGTAAAAGACTCCTTTGTGACCAATGTGAAGGACAGCGCGAAGCTTTTCAAGGCCACCATTGTGCTGGTGGCCGACGAGGGGGGGCTGGACACGTTTTTCAAGGAGAAGCAGTGCATTATCCGGGATGTGGTCCTCTTTGAGCTGCGGGATCTGACGGAGGAGGATATCAGAAGCCCGGACATTATGGACCGCCTGCGGACTTCCCTTCCGGCGTCACTCAACGCGGCCCTTGAGACGGAGAGTATCATATCGGTTTATTTTACCGATTTTGTAATGCAGTAAGGTTCCGGATGCGAAGCGAAAAATTCGAATCAAAGCGGGTGATCGGGATTGAATGATATTTTGTCTCAGGCCGAAATAGACCAGCTGCTGCAGGCAATTTCGGAAGGAGAGGGCGATCCGCCCGAGTTTGAAGGGCCGGTCAGGCCTTATGATTTCCGGACGGCCAACCGATTTACAAAAGAACAGATTCGCGCGGTTAACATCGTGTTCAAGAACTTCGGACGCCTGCTCTCCAATTATTTCATGGGCACGCTCAGGGCCAGCTGTGACGCGGAGGTGCTGTCGATTGAGGAGATGTCGTTCAATGAGTTCAACAATTCGGTGCCTTCCCCCGTCATTATCGGGATCGTGAATGCAACACCCTTTACGGGGCCGACCATTCTGGAGCTGACGAAGGAGATCTCCTATTCGATTATCAATCGGGTGCTTGGCGGCACCAAAGAGGTTTCCACCGAAAACAGGCAGTTTACCGAGATTGAGCTGGCCATCATGGAGCGGGTGCTGTGGCAGATGCTGAAATATCTTGACGAGGCCTGGTCGAAAATGATGGAAGTCAGCTCCGATCTTGAGAAGCTTGAAACCAGTATGCAGTTTGCCCAGATTGTGGACATAAACGAGACGGTGCTGACGGTGACGCTTAACATCACCATCGGAAATGAGAGCGGGCTGATGGGGGTGTGCCTGCCACACCAGGCCCTGGAACCCTTTATGAAAAGGCTTAACACCAAGATGGTCTATTCCGGAAGGATCAATCATGCAGCCGGCGCTCAGCCGGAAAAACTCAAAAGCGCAATTGTCAACACTAAGATCGTGCTGACTTCGGCATTTAACCCGACCACGGCTTCCGTAAGGGATATCATGAGCCTGCGTGAAGGGGATGTGATCCAGCTCGCCCACAAGGTGGCCGAGCCGGTTATCGTGAAATATCAGCAGATTCCGAAATATTTGGCGTCCGTGGGAAAATACAAAAATCATCTGGCGGTAAAACTGTTGGACGTGATTAAGGGGGAAGACAATGGCGAATTTATCCCAAGCTGAAATTAACGCCCTCCTCAATGGCGGCCCGGCCGCCGGGGGACAAACCAAAGAGGACATCTTCGAATATTTCAGCGCCGACGAGACCGATGCTCTGGGCGAGATCGGGAATATCTGCATGGGCGCATCCGCAACCGCGATGTCCGCCCTGGTGGGCAGAAGAATCATGATCACTACGCCCAAGGTTGAGCTATATCAATCGGAAGCGGTCCTGGTCGCATACAAATGCCCGTTTCTGGCGGTGGACGTGGAATACGTCTGTGGGATCGCGGGCAAAAACCTGCTTATTATCAAGGATTTCGACGCCGCCGTAATCACGGATCTAATGATGGGCGGGGACGGCGTGGTTCATGAGGACAACCCCGTGCTTGACGAAATCCATTTAAGCGCAATGAGCGAGGTCATGAACCAGATGATCGGATCGGCGGCGACCGCCATGTCGGACATGATGGGAGAAGCCGTCAATATTTCCCCGCCGCGGATATTCAGGATGGAAGCGAACGGGAGCGTGGGGAAATACTTCGGCGGGGCCTCTCCGGTACTAAAAATCAGCTTTGATATGGAGATCGAGGGCCTTCTCAAGAGCAAGCTGCTCCAGATCATGACCGTCGAGGCTGCGAAAACGCTTATCGATCGGCTCATGGTCTCCAGCGGAGAGGGGCAGGCGCCCGAACCCACCCGGGCGCGGGGGTCGGCCGTAAAACAGCAGGTCAGGGTCGTAAAGCCGGCCAGCTTCCAGAGCTTTGACGATCAGGAGGCGGGCTTAGGGCAAAATACGGCAAAATCGAATTTTGACCTGATAAACGACATCCCGCTCCAGGTAACGGTGGAGCTGGGCAAGGCGGTGAAAAACCTCAACGACGTCCTTAATTTCGGGACGGGCGCCATCATTATTCTGGATAAGCAAGCCGGGGATCTTGTGGACGTAATCGTGAACGGCAAGCCTATCGCAAAAGGCGAGGTTGTCGTCATTGATGAAAACTACGGCGTGCGGATCACCGAAATACTGAAAGCCTGATTGGAGTGGAGATTTGTGTTTAGCTGCGTAGCGAGCCAGCCCATATTCAATACGAAAATGGAAATTTTCGGATATGAGCTGTTATACAGGGCGGGAAAGCGCAGCGTCCAATTCGATGCCACGGATCTGAACATGGCCACGAAGGAGGTGCTTCTGACCGCCTTCAGCGATATCGGAATTGAGGAAATCACCGGGGGCAGGAAGGCTTTCGTCAATTTTACGGCAGACCTTTTGATGGAAGAAGTTCCCCATATGCTTTCGAGCAACATTCTGGTCGTGGAACTGCTGGAGAACACCAGACCAACCGAGCAGCTGCTGAAGAAGTGCAGAAAACTCAGGGAAAGCGGCTATTTAATCGCCCTTGACGACTTTGAATATCGGGAGGAATATGAGCCGCTGCTGGATCTTGCCGATATCGTCAAAATCGATTTTGTCCGTTCCGGTGAGGCGCAGATCGAAAACGCGGTCAGGCAGATCAACCGCGGGCGGCGGAAAATCCTGCTTGCGGAGAAAATCGAGACCCACGAGGCGCTTGAATTTGCAAAATCCTTTGGTTTTACGCTGTTTCAGGGCTTTTTCTTCTGCCGGCCGACCATGAATACCGCGAAAGCCGTGGATTCCGACGCGGTCGCCAGAATGAACCTGCTCAGGATGATTTACGATCCGGACGTAAGTTTTTTTGATTTGGCCGAGCTGATCAAGCGGGATGTTGTCATTTCATACCGGCTGCTGAAGATCGTGAATTCGGCCTATTACGGACTGGAGTACACCGTCAACGGAATTCTCCATGCCATCACCATTCTGGGGCTTGTCGAAGTGCGCAAATGGGTAACGCTGATCATTTTCCATCAGGCCAATGCCGGGAAGCCGAACGAGCTGATCCGTATGGGGCTTATCCGGGGACTATTTATGGAAAAGCTGGCGGTGCAGATGAACCGGCGCCGCGTCAAGGACGAATACTTTATGATCGGCCTTTTTTCCCTGGCCGACGTAATCCTGGGTTCGCCCATGGCGGCGATTATGGCGGAAACGCATCTTAACCAGGATATCTGCGGCCCGCTGGTCACGGGGGAGGGGGAACGGGCGAGGCTGCTCGATATAATCCGCCATATTGAGCGCGCCGAATGGGGCGAGGCGGCGGAAATAGCGGAAAGCTGCGGAATCAGTCAGGAAAAGGTCTTTCAGTTCTATCTTGACGCCATTCGGGAAGCGCAGAAGCTGCTGTAATAGCGGTGAATAAGACAGGTTGGGGAGCGGGATTATTATGTGGAGCAATCTTTTTTCTTCGGTGGATTATCTTGAAAAGGGCCTGAATGCCGCGTGGACCCGAAATGCGGTCATCAGCAATAACCTTGCAAATATCGATACGCCGGGCTTCAAGGCGTCCGAGGTTGAATTCGAGGAGATCATGGCGGAGGCGGCCGGCGGAGGCGAGACGGCCATTACGCTGGCCGTCACCGACGAAAGGCATATCCAGACGCGGTCCGGCTTTGCCGACGGTGACGCTGCGGCGGAAGTGGTGAGCGAGGGCGAAATTTCCGCCAGGCTGGACGGGAACAGCGTGGACATCGAGCATGAAATGGTGGAGCTGGCCAAAAACACGATTGCCTACTACACCATGGTCAGCAAGATGAATTCCGAATTCCGGAAGCTTGACGCGGCTATAGGCGTCAATTGATCAAAGTTTTGGGAGGAACGGCAAAATGGGATTTCTCAGCGGAATGGATATCAGCGCGTCCGGTCTGACGGCCCAGCGCCTGCGCATGGACGTGATTTCCGAGAACATAGCCAATATCGACACCACGAGGACGGAGGAAGGCGGCCCTTATACCCGGAAGTACGTGGTTATGGAGGAAAGGGAGGCAAGTTTTTCCCAGACGCTCAAAAACGCCTCGGAGGCCGTCGGCGCGGGTGTCCGGGTTTCCGAGATCGGCGAGGACTCGTCCGAATATCAGCGCGTGTATGATCCGGATCATCCGGAAGCGGACGAGGACGGCTATGTGGCCTACCCGAACGTCCAGGTGACTCAGGAGATGGTGGACATGCTCTCCGCCTATCGGGCTTACGAGGCCAATATCACCGCTTTCGGCGCTTATAAGAGCATGGCAGTCAAAACCCTGGAAATCGGCACCTGACGGCAAAATCGCCGTTTTTAAAAGGAGGGAAGATCAATGCCGGACCTAAACACATCTCCGATCGGCGGATATCAAAGCATCCCGGCGGCGGTTCGGGGCGCGGAGACGGAAGCGTCTGCGGAAACCGGCCCCGGCTTCGCCGACGTCATGGCCGACGCGCTTTCACTGTTCCGGGAAACGGGGGCGGAGAGCGACGCGGCAACCCTGAACCTGCTGACCGGCGGCACGGAGGAGCTTTCCTCCGTTCTGATCTCCGCGGAAAAAGCGGAGATTGCCCTGAACCTGACCGTGGCAATACGGAACAAGGCCGTTGACGCGTATAAGGAAATCATGAATATGCAGGTTTAACCGCAGACGCCGGGAAACTGAGGGGAAAAATGGGATTTTGGGATTATTTCAAGGCGATAGCCGTAATCATCGGCGTCATAGCCGCCGCATTCTGCCTCACCCGGCTTCTTGCAAGGGCGGGAGGCGCGAATGCCAGAAGGAGCGGCGCCATAAGGCTTCTGGGCTTTCTGCCCCTGGCCAGGGACAGATCCGTTGCGGTTGTGGAGATCGGCGGGTTCGCCTATATTCTCGGCATTGGAGCACAGCGGGTGGAAAGGCTGGACAAGCTTGCGGCGGCGGATCTGGATTTGAAAAACGGCGTGGCGGCGCCGGGGGATTTTTCGTCATGCTTTCACGCAGAGTTGAAAGCCCGGCTAAAAAGGCCGGTGGACAAATGACGGCGCTGAAAAGAGTGAAAAAGCCGGCGGTCACGCTGGCCCTTTTCTGCGGGTTTGCCGGGGGGCTGTCCGCCGCGGGCGGTGCGGCGGCGACGGGCGCTGAAACGGCGGAATCCCTGCTTCAGGGGAATGCCCAGGCGGTCAGGATCATCCTGCTCCTAACGGCGATTACGCTGATACCGACCCTGCTCATCATGCTCACGGGCTTTACGCGGATTGTGATCGTCCTTTCGATCGTCCGCAATGCCATCGGGCTTTCCAATATGCCCCCGAACACCGTGATTATCGGCCTCTCGCTGTTTATTACATATTTTGTGATGAGTCCCGTCGCAGGCAGTATAAACGATGCCGCGTACCAGCCCTATATCCGGGGGGAGATTCAACTGGAAGAAATGAGCGAAAGGGCGATGGAACCGCTGCGGGATTTTATGTTCAGGCAGACCTATCATACGGATCTGGAATTTTTCGCCGGGCTGGCCGGGGCCGGGTCCGCGGACGAGCTGGAGGAGATCCCGAACCGGGCCGTGATAGCGGCTTTCATGACCAGCGAGCTGAAGCATGCCTTTGCCATTGGTTTTTTTATCTATGTACCCTTCATTGTCATAGACATGATCGTCGCCAGCACGCTGATGTCCATGGGCATGATGATGCTCCCGCCGGCGATGATTTCCATGCCGTTCAAAATTCTGCTGTTTGTTCTGGTGGACGGGTGGCAGCTGACCATCGGAACGCTGATCAGCAGCTTTGGCGTATAGGGAGTGCGATATGATTTCACAGCAGGAAATTCTGACCGTAATGAAGGATGCGATTCTGGTCATTCTGACGTCCTCGCTTCCCATGCTGGGCGCCGCGCTGGTCATAGGCGTGATCATATCGATCTTTCAGGCCACAACACAGATCAACGAACAGACGCTGGCGTTTGTGCCCAAGATCATCGGAATACTGTTTGCGCTCCTGATATTCGGGGGCTGGATCATCAGCAACGTGACGGATTTTACTACCGGCCTTTATTCGGAAATTCTGACGATGCTGAGGTAGCGGGATGAAGGAGCTTTCGGTACTGAGCGCGCATCTGGATTATGTGTTCCTTGTTTTTATCAGGGTCAGCGGCATGCTGATGGGCAGCCCGGTATTCGGACGGAAAAACGTGCCCAGCGCCGCAAAAATCGGATTCTGCGCCGTTCTGACGGCAGTATTTATCCTATGTATGCCGGAGCCGGCGGCGTATCCGGCGTACCGGACGCTGCTGGAGTATGCCGTCATCTGCCTGACGGAGCTGCTTTTCGGCGTGGCCATGGGCTTTGTGCTGACGGTGATGTTCAGCATTGCCATGACGGCCGGCAGCCTGATCGATTACCAGACGGGCTTCAGCATGGCCAGCATATACGACGCCCAGAGCAACGCCCAGGCCCCCCTTTCGGGCAGCCTGCTCAACATTATGCTGCTGCTTTCCTTTTTCCTGATGGACGGGCACCTGAGGCTCATAGAAATCCTTTACGGGACGTTTGAGGCAATCCCCGCGGGAACGGCCATGGCGGCACCCGGCATCGTAAGGGCGGCGGCGGAAGTGATGAGCCGGGCGTTCGTCATTGCCGTCATGATGGCTCTGCCGGTCTTGGCGGCGGGGTTTATGACGGAGGTGGCCCTGGGGATCATGATCAGGACGGTACCCCAGATGAATATGTTCGTGGTCGGCATTCCCCTGAAGATCATAATCGGGCTTTTGGCGGCGATTCTGACGCTTGCGGTGTTTGCCGACTGCACCAGGGGCATCTTTACCACGGCCTTTGATTATATCGGCGTGATGTTCAATGATTTGAAGGGCATTCCATGATTACCCCCCGGCGGCCGGCAGCGTCCGACGGGAAGCTTTTTAGAATGGAGCCGGCAGATGGGTCAGGACAGCGGCGAAAAAACTGAAAAGGCCTCGCCAAAAAAGAAAAAAGACGCGCGGGAGAAAGGTGAAGTACATAAGAGCGCCGATCTCACCACGGCGGTGACGATGTTCATTACCTTCGGCGCCGCGAAAATCGGCTGCACGGGGTTTATAAAGGCCATGTCGGAATTTGTGGCGGAGGGGCTTTCCGGGGGCGCGGAAAAAGCGCGGAACCTGAACGCCGCCGCCGCGATAAACGGATATGGGGAGATTCTGCTGGCCGCACTGCCCATGGTCCTTCCGCTGATGCTGGCGGCGATGCTCGGCGGCGTCCTGGCCAACGTCCTGCAGACGGGGCCGATGCTTACCCCGTCAAAACTAAAGCCGGATTTCGGGAAAATCAATCCTTTCCGGGGATTTAAGCGCATTTTCTCACCGAATACCCTGGTGGAGCTGTTTAAATCCATGATCAAGATCGGGGTCATCGGGATAATCGCCTGCAAGACCATTTTGAAAAGCATGAGGACTTTTCAGGCGCTGGCCTATGCCGGCGCGGGCAGGGCGTTTCACCGGATGATTTCCGACTGCCTGTCCATGGGCGTCATGATCAGCCTTGCCCTTATCGCATTCGCGGCGGCGGACGTTTTCTACCAGTGGTGGAAATACGAAAAGGATCTGAAAATGACCAAGCAGGAGGTCAGGGAGGAGTATAAACAGCTTGAGGGAAACCCCCAGATCAAAGGGAAGATCAAGCAGAAGCAGCGGCAGATGAGTAGCATGCGGATGATGCGCAGCCTCCGGGACGCGGACGTGGTCGTGACGAATCCAAGCCATTTTGCCGTCGCGCTGAGATATAAGGAAGGCGAGGACAGGGCGCCAAAAGCTGTGGCCAAGGGGCAGGATTATCTGGCGCAGCGGATTAAAGGCAGGGCGGGAGAGCTTGACATTTCAATCGTTGAAAATAAGCCCGTGGCCCGCGCGCTCTATGCCGCCTGCGAAATCGGAGACGAGATCCCTCCGGAGCTGTATCAGGCGATTGCCGATATCCTGATCTACGTCTATAACAGACAGGCAAACGGAAGGTAAGCTGATGAAAACATCGGACATTGCAATAAGCGCCCTTATTCTGGCGATTATCATGATCATCATTATTCCGCTGCCCACATGGCTGCTGGACGCGCTGCTGATTATGAGCATCACCATATCCCTGTTCATCATGCTGGCCACGCTTTTTATTAAAAAAGCCCTGGATTTTTCAGTCCTGCCCACGCTGCTGCTGATTACCACGCTTTTTCGACTGGCCCTGAACCTTTCCTCCACCAAGCTGATTCTCGGCAACGGGGGCGACGCCGGAGAGGTCATTGCCACCTTCGGCTCCTTCGTCATCGGCGGGAACCTGGTTGTGGGCATTGTGGCATTCCTGATTATCGTCGCCATCCAGTTCGTGGTCATCACAAAGGGTGCGGAGCGGGTTTCCGAGGTTGCGGCCAGGTTTACGCTGGACGCCATGCCCGGAAAGCAGATGGCTATCGACGCCGACCTGAACACCGGCGCCATTGATGAAATGCAGGCCCGGGCGCGCAGGGCCGAGGTTCAGCGGGAAGCCGATTTTTACGGCGCAATGGACGGCGCAAGCAAATTTATCAAGGGCGACGCGATTATCAGCATCATCATCACAATCGTCAATATCGTGGGCGGGCTAATCATCGGCCTGACCATGGAGGGCATGACCTTCGGAGAGGCGGTCCGGGTGTATACACTTGCCACCGTGGGCGACGGGCTGGTCAGTCAAATCCCGGCCCTGCTGATTTCCACTTCCACCGGCATCGTGGTCACCCGCTCGGCCTCGGACGGGAGCTTTGGATCGGATCTGTCTGATCAATTGCTCAAAAACCCCAGCATCATGATCATCTGCGGGTACATCCTGCTGATTCTGTGCCTGGTTCCGGGGTTTCCGAAGCCTCAGATCCTGTTCATTTCGGCGGTGCTCCTGGGCGGCGGATACTTGATGCGCAGCCGGATACGGCAGGCCGATCAGCCTAAGGAGCCGGACCTGGCGCAAGAGAGCGCCGAGGAAAAGCGCAAGCCGGAAAATGTGCTGAATCTGCTTCAGGTGGAGCAGTTGGAGCTGGAGTTCGGCTATGGCATCGTGCCTCTGGTGGACAAAAGCCTCGGCGGCGACCTGCTGGACCGGATCATCATGATCCGGCGCCAATGCGCGATGGATTTGGGCATCATCATCCCTTCCGTCAGGATGCGGGACAATATCCGCCTGGGCACAAACGAATACCGGATACTGATTAAGGGGCTGGAGGTAGCCCACGGCGAGATCATGGCGGATCACTATCTGGCGATCAATGCAGACGGGGTGCAGGAGACAATAACGGGCATAGAAACCGTGGAGCCCACATTTGGCCTGCCTGCCCTTTGGATTACAAAAAAGCAGCGGGAGAAAGCGGAGCTTTTGGGATACACCACGATAGACCCGCCTTCGGTGATCACCACACATCTTATGGAGGTCATCAAAAACCACAGCGGAGAGCTTATGAGCCGCCAGCAGGTCAAGGTGCTGATCGAGAATCTTGCCCAGCAGCAGCCGGCTCTGGTGGAAGAGGTGGTGCCGAAAATGTTTTCCTACGGCGACATACAAAAAATTCTGGTTCGCCTGCTGCGTGAGAATGTGCCGGTCAAAGACCTCGGGACAATTCTGGAGACGCTGGCGGAGTATGGAACGATTACCAAAAACCCGGACGATCTGACGGAATATGTGCGGCAGGGGCTCAGCCGGGTGATCACCAACCGGTTTCTGACCGGCGGAGAAACGGCGATTATGGCCCTGGATTCCCAGGTGGAGCAGATCATTGTGGAAAAATCCAAGCGTGTGGATTCCGGAATTATCACCGTTCTGGAGCCGGAGCAGCTTCAGGCGTTATTCCGCAGCACGAAGGAAATTGTGGACAAAGCGGCAATACAGGGGAAAAGAACCGTCGCCCTTACCGCCCCGACCGTAAGGCCCCGGTTCAGAAAGCTGATCGAGCAGGTGGTGCCGGAGCTTACCGTGCTTTCCTATGCGGAGGTTGAGCGGGGCGTGGAACTGCATATCGAAAGCGTTGTTAAATTTGCCTAGCGTTCATTTTATGGGAGTGGAAGATGGATAACGGCGGTCAATACGATATCGAGGACCTGTGGGGAAAATATTTCAGCACCGGCTCAGAGGAGATAAAAAACCAGATCATTACACATTATCTCTATCTCGTCACGATTGTGGTGAAGCGGCTGATGCCCCAGTATCAGGATTACAGTGAGCAGGACGAGCTGATGAGCTGCGGGGTCATCGGGCTTATTGACGCCGTCAATAAATTTGACAGATCCTTCGGGGTTCAGTTTCAGACCTATGCGACCGTTCGGATCCGGGGCGAAATCATCGACTATCTTCGCAGGCAGGACTGGGCGCCCACGAGCCTGAGAAAAAGGATCGGTGAAATCCGGGAGGCGTATGCCCGGCTGGAAAGCATGTACGGCCGAAGGCCCACCGACCAGGAGATCGCGGATTATCTCGGCATTAAGGTCGCAGGCGTCCAGAAAGCCCTTCAGAAGGCGCACATGTTCAATCTGGTCTCCTTTGAATCCATGCTTTATGAAAAAGAGGCGGAATCGTGCCTGGGGGAGGATCAGGATGGGCCGTGTTGCCACGTTGAAAATCAATCCGTAACGGAAGCTCTGCTGAAGCTTATTGAGAATCTGCCCGAACGGGAAAAGCTAATTATTACGCTCCATTACTTCGAGGGCCTGGCCATGAAGCGTATTGCCCGAATCCTTAACCTGTCGGAATCGCGCGTATCCCAAATCCATTCGAAGGTATTGATGGAAATGAGAATCGCCCTTGAATCCTGAAACCGGCGAAAAGGCGAACTAACTTTTCCTTTTTCCTAAGGGTTATTAAAAAAGTCACGATAAGTATAGTAAAGGCTATTTTCCCGGCCGGCGGCGGGGCGGCGGCCTTTGCCATGCGGAAAGGAGCATTATGGTTCGCGGTTTATACACGGCGGCGACCGGCATGACGGTTCAGAGAAACAAGATGGAGGTGCTCACCAACAATCTTGTGAATGCCGAGACGACCGGATTCAAGAGGGACTCGCTGGTCACGTCATCCTTCACCCAGGTCATGCTTCAAAGGATCAACGACCCGGGCGTCAGTGTCTTCGGCGGCGGCCAGGTGGGTCCATACAGCTTCGGCACCCACATTGACGAGCTGATTACGGACTTTGCGCCCGGCAGCCTGGAGGCGACCGGAAAATCCACCGATCTTGCCCTGGAGGGAGACGGGTTTTTCGTGATCGAAACGGAGGCCGGGGAGAGATATACCCGATCAGGGAACTTTTCCGTCAGCGGGAACGGCTATCTGGTGACGGGGGACGGCAACTATGTCCTGGGGGAAAACGGCAGGATATTTGTCGGCTTCGGCGATTTCCAGGTGGCCGGAGACGGGACGGTCACCTCAGCCTCGGGAGAGGCAGGGAGACTGCGGCTTGTGGATTTTGAAGACACAGGCGTGCTCCGCAAGCAGGGAAACAGCCTGTATTATGCCTATGGAGGCGGGGCGCCCGTCCCGGCCGAC